>ERZ824978.3376-NODE-3376-length-12053-cov-4.722537_pt1 | contig 12053 bp, 10 predicted proteins | sample MGYA00519860_ERZ824978 | MGnify/ENA primary metagenome ERZ824978 (study PRJEB31778, sample SAMEA3449184) | human gut metagenome | biome: human gut; feature: human-associated habitat; material: faeces | place: United Kingdom | collected 2010/2012 ... | reverse complement strand
GCGGACAAGCAGTATGATAAGATGATTGGCAGGATTGCCGCATCGCAGCTTTTTTCCCATATTGCGGTTACGGTGCTTGCATCGGACAGAAGTGCTTCTATTGATAAACTTAAGGTTGCCTGGGCACAATATAAAACTGCCGATTGCAGCTTTCATGAAAGTGCAGAAGAAGCATTTCATTATATACAGTCCATACAGAAAGAAGCAGATACGATTTATATTGCCGGCTCATTGTATTTGGTAGGTCAGATAAAGACCTTAGTAAGGAGAACACCGGATGATTGATTTTGAAGAGGAATTAAAGAAATTCCATCCGAGTCTTGAGGTTGAGGATGCGGAGGATGCTATATTTAATCAGGATTTAACAGATATGGCAGATATTTTGATTAAGATGATTGATAAGATGAAGCCTTCAGAGGAATAGGAGAAGCGGCATGATTTGTTATCGTTGTGGATGCCGTTTGTCAGAGAAGGATTTTTGTACCGGATGTGGCGCAGATGTAGGCTTATATAAGCGGATCATGTTTATGTCAAACCGCTTTTACAATGACGGTCTTGAAAGAGCAGCCGTCCGGGATCTATCCGGAGCTATGAACAGCTTGCGGCAGAGTTTAAAATTTAATAAGAATAATATCGATGCCCGGAATTTACTGGGACTGATCTATTTTGAAACCGGAGAGGTGGTCGAGGCATTAGGCCAGTGGGTCATCAGTAAGAACCTGCGTCCGAACAAGAACATTGCAGATGATTATATCAACCTGCTGCAGACGAACCAGGCAAGGCTTGACGGGTTCAATCAGGCATTGAAGAAATACAACCAGTCGTTAGTGTACTGCTATCAGGACAGTAAGGATCTGGCGGTTATCCAGCTTAAGAAGATTCTTTCGGTGAATCCGAAGTATCTGCGTGCCCATCAATTACTCTCTCTGTTATATATTGATGCAGAGGAATGGGAGAAGGCGCATAAGGAGCTTTTGAAATGTGTTCAGATCGACGCAAATAATACGATGACACTTCGTTATATGCGGGAAGTGAACCGGATGCTGGCACCGGAAGAGGGAGAGAAGAATATTCAGAAGAAGGTTACTTCGAATGGAGTAATCCGTTATCAGAGTGGGAATGAAACCATTATCCAGCCGGTGAAGATGAAAGAAAACAAGGGAGTCTCTTCCCTGTTGAATTTAGGAATCGGGGTGGTAATCGGTGTTGCGATTGCAGCGTGTCTGATTTTACCTGCACGGATTCAAAGTGTGAAGGCCGATATCAATGCAGAGCTGCGTACGGTCAGTGAACAGTCGGATGCGAAGACGGCCACAATCGATGAGCTTGAGCAGCAGGTAACGAAGCTGACCGAGGATAATAAGAAGCTTCAGCAGGAGCTTGGCACCTATGAGGGAACGGATGGAACCTTGCGGGCTTCCGATGCACTGATGATGGCGGCTGATGCTTATTTGAAAGACAATACGGATATTGAGGGCATTGCCACATATATGGAGGCTCTGGAAACCGAAGAGCAGAGTGAAGATTTCGGAAAGTATAAGACCGATTCGTTCGATACCCTGTATGAGGATCTGATGACAGTCGCAGGTCTCCAGCTTGCCACATTTTATTATAACCGCGGCTATGATAATTACCGGGCAGAGGACTATGAGACAGCAATTCCGGATCTGGAGCGTGCTTACCGTTATGATAATACGAACGGCGAGGCATTGTTCTATCTTGGCAATTCCTACAGACGGAATAACCAGGAGGATAAGGCAAAGGAAATCTATGCGCAGGTTATTGATAACTTCCCCGGTACCGAACGTGCAAGCCGGGCAGAGACGTATCTGGCAGAGATTAATAATGCGGAGTAGCAGTGGGACTGCGATAGCCATATAGAAGAATAGAGGTAACTGTGAAGGTACTGAACAGTTACGAATAGAGAGAATTTTACGAAAGAGAGCAGACGGGAGTTTGTTCTCTTTTTCTGTCTTTTAATTCGGTGCATCACACCTTTATTCCGGAGCTGATCTACGGAACTAAGAAGTTCTGTCTGTTTTGGATAAGTGTAAGCTCCGTCGCAAAGGTGTGATGCACCAGATATATAATGTGAATACAGGAATAAAAAGAAAGGGGAAGAAATATGGAGGACAGCTTTCAGGTGATAGAGAATTACCTCATGGTAAGAATGCCGGAGGAAATCGATCATCACAAATCAGTTTACATAAGTAAAAAAGCAGATGATTATATTATGCAGTCCGGGGTGGGAAATGTGGTCTTTGATTTTGAAGATACAAAATTTATGGACAGCTCCGGTATCGGAATCATCATTGGCAGGTACAAGAAAATCTCTTATTTTGGCGGAAAGGTATTCGTGATTAACACGGATACACGGATTAAGAAAAGTCTGATGATATGTGGTTTACATAAAATTATTGAGATTATGGAGTAGAGAGGTGGATATGGATACGAAAAGGAACACAGGTAAGGAAACAAAAAAGATGGTGAAAAATGAGATGGATCTGCGGTTTGATGCAAGGTCGGAGAATGAGGCCTTCGCAAGGGTGGCGGTTGCAGGGTTTGTGAGTGTCTTAAATCCGACACTGGAAGAACTTTCGGACATTAAGACGGCAGTTTCCGAGGCGGTTACGAATGCGATCATCCATGGATATGAGATTTATGGAGTGGAGGAGGAAGAGCTTCTGGCAGAAAAGATTACAGAGGGACTTGCCGTTATGCCGCAGGTTTTCCTGCATGGCAGGATAGAGGGGGATGTATTGGAGCTGCTTATCCGGGATGAGGGCTGTGGAATTGCGGATATTGAGCAGGCAATGGAACCGCTTTATACGACAAAGCCGGATCTGGACCGGTCAGGAATGGGCTTTTCCTTTATGGAGGCGTTTATGGATGACCTGGAGGTGGAGTCGGTACTTGGACAGGGTACCACGGTACATATGAAAAAGAAGCTGGGAACGACATCATGGATTGAACAAGAGGAGTAGACCATGGTGGATAATGCAGTACTGATTGAACGCGCACAGGCAGGAGAAAAGGAAGCACGTAAGGTACTGATTGAGCAGAATCTGGGACTGGTTCATCATATTGTGAAGCGGTTTACAGGAAGGGGAATTGAAGCGGAGGATCTGTTTCAGATCGGAACGATCGGACTGATGAAGTCCATTGATAAATTTGATACGCATTTCGAGGTGAAGTTTTCGACCTATGCGGTTCCACTGATTGCCGGTGAAATCAAGCGGTTTTTAAGGGATGACGGGATGGTAAAGGTCAGCCGCAGCATCAAGGAAAACGGGATCCGGGTTTTTGCGGCAAGGGAAAAGCTTCTGAAGGAGAAGAACGGGGAACCGACGTTAAATGAGGTGGCACAGGCAGCCGGGCTTACGGTGGAAGAGGTGGTAACGGCCATGGAAGCCAATCATCAGGTGGATTCCATCTACCGGTCTGTTTATGGAAAGGATGGAAAAGAAATTCTGCTCGTGGATCAGCTCAAATCCCATGGAGAGGAAACGGAAGAGCAGATTATGAACCGGCTGATGGTACGGCAGCTTTTAAAGGATCTTGATGAAACGGAAGAAAAACTCATCCGTATGCGGTATTTCCAGAATAAAACGCAGACGGTCGTGGCAAAGGAGCTGGGAATCAGTCAGGTACAGGTGAGCCGGATGGAGAAGAAGATTCTGCTGCGGCTCCGGGAACGTATGATATAATGAGCGCAAGAGAGTGGGAACAGGCGAAGCCTGCTCATCGCGAACGGCGAATGTCGATCATGAACGAAGTTCATGATATAAGGAGCATGGCAGGATATAGAAAGAACTTGTCACAGAACTGTGAAACAGGTAAACTATAAAAGAAGATAAACGACATCACATGGTTGACATAACATTAAGCCGGTTCCCAAAGTCAGGTGAAACGTATCTGATATGTGAACGGTGAAAATACAGAATCTTTACGAACAGAAAAGGAGTCATAAAGGAACAGCAGGATGGAAGTGAGAGAAATCAGGGAGAAATACCCTTATCTATATGAAACACATCTGCATACGAGGGAGGCCAGTGCCTGTGCAAAGAACTCTGCGCAGGAGATGGTACAGGCAGCGAAGGACTATGGCTATGCAGGAATTTTTGTTACGAATCACGCATGGTATGGCAATACCAGTGTGGATCGGTCTCTGCCATGGGAGGAATGGGTGCACGGGTTCTGTGCGCCTTTTTATACGGCGAAGGCTTATGGAGACCAAATTGGTCTTTCCGTGTTCTTTGGATACGAGTCCTGTTATCAGGGGACGGAGTTTCTCATTTACGGGGTAGAGGAAGAGTGGCTTCTGACCCATCCGGAAATTAAGGATGCAACGATTACAGAGCAGCTGCAGCTGGTACGGGAGCAGGGAGGGCTGGTGATGCATGCACATCCTTTCCGAGAGGAGGCTTATATTCCCAGGGTCCGGCTTTTCCCGGAGCTGGTGGATGGTGTGGAGGGCATCAATGCAACGCACTCGAGTCATTTGAGCACCTCCCACAATGATCCACGGTTTGATGAAAGAGCGATTGCCTATGCGAGGGAGCATGACCTGCCGATGAGTGCAGGCTCCGATGTACACAGCACGCTGATGTTAGGAGGCGGCATTGCCTTTCAGGTGCCGTTAGTGTCGGGGAGGGATTATGTGGAACGCATCCGTGGCAGAAAAGAGGATTATATACTGACGAATGGGGATCACTGGTTTGACCGTTTCGGAAACCGGATTGACGACTGACAGGAGCAGGAAGATGAAATTGTTACATGTAGCGGATCTTCACATTGGAAAGATTGTGAATGAATTTTCCATGCTTGAGGATCAGAAATATATTCTGGAGCAGATTTTACAGACAGCGATTGTACAGAAGGTGGATGCAATTCTGATTGCCGGGGATCTTTATGACCGGTCGATTCCCCCTGCCGATGCAGTGGCTGTTTTTGACCATTTTCTGACACAGGCACTTGGACATCAGATCAGAATGATTATGATTGCGGGAAACCATGATTCGCAGGAGAGGGTTTCTTTCCTTGAAGATGTATTGCAGGGGCAGGGGCTTTATATTTCCGGTGTGCCAAAGGAGGAGCTTAAGACGGTGCGTCTTCAGAATACCGAAATCGTCCTGCTTCCGTTTTGCAAGCCATCCCAGGTGCAGTGCAGCACCAGTGAGGAAGCTGTCCGGAAGCTGCTTTCCGGTTATTGGGAAAAGGAGAAGGAGCAGACCGGGGATGAAAAGAAGAGCCGGATTCTTGTGACTCATTATTTCGTGACAGACAGCGGAAGGGAGCCGGAACTATCGGACAGTGAAGCCACGATCCATGTAGGAAGCCTTGACAATGTGGATGCATCCGTGTTTGAGGGGTTTGATTATGTGGCATTAGGCCATATTCATAAGAAACAGCAGATCGGGAAGAGACTCGTTTATTATGCAGGGGCACCGTTGAAATATTCGTTTGGTGAAGCAGGAAGCATAAAGGGTATGCTGCTTGTTACCGTGGGCGATGAGGGACTTAAAAGGGTAGAGGAGCTGCCGCTCACCCCCCTGCATGATATGCGTAAGATCAAAGGAACGCTGCAGGAGCTGTTAAAGCAGGGAAGAGAAGAGGGGGAAAAAGCCCTCGACTATGTGCAGGCATGTCTTACCGATGAAGGGGAGCTCATTGATCCAATGGAGACCCTTCGGAGTGTTTATCCGAATGCGATGCAGATTATCCGTGCCGGAAAGGAAGAAATCCAGATGGAGTTTTATGCAGGAGCTGTGGCGGGAAGGGGATCCTTACGGAAAAGGGATGCCGGTTCTTTGTTTCAGGATTTTTATGCAGAAATCAAAGAACAGGAAATGACGGAGGAACAGCGCCATTATATAACCGGTGTAATCCGGGAGGCAAAGGAGAGACTTGAGGGATGAAACCAGTAGAATTACGGATCAGTGGCTGGGGCCCCTACAAGGAGCTTCAGACGATTGATTTTACAAGGATGGAGGAACGCGGACTGTTCCTGATTACAGGTGCGACCGGAGCCGGCAAGACGACGATTTTTGACGCCATCATGTATGCCCTGTATGGCTGCATGAGCGGTGAGGTACGGGAAAAGGGATCGGTGCGTTCGGACTTTGCAAAGCCGGATACGCCCACCTTTGTGGAGCTGTCGATGACACATAAGGGCGAAAGCTATCACATTTACCGGAACCCGGAATATCTGCGTCCCCGCAAGCGTAAGGGAGCGGATGGGAAGGAACTGACGAAGGAGAAGGAAAAGGCAATTCTGACGCTTCCGGATGGAAGCAGTGTCGAGGGAAGCAGCGAGGTCACCCGGAAAATCGAGGAGCTGCTTTGTCTGGATTACCGTCAATTCAAGCAGATTTCCATGATCGCACAGGGTGAGTTTACGAAGCTCCTGACAGCATCTTCGCAGGAAAAAACGAAGATCTTCCGGCAGATTTTTGATACCGGCCTGTACGAGAGAATCGCACAGCTCTTAAAGGAGCGTTCCAATGCGATTTATAAAGAGGTGAGCGGATACCGTCATAAAATGGATGAGGATGTGGAGCTGTATCATCCTCTGGAAGAGTCTGCAGAGGTATTTGCGACACTGGTGCAGGGGGAAGCTTATGATTATGAGGCCGTGCTTGCGTTCCTAAAGGAAGAAAAGAAGCGCATCGGGAAGGAAGAAAAGGAAGTCCTTGCGCAGTATCAGAAATTAGAGGAGCGGACGCTTGTGCTGAACGGGAAGCTGGTGGAAGCACAGAGGGCGGCAGAGCTGCAAAAGAGCCTCGAGAGGGAAACAGAGAGAAAGCAGCTGTTAGATCACCGGAAGGAGGAGATGCAGCAGAAGGAAATACTTCTGTGGAAGGCGGACCGGGCAGGGGAAATTCGTCAGCAGGAGCTTTTATGCGAGGAATCCGCTAAGCAGATCGATAAAATAAAACAGCAGATCCGGCATCTTCAGGAGGAAACCGGATTACGTGAGCAGCAGATCCTTACCCTGCAGAAGCTGCCGGAATATCAGGCTGATTTTGAAGCAGCCTGCGAACTGAAGGAAAAGCTGTCTGAGCAGGAACGGGAAAGTGAACATAATATTAAATTATGTAAACAACTGGAAGCGCAGCTGAAACAGCTGCAGGAGGTCTACCTAAAGCTGGAACAGGAAGAGCTGCTTGCACGGCAGACGTATGAAGAAACAGAGCACCGGTATCGTCATAACCTTGCAGGCATATTGTCTTCGGAGCTTGAAGAAAACCGGCCTTGTCCCGTCTGTGGATCCCTTCATCATCCGGCACCGGCGGCTGTCACAGAAGAGCATCTGACCAGGGAAAAGGTTGATCAGGCAAAGAAGGCATGGCTTCAGAAGCAGGAAAAGACCATGCACCAGCATGGCGAAACCATGGCTGCAAGGGGAAAGGCAGAACAGGCGAAGGAAAAGGGCGGTGAGCTTTTAAAAGCCATCGGACAGATGCAGGAACAGATGGATCAGCTTCCTGCAGAAATCAAAGCACTTTTGTCAAAATATACCCGGAAATCCTTTGAAGGGGAACTGAACCGCCTCTTACAATTACGTGTCGAGCGTGCAGAAAAGCAGGAGCAGATCCTTACCTTACAGGAGGAGCTTCAAAAGGGACAGGAGCTTTTCAGAGAAAGAGAAGAGGAAAGGGATATCCTCTTAACGAAGTATGGCTTTGCTTCCAGGGAGGAATATCAGGGCAGTCTTCTTTCAAAGGAGCAGATCGAGGCCGGGAAGAGAGAGTTGCAGGACTATGAGAAGAACTGCAGGGCAAATGAAGAGCTGCTGCAGCATCTGAAGGAACAGGTACAGGAGATTGTTCTTGCGGATCCGGTAAAGCTGAAGGAGGAGCTTAAGGAAGCTCTGGAAGAAAAGCGGGCTGTGCAGCAGATGCTTTCAAAGAAGCAGGAAAGCCGGAATCTTACGGAGAGAACCTATAGTTCTTTAAAAACAAAGCTTGCCGGTCTTAAGGAGACTATGGAGCGTTATACCTTAGTTAAGGGGCTGGATGATCTGGCAAACGGGAATAATAAGAAACGGCTTGTCTTTGAGCAGTATGTTTTGATTTCCTGTTTTGAAGAGATTCTGTATGCGGCAAACCTGCGGTTGCAGACAATGAGTGCTGGAAGATATGAGCTGCGACGTGTACGGGGAATTGTGGATGCCCGCAGCAAGGACAATCTGGAAATGGAAGTGCTCGACTATTACACCGGTAAGTACCGCTCAGTGAAAACCTTATCGGGAGGAGAATCCTTTAAGGTCTCCTTAAGCCTTGCCCTTGGCATGAGTGATGTCATTCAGGCACAGAGTGGTGGAATCCGGGTGGAAACCATGTTTATCGATGAAGGCTTCGGTACTCTTGATGGAGAATCACTCGATCAGGCGTGTCTGGTACTGCAGGGATTAACGGAGAGCAACCGGCTGATCGGACTTATTTCCCATGTGCCGGAGCTGTCCGAGAAGATTCCGGATCAGATCCGTATTCATAAGACGAATACTGGAAGCTATGCCGAAGTTGTGATACAGTGAGTAATAAAAGGAAAGAGATTTTATGAGAAAGAACATTTTATATAGATTATATGGAAGAATCGCAGCAGGCCTGATTCTTACGGCACTTTTCTTAACCGGCTGCCAGCATGGCAGTCAGACGGCGCAGGATGCGGCAGAGGAGCCAACCGTGGTGCTGACCGGTGGGTTTGCCCGTAACGAAGTATTTAAAATTGAATCCATGTCGGGGACGCTTCCTGAAATCATGGTATATCTTGTGAATATGCAGGAGCAGTACGAGAGTGTCTACGGAAAGGAGATCTGGCAGGAGGATCTGAACGGAACGATGATGTCAGAAAGCGTGAAGGATACCGTGCTTGCCAATCTGGCACAGGTAAAGGCGATGAATCTTCTGGCGCAGAAGCACAATGTGACACTTGATGAGATGGAGAAGCAGTTTGCCAAAGAGGCGGCGGAGGAATATTATGAGAGCCTGAATGAGACAGAAATTGCCGTGATGCAGGTTAACGAAGAAATTCTCACACAGATGTATGAGGAATATGCCCTTGCGAACAAGGTATATGAATATATTATCAAGGATATCAATCCGGAAATCAGTGATGATGAGGCAAGAACCATTACCGTGGATTACATTCTGATTAAGACCTATACAACCGACGGTACGGGGGCGAAGATTGAGTATTCCGAGGAAGATAAGGACGAAGCCAGGAGCCTCGCTGAGGACATTTTACGTCAGGCGAAGGAAGAGGGGAGCGACTTTAAGGAACTGGTTTTAAAGTACAGTGAGGGCGATAAGGGAACCTATTCCTTCGGCAAAGGCGAAACGGAAGAAGCCTTTGAACAGGAAGCCTTTAACCTTGCAACCGGGGAGATCAGTAGTCTGGTGGAGACACCGTCCGGCTTTTATATCATCAAATGCTTAAGCACCTTTGACAAGGATCAGACGAGCGCCAATAAGGTGAAGATCGTGGAAGAAAAGCGGGAAGAGGTTTTTGGCGAAGAATACGATGCTTTTGCACAGGGACTTACGCGCGACATCAATGAAAAGCTCTGGAAATCGATTTCACTTGTGGATGACGGGAATGTTTCTACCCAACAGTTTTTCGATATCTATCATGATTATTTTGGTTGACATAACATGATAAAAGAACAGCAGAAGATGGATAAATATTGATTTTTAAATTTGTTAGCACTCATTCTTGATGAGTGCTAAATTTTTCTTGACTTTTTCTGGAAATGGACTTACACTTACTGTTATAAGAAAAACAGTAACTGTTCCATAGATTTACAGTTACAAAAAGGAGTGATTATTGTGGCAGAAAAACACGGTAGTTTATCAATTAATAGTGAGAATATATTCCCCATTATCAAGAAATGGTTATATTCCGACCATGATATCTTCTTCAGAGAGCTGATATCCAATGGCTGTGATGCCATTACGAAGCTGAAAAAGCTGGATATGATGGGTGAATATACGTTACCCGAAGATTACAAGGGTAAGATTGAGGTTATTGTCAATCCGGAAGAGAAGACCCTGAAGTTTATCGATAATGGTATTGGTATGACCGCGGATGAAGTGGAAGAATACATCAATCAGATTGCATTTTCCGGTGCGACCGATTTCATTGAGAAGTACAAGGATAAGACGAACGAGGATCAGATCATCGGTCATTTTGGTCTTGGCTTTTACTCTGCATTTATGGTAGCAAACGAGGTACATATCGATACCCTTTCCTGGCAGAAGGATGCAAAGCCGGTTCACTGGGAATGTGACGGTGGTACGGAATTTGATATGACCGAAGGAACGAAAACCGATGTCGGAACGATCATTACACTTTTCCTTAATGAAGATGTACTGGAGTTCTGTAATGAGTATCGTGCAAGGGAAGTCATTAAGAAATACTGTTCCTTCATGCCGACCGAGATTTATCTTTCCAGGGAGAATACCACAGAGACACAGACCATCAAGGCATCTGAGAAGCTGGATACCGATGTGGTTATTGAGGAGATCAAGCCGGAGAAGGAAGAGGACGAGCTGAAGCTGAAGATACGGAAGCGTCCGGAGCTGTTAAATGAAACACAGCCCCTGTGGATGAAGCATCCGAATGAATGTACGAAGGAAGAATATCTGGAATTCTACCGTAAGGTATTTCAGGATTACAAGGAGCCTCTGTTCTGGATCCACCTGAATATGGATTATCCTTTTAACTTAAAGGGTATCCTGTACTTCCCGAAGATCAACATGGAATATGAATCAATCGAAGGTGTGATCAAGCTTTATAACAATCAGGTCTTCATTGCAGATAATATTAAGGAAGTTATTCCGGAGTTCCTGATGCTGTTAAAGGGTGTTATCGACTGTCCGGATCTGCCGTTAAATGTATCCAGAAGTGCGCTGCAGAACGATGGTTTTGTAAAGAAGATTTCCGATTATATTACGAAAAAGGTTGCAGACAAGCTTTCCGGTATGTGTAAGACCGAGAAAGAAGAATACGACAAATACTGGGATGACATCAGTCCGTTCATCAAGTTCGGCTGCTTAAAGGATGATAAATTCTGTGAGAAGATGACCGATTACATTCTCTTTAAGAACCTGGACGGCAAGTATCTGACATTGCCGGAATGCCTTGAGGTTAATAAAACCGATCCTGATGAGGCCGGGGAAAATGAGACAGAAGAGAAAGCCTCCGATACGGAAGTCGTAGATGAGAACGGCAATGTAGTAAGTGAAGAGAAGCCGGATTCTGAAGAAAATGCAGAAGAAGAAAAGAAAGAGAAGATCATTTATTATGTAACGGATGAAAAGCAGCAGGCACAGTACATCAATATGTTTAAGGCTGCCAAAATGGATGCGGTAATCCTGACACATAATATTGACCAGCCGTTTATCTCCCAGCTTGAAGCCAAGAATGAAGGAATCAAATTCATGCGTATCGATGCCGATCTTACCGATACCTTTAAGGCAAAGACAAGCAAGAAGGCAGAGAAGGAGCTTTCCGATGCAGCAGAAGCAATCAGTAAGGTGATGAAGAAGGTCTTAAAGAAAGACAAGATCGCTGTTAAGGTGGAAAAGCTGAAAAACAGAAAGATCGCTTCCATGGTAACCCTTTCCGAGGAGAGCCGCAGAATGCAGGATATGATGAAGATGTATTCCATGCCCGGAATGGATATGGGTGAATTCGGAAAAGAGGGCGAAACACTGATTCTCAATGCAAATCATCCTCTGGTAGAGTATGTGATGCAGAATACCGATGGAAAGAATGTCGATATGATCTGTGAACAGCTGTATGACCTGGCTCTGTTACAGCATGCACCTCTCGAACCGGAGGCTATGGCGAAGTTTGTTCAGAGAAGCAACGATATCATGATGCTGTTAACCAAATAATCGTTATAGTTCAGCCCTGTCCATTCATAAGCTTCCGGATGGTACAGTTACGGAGCTGTTACAGGATCTTAATGCATCGATCCATTATGGAAAATGAGTAACTATTCAGTACAGGTCGAAGCATTTACTGCTGAGACCGTAAGAAAATGA
>ERZ824978.3374-NODE-3374-length-12056-cov-6.472127_pt1 | contig 12056 bp, 19 predicted proteins | sample MGYA00519860_ERZ824978 | MGnify/ENA primary metagenome ERZ824978 (study PRJEB31778, sample SAMEA3449184) | human gut metagenome | biome: human gut; feature: human-associated habitat; material: faeces | place: United Kingdom | collected 2010/2012 ... | reverse complement strand
CGAATGCCGATATCGTGGTTCCGGGGAACCTGACTTCCTCGGCTCTGGCAGACGGTTTTGCGGCAATCGAGCGGAACGACCTTCGGGTTGCTTACATCTTCTGCAACGCGATGGACTTCTCGGATATCCGCAAGTGGGATCGTGATACGCTCGATCCGGCTTCGCAAGGTGAACTCCTGAAGACCGGTGTTCGTAACACCATCTGGGGAGCGCAGATCGTGGTCAGCCGTGTGGTTCCGCAAGGGACGATTTACCTGACTTGCGAACCGGAGTTCTTCGGTCGCATTCCGGTGCGTTACGACCTGACGATCCTCAGCGCGGACAACCCGAAAGCTCGCGTGATTGGTTTCAGCATGTTCGAGCAACTCGGTTTCCTGTTGCACAACCCCTACGGTGTGCAGCGGCTGAAAATGGTTCGGAACTAACGTTCTGAGCTAAAAAGCTCGCGTTACCAACCGTACGATGTAAAAGTCGTACGGTTTTTTATTTTACAAAACTGCTGCAATACCGTGATTTTCGATTTGATGTTTTATTGCAAGAGGATTGTGGCGATAATTTGGTTTTTTCATCAAAAGCTCCTGAATTTCTTTAATATACAATACGGCGGTCTTAAATTCAAAATCGAAATTTCCGCGAAAAGTCTCAAATGTTTCATATAAAGTGGAACCAGTCAAAATTTCCTTAAAGAAATTCCTTGAAAGAAAAGAACCTTGGCTGCTTCCGTATAAAAATTCTGCGATTTTTGAAACCAGTTCATATAACAATAGCTACAAAAAATGAAAGGAAGCACCATGATTTACTATGTGAAAAACCGGGAAAAGTTTCAAGAGTTTCTTGAAATGCTTTCCAAAGAGGAAAATCTTTCGTTTAAAGAACTGGAATCCTTGCTTGGGCTGGTAGAGGAAAATCCGGATATCCCGGTTACTGCCGAGGAGCTTGCAAGCCAGTTTGACGATTTCCCCATGGTAGTTCAGTTTGAACGGGAAGCCATTATCATTTACCCGGAAAGGAAGATTTCCGATTTTTCCATTACGCCGAAGATGTGGAATGAAATTCTGGATTGTGACCTTTCCGTTGAAACCGTGAAAGTCTTCCTTAAAAAAGAAGACGAATTCAGTGTACCAACGTCAATTCTTAATCTTGAAACCAATCAGGACGATGGCCGTTGCGTACTCAGTTCCAAATGGTTCCTTGACAAGCTCGAAAAAGGCACTTTTCATTATTGCAAGTGGAACGGTATTACAGGGAGCTGGGGAATTGCTCTGACTTACGAAAAGGGATTTTACTTCGGAAATCTTTCCAACCGCCCGATGCCTTTTATGTAAGGTTTCAAAAATGAAATTACGCAGAAACGAACAATACGAAGTCTTGCATCCCTGCATTGACAACATCAACGGAAAGTTGCAACTCAAAATTTTCCGATGGATGTTTGAGGAGCCGACTCTCCCCAAGTTCAACAATCAGGAATCGCTTCTTACTACGGATGACCGCTGGGCAATCAACGCAGTAGCTAAAGCCGCTTCCGAATACGACATGGAAAACGCAAAGAAGCTGAAATCCTACCACGAAGCTATGCGGTTACGGGCCCAGAGAATTGAACACCCTTCCGCGTTTCAAAAGATAAAGAACTTTTTTCTGAAACCGCAAGATCCAATAACCACAATGAACAATGTGAAACAGGAAATCGCGCTTTCTCCTGAAACGCTCGATGATGAATTGAAAGTAGCAGAAGATTCACTCGAGAAACTTTTGAAACGGGCTGTGGATGCTTCTCAAACAAAACTTGTAGATGAAATCTTGAAATATAAGCGTGTTCTTGCCGGGCAAATGGTTTTAAAAGAACATGGTTTTGATCGTTACATTACAGAACGTACCATTCTCAATTTCATTAAAAAGAGTCGCAAAGGAGTTCGAATTGACTTTATTCGCAATTATGAGAAGTTCGTTCCTCTGAGTGTGCTTGAAGCGAAGAAACGTGCTGATGAACTCAAGGTATTTGATAACTACTGCGTACTGTATTACGATCCGGAATGGGAATCTTGGGGAAGCGGAAATGTTCGGTATGAAGCGGAAGAAAAAGCGCATATTGCCGCAGAGGAAGAACGTCTTATAGAAGAAGAACGTGCACGAATCGCCCGTGAAACCAGTAAGCGACTTAACAGCTACACTTCCGACTGGTCAAAAGACCCGATTTTGTTTGGAATGATCGATGGATCAAGGCGGCTTTACTTCGTTGCAGACTGGGTTACGGACGACGATGATTTGACACTTGAAAAGCTCAATCTTGTCTGTGAAAACGCGACTCAATATTTGGAGTATTATACTCATGATATGAGGGAACGACATGATTTTTGTATGGAGCAAATCCATCAATTAACGGTGGAACTCCAAAATGACTTGAAGCCAGTAGTAAACGCAAAAGATTGAAAGGAAACACAAAAAATGGTTGAAGACGCTTTTGAAGACGATTTCGAAATTAACGAAGATTTCGATGAAAACTCCGACTCCTTAGACGATTTCGAAGACGTGGACGAATTAGAATTAGAAGAAATCGACGAGGATGAAGACGGCTTTGATGACGGCCCTGATCTTGGAGATCAAACATTCGAGGAATACATGGAATCCTGGGACGGCGAATTTCCGGGAGAAGATTAAACAACAGAAGGAACATTCCAAATGAACCATTTCGTATATTTGTTTGCGATTGTGGTAATGATTCTTCTTGGTTTGATGTTCGGAATTCCTAGATACATTGTATGGCAACAGGGAGTGCGAGGGCAAGCAGAGCTTGCTCGTGCTGAGCAGAACCGAAAGATTACCGTGCAGGAAGCCGAAGCCAAGAGAGAAAGCGCCAAAGCCTTAGCGGAAGCAGAGATCATCCGAGCAAAGGGAGTAGCAGAAGCTAACCGAATCATTGGAGATAGTCTTAAGGATAACGAGAGCTATCTTCGATACCTCTGGATTGATTCTCTTAACAATAACCACCAGAACGTAATTTACGTACCGACGGAAGCGGGATTGCCCATTCTCGAAGCCGGAAGGTTGAATTCCAAATAAGGACTCTTTTCAAAATGAAAAAGGCATATAAATACAAATGCAATAATTGCGGAGAAACTTTCTACTCCGAAAGGTATGAGCGAAAAGACTGCCCGTATTGTAAATCGAAAAAGCTGATTCCCCTCCTCGAAATTGAGGAGGAAGTCGGATTTTCAAGATCAATAAATTAACAACGAAAGGCAAAAATGGTAAAGAATATTTCTTTGTCGGAAGTTGAACGGATTCTGAAGCAAAATCAAAAACTTAATCTTTATCGTTCCGAAGCATTCAACCGCCAGTTAATAAAGACCACTTTAAAGGAAGAACTTGACTCGAAAGAAAAGTCTTCTCTTTGAATTTTCCCATTGGAAGAAGAAATTTTAACGCTTCTCGACATCGTCAACAAGCAGCCTAAGGAAGCGTACTTTGTTGACGATTACCCGGACGACCTTCTCGGCTGAAAACAAAGCCTTGATTAACGCAAAGTATTTTTCTTATTTACGAAAAACCGGGGTTCATCCCCCGGTAATTAACTAAAAGTATTTTCAAATTCTCAAAACGGAGTTCCAATCAATGCTCACAAAACTCAAAAACCTTGACCAGTACATCAATCATGGGGTTTGGGGATTCTTCTTGGCGAATGAACCTTACCCGATCAAAAGAAAAATCCTTAAGGTCACTTTGAATTATGACGGAGGCGAACCCAAAATATATAGAGCCGAAGTCGAAGAGTTTGGTTGGAAAGACCCTTCGGAACTTTTCATGACCCGAAAGGAAGCGCTTCAAGATCAATCTTCAAAATTGAAACAGTTGCTTTCAAGGAAGCGTGAAGTAATCAAAATAAAACAGCGAGAAATCGAACTGATTCAAAACTGGATTAAACAAGAAGAAATGGACATAAGGCAAATTGAGGAAAAATGGAAGAACCTTAAGTAAAAAATGGGCTGCAAGATTTCTTGCAGCCTTTTTGTTTACTCCTAATTTCGAATACTTAGTTCGACAACAGGAATCATCCATTCCACGGTTCCGATTTCTTTTCTGATTCCAGTTCCTCTAATCCAGATTTTGCGAGCTCAATCATTTTTACACACTGCTCACAAGATTTATAACTGCCATTATTATAAGAAGTTTCTACCCAAGTTTTCTTTGGCTCATATTTTGCGATCATCTTTAAAACAATTTTAGCTTCCCCAAGTTTTTCATGCAAAGACTCTACTCTAGATTCAAGTTCTTGAATTTTTAAAAGGTTTTCATCCATTAATGTGTTTCTTTCGCTTTAGTTAAAGTTAGCTTCTCCGAAAGGAATATTGATTTGAAATTTATTCTTCATTTCCATCTTCAGTCCGATCACTTTCTATTAACTAATATTGCTAAAAGTTAATGGTTATGCCGGTGTAACCCGACAGTTTGATCTAACATTGCACGCAACATAATGCTGCGTGCACCATTTATATCCCTGGATATTACTATACCGCATTCCGGACATTTCATTAGCTGAAAATTCAGGGATCACAATTCATCGCAAAAATCGTGGTACTGGGGTTTCTCCGTTGATATATGAAGTAAGTCATCTTTTTCTTCAACAAGCGTTACAATTTCGCTCCTGGAAATGGTTACTCCAGTAACGTCATAGTCAATCACTTTCTGTCCCAAGAAAATGTGTTCACAAACAAACCGACGCTTCACACGCTCTCCGGAGGCTTTGCTGAACGTTTCGTAAATGTCAATTACGGTTTCAATATCGCGGCGCTTATTGTCCCGGCGAATAAATTTTGTTCCTATTCCAATTTTCATTCTTTTATATTCCGGATTAGAGATCTTTCTTTGGCAATGTTTTGATAGCAGAAAGACCATAAATGTTGACAGCAGTGATTGCAAGTTCAAATCCCCGGAGGACCTCTCGAAACCTCCAGTAAGAATTTGCCTGGGAAGAATCATAAAGGAAGAGGTTCTTTTCTTCATCGCCTTTGAAGAGTATATTGATAGACGCGGAAAGATTTTTGTGTTCAGGGCGTACGACAAGTTTCATATTTTTGTACTTGCGATTGAACTCTTCAATGTCGGCGCAAACGTATTTGAAATACTCTCCGTACTTGCTGCAGAAGAATCGAAGAATTTCCGGGGTGCATTCTTCAAAAGCCACGCCGTGAAAATTTTCAGTTTCACGGCGTTGTTTCAATTCTTCAACGGTGAAGTATTTGAACTCTCTTTTATTCCCTTCCGGAACATCGAGTTCTTTGCGGAATTTCGTAATTTCAAGACCTTCTTCGGACACATAATTGACGATAGTGATGATGTTTTCTTCCGGTTCGGAGAGCTGATCATTTTCGTCGTACTGATATTTGATTTCAATCGTGGAAGCTCCAAGCAGACTCGCAGCTTTCCAAAAAGCCATAATTTGGCACCCAGTCCAAGCATTGGCGTCGTAGCAGAACCAATAATCGGAAGTGTCGAACTTAGCAAGGAGACAGCGATGATTTCCACGTTCCGTGGTGACATTATTCCTGATCCATTTCATAATTAAGCCTCCTCTTCCGGCAAATAATTATGTTCCTGGTATTCCGGCATTCCCAAGGCTCGAAACAGCTGGTTCATAACGTCTTCGGTGTCCGCTTCGAACTTGGTGATGACTTCTTTAGGGTTAGCCCCGGGAACGAAGTGAGCTTTATTTTCAAAAGCTTCCATAACACCCCGAGCTTTTCCGCAGTTATTTGCTTCGTATACGATTGCATAGATCAGAGCGGCAATTTTCTTTTTCTTCGAGTCAGTCATTTTCAAATCCTCCTTTGGATTTTTTTGAAGTCCCCATTGACTTCTACATAGATATGAAGTAATCAGAAAAAATCAGAGAATTTTTATATAAAGATGATTATACTCTATTGTATAAAACATACAACGGCATGTTCCAGGGAATGTTCTTGTTTGCTGTTCGACTTGACTTCTTTTTCTCCGGGAAAGCAATCGACTGTTGATAATTGTAAGCGTCTTCCCATTGATCTTTGGAAAAGTGCTTGACTTCAACTTCGGAATCGGTGTTTACCATAAAGTGTACAGGGGATTCCCCATACGTTTTAACAAAATGATCGGCGTAATCCTTACCTTTTTCTTGAGCAAGTAAGTCGTAGTTGAAGTCAAGGACGGAAGCGGTTTTGAAGCCGAAGGCTCCCGAATAAAATTCGGGTAAGTGTTGTTTTTCTGAATCAAAACAATCGAGCGTACGGCATCTTTCCTTAATGATAGGCGCGATTGTTTTCAACATTCCTCTTTCCGGACTAAGATTGAATACCGATATCAAATCTCCGTTTTTGATCGAAAATCCGGAAAGGCCGTCTGCGCTAAGGTAATTTTCACTGTCCTGATAGTCCTGAGCTTCATGGATATCAACGCAGTCACCTTTTAATAAATAAGAATGACACGTTTCAAAAACGTCATGAAACAAGTCGCCAGGTACATTCGCAACGTAGGTTTTATTTTCGCCGGTCTTTGGATTCTTCAGTAACCGAAAATTAGGCCGGTGCAAACAACCACTGGTTTCCAGTTGTCGTTGTAATACTCCGGAAAGTCTTCCCAGTAAGTTTGCATCCGCTCGTTTGCGGTCTGAATGGAAATCTTGTTTAACTGCGTCAGGCATAAGTACACTTGCTCGATGTACTCTTCGAAAGTCATTTGTTGGTTGATAGGAATGTCTGGGTCGATTTCCCGAAGTTTCCCGTAGGGACTCAGTTTTGAAAGGAACTTTTTCATTTCCTGATGGTTCGTTTCCATTTGTTCTTTCCTCCTTCTTACTCCAACCACGTGGTGTCTGTTTGAAACCGCTTCCGGGGCGCTTCTTGTGCGTTGGGTCGTAAATGTACTTGTAATCGTCTTCTTTTGCAAGTAACAGCTTTGCTAAACGAAGCAGCTTCCGCGCAATGATTAACTTTTCGATATCCATAAAGTTGTCCTCAATCGGTTTTAATTAAGGACGGGTTATAAAGTTGGTGATTTATTTCAAAGTCAATACAAGTCAGCGCAACATCTTCCGGAATCAAGAAGTTGTGTTTTGAACAAAAAGGCCCAGGAATTTTCAGCGTCCAATAACGGCATTCGGTGCAGCTGAGCCTTTTGTTTTTCAAAAACTCCAATTTTCTTTCTCGTGAAGAAACCTCTGTATGGTCTTTCATTAGTACTCCAACTTTATCGTAACATCGTAAAAGAAACCAGGGACGACTTCCTCGATACTGTTTTTATAAATCATGTGCTCGTAGCCGTCGTTTCCATAACCGAACTCTCCGGTGGAGTACCGAAAGTGACCTTCCGCTCCCCTTACGAATTCCCTTACTTTCTGACATTCTTCTCCATTTCGGCAAATGAGCTCGATACACTCCCCATAGTACTCGGAATGCTTTGAAACTTTCACAGGGAAATCGAAAAACGCTTTACAAGCAGCGATCCAGTTTGCTTTGATGGTTTTCTTGGGGTTAAGGAATCCCCATTTCTCGGCAATTTCCTTACGATGTTCTGCTTTCAGAGCTTCGCGTTTCCTGTCATCTTCTTCCTTGCGGAGTCGTTCACGTTCTTCCCGGGCGATTCTTTCTTCTTCAATTTCCCTGGAATACATTTCTCGCCAGTTGCCATACAGGGAAATGTATCGGGGATAGTCGTAGCCTTCAGCGTTGACAAACGCGAATTTGCCGCTATCGGCGATGACCAGCGTTACTTTCGTGTAGAAAAATTCACTGATGTCCGGAAGATTAATTTTCTGGATTTCTTCCATAGACTCGAACACGTCAGACGCACTCCCGCCTTCACCGAATTCAAACTTGTTAGCGAACATATCGGATTCGGTGCAATGAACGATCTTTTCGATTCGACTCAAGCGCCCGGAGTGATAACAATCTTCGAGAGCCATATCGGCAACAGCTTCAATGAATCCTTCGTTTTTCAAATAACCGGCATCCAGATAAATGAAGTCCCCAACTTTGAGTTCTTCAATGGATTTCGAGGAATTGACGATGGCTTCAGCTCTCTGATCTTCGATGATTTTTTTGTTCATAATAAAGTCCCCTTTGATTTGTTGGCGCTCTTCATTGAGCGTGTCTTTGTAATTATATGAAGTTTCCGTAAAAATTCAGAGATTTTACCAAGTTGTTCCCCATTCCCAAGCCAACTTGTGTATTTCAGAATCCATGTCATGAACTATGACAATAGCTTTACGGCGAGCACTTGAAAGCCTGGACTTTTTCTTTTGAATTAAATCGTATTCGCTTTGAATATCTATATTTTCAAGATTGTATTGTTTCGTGATTCGAGCGCAGGTATCTTTAAGTTCGAGATAACGTTGTTTTTCAACAGGATATTTCACTTGTTTTTCCTTTCATATATTCGTTCAGTTTTTCCACCATATCAAATCCAGGCGATTCATAGTGACATATCTGGCAATGGTAAACGTGATAAGTTTCGTTACCGATTATCCCAAACTGGGTTGTTTTTAAATACAGACTCTTTCCACAGTCAGGGCATTTAAAATTCAACGGTTCTTCATCTTTCAAAAATATATCCAATACGTCGTCATGCCAGAGTTCCGAATCAAACGGTTCAGGAATATAGAATTGTTGATGAGAACCGTAATCCAAGTAGTGATTACGTTCTTCAAATACCGCTGCTGGATGGAGTTTGCGGTAGTCCCAGTTGTTTCCAAAACAGTCGCAGTAAGGCTCGCATATTCTCAAGTAGTCAATCAAACCTTGAAAATTCGCCGGTTGAACTTCCGGCATAGGCTCCCAAGGCAAAACAATAGCATCGCAAACAATTCTGCGATAATGAACGATGCTTTTGTCTTTAATTTCAAACGGACTGGAAGTCATTTTTCTTCTCATCTTCCTACGATTATTAATTACAGAGTAATAGCAAACGAAATGAGCTTTAATTCCTATTATTCCGTATATTGTATTTTGAAATTAAGAAGACCAATATTATTCTTCCTCTTTCAAAAAAGTCGTGATGACATTATCGTCCCACTGAGAGGGGGAATTTGAATGAGAGAGTGATTTATTTTCCAGAATTTTGACTCGACTAAGGACACAACAGAGTTTGTCATACCGATCAGGACCGTAAACAGTTCCTTTAATCGTAAGTTTATCACCGGCCTTGATTTTGCGTACAACGTCGAATCCGGTGGATTTCGTCATGTAACGAACCCCGTCATCGGTGATGAAGTTTACGATAGCCATAGGCTCAGAACCGCGACCGTTATAAGCAGGGATCTCGATGATCTTATGGCTGGTTACAGTAACGTTCAGGGTCGGACGGTCACCATCTTTGTATGTACTGAGTTTCCCCTCGTTCTTCGCATTTTCCTTGCGGATCTCCTGGAATGCTTTAAAGACTGCGTAGGAGTAAAATCCAGTGCTTTTTTCGGTAACGTAGTCAACTTTGAGGGCTTCGCAAACATTGACCACGAAGGAGCTGCGCTCCTGTTTATTCCAGTAATTCCGGATTTTCTCCAGAAGTCCTTCCTCGATCGATTCGAATGTGATATTGCTTTTCTTGATCTGATCAATATTAAACAGGAGTCCGCGGATTTTATCGACAGAATTCGGAGCATTGTATTCTTGCTTCTTTTCCCATTTCGTGAAATCAGCAGTTACATACCTAATCACGTTGAAAACGATGTCGAACGATCGAGTCACAGATCCGCGATAATATTCAGGTTTATCCAAATCCTCTTCACCAAAGGATTCAATCTGAAGATAAATATTGAGGAACTTGTCAACATCATAACCGAAGTAGTCCTGAGAACAGGTTGATCCGATCTGAATAACCTTCCCGTCTGACTCGAAAAGGTTGTAGCACTTACGGGGACGGTTTGTGTGGCAGTGATCGCAGATTTTATAATCTCTATCGAAATACTCGATATATTTCTCATCATTGCAGTAAATCTGCTTGATACCGTCTTCGAACTTGATGCTCCCAATGAAGCGATATTCTTTATCGTCCTTCTTGAACGACTCCAATCCGGTAATCTCAAAATCAGCGAATTCGACTGTCATATAGTCCCATTCGCCATTATTGTTCTGGTATTTGATGCTCCGGGTGTATCTTTCGATTTCTTTCGCTTCAAGTTTTTGTTTGCCGTACTTGACGAGTTTGTTGTTGAGGAAATTGATCTTCTTGTTGAACTCATCAATCTTGCAGGTCGGAATCGATTTCTTCATATTTAAGTCTCCTTTGACTTTTGAAGCTCCCCCCATTAGGAGCTTTCTACATATATATGAAGTGATTCAGAAAAATCAGAGAATTATGACCAATGTTCCAATCTGTTCTTTGCGGATTCTCTAACGAACATATTTTTGTCGTGAAGACGATTTTTCACGGCTTCAATGGGCGTACTGGGATTCTCAACAGCTTTCTGCCGAACTTTCCAAGAACGATCAAGAGAAAGATCCACTAACTTTTTAGGATTTGTTTTCGGATTTGAAGCAATGTTCTGGAGTTTGTTGATCGTTTCTTCTGTACGTCCCAAAAGATCACGTTTTTCTTTTTTATTCCTCGTCCATCCTTTCTCTGTCTTTTCCCAACCACCGCCTACGGGACGTTTCTTGTGTTCAGGGTCGTAAACGTAGTCGTAATCGCTTTCAGCAATTACGGATTTTGCAATACGAAGAATTTCTCGAGCAACTTTGTGTTTGAGTTCCATGGTAACAAATTCCTTTTTTTTTTGCATCGGAAATGGTATAACATTCATTTGCTTATCGGGTGGTCAAAATACGCACCTCTTTCATCTTATTTTTCGTGGCATTATAAGTTATTTTTGGCATCCCGTAATCTTCAAAATCTGCTTCCATTTTTCGCTACGGTAACTGCCGTAGGAAAAAACTTCTTCCGGAACGTGGTACTGGTCGCAATTTTCAAGGGAAAAGAACTCCAAAGCGGAAACGCTTCCATCTTCCAACGGCTTTTCAAGCGGAATTATTTTGGCAATGTCTTTTATGAGTCCGTCAGTGGTAAGCCCGATAAGGAATCCATAGGCTTCAAAGGTGGCGACAATTTTCCATTCATTACCGCCTTGATTGGCGTAGTAGTTCGCCTTGCGGATATTCTGAACGTGCTTCATACATATTTCCCATTGAATTTACGGAAGCCTTCATTGACTTCTGGGAATATATGAAGCGAATCGAATTTTTAAGAGAAAATTCGAAAAAGTGAGGCAATTTTTCTGCGGAGAGGAAATAATCAGGGGGCAACGTTCAGTTACCCCCCCCGGAAATAAAGTCAAAGGCAAAAATTATTTTTCCGCTTGTTTACGGGCGGCAAGAATTGCTTCAAGTTCCTCAGTGGAAAGTTCAGAAACCGAATCCAGTTGTACGCTTCTTTTCTTTTCCTTTTCAATCCGGGCAAGGAACTCGGTACGCTCTTTCCGGAAAGCGGCTCGCTTTTCCTTTGACAAGCCGTTGCAAAGACGGGTAAAGAGTTTGCTCCGGAACAAGGATTGATCTTCCGGTGTAAGTTGATTAAACGATTCGATTGCGGTTCGCAATTCCGGGGATTCCTGCGGTTTTCCTGGCATGATTTTATCCTCCATTGTTAATGGGTTGTTGGGTATAAAATATCACTCATAAAGAAAAATTCAACAACCGAATCACAATGTAAGCAAAAATCTTGCTCTTTTTCGAATAAATTGTTCCAAAGCCTTCAATCTTGCCGCAGGAAGATTATACCGCTTATGCCGGGTGAATTTGAACTCCTGCAAATGGCGTAATTGTCCCTTCTGACGCGGAGTAATGAATTCATGGGCGATTTCATCAAATGAAATATCAAACGCCGACAAACGGCTTTGGGCATAAGTTTCAAGGTCTTCAAAATCATCTGCCATTGCGAAATTGAATAACGAAAGCCCGTTATCAAAAATCGGCCCCATGGCGTATGGTTGGTTTACCCGATTATCCACCATTAAGCCGAAGTTATTCAAATGGCGGTCGGTATTGTAGATCAAGGCATCAAAAATCATCATATCGCAAAACGCCTCGAAATAAGTCGCC
>ERZ824978.3371-NODE-3371-length-12061-cov-6.243711_pt1 | contig 12061 bp, 9 predicted proteins | sample MGYA00519860_ERZ824978 | MGnify/ENA primary metagenome ERZ824978 (study PRJEB31778, sample SAMEA3449184) | human gut metagenome | biome: human gut; feature: human-associated habitat; material: faeces | place: United Kingdom | collected 2010/2012 ... | reverse complement strand
AGACTTTCGCTTGGGTCAGCTGACCCAAGTGAATATAGTCGCAGTTAGTGGCTAGCTTAAAGTTGCTCTGCCCACGTTCCCGCACCCAGGCTCCCAAGCCATGCCGGCGTCCCCTTGAAAATCAAAAAAAGAACTACCGTCTTCAAAACACTTCATTTTGAAAACGATAGCCCTTTTATAAAAAAGCAATATACGCTCTTAGTAGATCACTGTACCCGTCCGTCCAAGGTACGCATCCACTGCCTTATCGATTGAAGTAATCACAGCCTTCTTTCCTTCGCCCTGTTCCACGAACTCGACAGAAGCCTGGATCTTCGGCAGCATGGTGTTGGCTTCGAACTGGCCTTCCGCCATATACTCTTTCGCCTGTGCAACAGAAATCTCGCCCAGTTCTTCCTCATCCTGCTTGTGGAAATTCACAGAAACCTTCTCCACACTGGTCAGGATCAGCAGTTCATCTGCATCCAGCTGTTCTGCCAGACGACCGCTGGTATAATCTTTCTCAATAACCGCACTTGCGCCCTTCAGTTCCGTACCCTGCTCCAGAACCGGGATTCCGCCACCGCCGCAGGCGATAACGATCTGTCCGGCATCAAGCAGTGCACGGATCGCATCGATCTCCACGATCTTCTGTGGCTTCGGTGCAGCAACGATTCGGCGGTAACCGTCACCGATCTTGGTAACGTAATTACCCTTATTTTCTTCCTCTTCCGCTTCCTGCTCATTCAGCACACGTCCGATGACTTTAACAGGTTCAGCAAAAGCTTCGTCATACGTGTCTACGGTTACCTGTGTCAGGATCGTGGATACCGGTTTGTAGATGCCTTCTTTCATCAGTTCTGCACGGATCGCATTCTGCAGGTCGTATCCGATATAACCCTGGCTCATGGCAGAACACACGGACATTGGTGCGTATGTATAATCCGGATGATACTTTCCGAATTCATTCATTGCCATATGGATCATACCCACCTGGGGTGCATTACTGTGAGAAATCACGACCTCTGCGCCCTCTTTTACCAGCTGCGCAATGATTTTTGCAGTTCTTTTTGTAGCTTCTTTCTGCTCCGGCAACGTATTACCAAGTGCCCGGTGTCCCAGAGCAATGACAACTTTCTTCTTCTCCATGTTACGCCCTCTTACTTTCTCTCATACATAATCGGGTAAAAATACCTTTTGCGAATTTCACCCGTCACTGTCACGGTATTTACCGAATTCCATACAGATATGGGTTTCGGTTTATGATCTGCCGATACCGGTTTCTGTTACAGATCAACACCTCTATCGTTAGTTTATTCCTGTTTTCTACTTTATGCAAGCAGGAAATAAGCAAGTACCACAACACCAAGAGCGATCCGGTACCATCCAAATACCTTGAAATCGTGTTTCTTGATATAACCCATCAGGAACTTGATCGCTGCAATGGAAACGCCAAAAGCGACAACCATACCAAGCAGCAGATATACAACCTCTGTTCCGGTAAAATGCAGACCAAATTTTATCAGTTTCAGAAAGCTTGCTCCAAACATAACCGGGATGGCAAGGAAAAAGGTATATTCCGCTGCCAGTTTTCTGCTCATGCCGAGGAGAATACCTCCGATGATGGTTGCACCGGAACGGGAAGTACCCGGAATCAGGGCAAGCAGCTGGAAGATTCCGATAAACAGTGCATCTTTGAAAGAAATATCACTGAGCTTTGTTCTGCTGGGCTTCCGGCTTTTATTGTAGTTTTCGATAACAATAAACAGTACACCGTATACGATCAGCATCACGGAAACGACCCAGTAATTCATGAATGTTTTCTCGATCCAGTTGTTAAACGGAAGTGCCACGATGATTGCCGGCACACAAGATACCAGAATCTTTAACCACAGCACGATCTTATTCATGTTGATGTATTTGTCTGCAAATTTCTGTAATTTCCCGATACGCTCATTCGTACTGATATAGTTCCAGTTACTCTCTCTGGACGGATCATTTTTATGAAATGGCCATAATTTTTTAAAATCCAGTACCACAACCGCCAGTACGGCTCCCAGCTGGATAACCACAAGGAACATCTGCCAGAATTCCTCACTGACTTTCAGTTTCATAAACTGATCCACCAGGATCATATGGCCGGTACTGCTTACAGGAAGCCATTCGGTGATTCCCTCCACAATACCGAGAAAAATTACTTTCAGTAATTCGATAATATCCATATTTTCCCCTTTATTTAGATCTGTGCGATATCAATCAGCGTAAGCCTGTTCAGATCTGTATTTTCCAGACTGGTTACCAGTGCTTTGGCTGTATCCATAGCGGTCAGAACGTTAACACCTGTCTCGATAGCATTTCTTCGGATCAGGAAACCGTCTTTTGCGTGTTCCACACCCTGAGAAGGTGTATCGATGACCAGATCAATCTTGTGACCCAAAATCAGGTCCATCAGGTTTGGTGACGGCTGTTCGAGCTTATTGGTACGGATTGCTTTTACGCCGGCTTCCTGCAGCGTTTTAGCTGTATTTCTGGTTGCATAGATCCGGTAACCCAGTGCTTCAAACCGTTTTCCGATCTCAACTGCTTCCTCTTTATCCTCATCACGAACGGTCATGATCATATTTTTATGTTTCGGCAGATTGACACCTGCGCCAAGGAATGCTTTGTACAGTGCTTCGTTGAAGCTTTCTGCGATACCCAGGCACTCACCGGTGGACTTCATCTCCGGTCCAAGACTGATATCCGCACCACGGATCTTCTCGAAGGAGAATACCGGCATCTTGATCGCAAAATATTTTGCTTCCGGCTGCAGTCCCGGTGTATAACCCATATCTTTCAGTTTGTATCCCATGATGGCTTTTGCTGCCAGAGGAACGATCGGGATACCGGTTACCTTGCTGATGTACGGAACGGTACGGCTGGAACGTGGATTAACCTCGATGACATAGACTTCTTCACCGCATACGATAAACTGAATATTGATCATACCGATGACATGCAGTGCTTTGGCCAGACGTTTGGTGTATTCTTCGATGGTAGCTTTTGCAGTCTTGCTGATGGTCTGTGCCGGATATACAGAGATACTGTCTCCGGAGTGGATACCTGCTCTCTCGATATGCTCCATGATACCCGGGATCACGATGTCTTCACCGTCGCATACCGCATCAACCTCGATCTCTTTACCTACCAGGTATTTGTCGACCAGGATCGGATGTTCCTGTGCGATCCGGTTGATGATGCCGATGTACTGTTCCACATCTTCATCGTTGATCGCGATCTGCATACCCTGACCACCCAGAACGTAAGAAGGGCGAACCAGAACCGGATAACCCAGTTCGTTGGCAGCTTTCTTAGCCTCTTCAGCGGTAAATACGGTCTGTCCCTTTGGTCTCGGGATCTGGCACTGTTCCAGGATCTCATCAAACAGCTCACGGTCTTCGGCTGCATCTACATTTTCTGCGGATGTTCCGAGGATCGGCACACCCATCTTCATCAGTGCCTCGGTAAGTTTGATAGCGGTCTGTCCACCGAACTGCACCACTGCTCCGTCCGGTTTCTCGATATTTACGATGTTTTCCACATCCTCCGGTGTCAGCGGCTCAAAATACAGTTTGTCAGCGATATCAAAGTCTGTACTTACAGTTTCCGGGTTGTTATTAATAATGATGGTCTCATAACCTTCATTTGCAAAGGCCCAGGTACAGTGTACGGAGCAGAAATCGAACTCGATACCCTGTCCGATACGGATCGGACCGGAACCAAGTACCAGGACTTTTTTCTTGTCCGGTGTACGTTCTGCTTCATTTTCTCCGCCATATACAGAGTAATAATACGGTGTGGTGGCTGCAAACTCAGCGGCACAGGTATCTACCATCTTGTAAGCTGCGGTGATACCGTATGTTTTACGCATTTCTTTTACCGTTTCTTCTGTCTTTCCGTTCAGTTTTGCAATCACATAATCCGGAAATTCCATGCGTTTTGCTTCTCTCAACAGATCTTCGTCCAGTTCTCTGGTCTTCAACGCATATTCCATCTCGGTCAGGATCGCGATCTTATCGATAAACCAAAGATCGATCTTGGTGATCTCATGGATCTCCTCCTGAGAAATTCCGATACGGATCGCCTGTGCAATTCTCCAGATTCTCATATCATCTACAATATGAAGAGCTTCCAACATCTCTTCTCTGGACAGATTGGAAAAATCGTAGGACATCAGGCTGTCTACATGCTGTTCCAGGGAACGAATGGCTTTCATCAACGCACCTTCAAAGTTATTGCAGATACTCATAACTTCACCGGTGGCTTTCATCTGTGTGGTCAGGGTACGTTTTGCACTGATAAATTTATCAAATGGCAGACGCGGGATCTTGACAACGCAGTAGTCTAACATCGGCTCGAAACTTGCATAAGTTTTTCCGGTAATAGCATTCGGGATCTCATCCAAGGTATAGCCCAGAGCGATCTTTGCAGCTACTTTTGCGATCGGGTATCCGGTTGCCTTACTTGCCAGTGCGGAAGAACGGGATACTCGCGGATTTACCTCGATGACACAGTATTCGAAGCTGTCCGGATTCAGCGCATACTGTACGTTACATCCACCGGTGATGCCCAGCTCTGTGATAATATTCAGTGCGGAAGTTCTCAGCATCTGATATTCTTTATCCCCCAGTGTCTGCGACGGTGCCACAACGATACTGTCACCGGTATGTACACCAACCGGATCCAGGTTTTCCATATTACAAACGGTGATGCAGTTTCCTGCGCCGTCACGCATTACTTCGTACTCGATTTCTTTCCATCCGGCGATACATCTTTCTACCAGAACCTCGCCCACACGGGAAAGACGCAGACCATTTTCCAGGATCTCGATCAGTTCCGCTTCGTTATGAGCGATACCACCGCCGCTTCCACCCAGCGTATAAGCCGGACGAAGAACAACCGGATAACCGATGGTATTGGTAAATGCAATACCGTCCTCTACGGTTGTAACCACCAGGGAAGCCGCAACCGGTTCACCGATTTTTTCCATGGTATCTTTGAATTCCTGACGGTCTTCTGCTTTTTTAATTGTCTGGGAAGTAGTACCGATCAGTCTTACATTATGTTCTTTTAAGAATCCTCTCTCTTCCAGTTCCATCGCCAGGTTCAGTCCTGCCTGACCACCCAGTGTCGGAAGTACGCTGTCCGGTTTTTCTTTCAGGATCAGCTGTTCCACAACTTCTACAGTCAGCGGCTCGATATAAACTTTATCAGCGATATCTTTATCGGTCATGATGGTTGCCGGGTTAGAGTTTAACAGGACAACTTCCACGCCCTCTTCTTTCAGAGAACGGCAGGCCTGTGTTCCCGCATAGTCAAATTCTGCTGCCTGGCCGATGACAATCGGACCTGAGCCAATCATCAGTACTTTTTTAATCTCTGGATTCTTTGGCATTACTCTTCTCCTCCCATCATTTTGATAAACCGGTCAAACAGATAACCGGAATCCTGTGGTCCCGGGCATGCTTCCGGATGGAACTGTACTGTAAAAATATTTTTTCCTGTATATTTCAGTCCTTCGTTGGTTCCGTCGTTGACATTGATAAATGCCGGAACGGCAACTTTCGGATCCAGATTGTCGGTGTCTACCACATATCCGTGGTTCTGAGAAGAGATATACACTCTTCCGGTTTCCAGATCTTTTACCGGATGATTGCCTCCTCTGTGACCGTATTTCATCTTATGGGTATCCGCACCGGTTGCCAGTGCCATCAGCTGATGTCCCAGACAGATTGCAAAGATCGGTGTGTCGGATTCATATAATTTACGGATCTCTTTGATCACTTCCGTACACTCCTTCGGGTCTCCAGGGCCGTTGGAGAGCATGATGCCGTCCGGGTTTGCAGCCAGGATCTCTTCTGCTGTGGTGGATGCCGGATAAATGGTTACCTCGCATCCTCTCTGATTCAGAGATTTTGCGATATTGTTTTTTGCACCCAGATCCAGAAGGGCTACTTTCTTTCCGCTGCCTTTCAGCACGGTCTTTTCGGAGCAGGTTACTTTCTCCACTACTTTTCCTGTAGTATATGCTTTCAGTCTCGGAATGATAGCATCCAGATCATAATTTTCATCCGTTGTGATCATACCATTCATGGTTCCTTTTTCTCTCAGGATTCTGGTCAGAGCGCGGGTATCGATCCCTGCGATTCCCGGAATGTCAAATCGTTTCAGAAAGTTCTGAATTGTATCTTCACACCGGAAATTGCTTGGTGTTCTGGAAAGTTCTCTTACAATATATCCATCCGGCCATGGTCTCAAAGACTCCGTATCCTCATAGCAAATACCGTAATTGCCGATCAGCGGATAAGTCATACATACAGCCTGTCCTGCGTAAGACGGGTCTGTCAGTACTTCCAGATAACCTGTCATGGAAGTATTGAACACGATCTCGCTGATGACTTCTTTTTTGGCTCCAATGCTGGTTCCGGTAAATACATGTCCATCTTCAAGTATTAAAAAAGCTTTCATCATTCCGTTTCCTTTCTTTTTTCTTATGTAGGCTGTTTACAGCCTGTTTATATCTTTTTCCGCATAAAAAGGGAGAAATTTCCCGTGAAATCACTCCCCCTTGCGTAATCTTAGAAATTTTACCACAAAGTCTTTTTCATTTCAATACTCTATTTTAGAAAAGTGTCGCTTTCTGCGGGAGAAATATTTTTTAATCTTTTTTTATAAAAAAGTATTGACACTTCGTGTTTTATACTGTATAGTATCACTTGTCGCTGACGGAGCGGCAAACAATTTCATAATTAAAAGTTGTGCAGGAATGGCGGAATTGGCAGACGCGCAGGCTTCAGGTGCCTGTGGTAGCAATATCGTGCGGGTTCAAGTCCCGCTTCCTGCACTATTTTTTTGTCTTTGTACAGGCTGACTTCTGTTCTATATTTATTTTCTGCAATCGCAAAAAGATCGCTGCATTCACGTTTTTCTGTAAACACAGCGACCTTTTCTTTCATCTCTTATTATAACTGTTCAATACCCTCACAGTTTCCTTTTATTTTTCAAGCACAAATGCTTCATACGGGCGAATCGTCATCTGTTCTTTGATTTCTCCTTCCGGATAGTTTGCGATCAGATAACTTCCCTTGCAGAATTCCTCCGGAATCTCTACTGTTACTTCTTTTTCACTGAAGTTACATACCACCAACAGTTTTTCCTCTCCCAGTGTTCTTGTATACATATAGATTTCTTCGGATTCCGGCAATAACAGATCATAAGTTCCGTATACGATGATCTCTTTTTCTTTTCGCAGTGCGATCAGCTTTCTGTAATAATTAAATACAGATTCCGGATCGTCGACCTGTTTCTTCGCATTGATCTCTTTATAGTTCGGATTGACCATAATCCATGGTTCTACAGTGGAAAATCCTGCATAAGCACTGTCATCCCACTGGAACGGTGTTCTCGCATTGTCGCGGCTCTTACGGCACAGATAACGCATCATTTCTTCCGCGGTAAATACATGCTGCTCTTCTACCAGTTCTCTGTAAGCATTGATGCTGTCCAGATCACGGAACTGATCGATCGATGTGAACGGAACGTTCGTCATGCCAAGTTCTTCTCCCTGATATACATAAGGAGTTCCCTGCATCATGTGAATACAAGTTGCCAGCATCTTTGCAGATACATCATGATATTTTGCGGAATCATCGGCATATCTGGATACCGAACGTGGCTGATCGTGATTCTCCCAGAACAGACTGTTCCAGGCAATATCCTCCAGACCTTTCTGCCATTTGGTCAGAACAGCTTTCATCTCGCGCAGATCCATCTTTTTATCGGTCCATTTGTTATCCGCATCAGCATCCACATCCATGTGTTCAAACTGGAATACCATATTCAGCTCTTTTTCATCGCTTCTTGCGTATTTTTTAGCTTCTTCCAGAGTCACACCGGAACACTCGCCTACGGTAATGGTATCCGCATTGTTTAATACCTTTTCACGCATCTCCTGCAGATATTCATGGACATGAGGACCGTTTGCCGGCTCATTAAAGCTTGCATATCCATTGATTCCCGGCTTTCCATCCGGCAGATCCGGCTGTTTGGAAATCAGGCTGATAACATCCATACGGAATCCATCTATTCCTTTTTTCAGCCACCAGTTCATCATGTCAAATACTTCTTCTCGGACTTTTGGATTATCCCAGTTCAGATCCGGCTGTTTTTTCGAAAACAGATGCAGATAATACATATCCGTTTCTTCATCATAATCCCATGCCGGCCCGGAGAAACAGGAGCCCCAGTTATTCGGTTCCTTTCCATCTTTTCCATCTCTCCAGATATAATAGTCGCGATATGGATTGTCTTTAGACTTTCTGCTCTCTATAAACCATGGATGTTCATCGGAGGTATGGTTGACTACCAGATCCATGACGATTTTAATTCCATGCTCATGTGCTGCTGCCAGCATCCGGTCAAAATCTTCCATGGTTCCGAACTCGGTCATGATCGCACGATAATCGCTGATATCGTATCCATTATCATCATTCGGAGACTGGTATACCGGTGATAACCATACGACATTCACTCCCAGTTTTTCCAGATAATCCATCTTTTCTGTGATACCGTTCAGATCACCGATTCCATCTCCGTTGCTGTCCTTAAAACTTCTCGGATAAATCTGATATACGATACTTTCTTTCCACCATCTTTTTTCCATAGTTTTATCTCTCCCTTTTACATTTATCATTTTGTGTTTTTGCCAAACACCAGATACTCTCATCATAACCGAAAAAAGGGCGAAAAACTTCCGTTTTTCTCCCCTTTTTCTATACTATTCTGACTTTTCATGTTCACCGATTCTTCGGATCACTTCCGTTACCAGCGCACGGAATTTCGGTGCGGCAAGATCGGCGGCTTCCTGCACCTCTTTGTGGGACAGCGGCTGTGTACTCATGCCGGCTGCCAGATTCGAAATAAAGGAAATTCCCAGGATCTTCATTCCCATATGGTTGGCTGCGACAGCTTCACACGCGGTACTCATTCCCACTGCATCTGCCCCCAGTGTCCGTACCATGCGGATCTCTGCCGGAGACTCATACGCCGGACCGGTAAACTGCAGATACGTTCCTTCCTGAAGATCAATGTTCAACGCTTTGCTGCTCTCCCGGATGATCTTCCGGTACTCCCTCCGGTAAATCTCACTCATATCCGGAAAGCGCGGTCCAAGATCGTCCATATTGGCTCCGATTAACGGTGATGGCACAAAACTTGAGATCTGATCCGTGATCATCATCAGATCGCCGGCATGAAAGTTCTCGTTGACTCCACCGGCGGCATTGGTCAGAAACAGGATCTCTGCACCCATTTTCTTCATCAGCCGTACCGGAAGTACCACATCCTGCATCGGATAGCCTTCATAATAGTGTACCCGTCCCTGCATCATAACAGTCGGTACGCCTTCTACCTTTGCAAATACGAACTGCCCTTTATGTCCGGCTACCGTAGACCGTGGAAATCCTTCGATGCTCTCATATGGAATGGTTTTTTCCACTGTTACATGTTCTGCATAATCCCCCAGACCGGATCCGAGGATCAGTGCCAGTTTCGGTACAAACGGCAGCCGCTCTTTCACCGCCTCATAACACCGATTCAGTTTTTCTTCACTCGTCATCGCCGTCCTCCTTCTGCACACAGGCATCCCATACTTCCTGCTCTGCATCCTGTTCCGGTGCTGCCTTTTCTGTTTCTTCTTTCTGCACTTCTTCAGATTCTTTCTCCGGTTCTTTGCCTTCTTTTTCTTTCGTCTCTTCCTCTTCTTCTGTCTCTTCTACAGAACCCTGGGTAAACCAGTCTTCCTCTTTTTCTTCCTCTTCTCCCGGAAGTTCCGCACCGCAGTACATACAGAATACAGCGTCTTTCGGGTTGGAGATTCCACAGGCTGGGCATACATTTTTTCCCTGTTTGGCAGCCATGCTTTCTTTACACTCTGCCAGTTCTTTCTGCAGACCCATCACCACTTCACAGTGACCGGCCAGTTCTTCATCCATAGTATCTCCGTCTACATAGCGCTTATACACAATTTCACCGACATCCGCATATTTTTTCCGTATCTCTCTTTGCAGTGTCCGCACTTTGTTTCGCATCTTCTGTGTCTCAACAAATTCCTCTGTTTTCTTTCCCACAGCTCCTGCGGTCTCTGTGATCGTCTGTTTGATGCTTCCAAATAAATCTTCGTTCATAAGTCATACCTCCTTGCATATTAACCCCATTTGTATCCTTTTTACTGCAACAACAGCGGTTCCTGTCCTCTCAGAAGGATCTTCGGACCACCGGTGTGTTCAATATATTCTTTGGTGATGATCACCTCTCCAATACTGTCGTCCTTTGGAATCTCGTACATAATATCCAGCATGTATTCTTCCAGAATCGCTCGCAGGGCTCTCGCACCGGTATCTTTTTCCAGTGCTTTTTTTACGATTGCACGCAGCGCATTTTCTTCAAATTCCAGTTTGACTTCGTCCATCTCCAGTAGTTTTTCATACTGTTTCAGGATTGCATTGCGTGGCTCTTTAAGAATCTTCACCAGCATGTCTTCATCGAGTCCCTGCAATGTGAAAATGATCGGCAGTCTTCCAAGAAATTCCGGTACCATACCGAACATTCTCAGATCCTCCACCGTTACCTTATTCAACAGATTTTTATCATTGTCATATTTATCTTTCAGATCCGCCTGAAAACCAATTGCTGCCTTTTTGTTTAACCGTTCTTTGATGATTTCCTCCAGATCCGGGAATGCACCGCCACAGATAAATAAAATATTGCTGGTATTTACTGTAGTCAGTGGTACCATGGCATTTTTACTGTTCGCTCCCACCGGCACTTCCACATCACTGCCCTCGAGAAGCTTTAACATCCCCTGCTGTACTGCCTCACCACTGACGTCTCTCTGGTTCGTATTCTTCTTTTTTGCAATCTTATCGATCTCATCGATAAAGATAATTCCATGCTCTGCCCGCTCCACATCATTGTCTGCTGCCGCAAGTAGTTTGGAAACTACGCTTTCGATATCATCACCGATATAACCTGCTTCCGTCAGCGAAGTCGCATCCGTGATCGCAAGTGGCACATCCAGCAGTTTCGCCAGCGTCTGCACCAGATAAGTCTTACCACTTCCGGTCGGTCCGATCATCAACATATTGGACTTTGCAATCTCTACTTCACCATTTTTCTGCTCTGCGCTGAGTACTCGTTTATAGTGATTGTACACACCAACCGAAATCACCTTTTTCGCATGTTCCTGACCGATCACATATTCATCCAGTTTTTCTTTGATCTTATGTGGCGGCGGAACATCCTTCATGGTAAATTCCTGCTTCTTTTCTTCCGTTTTCTTTTTCTTCTTCACTCTCTGTTTCTCTGATACCTGATTCGGAATACTCGACAGATCCATCATGCTGATATTGGGCATGTGGCTCATCAGATCCCCGTAATTCATATTGCTGTTATTCATGGTATCAAAACTTTTCTGCATACATTCCGTACAAATATGTATATTCTGAGGAAGCGTGATCATCGGTCCTGTCTTGCTCTCCGGTCTCCGACACATAAAACAGACTTTTTCGTATTCATCTTCCTTCGTATTTTCATCAGAAGTCTCTCGCCCCTGCTTTTCTTTTTCCAATAAATCCTTGTCTTCTGACATCCGTTTATCCCTTTCTCATCCCACATTTTATGAGACACTGTCCCCGAAATCACCTGTCACTCCTATGTACTTTCGGTTACTTACCCTATATTATAAAACAGAATCTTCTTGCCCTCAAGTAAACTTTTTCTAAACACAGCTTTCATCATACTATCTCCCCCTATTTTCCTTCTGTTCTCCCCCTCTGAATAAGTTCTATCCCTTCATTCCTTTTATTTCCTGCCATTCCCACCATATTTCAACTTTCTCCCACCGTCAACGCACAGCGGCAGGGGTTCCCGCCAGGGTCCGGCAACACTTTGTGGGCGTTTAGAGCAAGCTTTAAGATCCAGTCCTTAGACGAACTTGACAGTGAGCGGCTCTCCGCGAACTGGCATTTAGTTCTTCTTAGGACTT
>ERZ824978.3370-NODE-3370-length-12064-cov-3.250312_pt1 | contig 12064 bp, 8 predicted proteins | sample MGYA00519860_ERZ824978 | MGnify/ENA primary metagenome ERZ824978 (study PRJEB31778, sample SAMEA3449184) | human gut metagenome | biome: human gut; feature: human-associated habitat; material: faeces | place: United Kingdom | collected 2010/2012 ... | reverse complement strand
GCAGCTCGGGGCAAGCCCCTCCCTGCGTCAGATATTCCAGCGTTCGGTTCTTTCGTTTTTTCGGTCTCACATCATTGACAAATGGACACGCGCGGGAATTTTTGAAACGGCGGGCGGGCGGTGCCCGCAGACGCTTGCTGCCGCGCTTGATCGCGGCGATTTTGAATCGGGAAGCGATTCAAAATCTGGGTTGGTTCGAAAAGTAAACTCAGTGCCCAATTTCCCGCGTGCCGCGCCGCCGTGGTGGCGGCTTGCGCGCTATGATCGGGGGATAGGAGTTTGTTGTGGGCGATGCCCAAAGACGATCGCCGCTGCGCTTGGTCGGGGCGAGTTTGAATTGGAAAGGTGGGTAGTCTTTTTACCACTCTGCTTTTACTTCTATTGTAACACGGCACCCCCGCGCTTGACACCCGGTGCGGTCGGCTATATAATTATGTAGAGCGACTTTATACTTGTGAGGAACATCATGAAGCACATCTTTTACGGAAATACCGGGAAGTGGATTCGGCGCACGATTCTCTTCCTGCTCGACATTCTGATCGCCTGCTGCGCTTTGCAGCTCGCGACGCTCCTGCGCTACGAGGGGCAGATTTCCTTCGAAATGCATCTTCGCATTCGCGCGCTGACGCCGATCATCGTGCTCGTCTTTTCGATGTGCGGGCTGCTCGGCGGCGTTTACGATATGATCTGGCGCTATGCCGGTTCGAGCGAGGTAACGCGTCTGGCAATCGTTTATGCGGCGGCGACGGCGGCCAATCTCGGTTTGAACCGACTGTGCCTGTGGAAGATTTCGCGCCCGATTATCGTGATGACCGGCGTAATCGCGCTTTTGCTCGTGGTCGCTTCGCGATTCGCATGGAAGGGCTTCCGCGAATGGTTTCTCTCCGATCGAACGCCGGAATCCATGCGGCGCGTGCTGATCGTCGGCGCGGGCGAGGGCGGCGTATACGCTGCGCGCATCTGCCAGCAAAACCGCGCGAAATTCGGCTCTCCCGTCGCGTTTGTGGACGATGATCCGGTCAAGCGCAAGATGCGCATCAACGGCATTCCCGTCTGCGGGTCGATTAAGGAAATCCCGCAGGTGGTCATCAAAAAGGAAATCGACGAGATCATCGTGGCGATGCCGAGCGCGAAGGGCGACCGCCTGGGCGAGATTCTGACGCTGTGCAAATCCACCCGCTGCCGCACGCGCACGCTCTCCGATCCGGACGAGGTCGGCAGGCCGAACGCGCCGGCATTCCGCGAGCTGAACACGTCGGACTTTCTTTCGCGCCCCGAGGTGGTGCTGAATACCGATCTGATCCGCGGATACCTGGCTGGCAGAACCGTGCTGGTCACCGGCGGCGGCGGCAGTATCGGCTCGGAAATCTGCCGGCAGATCCTGAAATATTCGCCGAAACTGCTTCTGATTTTCGATGTATACGAAAACTGCGCGTATGAGCTGGAATGCGAGCTCAAGCAGAAATACGGCTCCGATTGCCCGATCGAGGTGCTGATCGGTTCGATTCGCGATAAAAAGCGGCTCGACGATGTGTTTGAAACCTACCATCCGACAGTCGTTTTCCATGCGGCGGCGCACAAGCACGTGCCGCTGATGGAGGTCAGCCCCGCGGAGGCGGTGAAGAACAACATCTTTGGAACGCGGAACCTGCTTCAATCCGCGAGCGCGCACCACGTCGAGCGCTTCGTTCAGCTCTCGACGGACAAGGCGGTTAATCCCACGAACGTAATGGGCGCGACGAAGCGCATTACCGAAATGCTCCTGCAGTCCTGCGCGCGGAACACGGACATGAAATGCATGGCGGTGCGCTTCGGAAACGTGCTGGGCTCGCACGGCAGCGTGATTCCGCTGTTCGAATCGCAGATCCGTCAGGGCGGGCCGGTCACGCTCACGCATCCGGACATCACGCGCTATTTCATGACCATTCCGGAAGCTGCGCAGCTGGTTTTGCAGGCGGGCGGTCTTGCGCAGTCCGGTGCGATTTACGTGCTGGATATGGGCGAGCCGGTAAAGATCATGGATCTGGCAAAAAAGCTGATTCGCTTTTACGGATACGAGCCGGACGTGGACATTCCGATCAAGATTACCGGTCTGCGCCCCGGCGAAAAGCTCTACGAGGAGCTGATGATGGATACAGAGCGCAGCGGCATGACGCGCACGGCGCACGACAAAATCTTCGTTGCCCCGCCGATTCCGATTGAAGAAAGCGTGTTCGAGCGCCAGCTGGATTCGCTGAAAGCCGCCGCCGAGCGCGACGACGCGGAAGCGTGCGTAAACCTGCTGGTCGAAGTCGTCGGCACCTACGCGCCGAACCGCGAAGGTCTGGCAAGCTGAAAAGCGGTAAATTCCCGCGCGTGGGTTGATTTCCCGCGCGCGATTTAGTATAATCTATAATAAGAAAGTATATCCGTGCGCGATTTCGGCGCGCTTATGGAGGAAAACATGGCAAAACCGCTCGTTGCAATCGTCGGCAGACCGAACGTCGGCAAGTCGACCTTCTTTAATCAGATGGCGGGACGACGCATCGCGATCGTCGAGGACACGCCGGGCGTCACGCGCGACCGCGTGTACGCCGACTGCGAATGGCAGAACTACAAATTCACCCTGATCGATACCGGCGGAATCGATCCGCTGAGCGACGACCCGCTGCTTTCGCAGATGCGCCGCCAGGCGGAAATCGCAATCGAAACCTGCGACGTGATCCTGTTCTTCGTCGACGGCAAAACCGGTCTGACCGCGGACGATCAGTCCGTCGCCGATATGCTGCGCCGCAGCGGAAAGCCTGTCATGCTCGTGGTCAACAAGGTCGACAACGTTCGCATGATGGACAACATCTACGAATTCTACAACCTCGGCATCGGCGATCCCATCGGCGTTTCGTCGATCAACCTTCTGAATTTCGGCGACCTTCTCGAGGAGCTTTGCAAATTCTTCCCCGATCCGGACGCGCAGGAGGAAACCGACGGCGCGATTCGCATCGCGGTGGCCGGCAAGCCGAACGTCGGCAAATCCTCGCTGGTCAATCGTCTGCTGGGCGAAGACCGCGTGATGGTTTCCAATATCGCCGGCACGACGCGCGACGCGATCGACACGCGATTTACTGCGCCGGACGGTCAGGACTATGTTCTGATCGACACCGCGGGCATTCGCCGCAAGCGCGCGATTGAATACCAGTCGCTGGAGCGCTTTTCGATCGTGCGCGCGCTGGCGGCAATCGACCGTTCGGACGTATCGCTCCTCGTGATCGACGCGACGCAGGGCGTGACCGAGCAGGACAGCAAGATCGCCGGCTACATCGACGAGCAGGGCAAGGCGGCGATCATCGTGATCAACAAATGGGACGCGATCGAAAAGGACACCGGCACGATGAACGAATTCGTTCGCAAGGTGCGCGAGGAGCTGAAATTCATGCAGTACGCGCCCGTGCTGTTTGTTTCGGCGCTCACGGGACAGCGCGTGACCAAAATTCTGGAAGCGGCGCGCGCGGCTTACGAGCAGGCGAGCCGGAGAATCACGACCGGTCTGCTCAACGACATTTTAACCGACGCGCAGGCGGCGCTCCAGCCCCCCGCCACTTCCGGCCGCCGGCTGAAGATTTTCTATGCGACGCAGCAGGCGACGAACCCGCCGACGTTCGTGTTCTTCGTAAACGATCAGACGCTGATGCATTTCTCCTATGAGCGCTATCTGGAAAAGCAGTTCCGCAAGGCGTTCGGCTTCGAGGGCACGCCGCTGAAATTCATCCTGCGCGAGCGCACGAAGAATGAAGACTAATCGCGATTGCAAGAGGCGATAAACATGAAAAACGCTATTCTCATCGTCCTTTCCGCTCTGATCGCCTACGGATTCGGCATGATTCCGGTCGGCGAGCTGATCGCAAAGGTATACGGGCGGCATGATTTGCGCAAAACCGGCTCCGGCAACACCGGAACAACGAACGTTCTGCGCACGCTGGGCTGGCTTCCGAGCATTTTAACGCTCGTGGGCGACGCCGCGAAGGGAACGCTCGCGGCGCTGATCGGGCGGGCGCTCGGCGGCGAAACCGGAATGCTGGTCGCCGGTCTGTTCGCCGTGCTGGGACACGATTTTCCGGCGCACGCGAAATTCCGCGGCGGCAAGGGTATGGCGACCTCATTGGGCGTTACGATCATCATCTGCCCGCCGGTCGCGCCGTTTCTGGTTCTGATCGTTGTGGTCGCGGTGGCGATTACGCACACGATGTCGATCGGCTCGCTGATTGCGTCGATCGCGTATCCGTTTTTGACGCTCGCGTTCATGCCCGAAAACGCGACGAGATGGATGTACATCGTTTTTGCGATTCTGCTTACGCTGCTCGGGCTCGTCTGCCATCGCGGAAACGTATCGCGGCTCCTGAAGGGGCGCGAAAACGTGCTGGATTTCAAGAAGATCAAAACCCTTTCCCAGAAATACGATCTTTTCCATAAAAAGAAGAAGTAATCCCGATTCAAGAGAGGAGCAATCACCCATGCCGGACGAGAAGAAAAAGACCTTCTACATTACCACGCCGATTTACTATCCCTCGGGCAATATGCATATCGGGCACACCTACACCACCGTCGCCGCCGACACGATGACCCGCTTTAAGAAAATGCTCGGCTACGACACCTATTTCCTGACCGGCACGGACGAGCACGGCCAGAAGATCGAAAACAAGGCGCGCGAAGCCGGCAAGACGCCGCAGCAGTTCGTGGACGAAATCGTCGCCGAAACGAAGCGCCTGTGGAAGCTGATGAACATCGAATACGACGATTTCATCCGCACGACGGACGAGCGCCACGTGAAGATCGTTCAGCAGATTTTCCGCAAGTTCTACGAGCAGGGCGACATTTACAAAAGCGAATACGAGGGCATGTACTGCACGCCCTGTGAATCGTTCTGGACGCCGTCGCAGCTCAAGGAAGGCAATCTCTGCCCTGACTGCGGCCGCCCCTGCCAGAAGGTGCGCGAGGAGAGCTATTTCTTCCGCATGAGCAAATATCAGGACTGGATGATCGATTACATCGAAACCCATCCGGACTTCATTCAGCCCGCGTCGCGCGCAAACGAAATGCTGAACAACTTCCTGCGCCCCGGCCTTCAGGATCTGTGCGTATCGCGCACGTCGTTCAAATGGGGCATTCCGGTGGATTTCGATCCCAAGCATGTCATTTACGTCTGGATCGACGCGCTGACGAACTACATTACCGCGCTGGGCTACGGCACGGATCACGACGAACTGTTCAAAAAGTACTGGCCGGCGGACATTCATCTGGTGGGCAAGGAGATCGTGCGTTTCCACACGATTTACTGGCCGATCATGCTGCACGCGCTGGGGCTGCCGCTGCCCAAGCAGGTATTCGGTCACGGCTGGATGCTGTTCGGCGGCGACAAGATGAGCAAATCCAAGGGCAATATCGAATACGCGCAGCCGATCGTCGCGCGCTACGGCGTGGACACGCTGCGGTATTACCTGATGCGCGAGATGCCCTTCGGCGCGGACGGCAATTACACGAACGAAGCGCTTCTGACCCGCATGAACGCCGATCTGGTCAACGATCTGGGCAATCTGGTATCGCGCACGGTTGCGATGATCGAGAAGTATTTCGGCGGCGTCGTTCCGGAGCCGGGCGAGGAGCAGGAGCCGGATCGCGCGCTGCGCGAACGCTTTGAAGCGCTGCCCGAAGCGGTGGAGAAGCAGATGGACGCGCTGCAGTTCTCGGTTGCGCTTTCCGAAATCTGGAAGCTGATCGGCGACTGCAACCGCTACATTGACATTACGCAGCCGTGGGTGCTGTGCAAGAGCGAGGAGACGCTGCCGCGCCTGAAGACGGTGATGTACTATCTCGCGGAATGCATTCGCGCGATTGCGGTGCACATTTACCCGACGATGCCGTCGACGCCGGAGAAGATTTTCGCTCAGCTGGGCGTGACGGATCCGGCGCTGAAGACGTGGGAATCCGTTCAAAAGTTCGGCGGCCTGAAACCGGGCACGAAGGTGGAAAAGGGCGCGGCGCTGTTCCCGCGCGTGGATGTGAAGAAGGAGCTCGAATCCATTGCGGCGGAAAAGGAAGCGGCGGAGAAGGCAAAGCAGCCTGAAAAGCCCGCGTCCAAGAAGGAAGAGGCGCCCGCGGAGTCCGAAAAGCCGGCGCTCGCGTCCTTTGACGATTTCCTGAAGATCAAGCTGATTGCGGCAAAGGTGATCGCGTGCGAAAAGGTTGCCAAGAGCGAAAAACTCCTGAAGGAGACGCTCGACGTTGGCAACGGCGTAACGAAGACGGTTTGCTCCGGCATTGCGAAATACTACACGCCCGAAGAGATGGTCGGCAAGACCGTTGTAATGGTCGCAAATTTCGCGCCGCGCAAGATGGCGGGTCAGCTTTCCGAAGGAATGCTTCTCTGCGCCGAAGACCCCGACGGCAAGGTTCGTCTCCTCACGGTAGACGGCGAAGTTGCTCCGGGGAGTGTAATTGGGTAAGAGAGAAGAGGAGTTTTTGCGAGAGGGGGATTTCTTTTTGAAAAAAGAAATCCCCCTCTCGCGCTCTCCCTCTTTGAAAAACCTGCTTGGGGGGGAGATTGGGAATTGAGGCGATACAGCTTTTGCGCCTTTTCCGTGGTGGAAAAGGCACAAAGAGGAGTGATGTTGGCGCGCGCTTGCTTGAAGCCCGGTTTTCTCGCGGCGAAATGGTTGCTGTGCGGTATTCTTGCCCGCTTGCTTCGCTCGCGGATTTGCGGCGTTATAAGCTTTAATTGGGGTTTTACAGGTTTTCAGGAGATTGTTTTATGATTTTATTTGATACGCATTGTCACATTGCGGATTCGGCGTTCGATTCGGATTTGCCGGAGGTGATCGATCGATTCCTTCAGGCGGGCGGACGGCGCGCGGTTGTGGTTGCCGACCCGTGCGAAGAAGCGCCGAATCAGGAGAAGGTTTTTTCGCTCGTGGAGTCGCGCGATTTTCTTTTCGGCGCAATCGGCGTTCATCCGCACAATTCCATTCGCTATTCCGACGCGGTGGAAAAGGAGATGCTTTCCTATCTTGCGCGCGAAAAATGCCGCTTGTTCGGCGAGATTGGATTGGATTACCATTATGATCTTTCGCCGCGGGAGGTTCAGCGCGAGGTATTCGATCGCCAGCTGGAGCTGGCGTACGATCTGAACATTCCCGTTCAGCTGCACATTCGCGAAGCGCACGGCGATTGCATGGATATGCTGCGCGCGCGCGCAAAATCGGGACGGATGCCCGCCGGAATCATGCATTGCTTCACGGGCAGCTGGGAATCGGCGAAGGTTTATCTGGATTTGGGGCTTTACATTTCGCTTTCAGGCGCGGTGACGTTCAAAAACGCGCCGAAGCTCGCCGAAGTCGCCGAAAAAATGCCCGCCGACCGCCTGCTTTCGGAGACGGATTGCCCCTACATGGCGCCGGTTCCGATGCGCGGCAAGCGAAACGAGCCGTCGTTCATTTCCTACACGGTATCGAAAATCGCATACCTCCGCGGTGAATCGCCCGACGCAGCCGCAGAAACCCTCTACCGGAACGCCTGCCGCGCGCTTTCCCTTGAATGCTGAACGGGAGCAGGCAAGCGCGTTGAAAACGCTTCTTTACTGAATGAGGAGGGATTATGGACTGGATTCATTTGCTGACCGGCGCGATTGTCGGCGGCATAATCGGGTATTTTACGAATTACATTGCGGTAAAAATGCTGTTCCGACCGCGGCGGGAGATTCGCGTGTTCGGGCGGGTTTTGCCGTTTACGCCGGGCGTGATTCCGAAGCGCCGCGGCGATCTGGCGCGCGCGGTGGGCAACGCGGTGTCCGAAACGCTGATCGGCAGGGACGAGCTGACCGAGATGCTGATCAGCGAACGGATGCAGAACGCGTTTGCCGACGGCGTTTCATCGGCGCTGGACGAGCTGGCGCGCGACAGGAGCGTTGAGGAGGCGCTGAGCGCGATTGTCGGCGAGGAGACGGTCGGTGCGGCGCGCGAGGAAATTCTCAATCGGCTGCGCGGGCGGATTGCAGACTACGTAAACCGAATGGATTTGGGGCACGCAATCGCCGATGCGGCGGGCAAAACGGTGCTCTCGCGGCTTCAGGGATCGATGCTTTCCCTGTTCGTTACGCCGGAAAAGATCGCGTCGTTTACGAATCCGCTGGCGGATCAGATCAGCGATTACATCGCCGACGAGGGCATGAATCAGGTAAGCTCGTTTCTGGAAAGCGAAGCCGACCGGCTGATGAACCTGCCCGCCGACCGGATCGCCAAATACCGCGACGCGCTGCGGCCGCGGATTCAGAGCGCGTACGCGGCGTTCATGCGCGAAAACGCGCCGAAAATCGCCGAATCGTTTGAAATTTCGAAGATCGTTACCGATAAAATCAATCGAATGGACATTGACGAGCTGGAAAAGCTGATTTTGTCGGTAATGAAAAAGGAGCTGAGCACGGTCGTCAATCTGGGCGCGGTGCTGGGTTTTTTGATCGGAATCATTGGCGCGCTCATTTAGCGTTCCCGCACATGGGAACGCTTTTTTCGTTTTGAAAAGCAATGCAAAATGATTTCAAAAATAAATCGCAAGAGAATCAGTCTTTTCGGTTGACAGTTTTCTTTCGATTCCGTATAATGGTACACAGAACAAAATCTGAATACGGGAAGGTGAGAATCGGCATATGAACAAAACCATTCCTTCCGGGGAGATTCGCGTGGGCGTTCTTGGCGCGCTGCGCGGGAAATCGTTCGCGGTCACGGCGAAGGCTTCCGGGCTTACGCTCGCGGCGATCTGCGACAATTTCAAGCACCGTCTTAACGAGGTTTGCAATGAGCTGAACGTGCCCGGCTACGAGGATTTCGACGAATTCATCCGCCAGGATTTTGACGCGGTCGTGATCGCCGCGCCGTTCCATCTGCACGGGACATTCGCGATCAAAGCGCTCGAGGCGGGCAAGCACGTGCTGACCGAAACCAGCACGAACATCACCCTGCGCGAGGGCGCGCGAATTTACGAGCTTGTCGAGCGGACGGGACTTTGCTACATGCTGGCGGAGAATTACTGCTACACGCGATTCAATCAGGAGATGAAGCGGCTGTACGAGCTGGGCGAAATCGGCGAGGTTCGCTATGCCGAAGGGCAGTACAATCACCCGATCGAAATGCACGAGCATCTGCCGATTGCGCCCGGCGTGCGCCACTGGCGGCATCAGGAGCCGCCGACGTACTACAACACCCACGCGCTGGCGCCGCTGATGTACATCACGGGCACGACGCCGGTTGCCGTATCGGGCGCGATCATTCCGCAGCCGGAGCCGAGCTACTACAAACCCGGCTATGTCATTCTCGTAAAAATGGACAACGGCGCGATTTTCCGCCTGTATGGAAACGTCGCCGGGCACGATTGCGCCTACAGCCTGCACGGAACCTGCGGCGCGATGGAAACGGTGCGCGGGCACGGGTATTTCGGTCCGGAAGAGATTCGCGTATGGCACGAGCCTTGGGACTTGAAGCCCGGTCAGCAGGAAGAAATCAAGTATTTCCCGCGCTGGGTGGAACACGCGAAGGAGGCGGATTCAACCGGTCATGGCGGCGGCGATTTCTTCACGGAGCTGAAATTCGCCGAAGCGATTCGCACGGGCAAACAGCCGTATCTGAACGCCTATCGCGGCATTACCATGTCGAACGTGGGCATTCTCGCGTGGAGAAGCGCGATGCGGGGCGGCGAATTTTTGCCCGTTCCGGATTTGAAGGACGATTCCGCGCGTGCGGAGATGCTGCGCGACCGCCTTTGCCCGTATACCGGCGTTGAGGACACGATTTTGATGCCGGAAAACGAGCGCTGCGTGCGCGAATTTACGCCGGAAATCGTTGCAGCCGCGCGCGTCGCGTGGAAAAAAGCGGGCTATACGGATTCCGAAATCGACGAACTTCTGAAATAGGGAGCTTTCACATGAGAAACACCATTCCCGAAGGCGAAATCCGCGTGGGCGTATTGGGCGCGTTCCGCGGTAAATCGTTTGCCGAAACCGCCGAGGCGTCCGGCATGAAGCTGGTCGCGATCTGCGATAATTTCAAGCACCGTCTTAACGAGGTCTGCAATGAGCTGAATGTTCCCGGATACGAGGATTTCGAGGACTTCATTCATCAGGATTTCGACGCGGTCGTAATCGCCGCGCCGTTCCATCTGCACGCGCATTTTGCCAAACGCGCGCTCGCTGCCGGCAAGCACGTGCTGTCCGAAACCAGCACGAACGTCACCCTCGCCGAGGGCGTGGAGCTGTTCCGCGCCGCCGAGGAGAGCGGGCTTTGCTATATGCTGGCGGAGAATTACTGCTACACGCGATTCAATCAGGAAATGAAGCGGCTGTACGACGCGGGCGAAATCGGCGAGGTTCGCTATGCCGAGGGGCAATACAATCACCCGATGGACATGGATTCCCGCCTCTGGTATGCGCCGGGCTGCAATCACTGGCGCAACTGGCTGCCGGGCACGTATTACGACACGCACGCGCTCGCGCCGCTGATGTACGTGACCGGAACGGAGCCGGTCGCAGTGTCCTGCTCGCTGATTCCCGCGCGCACGGGATCGACCGACAAGCGCGAAGCGGGCTTTATCATGCTGGTGAAAATGAATAACGGCGCAATCTTCCGCATTTACGGCGATTTCGCCGGTCACGACTGCGGCTACAGCTTCCACGGAACCTGCGGCGCGATGGAGACCGTGCGCGGTCACGGCTATTTCGGCCCTGAAGAGGTGCGCGTATGGCACGAGCCGTGGGATTTGAAGCCCGGTCAGCAGGAGGAAGTGAAATACTTCCCGCGCTGGGTGGAGCACGCGGAGAAGGCGGACAAGACCGGTCACGGCGGCGGCGATTTCTTCGTCGAGCTCAAATTTGCCGAAGCAATCCGCACGGGCAGGCAGCCGTATCTGAACGCCCGTCGCGGAATCACCATGTCGAACGTAGGCATTCTCGCGTGGAGAAGCGCAATGGAGGGCGGACGATTCATCGATATTCCGGATATCCGCGATGAAAAGGTGCAGGAGGAACTGCTGAAGGATCGCCTTTGCCCGTTCCCGGACGTTGAAAACAGCGTTCTGATGCCGGACGAGATGCTCGCAAGGCGCGAATTTACGCCGGAAATTACCGAAATCGCGCGCCGCAACTGGGCAAAGCACGGCTACACGCCGGTGGAAATCGAGGAGCTTTTGAATCAAAAGCCGCAGAAGCGGTAAATAATAGGAGGAAAAAACCATGCGCAATACGATCCCCGAGGGCGATATCCGCGTCGGCGTCCTGGGCGCGTTCCGCGGAAAGTCGTTCGCAAAGACCGCCGCCGCTTCCGGAATGAAGCTGGTCGCGATCTGCGACAATTTCAAGCACCGTCTGGACGAGGTCTGCAATGAGCTGAATGTTCCCGGCTATGACAATTTCGACGAATTCATTCATCAGGATTTCGACGCGGTCGTAATCGCCGCGCCGTTCCACACCCACGCGCATTTCGCGAAGCTCGCGCTGAAAGCCGGAAAGCACGTGCTGACCGAGACGAGCACGAACGTGACCCTCGCCGAGGGCGTGGAGGTCTACCGTCTCGCGAAGGAAACCGACCTGTGCTATATGCTGGCGGAGAATTACTGCTACACACGCTTCAATCAGGAATTCAAGCGGCTGTACGACGCGGGCGAAATCGGCGAGGTTCGCTATGCCGAGGGGCAGTACAATCATCCGATGGACATTGAGCACAGCCTCTGGTATTCTCCGGGCACGAAGCACTGGCGCAACTGGCTGCCGGGCTGCTATTATAACACGCATTCGCTCGCGCCGCTGATGTACGTCACCGGAACGATGCCGGTCGCGGTGTCCTGCTCGCTGTTCGGGCGCGGCAGGGATGGCTATAAGGGCCGCGGCTACGTCATGCTGATCAAAATGGACAACGGCGCGATCTTCCGCACCTACGGCGGCGCGGCGGGGCACGACTGCGCATACAGCTTCCATGGAACCGTCGGCGCAATGGAATGCGTGCGCGGTCACGGCTATTTCGGCCCTGAAGAGGTGCGCGTATGGCACGAGCCG
>ERZ824978.3366-NODE-3366-length-12075-cov-9.160649_pt1 | contig 12075 bp, 13 predicted proteins | sample MGYA00519860_ERZ824978 | MGnify/ENA primary metagenome ERZ824978 (study PRJEB31778, sample SAMEA3449184) | human gut metagenome | biome: human gut; feature: human-associated habitat; material: faeces | place: United Kingdom | collected 2010/2012 ... | reverse complement strand
GCATCGGCATCGCCTTCGACTGCGACATCGAGGTGGAGCTGGAGGAGGGCTACGCCCTCCAGTACAACGACCCCGCCATGATCGAGCTGGTGGACAAGGCCGTCAACGGTGCCGGCGGCAAGGCGGAGTACATCGAAAAGCCCTTCTCCGGCAGCGAAGACTTCAGCTTCTTCGGCAAGCTCACAGGCACCCCCTCGGCCTTTATGATGATCGATGCCGGCCGCGGCGACGAGCTGGTGTCCCTGCACAACGGCAAGATCGTTTTCAACGAGGAGGTCATCAAGCCCGGCGTCACCGGCCTGACCGCCATCGCACTGGAATATCTGAATCAGTAATTTGTTTCCTCACAATTGGTATATACGCAAAGAGGCGGAGCTGCAAAAGCTCCGCCTCTTTGCGCGCAAAATGTCCCGGCCGCCGGTGCACCGGCGTTGTCCCTGCTTTCGCTGACGCGAAGCAGCCCTTACTTATCCCCGTTTTCAGCCACCCACTGCCGCACATAGTCCACGAACCGCCGCGTGGCGGCGGACATTGCCTTCTTGTCCTTCACGCCGATGCCGATGCTGCGGTAAAACCGCTCCGGCGCGTGGCAGGCGGTCACGGGATAGGGGCTGTGCCGCACCATCAGCTCCGGCAGCAGGCTGATGCCCAGCCCCTTGGACACCATGGCCAGCATGGTGCGATCCTCCCGGACGGTGTACTTGATGTTGGGGCGGATGCCCATTTTGTCCAGTGCCGCCGTGATCTCGTAGTCCTGCCCTTCCTCCAGCCGGATAAACGGCTCCGTGGCCAGCGCCGCGGCAGGGAAGGGGGCGCTGCCCGCCAGCGGGTGATTGCACGGCAGGATCACCTGCAGCTCGTCCCGGTGCAGGGGATAGGTCTGCAAACGCTTCACCGATGGCAGACGCAGAAAGCCGCAGTCCACCTTGCCCTGCAATATCCAGTCCTCGCTCTGTCCGTAGTAATCGCCGGTGAGCACCTCAAATTCGATGTTGGGATACCGCTCGCCGAAGCTCTTCAGTATGGACGGCAGCCACTGCGCCGACACGCTGGAGAACGTGGCCACCCGCACATAGCCGGCGTCCATGCCCTTCAGCTCCGCGGCGGAGCGCATCAGCTCGTGGTGGGCGGCGCACAGCTTCTCGATCCGGGGCAGCAGCAGGCGGCCGTCCGCCGTCAGCACCACGCCGCCCCGGTTCCGGCTCAGCAGCGTCACGCCCAGCTCATTTTCCAGCGCCTGCACCGCGTGGCTCACCGCTGACTGGGTGAAGTTCATTTCCTCCGCCGCCTTGGAGAAGCTGCCGCACTCCACCGTTTTCAGGAACATCTGGTACTTGTTCACGCTCATAGGATCGCCTCCTTCGTGTGCTTATTATAATACTTTTCTTCATATTTGCAAATACAATTATGCGTTTTACAACTTGCGAACTTTGTGGTAATATAAGGACAACAAAACAAAACAAGAATATGGAGGTAAAAAATTATGGCTATTGTTTCCAAGATGACCCGCTGCGCTGCCTGCGGCAGCACCGCCGTGACCTATTCCGAGGGCACCAAGCTCTATCGCTGCGCCGACTGTGGCGCCGAGCGTCCCGATTCCATGCCCGCCGCTGACCTGGCCGCTGTCAACAGCATTCTCGCTCTGGGCGATGCCGAGGGCAAGCTGGACGAGCTGCGCCGCCGCTATCCCAATCTGGACATCACCAGCTGGAGCCGCGAGAACCGCGTGCAGATGGGCTGATATCCAAATTCCATACCCCTCACAAACGAAAAAGAACCGCCTGCGGCGGTTCTTTTTCGTTATCGGCGCGTTATTCAAAGGGCGCTTCTGATGCCGGCCAGCAGCTGGTCGTACTCCTCAAAGGCGGGCAGGTCGGGATAGTCCTCCTTGATCTTGTCCGGTCCCCGGAACAGGAAGCCCGCCTTGCTGTGCAGGATCATCTCCAGATCGTTGTAGCTGTCGCCGCTGGCGATGGTGTCGTAGCCGATGGACTGCAGCGCCTTCACCGTGGTCAGCTTCGAGTGCTCGCAGCGCATGACGTGCCGGGTGATATACCCCTCCGCGTCGATCTTCAGGGTGTTGCACAGCAGCGTGGGATACCCCAGCTTCTTCATCAGCGGCATGGCGAACTGGTCGAAGGTGTCGCTGAGGATCAGCACCTGGGTCATGCTCCGCAGCTCGTCCAGAAACTCCTTCGCGCCGGGCAGCGGGTCGATGCGGGCGATGGTGTCCTGGATCTGGGACAGCTTGATGCCCCTGCTGCGCAGCAGGTCGATGCGCCAGCGCATCAGCTTGTCATAGTCCGGCTCGTCACGGGTGGTGCGGCGCAGCTCGGGAATGCCGATCTCATCGGCAAACGCGATCCATATCTCGGGGGTCAGAACGCCCTCCATATCCAAACATACGATCTTCATGGTACTTACCTCGTTTCCTGTTTTTTATTTACTCCCAGTTCTGCTCTGCGTTCCCGCGCTATGGAATATCTGTCATTCCGAGCCAGTGACCGATGTCACCTGGCGTGGGAATCCGTATTCCCAGATAGTGAAGAACGGATTGCCACAACCAGTCTGCGGACTGGTTTCGCAATGACAGCGCGGGAAGGCATCCCGAATTGGAACTATTATTTCAAAATCTCCGCCAGGACGTAGTCCTCCATGGCGGTCTTGTCGATAACGTCCTTGTGCAGCACAGGCCGGCCCTCCAGCCCCCGCAGGTTGGCGGGGATAGCCGCGCCGGTGATGTCGTGCAGCTTCTCCATCATGGCAAACTCATCGTCGCCGGTGTCCTCGCCCAGCGCGCCCAGCACGGCGGCGGGGAACTTATAGGGCGACGCGGTGGACAGCACCACCATGGGCGCATCGCCGGTCTGCTCCTGCGCCACGGCCCACGCCACGGCGGTGTGGGGATCGCACAGATACTTCTCCTCCCGCCACAGCTCGCCGATGACCCTGGCCGCGCCCGCATCGTCGCAGCAGCCGCAGCCGAAGCTCTCCTGCAGCTTGGCCAGCAGCTCGTCACTGACCTGATACCAGCCCTGCTCACTGAGCTGTGCCATCAGGGACGCCACATACGCCGCGTCGCCGCTGAGCAGATACAGCAGCCGCTCCAGATTGCTGGACACCAGAATGTCCATAGACGGCGACGTGGTCTTGTAGAACGGTCTGCGCCGGTCATAGCGTCCCGTCCGCAGGAACTCCGTCAGCACGTCGTTGGCGTTGCTGGCGCACACCAGCCGCCCCACAGGCAGCCCCATGCACTTGGCGAACCAGCCCGCCAGGATGTCGCCGAAGTTGCCGGTGGGCACGGTGAAGTCCACCTTGCCGCCCAGCCGGATGCGGCCCGCCTTCACCAGGTCGCCGTAGGCCCGGAAGTAGTACACCACCTGGGGCGCGAGCCGGCCGATGTTGATGGAGTTGGCGCTGGACAGCATCGCCCCGTGGAGATCCTTGCCCTGGCAGTCGGCAAAAATGGCCTTCACGCCGGTCTGCGCGTCGTCAAAATTGCCCCGCACGGCGCATACCTTCACGTTGCCGCCGGTCTGGGTGGCCATCTGTGCCTGCTGCACGGCGGACACACCGCCGTAGGGATAGAACACGATGATCCGCGTGCCCGGCACATCGTGGAAACCCTCCAGCGCCGCCTTGCCGGTGTCGCCGGAGGTGGCGGTGAGGATGACCACATCGCCCTTCATGCCCTCGGCCTTGGCCGCCGCGCCGATCAGGTGGGGCAGCACCGACAGCGCCACGTCCTTGAACGCGGAGGTCGGCCCGTGGTACAGCTCCAGCACGTACTTGTCCGCCACCGGCGTCAGGGGCGTCAGGTCGGAGGTGGGGAATTTGTCCTTGTAGCTGGCCCGCACCAGCGCGGGCATATCGTCAAAGTCCGGCAGCAGCGCGTGGAGGATGTCCGCCGCCATGTCCAGTGTGGGCTTTTCCAAAGCGGCCCGCCAGTCGAAGCCCAGCCTGGCCGGGTCGCAGATATACAGACCGCCGTCCGGAGCGATGCCCTGCAGCACCGCGTGGGTGGAGGAGGCGGTGAGCTGCTCGTTTCGCGTGCTGTGATAGTTCATGAGGAACACCTCCGAAAAATTTACTCTTGCATTTGCGATGGGCCTATGATACACTGTCTCCAACAAAAAAGCAAGTGTTTTTCTCTCGTAGACAAAAAGAAATTTTTTGTCGCCGCGAAGAAAAGCCCTCACGGAAAATACCAGCGAAAGAGGCGAATGATATGTTGAAAGTGTTGAAATTCGGCGGTTCGTCCATGGCGGACGAGACCCAGTTCGCAAAGGTCCGCTCTATCGTGGAGGCTGACCCCGGCCGCCGTGTGGTGGTGGTCAGCGCTGCCGGCAAGCGGTTTAAGAACGACCATAAGATCACCGACCTGCTGTACCTGTGCCACGCCCACCTGCAATACGGCGTCAGCTGCGACGGCGTGTTCGATATGGTCCGCAGCCGGTATTTGGAGATACGGGACGCCCTGCACCTGTCCACTCCGCTGGAGCAGGAGTTTGACGCGCTCCGCGCCAAGATGGACAAGGGCATCAGCGCCGATGAGCTGGTGTCCCGGGGCGAGTATTTTGCCGCCCGGCTCATGGCCGACTACCTGGGCTTTGACTTTCTGGACAGCACCCTGTGGCTGAAGTTCCGGCTGGACGGCACGGTAGATCAGGACCAGAGCTACGAGAACCTCCGCCGCGCGGCCTCCGGCCGCAGGGTGGTCATCCCCGGCTTCTACGGCGTCATGCCCGACGGCAGCATCCACACCTTCTCCCGCGGCGGCAGCGACATCACCGGCGCGCTGGCGGCGGCGGCGCTGGATGCCGATGTCTACGAGAACTGGACGGATGTCTCCGGCTTCCTCATGGCCGACCCCAAGATCGTGAAGGATCCCCGTCCCATCGAGCGCATCACCTACGCCGAGCTCCGCGAGCTGAGCTACATCGGCGCGCAGGTGCTCCACGAGGGCACGGTGTCCCCGGTGCGGGAGAAGAACATCCCCCTGAACATCCGCAACACCAACCAGCCCGACCACCCCGGCACGATGATCCGGGAGAGCTTCGACGAGTCTCAGGCCGACATGGAGACCGGCAGCATGATCACCGGTATCGCCGGCAAGAAGGGCTTCTCCGTCATCACCCTGACCAAGAACGGTATGTCCTCCGAGCTGGGCGTCATCCGCCGCATTCTCGAGGTGCTGGAGCGCTACAATATCAATGTGGAATACATCCCCTCCGGCATCGACAGCGTCTCTCTGGTGGTGGAGACGGGCAAGTCCGCCCCGTACATCTATCAGGCCATGGGCGACCTGGAAAAGGAGATCAAGCCCGACAGCCTGCACATCAGCGACAGCATGGCCGTGGTGGCCGCCGTCGGCCGTAAGATGGCCTTCAAGCCCGGCTCATCCGGCAAGATCTTCGGCAAGCTGGGCGAAAACGGCATCAACATCCGCATGATCACCCAGGGCCCGGAGGAGCTGAATATCATCGTGGGCGTGGACGGCCCTGACTTTGAGAAGGCCATCCGTGTTCTGTATGACAGCTTTGTGAAATAAAAAAGGAGGAGTCATTACCATGAAAAAATATAAGGTTGCGATTTTGGGCGCTACCGGCGCGGTAGGCCGCGAGATGATGAAGGTGCTGGCGGAGCGGGATTTCCCCGTCAGCGAGCTGCACCTGCTGGCCTCGGAGCGCTCCGTGGGCCAGGTACTGTCCTGGAACGGTCAGGACATCGCCGTGGAGCTGGCCTGTGATGAGGCGTTTCAGGGCATGGACATCGTCCTGGGCGCGGCGGAGAACGACATCGCCAAGCGCTTCGCCCCCGCCATCGTCAAGGCCGGCGCGGTGTTTGTGGACAACTCCAGCGCCTTCCGCCTTGACCCGGACGTGCCGCTGGTCATCCCTGAGATCAACCCGGAGGATGCCAAAAAGCACAAGGGCATCATCTCCAACCCCAACTGCACCACCATTGTCTCCCTGGTGGCCATCAACGCCCTGAACCACGACAGCCCCATCGAGAGCATCGTGGCCTCCAGCTACCAGGCCGTGTCCGGCGCAGGCGCCGGCGGCCCGAAGGAGCTGATGGAGGAGGTGGAGCTGCTGCGTGAGGGCAAGAGTGTCTCTCCACAGGTGTTCCAGTATCAGATCGCCTATAACGTCATCCCGCAGATCGGCGGTGAAGCCTTCGAGGGCTATACCTCCGAGGAGATGAAGATGCAGAACGAGGGCCGCAAGATCATGCACCTGCCGGAGCTGAAGGTCAGCTGCACCTGCGTCCGCGTGCCGGTGGTCCGCAGCCACAGCGTCTCCATCGTGGTGCGGACGAAGGAGAAGATCAGCGTGGAGCGGGCGCGGGAGCTCATCGCCGCCGCCCCCGGCTGCAAGCTGGTGGACGACCTGGCCAACAAGCGCTACCCCATGCCCCTGGAGACCAGCGATCAGGATCTGGTGTTCGTGGGCCGCATCCGGGACGACCTGACCTCCGACAACGGGCTGAATATCTGGTGCTGCGGCGACCAGGTGCGTAAGGGCGCCGCCACCAACGCCGTGCAGATCGCCCAGCTCCTGGTGGAGTAAGCTCATACAGTCAGTGGGACGGGGATTTCCCCGTCCCGCTTTACTTTTTCACATTTTACATTTATAATAGAAGCAATCTACCCCCCTGGAGGACTGTATGAAACGGATATACCGCCTTTTGGCGCTTTTGCTGGCCCTGTGCCTGACCGCCGGTCTGCTTACCGGCTGTGACGAAGACCCCAACGACGAGGAAAAGCTGTCGGTGGTCATGACCGGCCTGTTCACCACCATGGACCCCGCCATGGCCGCCACGGCGGCGGAGCGCACCGTGGTGCTCCACGTGTTCGATAACCTGCTGCGCTGGGACGGCGAGAAGTCCGTCTCCGCTGTGGCCCAGTCCTGGCAGGAGACGAGCAACGACGACGGCACGGTGACCTACACCTTCCACCTCCGCGGCGACGCGGTGTGGTCCGACGGCAGCCGCCTCACGGCGGCGGACTTCGTCTACGCCTGGAAGCGCCTCGTCTCCCCGGACACCGCCAGCCCCAACGCCGCCATTCTCTCCGTAGTCTCCGGCTACGATGAGGCCCGCGCCGGCGATGTTGACGCCCTCCAGGTCAGCGCCCCCGATGACCACACCCTCGAGGTCACCCTCACCGGCCCGTGCGCCTACTTTCTGAACAGCGTCTGCACCGCCCCCGCCACCATGCCCGTCCGGCAGAAGGCGGTGGAGAGCGATGACGACTGGGCCTCCAGCCGCACCTATTTTGTGGGCAACGGCCCGTTCCGCCGGGGCGGCGACTGGACGGACTACCACCGCCTGACCCTCCATAAGCAGGAGGGTCACTACAGCGCCAAGCACATCTCCCTGGACCGCGTGGAGCTGGTCCTGCAAACGGAGGAGCAGGCCGCCGCCAACGCGGGCCGCGTGGACGTGGTGGTGGGCGCATCATCTGACCCCGCTGTCAGCGGCGGCGACCCCACCGTGGGCCTGCTGCTGGTCAATCAGATGGCCACCAGCCTGGAGAAGAACGGCCTGCGTCACGCCCTCAGCCTGTCCGTGGACCGCACCGCCCTGGCGGAGAGCATGGGCGCGAGCTATGCGGCCGCCGACGGCCTTGTCCCCGACGGCATCCGCACCACCGGCGGTCAGGACTTCCGTGCCGTCAACGGTTCGCTCATCGACAACGACCCCGACACCTATAACGACCGCTGCACCCAGGCCATCACGGAGCTGCGCCAGGCTGGCTATACCAGCGCCGCCGCCATGGAGCAGCTGGGCACGGTGACGCTGCTCTACGACAGCGGCAGCGGTCAGGCCGCCCTGGCCCGCCTGCTCCAGCAGACGTGGCGCGAGAAGCTGGGTCTTCAGGTCACCCTGCAGGGCGTCGCCAACGAGGAATACACCCAGCTCCTGACCACCGGTGAGTACACCCTGGCCCTGATGGAGCTGACCGCCGCCTGCAGCGATGCCGCCGCCTGCCTTGACCCCTGGCGCGGCGGCGACAGCCGCAATTACGCCCAGCTCCACATGAACGCCTATGACATCCTTATGCGCGTGGCTGCCGGCAGCGCCAGCGCCGAGGCCCGGGACGCCTACCTGAAGGACGCGGAGCAGCTGCTGCTGGACAGCGGCAGCGTCATCCCGCTTTACAGTCGCCGCCAGCCCTACCAGCTCCGTGACGGCGTGGCCGGCGCGGTGAACGACGGCCTTGGCGCGTGGTACTTCGGCAGCGTCCGCCGCGTAACGCAGTAATGCAGAAGATGTATTGATATAATGAAAATGGCAGATATAGACAGCTCGGAATTTGTGGAAGGAAAATGAATCTGACTATAAGAAAATGGAGAATTGATGATAAATTTAATCTCGCAATAAACCTAAATAATCCAAAGGTTTTGAATAACCTTAGGGATGGATTACCTTATCCGTACATGGAAAAAGATGCGGAGGATTTTATCCGGTCGATGTTATCGGCGGATAAAGACAATACATTTGCGTTTGCGATAACACTTGATGATAAAGTGATTGGAAGCATTGGAGTATTTCGACAGGATAATATCCATTGCAAAACCGCTGAAATGGGTTATTACATAGGAGAACCCTACTGGGGAAATGGATACATGACAAATGCAATTAAACAGGCCTGTGAATATGTGTTTGAGAAAACGGATATTATCCGTATTTATGCCGAACCATTTGCTCACAATATAGCATCATGTAGAGCATTGGAAAAGGCGGGATTCCAATACGAGGGAACATTGAAGAGTAATGCTGTGAAATGTGGCAGTATCGTTGACATGAAAATGTATGCACTTGTCAGAGAGTAATTCAACTTACGCCGTCAAGACCGGCGATACGCTGGACGCTATCGCCAAGACGACTGACGGCGACTTGATGATGTACAAGGCCATTTTCGAGCGCAACGCCGACCGTCTTGTGAACGCCAACACCATTTACGAGGGACAGGTCATCGTCCTGCCCGCCAAGTAAGCGCGATTTTCCAAAGCAAAAAATGCCCACCTCGATTTTCGAGGTGGGTATTTTTTCATGTGTGCGGATTTGCTTAACTTAATGACATTGGCCCTCGGGCGGTTCTTTTTTGCGCTATGTGCCGTTATATCCTCTTGGCATTCTCCACCACCACGGCCCGCGCCCGGGCCAGCTTCAGGTCATGCCGCAGCTTCATGGGCGGCAGCTGCTGGCGCAGCAGCTCCCGGCTCAGCCCATACTGGGCGGACAGCGCCTCGTACTGCTGCTCCAGATCCGCCTCCGTGATCTCGAGGCCCTCCTGCCGGGCGATCTCCGTCATGGCCAGCTCGTACCGCGCCGCGGTGGCGGCCTGCTCCCGTGCGTGCTCGCGCAGCTGCTCCATGGTCGTGCCGCTGTACTCCAGATACTGCTCCAGCGTCGCGCCCTGGCCCTCCAGCTGCCCCCGCAGCTGGGCGATCAGCCCGTCCAGCTGGTTTTCCACCATGGCGTCGGGGATGGTCACGGTCATGCCGTCGATGACCTGCTGCACCAGCGCGTCAGCGAACTGCCGGGCGGCCTGCGCCTGCTTCTGGGCCACCGCGCCCTCCATCACCGCCCGCCGCAGGGCGGACACATCCTCAAACCCCTGCTTTTTGGCGAAGTCGTCGTCCAGCACCGGCGCGGCCCGCCGGGTGATCTCATGCACCTTGATATGGAACACAGCGTCCTTGCCCGCCAGCTCCGGCGTGTACGCCGCGGGGAACGTCACGCGGATGTCCCGCTCCTCGCCTGCGGCCGCCCCGGCCACCTGCTCCTCAAAGCCGGGGATGAAGTAGCCGCTGCCCAGCAGCAGGGGCTGCTGCTCGCCCTTGCCGCCCTCGAAGGGCACGCCGTCCAGAAAGCCCTCGAAGTCGATGACCACCTCGTCGCCCATGGCCGCCCGCTCCGGGTGCGTCACGTCCTGATGCGCCCGTGCGTATTCCTCCAGCGCCGCCTGGGTGTCCTCCTCACTCAGCTCCACCTCCGGGTATGCGGCCCGCAGCCCCTTGTACGCACCCAGCGTCACCTCCGGGTACAGGTCGATCACAGCGGCGAAGGTGTACCCCTCCGGCCCGATCTCCTCCACCGTCAGCGTGGGCGTCCCGGCGATGAGCAGATCCTCCTGCTGGATGGCCTCCACCAGCGCCTGGGGATACGTGTCGTTCACGGCCTCCTGATACAGAAACTCCGGCCCGTACTTGGCCTCGATGCTGGCCCGGGTGGCCTCACCCTCTACCGGGGCGATGGACTTGATGGCGTCATAGCAGCGCTCCAGCGACCGCTGCCACGTCTCCGTGTCCACGGCTATCGTCAGCCGCACCTGCCGGTTCTCCGGGATGTCCTGCCGCTTTTTGATCTCCATAGGGGTGCTCCTCCTCATTTTCATGCAATGGAGACAGTATACCCCATTCTTCGCCGCTTGTCCAGCGCGTCAGACACGCCGCCCCGCCTGCCTGAGTTGTAAAATAATTGTGACATATATCACACAGGGCTTGCCATCCCCCGGTAAAATCTGCTACAATGCGGAATGCTATCTCAAATCTGTTCCTGGAGGGAAACACGCACCATGCAGACCATCAAGCATTTCTTCAAGACCCATCCCCACGCCTGGTGGGGCTTCTACCTGCCGGTCTATCTGACCATGTTCTTCATCATCGAGCACTTCATCACCGATAACTACTGGGCCACCCAAACGCCGCTGGATGCCGCCATCCCCTTCTGCGAGTGGTTCATCTTCCCCTACGTCTCCTGGAGCCCCCTGCTGGTGGTGCTGGGCATCTATCTGATCCTGAAGGACGGCGAGGGCTTCCGCCGCTATATGTGGTTCATCATGGTCACGTTCACCACCGCCGTGGTGTTCTGTATCCTCGTGCCCAACGGCCAGGATCTTCGCCCCGCCGTCATGGAGCACCACAACCTGGCCACCTGGCTGGTGGAGTACACCTACTCCATCGACACCAACACCAACGTGTTCCCCAGCGTTCACGTGCTGGGCGTCATGGCGGCGCTGGCCGCCGTGTGGCACACGCCGGGCCTGCAAAAGCCCGCCTGGCGCTGGGGCATCACGCTGTACGGCCTCATCATCATCGCCGCCACCGTGTTCGTCAAGCAGCACGCCGCCATCGACGTGCTCTCCGGCATCTTCACCGGCTGCATCGCCTATATCTTCGTCTACCTCATCGTAGGCCGCCGCCGCGACCGCCGGCTGGCCGTCCGAAGGGAGGCATGACCGTGGAGCAGAGCCGTTCCCCTCTGTTTGAGGGCATCAGCCCCGAGTCCCGTGCCGCCATGAAGGCATGCTTCGACGTGCGGGAGCAGCGCTTCCGCGCCGATGAGGTGATCTACGACTTCGACGCCCACCGCGACATTATCGGCATCCTGGCCGAGGGCAGCGCCGTGGTGGAGCGCATCGACCGCCACGGCGGCCGCACCATTCTGGAGCATCTGGAGGCCGGCGGCGTATTCGGCGAGATGCTCATGTTCGAGAACGTGGCCGGCGACAGCATCACCGTGGTGGCGGAGCGCCCCTGCCGCGTGTGGTTCATGGCCGCCAGTCAGGTCACCAAGCGCTGCGAAAACGCCTGCGCCCACCACAGCCGCATGGTGGAGAATATGTTCCGCCTGGTGGCGGACAAGGCCACCGCCCTGTCCGAGCGGGTGGAGGTCCTGAGCCGCCGCAGCATCCGGGACAAGCTCCTGTGCTACTTCTCCCTGCTGGCCGCCAGATCCGGCGGCAGCGATTTCTCCCTGCCCTTTTCCCTCAGTGCCCTGGCGGACTATATCTCCGCCGACCGCAGCGCCATGATGCGGGAGCTGAAGAAAATGCGGGAGGAGGACCTGCTGTCGGTGCATGGCCGCGACGTGACCCTCTACGCCGGGATATAAAAAGAAGGGCCGCCTTTCGGCGGCCCTTTTCGCTCCCCCTCCCGTTTGCCTCCCTTGTGTAAAGGGAGGTATCACGACGAAGCCGTGACGGAGGGATTGTCAAAAAGGACATTCCGCGCTCCGGCGCGGGTCACTTTTGGCCGCAGCCCCAAAAGTGACCAAAAG
>ERZ824978.3362-NODE-3362-length-12098-cov-3.995765_pt1 | contig 12098 bp, 10 predicted proteins | sample MGYA00519860_ERZ824978 | MGnify/ENA primary metagenome ERZ824978 (study PRJEB31778, sample SAMEA3449184) | human gut metagenome | biome: human gut; feature: human-associated habitat; material: faeces | place: United Kingdom | collected 2010/2012 ... | reverse complement strand
CGCGGGCGGTGGTGCCCAGGCCGGTGCCGGACTTGGTCTGGTTCTCATAGCCCAGGTAGGAGAAGATGAGGTATGCACCCTGGGGTACGCGGATGAAGAAGCGTCCGTCGTTCCCGGTCGTGGTGCCGCGGTTGCCGGTCTCCGTGACGACGGTGACCCCGACCAGCGGATTGCCTTCGGAGTCGAAGATGATGCCGTGAACCGCCTGCGGCTGTTCCTGAGCCTTCGCCGGTGCCGTGTATGCTGCGAGCATTATCAGAATCGCCCCCAGCGACATCGCACGGGCGAAAACGCTCATTGTGTGAAGAAATTTGTTCATTTCAGGTTGTTTTAGGTGATACGACTTGTTCCGGCCTGCTTACTCCTGACCCTCCTCGAGAGGCGCTCCGAGGATTATGTCCTTGCCGCTGCCGTTGTTTTCGGTAAAGTAATTCTCTTCGTCCGCTTCGAGGCGGCGGATGTAGAAATTGTCGAGGAAGATGCGGTTGTTGACCGGCGACGTCTGGGTGAACGAGCCGCAGCTGATGCGGATGCGCGTGTTGACCGTAATCGGATTGAGCTGCGTTCCGACCACGAAGACCAGCAGGTCGCTTCCCTCCCACATGTTCTCGGGGAACTCGTCGCTCCGGGGGTCGTAGTAGGCGGCTTCGAGCTCGATCGAGGTCTTGCCCGTGTCGGCGAAATCGGCGATTACGCCCCCGTCGAGTACCTCGACCTTGATTTTGTTGTCGTCCTTGGCTCCGGTGTAGAAGTCGGTATACGCCACAGCGCGGAACGAGACCATGAGCATCGAGTCGCTGCGCAGCGTGTTGGTGTAGGGCGAAATCAGGTCGGCGCCGTGTCCTTCGTCGTCGCCCAATTTCAGATAGCCGTTCTTGCCGTAGCAGTGGGCGTGCTCCTCGCCGTCGATTGTCGTGGAGGAGAAGCCGTAATCCTTCTGGGCGGTCGTCCAGTCGTCGATGGGCGTCTCGTCGTCCGTGAAGCGGGGATCGGTTTTGCCGTACTTCATGGAGGAGAAATCGTTGCTCACGCGAGCTGTCGAACCTTGGTGTACGGGCACTATGCGGTTGTAGTTCAGCGTCCCGTCGGTCGCCGCCAGAATCAGCATACCCGTGCGCCGCGTGTAGTAACAGCCCGTTTCGACACGCCGCTGGACGTCGAGGGTCACTATGCGGCACCCCGTCAGCGGGTCGACCGCAGTGTCGTCCAGGACTGCCGCCCAGGGCATGTCGGCGTCGTCCTCCCACGAGGCGACGAAGTCGACGTTCGCCTCCGCATAGATTTTCGCCTGCCCGCCCTGCACGCCGACGTATACGGCGTCGACCGGCTTCTTTTCGATCGGGTCCGCGTAGACCGCGATCGACTCGCTGCGGTCGGAGTTCGAGTGCGTTTCGCACGACACGCAGGCCGCCGCCAGGCACGCGATTCCGATCGCTCCCCGCAGCAAGCGGGCGAGACTTTCCGTCAGAAATGTTTTTCTCATAAGTCGATAAGGTTAACAGTAGTAGTATTGGTTTCAGGTCGGAGATTCGTTCCCAACGGTCATTTCAACTCGAAATCCACCAAAATCGGACGGTGGTCCGAGGGGTCGTAGAAGTTGGACACGTAGGGACTCTTGGTTGCCGTCGTCCACTTGTCGATGACGATCAGCGCGTTCGCGACACGTCCGTACATCGAGGGCGAGGCGTACATGAAGTCGATGCGGGCATTGCCGTAGGTCGACGAGATGAAGCGTCCCGGGTTGCGCTCGGCGATGATGTCCACCAAATCGGTATTGTTGCGGATGTGATCGTGAACCAGCAGACGGGTGTCGTTCTCGGGATAGTTGTAGAACCAGTTGTCGACGCGGGAACGGGCGTTGAAGTCGCCCATCATCAGCCAATCCTCCTGTGCGGCGTAGGCCGGATCGTTGACCGTCTTGTCGCAGATGTACCCGATTTCGAACGCACGGTACTTGTCGCCTTCGTTGTTGGCGGCGCTCGCCGCCTGATTTGCCGAGCCGGTGACGCCGAAGGCGTAGGCCTGCGGCCACGTGTGGAGCGTCACGACATTGATTTTATGACCCTTCACGGTGACTTGCTGGATGGCGGCGCCGTGCGAAACGGGTTTTCCCGCCTGCTCCGTATCCGTGATTTTGAGCAGCGTCTCGATCGGATATTTCGAGGTGATGGTCTGCGGATAATTGTCGCGCCAGCCGCCGACGGCCGTATACGAGTGGCCGTAGCGCGCTGCCAGTGCCGGCCAGCCGTCGGGCAGGAACTTGTCGGATGCGGGCGCTCCTGCATTGGTGTTGTCCTTGTAGATGGTCGCCGATTCGCACCATACGCACACGTCGGGGTCGTACTTCTTCACCCAAGCCGTGAAGTTGTCGTAATCGTTGGCCTGATCCGACCACATGCCGTTTTGAATATTCCAGTAGAGCACGCGCAGAATGTTCTCGCCCCGCTCCGCTTCGCCGAGCGAACGCACCTCGATGTTGTCGAGATAGAAGCCATGGACGCCGCTGCTTGTGTCGTTGCCCGCCCAGTAGAGCATCGTGCCGTCGGTCGCGTTCTCCACGACGACCTCCACGCGGTGCCACTCCTTGACGGCCGACTCGCTCGACGGGAGCGTCACGTAGTTTTTCTCGACGATGTATTTTCCCGTTGCACCCGAGTAGCCCGAATTCTCGTCGGTCAGCGTGACGGAGTGCCCGTCGACGGTCGCCGAGGCGATCATTCCTCCGTTGAGGACTTGGAACAGCAGGACGTCCGTCGAACCGTACTGGTAGCAGAAGTCGAATGCGACGCGCACGGAGCCGATGCCCTCTATGGCTTGAAGCGCGGCGGTCTGGAAGATGCCGCGGCCCGTGTTCCCCGTGCCGCAGGCGAGATAACCCTGATACTCCTGACAGCGGAACATGAAGGTGTAGTCGGCGATGTTGCGGCTGGCCACGTAGGAGTCGGACATTTGATGCGACGTGCCGACCGTCTTGCCGTTGACTTCATCCCACGTATTCGACTGGATGAAGGCCGACCCGGGGTTGTTGTAGGCGACCCGTTCGAAGGCGTCCGCATAACCGTCGCGGTCCGTTCCCGAGTCCGTCGTAACGGTTTCGGCCGTCGGGGCGTAGCCCGACGCCTCCTGTCCGCCCATGATGTCGCCGCCCCAGACGAAGTTGTCGAAACCTTCGTAGAAGACGAGGTCGGCGTCGGGCGTATAGGCCAGATCGACGGTGTATACTTCGCCTGCGGCGAGTTGCAGGGACGCCAGCGTATGTTTCATGGCGCGGTGCTCCGCGTCGCCGACGGTAATCTCCAACCCCGTCGGATAGTCGCCCGGCGCCAGCATGATGTGGAAATGTTTCGGCGTTCCCTTGTCCAGCGCCACGCAGCGGCCGTCGTCGGTGCAGTTGAGCACGGCGAAGTCGACGCCTTCGGTCATCGAGAAGCCCCCGCGGGAGGGGAGGTAGTTGGCGAATCCGGCCACGATTTCTTCGTCGGGCGACGCGACCTTCACCGAAGCGATTTCGGCCGATCCCGTCAGCGCCACGTCCAGCACGGCGAAAGCGTCGTCGAAAATCAGCTTGTTGCCGTTTTCTTTGGTGTACGAACCGTACATCGGGTACGATTGCAGCGCTTGGGCGGTCGTCGTCCAGAACTGCGAGTAGGGGAGTTTCACATCGGTGTAGACCGAGGTGTCATACCAACTGCCGGACTCCGTAGTGGTCAGTGTGGCGTTGTAGGTGCCGGCGTTCGATGCCGCGACGTCGATATAGCGGCGGTCGTTCTCATCGGTCGCAATCGCATAGGGCTTGCCGTTGACCGTTACCTTCGACTCATTCCATACCCGCTCGCCGACGCCCATCGGCCGGCGGATGCCGTTTTCCGACTCGGACAGGTAGAAACGCACTTTGCCGTCCACCACCTCGATGTCCTCGTATTCGTCGCCGTCCGGTCGGTCGGGACGGTCGGGGTCGTCGATTTCTTTTTCACCGTTGCCGCACCCCAGACAGCAACAGCAGATCAGCAATACTGTCGTTTTGCTGAAAGAGTTTAAGGTTCTTAGTAGATTTTGAAGCATAGTATATGGGATTTAGGAATTCTGCGGGGACAGGATGCGGCCGGAAACGGAATGCAAAAAGAGGAGCGCACATTGCAGAAAACAATGCGCGCACGTGTAATCGTACGTGTGTTAGTGGGTTACGATCTAAATACCGATGGGGGGGGGAATTATTCCCTCGCTACGGCGCGTAGAAGCGTGCCGCATCCTGCGAGCGAAGATCGTATAGACGATGGTCGAGGTTCCCATCCGGTTCGGTTTTGGTCGGGTCGCTTCTCCATTAAGGGGAAGCATTTAGACAAAAATAAATAAAAAATTTCAATTTGCAAAATACGGAACGAATAAATTTTCATGCGGTTGGTTGTCGTTTTTGGTATTTTCGTTTCATCCGGCCGGAGTTTTTCTGCGCATGAAATCGCGGGATATTGTTTCGGGGGGGGCGTGCGGGGATTGCTGCCGGAGCTGGAATTGCTCCGTACGGAGGGTTCCGGGGGGGCCGGCGGCATGAAGGTCTCGGGGCGCTGTTGAGCGTATCGCCGTATGCCGGTGTCCGACCGAGAGGCGAAACCCTTTGATTTCCGGCTCGATTTCTGACTCGTCCCGCGACGCCGGCGTCGTCGTTCTCTTCGGTGACTCGTGTAAGTTGCGATACCTTTTTCTGCCGAAGATAAATCTCCGACATTCGTGCGAATGATATTGCGGAGTCATTGGCTTCCGTATTGCAATCGTCCCGTTTTGCGAACGGCACTATCCCCCCCCCTCCGAGGAGAAGGGGGCGTTGTCCGAGGTGTCCGCTCGAAATGGCGATATCGGTATTTATCCGTCCGAATACTCCTGTTCGTTTTGTTTTGCATGTTCCGCTCGTTCCGCCGTCTGCGGTCGGTGCCGCGCATTTTTTTTGCGAGTGCAGGCTGCGTCGGATAGCGGCGAACCGCCGGTGCAGCCGGCGATGCCGAGGCTGAATACCTATTTTAAAATGGGTCTTGTCGTTATATTTGAAGAATCTCCGCCAATTGTGGAACCACAAGGGGAGGGCGAAGTGTTCAATATTGTAGTTTTTGATGGTCTCGCATGTACTTGCAGCCGCGGATAAAGCCCATGGCAGTGAGTCGTTATCCGCATCGTTTTCGAATCTTCATCCCGACCGTCGTTAGTTGTCCCGGCCTGCCGCAATCCATCCGGCAGGTCGCTTCGTCCCCCCCCCTGCATAAGATACTGCGACGCGATTACAACTCATATAACCGCGGACCCGATAAAATTCATTATCCGCCTGTTCGGAGCGACTGTATAGGCCCGAATGCGGCAACTAACCGACAACCAAATACTTAACGGCTAATATCGAAATTTTCGGATAGCGACCATTTATGTCCCACTTGTGTACCACCGCCACTTTTCGGACTATATACCACAAGAGAAAAATCCTTGATATTCGGCTGAATATCAAGGATTCTCGGTTAGTCGGGGTGACAAGATTCGAACTTGCGACAACACGCCCCCCAGACGTGTACTCTAACCGGGCTGAGCTACACCCCGATGGCGTATGGTGCAAACCCTCGGTCGGTTTTGCGGTGCAAAGATAATTATTTTCTGAAATATTTACTACTTTTGTCCGAATAATTTTCGTAAAAAGTGAAATCCGCCCTCGAAATCCGCCGAGGAATTCTTTTCGGCCTCCTTGCGATCGTCGTCGTCGTGCTCTTCGCCTTCGATCTCGCATCGGGATCGGTCGGCGTGGGCGGCCGCGAGGTGTGGGCCTTGCTGACGGGCGGGCCGTGCGATCCCATGGCGCGCGACATCATTCTGAAAATCCGGTTGATAAAGGCCGTCGTCGCCGTGCTGGCGGGGTTTTCGCTTGCGGCCAGCGGCCTGTTGATGCAGACGTTGTTCCGCAATCCGCTGGCAGGCCCTTTCGTGCTGGGTATCAGCTCGGGCGCGAGTCTCGGCGTGGCGTTGTTTCTGTTGGGGGCGCCGCTGCTGGGCATCGCAGGGCATTCGTTGCTGGCCAGCGTCGGTACGGCGGGCGCCGCATGGATCGGGTCGGCGCTCATCCTGTTGTCGATCATGGCCGTCAGCCGCCGTATCAAGGACATCATGGTAATTCTGATTCTGGGAATGATGTTCGGATCGGCCGTCGGGGCGCTCGTCGAGATTCTCCAATACATGAGCAACGAGGCGGCTCTCAAATCGTTCGTCGTCTGGACGATGGGATCGCTCGGCGATGTGACGATCCCGCAGCTGACGCTGCTCGTGCCGGCCGTGGCGGTCGGTACGGGATTGACGTTCGCCGTACTCAAACCGTTGAATCTGCTGCTGCTGGGCGAGCGCTACGCCCGCACGATGGGGCTGAATGTCGGCCGTACACGCACGTTGATCTTTCTGGCCACGACGTTGCTGTCGGGTACCGTGACCGCCTTCTGCGGCCCGATCGGTTTCGTGGGGCTGGCCGTGCCGCACCTGGCGCGGATGCTCTTCGCCAGCGCCGACCACCGCGTGCTCATGCCCGCCTCGATGCTGCTCGGTGCGGCGATGCTGCTCGTCTGCGATCTCTGTTCGAAACAGCTGGCGCTGCCGGTCAATACGCTGACGGCGCTCATGGGCATTCCGATCGTGGTGTGGGTGGTGGTGCGTAATAAGAATATCGTATGACACACGTCGAATTGCAGCATATCACTATCGGCTACGGGCACCGGGTGCTGCTCGAAGATGTTTCGGCGGCTATCGGCGGCGGACGGCTCGTCGCGTTGCTGGGACGCAACGGCACGGGGAAAAGTACGCTGCTGCGTGCGGTCGCGGGGCTCGAGGCGCCGCTGTCGGGCGGGATACGGCTCTGCGGACGCCTGCTGAGTGCGACGCCGGCGCACGAGCTCGCGCAGGTCGTGAGTTTCGTCACCACCGAGAAGGTGCGCATCGCCAACCTCGCCAGCCGCGACGTGGTAGGGTTGGGGCGGGCTCCCTATACCGACTGGCTGGGGCGTCTGCGGCCCGGAGACCGTGCGGTCGTCGACCGTGCCTTGAATCTGGTGGGGATGGGCGGTTTCGCCGACAAGCCGATGGATCGCCTGTCGGACGGCGAGGCGCAGCGCGTGATGATCGCGCGTGCGCTTGCGCAGGACACGCCGGTGATCTTGCTCGACGAGCCGACGGCTTTTCTCGACATGCCCAATCGCTACGAGTTGTGTACGCTGCTGCGTCGGCTGGCGCATGACGAGGGGAAGTGCATCTTCTTTTCGACGCACGAACTGGACATCGCGCTGACGCTGTGCGACGCCGTCGCGCTGATCGATCCGCCGCGGCTGCACCTCCTGCCTACCGACGAAATGATTCGCAGTGGCCATATCGAACGGCTTTTCGACAACGGGACGGTGGCCTTCGATGCCTCGACGCGCACGGTAACGGTGCGGAGGTGACTGCGGAATAGATTGCGTTTGTTCTTGCAGTGCGTTGATTATCGGGAGATTGCAGTTTAAAATGCGTTTATTCCGCAATTTTTTTATTCCATTTTTTGTTTCGATCGCTTTTTTGCTTATCTTTGCACCGCTAAAGTACGCTGCGAGGCGGAAATAGCGGTGAGTAGGCCCATTCGTCTATCGGTTAGGACGCAAGATTTTCATTCTTGAAAGAGCAGTTCGATTCTGCTATGGGCTACAAACGAGAGGCCGCGGGGCTGCCGGCGCCGGAAGCGGGACGGAACAGAAGTTTCGCCCAGTGCGGATCGGCAGGGTGGGCGGCTTTCACGGGTGATACGTTGCAGGAGCGGGTTTTAGCGACCTATCCGAGGGCGGCTACGGCCGTTTTGCTTATTGACGAAAAGTGAAATAAAATAAAAAAACGAAATTATGGCAAACCATAAGTCATCCAAGAAGCGGATTCGCCAGACCGTTACCAAACGTGCGCACAACCGTCTCTATCACAAGACGGCGCGCAATGCGGTGAAGGCGCTGCGCAATACCAGCGAGAAGAGCGCTGCCGAAGCGTTGCTGCCCAAGGTAACGTCGATGTTGGACAAGTTGGCCAAGCACAACATCATCCACAAGAACAAGGCCGGTAACTTGAAAGGCGCGCTCCAACTGCACGTCAACGCGCTCTAAGCCGGATCGGGCGGGATACGCCGCGGAAAAGAAAACGGGAATCGTTTCATAGGAAACGGTTCCCGTTGTTTATCGGGGGGCGTGTGCTCCTTTCGGTATGTCTGTTGCCCTTCGGTATGTCGGGGGGGGGCGTGCCGGTCGGAACGGAGCGGGACGGGCGGAAATCTCCTGCTTGAACGAACTTTTCGGGAATTCACGGAGCAACGTGCCATGCAGGCCAGGTTTCGGCCTTGCGAAACCCCACAATCCGGCTTGAAATATTGCGGGCCTTTGCGCCGTGCGGGTTGAAGTCTCCGCCTGCGGAGGCCCGCCACCGTGGGCGTGTCCCGCAGCCTTCGGCCCGCAGATACGACGCAGCCGATCTTGGCGTCGGAATTCTTTCCGAAGAATCGATTTCTTCTGTGGAGCATATTCTTTCTTATGTGCTTTTGTCTTGATCCAAAAGCACCAAAAGATCAAGCACGGCGAAAAGCAGCGGGTGACGACACCTGCGCTCAGTGACAGCCTTTGTCCGATCCCGACGGAGGTGCCCTGCGGACACTTTTGGCGCCACCTTTCGATGATAAAAGGTGGTAAAAACTGCTCCTCGCAGGAGACGCCCAATCGGAGGTGCGGGATGCTTCCGGATATACATTCAGGATGTTTCCGACGCTTTCACACTCCGATTCTGCTAAAACTAACGATTGTAAAAGATTCGCTCTTCGACTGCGGCCGGAGAGCGGCAGCCCGCAGCCGTCCCATGCGAAGGGCTGCATCGTTCCGCCACAGGCGGTCGATGCATTCTCTGCCGGCCGCAGGTTGACAGACGATAACACGGCTACATATTCCCGACGGTCTGCAATCGGCCCTCGCGTCGGAATCCTCTCGGATTTCCTCCTCGGGATGGCGGGCCGATTGTAAGAACTCGTTCGTATTGTAAATCGGAACCGCCGCCCCGAGAGGGGCGGCGGTTTCATTATCCGGCAGCGATCGGACTATCCGATCAACTCGGTATATTGCTCGGCCGTGAGCAGCGTATCGTACTCGGCGGGATCGCTCACCCGCACCTTTACGAGCCAGCCCTCGCCGTAGGGATCCTTGTTGACGATCGAAGGATCGGCGTCGACGGCTGCATTGAATTCGACGATCTCGCCCGATACGGGGAGGAATGCGTCCGACACGGTCTTCACCGCCTCGATCGTACCGAAAACCTCGCCTGCCGCGACGGTCTCGCCCTCGGTGGGCACATCGACGAAGACGATGTCGCCCAACTGGCTCTGCGCGAAATCCGTAATGCCGACGTAGGCCGTGTCTCCCTCCATACGGCACCACTCGTGGTCGTTGGAGTACTTCAAATTGGAAGGAACATTCATATTTTATCTTTTTTGCATGGAACTATCCGTTTCCGTCGCAGCGGTGCGATCCCGAAGGCCGTTCCGCCGGTTGCACCGGTCGCGCCGTTCCGGCCTTCTGTCCGGCAGGATGATCCGCGTCCCGAATTCCTGCGGCTTGAAGCGCCGGCGACACAAAGATACGTCTTATTTTTTCATTCCCAACTCCTCCGGCGATTTTTTCACCTCGAACTCGATCTCCCTGAAAAGATAGTCGTGCAACGTGCCGTCGGGGTGTTCGACCTGCAACGCGCCCCCTGCGCGGACACCGCGGATCACGCCCGTGAAACGGGTTCCGTCGGGCAGCCGGAAGGCCTGCGGAGCGTCGATCCGGTACATGCGGCGGCGATACTCCTCCGCAAGCGGCGCCCTGTCGTCCGCTTCGAGCGCGGCATACCGTCGCATGAGTGCGGCGTGGAACCGGTCGAGCACCTCTTCTCGGTCGAACGTGCGTCCCGCTTCGAGCGCCATCGAGGTGGGATTGGGCAGCGCGGGATCGAACTCCGTCTGGTTGACGTTGATGCCGATGCCGGCCACCGTGCGGGCGAGCCGCCCGCCTGCGAGGTGATGCTCGATGAGGATACCCGCCAGTTTGCGATCGCCGGCGTAGATGTCGTTCGTCCATTTGATGCGGGCGTCGATTCCGCAGGTGCCGAGGGTGTCGACCAGCGCGAGCGCCACGGCCTGCGAGAGCAGGAACTGCTCGCCCGCGGGAAGGAACGTCGGACAGAGCACGACCGAAAAGAGAAGGTTCACCCCTTCGGGACTCGTCCATGTATGCCCCCGCTGCCCGCGTCCCGCCGTCTGCCGTTCGGCGCAGATCACGTCGCCGTGGCCGTAACGCTCCTCGCACGCGAGGTCGTTGGTCGAAGTCGTCTCCGCAATATGATAGATCATGGCGAAATTGAGAATTTATCCGTTCGTTCTTAGGCCTGGCCGGGGAGAAACGCGCCTCCCTTTACACCGCAACGCCGAAATCGCGCAGCGCGTCGTTGAGCGAGGTCTTCTTGTCGGTCGACTCCTTGCGCCGCCCGATGATGAGCGCGCAGGCCACGCTGTACTCTCCGGCCGGAAACTTCTTGGCGTAGCTTCCCGGAATTACGACCGAACGCGGCGGAACGTAGCCCCGGTATTCGACCGGTTCGGCCCCCGTGACGTCGATGATGTGCGTCGAACCGGTGATGACCGTGTTCGAGCCGAGCACCGCCTCGCGGCAGACGTGCGCCCCCTCGACCACGATCGCGCGCGAACCGATGAAACAGTTGTCCTCGATGATGACGGGCGCTGCCTGCACGGGTTCGAGCACGCCGCCGATCCCCACGCCGCCCGAGAGGTGGACGTGGCTCCCGATCTGGGCGCACGACCCGACGGTGGCCCACGTATCGATCATCGTCCCTTCGCCCACGTAGGCGCCGATGTTGACGTACGAGGGCATGAGAATGGCTCCCGGAGCGATGTAGGCGCCGTAACGGGCTACTGCATGGGGCACGGCGCGTACGCCCAGCCGGTCGTAGTCGCGTTTGATGTCCATCTTGTCGTACCATTCCAGTTCGCCGGCGCGCATCGTGCGCATCTTCTGGATCGGGAAATAGAGGATGACGGCCTTTTTGACCCACTCGTTGACTTTCCATTCGCTTTTGGCCGGGTCGACGGGCTCCGCCGTGCGCAGCTGTCCTTTGTCCACCAGTTCCACCACCTGCCGCACGGCCTGCCGTACGGGTTCTTCGCTGAGCAGTTCCCGGTTTTCCCAGGCCTGTTCGATTATCTTTTTGAGTTCGCTGTACATGATTTTCGGTTGTTTTTGCAAGCCAAAGTTACGCAAAAACTTCGGTTTCCCGGCTTGTAGGGTGAAAAATAACCCTTTTGCAGGCCGGTAAGGGGAAAAATGTGTGTGGTTTCTTATTTTTTCCTAACTTTGCCACGATATTCACCCAAACTCCGGAATGCTATGATGAAATTGACACGCAAGGCCGTGGCCCTCGCGGGGGCGGCGGCGATGATGGCAAGTTGCAACCACATGAAGCAGATAAAACACATGCCCTACCCCGAGACGCAGCGCACCGACGTGGCGGACGACTATTTCGGGACGAAGGTCGCCGACCCCTACCGTTGGCTGGAAGACGACAATTCGGAGGCGACGGCGGCATGGGTCAAGGCCCAGAATGCCGTGACGCAGGATTACCTGTCGCAGATTCCGTTCCGCGACGCGATCCGCGGGCGGCTGACCCAGTTGTGGAATTACCCCAAGGAGGGCATCCCGGCCAAACACGGCGATGCGTGGTATTATTTCTACAACGACGGGCTGCGGAACCAGTCGGTGCTCTACCGTACGACGGCTCCCGGTGCGGAGGGCGAGGTGTTCCTCGATCCCAATACGCTCTCGGACGACGGGACGGTGGCGCTTTCGTCGGTGGCTTTTTCCAAGGACGGGAAATACTGCGCCTGCGCGGTGGCCGAATCCGGCTCGGACTGGGTGGAGATTCGTGTGATGAACACCGCCGACCGTACGTTTACGACCGATAAGATCAACTGGGTCAAGTTCTCCGGCGCCGAGTGGGCTCCCGATTCCAAAGGTTTCTATTACAGCGCTTACGACGCT
>ERZ824978.3361-NODE-3361-length-12099-cov-3.370973_pt1 | contig 12099 bp, 11 predicted proteins | sample MGYA00519860_ERZ824978 | MGnify/ENA primary metagenome ERZ824978 (study PRJEB31778, sample SAMEA3449184) | human gut metagenome | biome: human gut; feature: human-associated habitat; material: faeces | place: United Kingdom | collected 2010/2012 ... | reverse complement strand
CAGGATACGCTTCTTCCATCCGATACTTGCCAAAACCACTACGGTTCACTGTGCAAGCGCCGCTTCAATCGCTTTGGCAAGCTGGTCAGGACATGATGTGTCCTTATAGCCGCATTTGATACCGTCCATTCTTCTGATGGCTTCGTCAATGTCCATGCCCTCGATAAGAGCAGCAACGCCCTGAGTATTGCCGGCACATCCGCCAGTGAAATGCACATTAACAACCTTTCCATCAACAACATCAAAATCTATTGCACGGGAACATACCCCTGATGTCTTGAATTTCATATTAATCCTCCATTCTTGTGCTGTTTTAGGCACATAGTGTAAAAATATATTATTTACACTAATCTTTCTGCTTATATATAATTGGGTGAGGGATGTATGTGTCTGTGTGAGCAAATGATAAAGTGGCACAGAGTGCTTTGGAGTCGTCGGCACTTAGCGCGCTGTAAACAGATATCGCAGATATCTGCTTATAGCAAGCTTAGTACCGCTGCGAACGACAAGCAGCGCAAGCGTGCTCTGTGCTAATTTATCATTTGCTCACACAGCTTCTGATACATACCTGACTATATTATAACACCTTTGGAAGATATGAAAAAGCATAAGTTGTTTTATTGCAAATGTTCAATTATAATGTATGCAGTTTGAAATGGATATATAAGGAGGATTTATGATAGGTATTATTGGTGCAATGGACGAAGAAGTAGAGCAGCTTGTTGAGGTAATGGAGATTACCCGCGAGGAAACTAAGGCATGCATGACATTTAAAGCAGGAAAGCTTGCCGGGAAAGATGTTGTTATTGTAAGAAGTGGTATCGGTAAGGTGAATGCAGGAATCTGTGCACAGATCCTGGTGGACAGATTTGGTGTGGATACATTGATTAATACCGGTATTGCGGGTTCACTGGATGCACAGATCGATATCGGAGATATGGTGATCTCGACAGATGCACTGCATCACGATATGGATGCGACGATATTCGGAGATCCGGCAGGACAGATCCCAAGAATGGACACACTGTCATTCCCGGCAGATGAAAAACTGGTCAAGAAGGCAGTAGCAGCAAATGAGAAAGCCAATCCGGATATTCACACATTTACCGGAAGAGTGGTAAGCGGCGATCAGTTTATTTCGGATAAAGATGTGAAGGAAAGAATCTCATCATTATTCCATCCGATGTGTGTAGAGATGGAAGGTGCGGGAATTGCCCAGGCAGCTTACCTGAACAAAGTTTCGTATGTCATCATTCGTGCAATTTCGGATAAAGCTGACAACAGCGCGACTATGGATTATCCAACGTTTGAAAAGAAGGCAATTGCCCACAGTGTAAGACTTATGAAGGAATTACTGCCGATGATCTAGGTATAAGTGAAAAGGCATACAATTTAAAATATCATAGAATGTGCCCGGAACTGACATGATATGTGGTTTTCCGTGCGAAATATGAGGAACGAAATTAAGCGCCCTCCTGTTTGATTTACAGTATAATGCAAATCAAAAGGAGGGCTTTTATTATGCTGGAAATGTTATTGGACAAGAAGTTACTGTTCGTACTCATGGGGATCCTGACCGGACTTGGTGTGGTGGACAAGTGTATCGTGAGTATGACGATGAAACGTATGGTGGAGGCGGCGGGAAGTATGAGTAAGAGTAACCACCCGCTGATGCGCCTGGTCCGTGCAAAATTCGAACACGCATGTATGATCAGCGATACGGTGGAAAACGTAGGGGTATTTGTGGATAAGTATCTGTATGAGTATAAAGTCTGTGGATTACGACTTCACACGCTGCGCAGACTGGAGAAGATATGTGCGGGACTGCTTATCGTAACCGGACTTGTCGGTGCGGGACTGAGTTATCGGGTATATGGCATGGGAGATGCTGTCCTGCGGATGGGTGCATGTGGCGCAGGACTTGGAATCCTGGTATGGCTGTTCCATCTGACAACGGATGAGAATTATTGCATGCAGATGGCAAAGAACTATATGGTAGATTATCTGGAAAATGTATGTCTCCACAAGTATGAAAAGGCAAATCAGAAAGAACGCACCGGACGAAGAGACAGTGTGATCAAAAAAGACGAGACAAATGATACAAAAGAAGAAAAGGCAGAAAAAGAGGACAAAACGGAGCAAGAAGAAAAAGAAGAATCTGTTCCGGTATCCGGCTCCGGTGTTGTGCAGATGCAGCGTGAGAGCCGTAGAAAAGAAAGAGTAAAGGAGAACGCCAGGAACCTGGCAAAAGCATCGGCGCGGCTTGCCGGTACAGACGGGAGTAAAAGGACAGAAGATATATTGCAAGAAGAGGTACAAAGTACCGGGACTCTGGCCGGTAATGCGCAGGCAATGGAGATTAAAGGAAATGCCGATAAGGAGTCTGCACAGGAAGATGTACAGGAAGAAATACCGAAAGAAGACACCATACGTGAGCTTCCAAAGGATGAGATGATCCGCCAGATCCTGCGGGAGTTTATGGCTTGATAATATAATGTTATTTTGCTAAAATATACGCATGAATAATATATTTGATAAATTAAAGAATTACAGCGATTCTGACTACTATGCATTCCATATGCCGGGGCACAAGAGAAATCTGGATCTGATGGACAGGACATCTCCGTACCGGATCGATATTACAGAGATTGATGGCTTTGATGATCTGCATCATGCAGAGGGAATTCTAAGAGATGCGCAGGAAAGAGCAGCAAGAGTTTACCATGCGGACGAGACACATTTTCTGGTGAATGGAAGTACGGTTGGAATCATAAGTGCAATATTAGGAACAACTGAAAAAGGAGATTCCATACTTGTGACAAGAAATTGCCACAAGTCTGTGTATCATGCGATATATCTGAATGAACTGGATCCGGTCTACCTCTATCCGAAATTCGATACGGAACAGGGACTGAGCACAGAGATTGATGCTGCGGATGTACAGAAAGCATTGGAAGAACATCCGAAGATCCGTGCGGTGATGATCGTGTCACCGACATATGATGGTGTGGTGTCGGACATCGAAAAGATTGCAGAGATTGTGCATGCAAAAGGGTGTCCGCTGATCGTGGATGAAGCACACGGTGCGCATTTCGGATTTGATCCGTATTTCCCAAAGAGTGCGAATATATATGGTGCGGATCTGGTGATCAACAGTCTTCATAAGACGCTTCCGGCGCTGACACAGACGGCGCTTCTGCATGTGAACGGGGACATGGTGAAGCGAAGAAAAGTGAAACAGTATCTGGATATGCTGCAGACGAGCAGTCCGTCGTATATATTGATGGCGAGTATCGATGCGTGTATCGGAATGCTGGAAGAGACACTTGAAACGCATTCGGATGCAAGATCAGATTATAAATATAAAAATATTTTTTCTGAGTATGCCAATCGCATTGAAGCACTTCGCAAAGATCTAAAACGGCTTAAGTATCTGAAAATTATCCAGACTGATAATACAGACCGCTATGACAGATCCAAATTCGTGATCTCCGTAAAACATGCACCGATGTCCAGTCACGAGCTGTATGAGATATTACTTCATAGATATCATTTGCAGATGGAAATGCTGGCAGGGACCTATGTTCTGGCTATGACAACTGTGGGAGATACGCAGGAAGGTCTGGACCGGTTGAGAGATGCGTTGCTAGAGATTGATAAAGAGATAGATACCAAGCAGGGCCGGCCGGCTGCTATTGAAACCGATCTCCCACTTTCCGGCAGACAGCCGGCACTTGAAAAAGTGTGGACGATCGCAGAGGCAGTGAACCGCACGGATAAGATACAAAAACGAAGCTTTGAAGACAGTATCGGATGCATTTCTGTGGAATACGCATACCTCTATCCGCCGGGAAGCCCGCTGATCGTACCGGGTGAGCGTATTACAAAAGAAGCGGTAGAGATACTTCACTGGTATCAGGAACATGATTTTTCGATTGAGGGACTTCAATCGGAAGATGGCATAGAGGTGTGGATAGATGGGTAAGATATACTACATGATGGGTAAAAGCTCTTCGGGAAAGGATACGATTTACAAAGATATCAGAAAGGATCTTCCGAAGCTTAAGACTTTAACTTTATATACGACCAGACCGATGCGTGAAGGCGAGAAAGATGGAGTGGAATATTACTTCGTAACGGATGAAATACTTGAAAAATACCGTGAAGAAGGTAAAATAATTGAACTTCGCACCTATCAAACCGTGTATGGGGACTGGAAATATGCTACAATAGATGATGGACAGATTAATCTGGATGAAAATGATTATCTCATGATCGGTACACTGGAGTCTTATATAAAGACAAAAGAGTACTATGGAAATGAGAACCTGATCCCGCTTTATATCGAAGTGGAGGACAAAGAACGCCTGATGCGCGCGATCGTGCGAGAACAGCAGCAGGATCATCCGGGCTATGAAGAAGTCTGCAGAAGATTTCTGGCTGATCAGAAAGATTTTTCGGAGGATAATCTGAAGAAAGCAGGAATTACAAGAAGATATCAGAATGATGATAAAGTACGATGCAAAGAAGAAATAGTAGAGGTAATACGAGATGGGAAGCTTTAAAGATGTGGTTGGCCACAAAGACATATTAAAATATATCAGCAGTGCAGTAGAGAATAACAGGGTCTCTCATGCATATATTCTGAACGGGGAGAGAGGTTCCGGTAAGAAGATGCTGGCGAATCTGTTCGCCATGACGCTTTTGTGTGAGACCGGGGACAATGAACCGTGTGGAAAATGTCATTCCTGCAAGCAGGCAGAGAGTGGCAATCATCCGGACATTATCCGTGTGACACATGAAAAGCCGAACAGCATCAGCGTAGATGATATCCGTACACAGGTGAATAACACTGTGGATATCAAACCATATCAGGGACCGTACAAAGTCTACATTATCCCACAGGCAGATATGATGACACCGCAGGCACAGAATGCGATCCTGAAGACGATCGAGGAACCGCCGTCATATGCAGTTTTCTTGCTGCTGACGGAGAATGCGGAGACATTACTTCCGACGATCAATTCCAGATGTGTAATGTTAAAGTTGCGTAATATCAAAGATACACTGATCAAAAAGTATCTGATGGAGAATCTGGAGATCCCGGATTATAAAGCAGATATGTGCACGGCATTTGCACAGGGTAATATGGGACGTGCGATCATGCTGGCCAATTCCGATCATTTTAACGAGATCAGAGAGGAAGCGGTACAGCTTCTGAAGCATATCAATGAGATGGAATTAAATGAAATCGTTGCTGCGGTTAAGAATATATCCGTATATAAATTAGAGATCACAGACTACCTGGACATTATCATGATCTGGTACAGGGATGTCTTATTATATAAAGCAACAAAAGAGATTGATAAGGTCGTATTCAAAGACCAGTTACAGAGTATAAAAGAACAGGCGAGAAAGAGCTCTTATGAAGGAATCGAACTGATCCTGGAGAGCCTTGAGAAAGCGAAAGCCAGACTGAAAGCGAATGTTAACTTCGATCTGGTTATGGAGCTTTTGTTCCTGACCATAAAGGAGAACTAATCATATGACGAAGGTAATAGGCGTTAGATTCAGAACTGCCGGAAAAATATATTTCTTTTCACCGGGAAAACTTGAGATCAAGACCGGTGATAAGGTAATCGTTGAGACTGCAAGAGGTGTGGAATTTGGTTCTGTAGTAACCGGACCGAAAGAAGTGGAAGATGACAAGATCACACAGCCACTCAAATCCGTGATCCGTCTTGCGACAGAGGACGATAAGAAAAAAGAAGAGAAGAATAAAGAAAAAGAAAAAGAAGCATTCAAGATTTGTTTAGACAAGATCCACAAACACGGCCTTGAGATGAAACTGATCGATGCGGAATATACATTTGATAATAATAAAGTGCTGTTTTACTTTACGGCAGACGGACGAATTGATTTCCGTGAGCTTGTAAAGGATCTGGCGAGTGTGTTCCGTACCAGAATCGAGTTAAGACAGATCGGAGTGCGTGATGAGACGAAGATCCGCGGCGGGATCGGTATCTGTGGAAGACCACTTTGCTGCCACACGTATTTATCCGAGTTCGCACCGGTATCGATCAAGATGGCGAAAGAACAGAATCTTTCACTGAACCCGACAAAGATATCCGGAGTCTGCGGAAGACTGATGTGCTGTCTGACGAATGAAGAAGAGACATATGAAGAACTGAACAGTCATCTTCCGGCGAACGGAGATCATGTGACGACACCGGAAGGATTAAGAGGAGATGTACAGTCAGTTAACGTGCTCCGCCAGCTGGTTAAGGTTGTTGTGACGCTGGATAATGACGAGAAAGAGATCCGTGAATATCCGGCAGCAGAACTGAAGTTCAAACCAAGACGTAAGAAGAAAGACGTAAGACTTTCGAAAGAAGAGATGAAGGAACTGAAGGCGTTAGAAGAAAAGAACGGAGCGTCAAAATTAGATGATAACTAAATTACTTCCGAATGAAAGACTGGATGATCTGCAGATCAAAGGATATGAGATCATTCAAAGTCCGGGCCGTTTCTGTTTTGGAATGGATGCAGTGCTTTTGTCAGCATTTGCCAGAGTAAAGAAGAATGAAAAAGCACTGGATCTCGGAACGGGAACAGGAATTCTTCCGATACTTCTGGAGGCAAAATATCCGGGACTGCATTATACGGGACTGGAGATCCAGGAAGAGAGTGCAGATATGGCAAGGCGCAGTGTCAGTTATAACGGGCTGGAAGAACGGATCGACATTGTAACGGGAGATATCAAGGAGGCAGCATCCATATTCGGAGCCGCCTCTTTTGGGGTTATTACAACCAATCCCCCGTATATGATCGGAGACCACGGACTGAAGAATCAGAATGAAGCATTGTATATTGCAAGACATGAGGCACTTTGTACACTGGATGATATCTTAAGAGAGAGTGCGAAGATACTGAAAGTCAAAGGAAGATTCTATATGGTCCACAGACCGTTCAGGCTTCCGGAGATCATGACAAAGATGTGTGCGTATGGAATTGAGCCGAAGCGTATGCGGCTGGTATATCCGTATATAGATAAAGAACCGAATATGGTTCTGATCGAGGGAATGAAGGGCGGCAATCCGAGGATGCAGGTAGAACCGCCGTTGGTTGTATATCAGAAAGATGGAAGTTATACGGAGGAACTGCTTGCACTCTACGGAATGAGTCCGTCGTAAGTAAGGAAAATATCACGGCGCAAAAGCCATGGCAGCAGATGGAACGGGCAGATAGGTACAGAGCAGGTACCAAACATAAGATGGAGGAGTATGAGATGGCAGGAACATTGTACTTATGTGCAACACCGATAGGGAATCTGGAAGATATGACATTCCGGGCGGTGAGGATATTAAAAGAAGTGGATCTGATCGCAGCAGAAGATACCAGAAACAGTATCAAGCTTCTGAATCATTTTGAGATTAAGACACCGATGACCAGCTATCATGAATATAATAAGATAGAAAAAGGACACAAACTTGTAGAACGTCTGCAGGGCGGTGAGGACATTGCAGTGATCACGGATGCCGGGATGCCAGGAATCTCTGATCCGGGCGAAGAACTGGTGAAGATGTGTCAGGAAGCAGGGATCACGGTTACAGCTGTTCCGGGAGCCTGTGCATGTGTCACGGCGCTTACGATATCCGGACTTGGAACGAGAAGGTTCGCATTTGAGGCATTTCTTCCAACGGATAAGAAAGAAAGACAGGCCGTTCTGGAGGAACTGAAAGATGAGACGAGAACTATGGTCATTTATGAAGCACCGCACAGACTGGTCCGTACATTGAAGACGCTTCAGGAGACTCTCGGTAACAGACGTATCAGCATCTGCAGAGAACTTACGAAGAAGCACGAGACCGTATTTGCCACAACGATCGAAGATGCGCTGGTATATTATGATGTACAGGAGCCGAAGGGTGAATGTGTCATGGTGATCGAAGGAAAGAGCAGAGAAGAGATCCGCAATGAGGAAAAAGCCAGATGGGAAGAGATGAGTATCGAAGAACATATGGAACTTTATCTCGGACAGGGAATGGACAAAAAGTCTGCGATGAAACAGGTGGCAAAAGACAGAGGTGTAGGAAAAAGAGATATTTACCAGGCACTTTTATAGGCTGTTCGTCAACTTGTATAGAAAAAGAGAAAAAGATTGTTCAACTTGGGCATTACCCGGGTTGAACTTTTTTTATATACTTTTATCAGAACGAAACAGATAACGACTGGAATAAAAATGATTATAAATCAGGAGGAATTATAGCAATGGCAAGTTTATCATTGAAACACATTAACAAAACATATCCAAATGGATTTGAAGCAGTGAAAGACTTCAACCTTGAGATTGAAGATAAAGAATTCATCATCTTCGTAGGACCTTCAGGATGTGGTAAATCTACAACACTTCGTATGATTGCCGGTCTGGAAGATATCACTTCCGGAGAATTAAAGATCGGAGACAGAGTGGTAAATGACGTAGAGCCAAAAGACAGAGATATCGCAATGGTATTCCAGAACTATGCTCTGTACCCACATATGACAGTATACGATAACATGGCATTTGGGCTGAAATTAAGAAAAGTACCAAAAGACCAGATTGACAAAATGGTTCGTGAAGCAGCTAAGATCCTTGATCTGGAACCACTGCTTGACCGTAAACCAAAGGCTCTTTCAGGTGGACAGAGACAGCGTGTTGCAATGGGACGTGCGATCGTTCGTAATCCTAAGGTATTCCTTATGGACGAGCCTCTTTCAAACCTGGATGCAAAACTTCGTGGACAGATGCGTATCGAGATCTCTAAATTACATCAGAGATTAGGTACAACTATCATCTACGTAACACATGACCAGACAGAAGCTATGACACTGGGAACCAGAATCGTAGTTATGAACGCAGGTATCGTTCAGCAGGTAGATACACCACAGACTCTGTACGATCATCCATGCAACCAGTTCGTAGCCGGATTCATCGGATCACCACAGATGAACTTTGTTGACGCTACATGTAAAGTTGTCGGAGATAAAGTATACTTAGTAGCAGGACCTTCAGAGATCGAACTTCCACCGGCAAAAGCTAAGAAGCTGATCGAAGGTGGATATGCAGGAAAGACAGTTGTTCTCGGAATCCGTCCGGAAGATGTACATGATGAGCAGATGTTCATCGAAACTTCTCCTAATACAGTGATCGAAGCTAAGATCCGTGTATATGAGATGCTTGGTGCAGAAGTATTCTTATACTTTGACTATGAAGGATCAAGCATGACAGCAAGAGTTGATCCTAGAACAACAGCAAGAACAGGTGACCATGTGAAATTTGCTCTGGATGCTGAGAAGATTCACGTATTTGATAAAGAGACACAGGTTACAATCACTAACTAGTCTGTAATTACAGATAGGAATAAAGACCGCGGTAATCGTGGGGAACAGATGAATATAAGAGGGGCCGGGCGTGAGACAGCGTCCGGTCTTTTGCATTTTTTATGCAGACAATAAAATTTTACTTTGTTAAAGCGTTATTATCTGTTATAATGTATTCGTAATGCAGTTCGTTAGCGTGTTAAAATGTATACAAGTATGCAAGAGGACACAAAGAACAGTATTGCGGACAGGAAATGGAGGACAATGAGTGTTATCAAATCAGATATTACACAAAACAGCGCAGGATATCAGGGAGATCACCGGATTTGACTGTGCAATATGGGATATGCAGGGACTTTGTCTTGTAAGGACGAATGAGAATCTGACAGAGTATGAGCTTCAGATTCAGGATTTCCGTGATGATGAAGAAGAGCCGGATGAGATGATCCTGGATGAGATGGGAATGTTCCGCATCTATGAGGACAGTGATCCGACTTATATACTGATGCTGAAGGGAAATGCAGATGGTATGGAACTGGCGGGGCGCATGGGAGCAAGCCAGCTTAGGAATCTTCTTTATGCATACAAAGAACGGATGGATAAGAACCGGTTCATTCAGAATCTGCTTCTGGATAACCTGCTTCTGGTCGATATCTATAATCAGGCAAAGAAGATGAAGATTCCGGCAGAAATTAAGAGGGTTGTATTTGTAATCGAACCGAAGAATGAAGGAGACATTCTGGTACAGGAAACACTGAAAGGTCTGTATGCGACGGGAACAAAGGATTTCGTAACCGCAATTGATGAAAAACATATCATTCTGGTAAAATCATTGCAGTCGACTGATGACTATCCGCAGGTAGAACAGATCGCCAAAGAGCTGGTCACAACACTGAACATGGAAGCTATGGTAAGTGTAAGAGCAGCATATGGAACAATTGTAGAGGAGTTAAAGGATGTATCCAGATCATATAAGGAAGCAGATATGGCACTGGAGGTTGGAAGAGTATTCTATGTAGAGAAGAAAATTCTTGCATACAATGAACTTGGGATCGGGCGTCTGATCCATCAGCTTCCGGCATCACTCTGTGAGATGTTCCTGAATGAAGTATTCGAAGATGGCAAAGCAGACATTTTCGAAGAAGAAGAACTGACGACTGTTTATACATTTTTTGATAATAATCTGAATATATCAGAGACGGCAAGGCGCCTGTATGTGCATAGAAATACACTGGTGTACCGTCTGGAGAAGATTCAGAAGAAGACTGGACTGGATGTTCGTGTATTTGATGATGCACTGACATTCAAGATTGCTATGATGGTAGCGGATCATATGAAATATATGAAACAGTAATTTTGTTAGAAAGTGTCTGAATTCAGACATTTCAATATATTTATAACACGATAGTAGGAGGACAAAACATGCTGAAATTATATGACAAGGGAGTCTATTTACTGAATGGAACAGAGATTGTGGAAGAAAAAGAAGCAGTTGCTGCAAAGACAGGTAAAGATGTGACTCCACAGGAAGCTGCAAAGAATACGATGGCATATAACATTCTGGCAGCGCATAATACCTCAGGAAATATGGATCGTCTGCAGATCAAGTTCGATAAGCTGACGTCCCATGACATTACATTTGTCGGAATTATTCAGACGGCCAGAGCATCCGGACTTGAAAAATTCCCGATTCCTTATGTACTTACGAACTGTCATAACTCACTTTGTGCGGTTGGAGGAACCATCAACGAAGATGACCACATGTTTGGTCTTACCTGCGCGAAGAAATACGGTGGAGTCTATGTACCGCCTCATCAGGCAGTCATCCATCAATTTGCTCGTGAGATGTTAGCCGGCGGCGGCAAGATGATCTTAGGATCAGACAGCCACACCCGTTACGGAGCACTCGGAACCATGGCTATGGGAGAAGGCGGACCGGAGCTTGTAAAACAGCTTCTGAATAAGACTTATGATATCAAGATGCCGGGCATAGTCGGAATCTACTTAGACGGCGAACCAATGAAAGGTGTCGGACCACAGGACGTAGCACTTGCGATCATCGGTGCAACATTTGGAAATGGCTATGTTAACAATAAAGTAATGGAATTCGTAGGACCTGGTGTAAGTAAATTAAGCGCTGACTTCCGTATCGGTATCGATGTTATGACAACCGAGACCACCTGTCTGTCATCTATCTGGAAGACCGACGACAAGATTAAAGAATTTTACGACATTCACGGAAGAAGCGAAGATTATAAAGAGCTGAATCCTGGAGCTGTTGCTTACTATGACGGTATGGTATATGTGAACTTAAGCGAGATCAAGCCAATGATCGCAATGCCGTTCCATCCGTCTAATGTGTACACGATTGACGAAGTAAGAACGAACTTAAAAGACATCCTTCACGATGTAGAGCAGAAAGCTCTCGTAAGCCTGGACGGGGCAGTTAATTATTCTCTGCAGGATAAGATTGTGAACGGACAGTTATATGTGGATCAGGGAATCATCGCAGGATGTGCCGGTGGTGGATTTGAAAATATCTGTGCTGCAGCAGACATTATCAAAGGACATTACATTGGTTCTGATGAATTTACATTCAGCGTATATCCGGCAAGTACACCGATTTACATGGAACTTGTAAAGAACGGTGCAGTTGCTGACCTTATGGAAGCAGGAACGATTGTGAAGACAGCATTCTGCGGACCTTGCTTCGGTGCCGGAGATACACCTGCCAAT
>ERZ824978.3356-NODE-3356-length-12116-cov-4.943371_pt1 | contig 12116 bp, 7 predicted proteins | sample MGYA00519860_ERZ824978 | MGnify/ENA primary metagenome ERZ824978 (study PRJEB31778, sample SAMEA3449184) | human gut metagenome | biome: human gut; feature: human-associated habitat; material: faeces | place: United Kingdom | collected 2010/2012 ... | reverse complement strand
CATCCGCCCCTGCGGGGCACCTTCCCCCCCTCAGGGGGGAAGGTTTTGCGGGCGGCCTGCGATCCGCCCGGCTCAGGTGCGGACGAAGTACCGCAGGCCCTCCCGGACCTGGATCTCCATGCGGCCCATGTCCACCAGGTACTCCGCCATGGCGTCCACGTTCCGGGCATAGAGGGCGGCCTTCTCCACGTGGGTGGTGAGGAGCTGCTTCTTGTGGTAGTAGGCCAGGCACAGCTGGTCCATGCTCACCGGCTCCGCCGCCAGGGAGAGCAGATCCTCGCTCAGCCGGTCCAGGGCTGCCAGGTTGGCGTCCACCAGGCCGGGCAGGTCCTCCGTCACCCCCTGGTGGGCCACCGCGCACAGGGCGCAGGGGGTGTGCCGCAGCTTTTTGATGATGAATTCCACGCTCGGATAGTTGTGCAGTACCCATCCCGGCGTGATGGAGCGATGATCGGTCGTGTCGATTAGCGCCAATGCGTAGGCCAGTTCACAGGGGTAGTGTTCGATCAACGGTTCGAGTTCGACGTTCTGGCAGATGCGGCCTCGGTAGACGGTTGCGATTTGTTCGCGCAGGTCGCAATTTTTCAAGCCGGCTCCCATCAGATCGAGAAATCCGTCGAACTCCGGCTGATTCCTCAGCAGTGCGGTGAAGAGCCTCCGTTTCTGTTCGGGCCATGCATCCCAGCGGGCCATCTCGTCCAGAAGCAGATCACGGGCCTTTTCACAGTCGTTGACCGGGTTGTTCATTTGGTCGCTGAGCAACTTATCATCCTTTACGAGCCGGTGATAGGGACGTTCAGGAAAGAGCAGGGGCGAGAGGTAGAGCGTGTCGACCAGCCGCCAAGGAATTTGTCGATCCTCAAAGAGGTATTTGGCATCGTGGTGGATGATGTTGTGACCACAGAGATACTCCACACGCTCGAGGAAGGGTAGCAGCTCTTCTGTCGAGGCTTTATGGAAGATGGCCCCGTCGTAGCGGAGTGCCCCAATGTCGTGAATCCGGTGGTCGGTCAGTCCGATCTCAACGTCCACAATCGCATAACACAACGGTCCATACCGAAAGGGCATGAGGCTACGGATTGGATTCGATGCCTCATTGGAATCCGTTTTGGACAGGCTGTTCGATATGGGGTTCTCCTGCATGGAATTAGGAGTAATTTACAGTTTATTTTACAAATATAGAATTTTTTTTTGTTTATGCATTGTGTATTACACTATCCTGTTTGATTGTATTCTTAATTAAGTTTGTAGTCAGATCTTATCTAACTTTAACATTATGGATGCAACCTTTTCATCGGCTCCATCCAAACAGAGGGAAAAACATCCTTGTAGACCTCGATACATTCCGTTCAGGGCGGGTTTATTTCGCCAGAATATACTATAAAATTGGAGGTGAATCCGCATATGTTTTGCGAGTCATTTTGTGGGTAGATTGGGACGGAATGATTGACTTATCAATCCGGTAACTTATATTTTTTTTTGCAGCCAAAAGAGAAAATGGCTGGAGCCATTTCATCATGGCGAAGCCATCTCTTTTCTTCCCTTATTTTGACTTTACTTTATTGAACGTATATGTGAATACGGAGATAAAGTAAAGTTACTTTTTCTTTTGGTGAGAAAAATAGGTCTTAAACATTGACGTTAAAATAAAAATATCCGCTATCTTTACAATGAATATTATCTTGTTTGTTTACTTGATATAAATGAATCTATGAATAATATATTGGCATTTGATGTCTTAAGTCCAAGCGAAGTAGCTTTGCAGATTGCAGCGAGAGTTAAAACTCGTAGACTGGAATTGAACCTAACTCAGGAAGGTATGGCTGCAAGAGCCGGTCTTAAGTTCGCTACTTACCGCCGTTTCGAACAGACAGGAGAAATCTCTTTGAAGGGGTTGCTGCAGATTGGATTTGCTTTGAATGTGTTATCTGAGTTTGATGTTCTCTTTGCACAAAAGCAATATCAATCGTTGGATGATGTATTGAAAGAACAGAGTGTTACCCGCAAACGAGGGAAGAAAAATGAATAGTATCAAGCAGATAGAAGTAATATATAACAATCGGCTGGTCGGTCGTCTTGCTCTGACGCGAGAGGGGTTGTGTGCCTTCGAATATTCGGCAGAGTGGCTTAGCTCTGGTTTCTCTATTTCTCCATTTGAGTTGCCTTTGCGAAGCGGTGTCTTTATTGCTAAACCCCGTCCGTTTGAGGGGGGATTCGGTGTTTTCGATGATTGCCTGCCCGATGGATGGGGACTTCTTATTCTGGATCGATACCTGCAACAAAAGGGAATCAATCCTCGCACACTTACTCTACTGGATCGTCTTGCCTTGGTGGGATCGACAGGACGCGGAGCATTGGAGTTTCGTCCTGATAATAGCGTAGTGACGCGGCAGGATTTTGCAGATTTCGAGAAGCTGGCTTTGGAGGCCGAGAAGATACTGGCCAGCGACGATTATATGGGCGAAGGGATCGAGGAGTTTCAGGATCGAGGTGGTTCTCCGGGTGGCGCGAGGCCTAAAATCTTCGTTCGTTATAACGACAAAGAATGGCTGGTAAAGTTTCGAGCCAAGAGGGATTCGCAGAGTATCGGTGTGGATGAATACCGCTATTCGCTGCTAGCCAAAGAGTGCGGGATCGAAATGCCGGAGACTCGACTTTTTGAAGGCAAGTACTTTGGTGTGGAGCGTTTCGACCGAACACTGGGTGGCAAACTGCATGTCGTTAGCGTGGCCGGTCTTATTGGTGCCGATTATCGGTTACCCAGTATCGACTACAAGCATATTTTTCAGGTGTGCGCCATGCTGACGCATAGTGTAGCCGAGTTGTGGAAAGTTTATCGACTGATGATATTCAATTTTCTCATTGATAACAAGGACGACCACGCTAAGAACTTTGCCTTTATTCATCGGGATGGCGATTGGTATTTTGCTCCGGCCTATGACCTGTTACCCAGCGATGGCATTAATGGTTTTCGCACGACTTCAATCAATGACAGTATCGAACCGACGAAAGAAGATCTTTTGGCTGTAGTGGTAAAGGCTGGGTTGAATGAGAAGGAGGCGGATGCGATGTTTGATGGGGTGCAAGAAAGAATTAATGATTAGAGGTGACTACAAGATCTGAGCTATTAAACGAATCGTGAGTGTTATGGAATTACAGCCAAATAGGAATATCTCAGAATCCGTATTGCATGATCGGCGTTCGATAAATCTTCTGAAGAGTATCCTTCCTGATAATTGTGTAGACTGTTCTCAACTTCAAGAGGGAGGTACCTTACCAAATATTGATGGCTATCTTGAGATTCTTGATGAAAATGGAATAGCTCGAGAAAAAATAACAGTTCAAGTTAAACACCTGACATATCCGGAGAAAAATGGGAAAGTGTTTTATGATATTCCCGAGTCGGTTTATGCATATGCGAAAATACATAAAGGAGAACTCGTCTTCTTTATAGCTTGTGATTATGCCTCTAGAAAATTCTATTGGCGGAACATTGATACGGCTGCCATCGAAGAGTTTAAAAATAAATCTGATCGTATCCGAACTAAGGCGAGATATTATTTTAAAGACAACGAAAAATGCGGTGAGAAGAATGTTGACGCGACCATCGATCATTGGCGTCAGTTGTATAAACAGAAGATGGAGTCCATCAAGGATGATAAGTATCTGGCAGACCAGTTTGCTTCGCGGCAAAAAATGTGCTTCAATGCCGTTTCTTCCGAGTTGCATGGGGTGAGAGACTCGCATATATCTCGACTCCAGGTTGATGAGATTGTGCAATGGATTAGCAAGGATCCTGTTCAGAACGAAGGGAATATCTGTCTTCTGGTGGGTGATGCAGGAGTCGGAAAATCCGCTGTGTTGAAAGATTTAATAGCCATACTGTCCGAGAAGGGTATCAAGTATTTGTGTGTTAAGTCCGACGCTATTGATGATAATGGCAACCCGGTCTCTTTGAGCGATATGCAGGATACATTGGCGTATTACAGCACGGAAGCAGATAAGGTGATTTTGATTGTTGACCAGATTGATGCGCTGTCTCAATCCCTCACGAATGATAGAACGCATCTGAATATGATGATGGCGGTACTATCTTCATTAAACGATTGGCCGAATGTCAGAGCCGTTGTCTCGTGCCGTAAATATGATCTGGAGTATGATTCTGTCCTGAACAGTTTAAAGGATAGATCTACAATTGTTGAGATTGGAGAGCTAACCGAGAAGGAGGTGACAATAGCTCTCAATAAACTGGAGAATGGTCTTGGTCAGGAAATAGATCGTGTGACGGCCACGATGCTCAGGACCGTTCAAATGCTGGATTCATTTTCTCTCTTGTTTCGGCGGAATAAGTCTAAAATCAACTTCAATAATCAGATTGAATTATACGATGCTCTTTGGGATGCTGTTATTTGTGACTCATCTCTACGGCATGATGTAGAAATGCGGGAGCATTTAATGTATAAGATTGTTGAAACAATACAAATTGCAGGGACTCTGAATCCTCAGTTTATTCCTGATTCCAGTCAGAAACGTGCATATGAGTATTTGGCAAGTAATGGTCTGATTCGGCGTGATGGATCTGCTGTCTCATTCTTTCATCAGTCTTTCTATGAATATACCCTTGCCCGTCATTATTCTGAGACCGGGGGTCTGTTCTCGGCTGATCTCAAAAAAGAGATTCAAGGCCTGGAGATACGATCGACGGTCAAGGCAGTCCTTGATTTCAAACGAGGTCATGATACTGCCAAATTCGTGGATGAAGCCCGCAGTATTCTTGAGGATCCCGATATTCGTCTTCACTTGAAGTTGTTGACATTGTCTGTGCTGGCTTTTGTGAATAATCCGGCCCGTGCAGAGAAGGTTCTTGTTGCTGATGTTTGTCAGAAGGATGGGCGGCTGTTGGTGTATTTCCTCCGCGGAGTAAATTCTCCGGATTGGTTCCAGACTATTCGGAAGATGCCGAACGGTATAATGTCTGAACTCAAGAAAGATGACGAACAATTCTTCCCTATAATATCATGCTTGTCTCGCTATGTCTTTGATAATCCAGAGGCGGTGTATGGAATGATAAATCAAATACAAGATCGAGAGTCGAGATTATTCGCTATTGCATATGTAGTGCGAGAGCATAACGACTACAGTCATCCTTGTGTTCTCAAAGCATATGCTGAAGCAAAACCACAAAACATCTTTTTTACCGTCCATATACTTCAGGATGCGATTAAAAGCAACAAAGAATTTGCATTGAGAGAAACACAGGAGTTGATTATGAGGTATCTTGTATCCGGAAGTCCATATAACAACCATGACGGTTATGAGTTGGCAGATGTGTTATGTAAGCAGTTCTGTGTAGAATATCCCAAAGAACTACTCGGAATACTGCATTGCTGTATTTGTGAGACAGTTCGAAAAACAGCGCAAAGTGGCTATTATGGGTTTTCAACAACTGAAAAGTTCTATCGGGTTGACACAGAAAATAATTATGTAGGAAAGATATTGAAAATGTATGAGGATCTAATGATTCGTTATGCATCTGATACTTTGGGGCGTTCATTTGTCCTTGAACTTCTGTCATTAAATAATGAGACAACGTTGTCTGTGGCTTTTGCAGCTATGGCTGAGGCTCCGAGACAGTATGATGACCAGATTCGGCTCCTGTTGGAGGATAATGCGACGATCGGAATATATCTTCGTGGAGATGTTGAGTTCTTCTTTCTGAAAATGCTCAGGGCATGGTATGAGACGTTGAATGAAAATGACGCTGAGAGGTATCAGCGGGCTTTATTATCGTATAAGTCTGAATTTGATTTTAAATACGATGCAGAAAGACGGTGGAGTCAGTTTTTGTGTCCCCATTTATGGCAAGACAAATGGGAATTGATATGCAATACATTGCCAGAGGATCATATGATTCCGGAGATGAGGAGATGCTACCAAGAACTTTTGCGCAGATTCGGACAGAAACATATGGTGGAGAGAAATTATCATTCCGTCGGTGTGGCACATATTTGCGGTGGCGTTGTAGGTGATGAAACATATGCAAGATGGCCAATTTCTAACTGGTTGAATTCATTTCTGAAACTTGGTGAGTATAAGTGGCGTGAGGGTCGAGGTCCTATTAGTTTGAGGGAGCATGCCGATGCATTTAAAAAGTGTGTATCCTCTAATCCGGACAGATTTTACGATTTCGTGCTTGAAATTAGTGATATGGCGGATATTCAAGATATGTACAAGATTGCAGGTTTAGAAGGGCTTTTAGCAGGTGGAGTCAATCCATATTCACTTTGGAATTTATCAAAACGATACATTTCAGAAGAGTTCGCTAAAGCAAATTCCTATACTTTTAGTCAGATTGTTGAGTACTATATCAAGGAAGAGAATGAGTGCATTGAGGAAATAATGGAGCTTTGTAAAACCTTGACCATCTCTCCTTTTTCTGAAGAAAGTAGTTTGTTTACGGCGGAAGATGGTAAGAGGGATATGAGTAGGCGAGCTACAGACATGCTTACAAAAGCAATTAATTCATACCAAGGTTGTGCCGCAGAATTGTTAGTACGCATGTGTGCGATTCCTTCGAGAAGACCGATAGTTTATACATTCTTTGCCGATAATAATATTCTTCTGCATGAGTATATCAAAACAGTACCACTCCATTATTTGAACATGGAAGATTATTATGATGAAGAGTTGTATTTCCCTCTGGTGAGATCTCTTTTGTCAGGTATGGGGCCAGAGTCCTTATATCTCCAGGTGAATGCGATCCAATGGTGCTTTTATTATAGGAATGATGTGGTCTGTAATTATATTGACCGTATTGAGCCCGATCCTTCAACTCATGAATTGCTTGTCCAGATATACTTTTACGGTATGAAAGGGACTCCTATTTCGGAAGAATGCGAAAGGCGGCTTGAGAAGATACTAGCCATTAACAATGAAGAGATTGTTGCCAAACTTGTTGAGACGGCAATGAAATCATATGAGCATGTAGAGTACCGAGATTTGAGTGTGAAAATTCTTGAACATTATGCATCTGACAGTCGGGAAAAAGTTGTTAATGCCTATTGTATGCATTGTGATTCTCTCCCGACGGAGGCTTTCAATTGGTATTGTAGCATTACCCCAGTATATTTAGGAAAAAAGTATCAGCAAGTTCATTTTGAGCTTGGTTATGTGAAGAAATGTATTTCGACTAGCCCAGTATTATGTTATAGATTCATATCGTCTCAGAGGTATTTTGATACTGAGGATGCATCTCTAGTCGATGATGAGGTTGTAAATGTTTTGCTTGAGATTTACAAGAAACTAAGTTTGCATGAAGATACAGATGCTATGAATGAGGTATTGGATCTGTTTGATGAATACATTTATCGGGACAATCGAGTTATGAAGGCTGCGGTTTCACTATTGACATAACTGATCATTTTGTAGTCTAGTCGAACGTGTGTTTGCAATGCCATTTATGTGTACATATTATCGGAAGCAGTCCATAGGACTGTTTTGCCAAAGGAACGTAGAAAAGATCTTATGAGTATACAGAAATAAACAAGAGGAAGATCATGGATAGAAGGTTTCTTGCCGATTTGGCGAAGGAGTTTGGTCTGAACGCTTTGCATTTGGAGGCGTTGGGCGAAAGCTGCCAATGGGAGATTGTCGTTGGTGGCGATATTCTGGAACGGCTGGTTGAAATTCAGTGTCAATTCAAACGACTGGCCGTGATGGGCGACGATGAGTACCGGGGATTCTATATCGAGGTGTCGCGGCCTACGCCAGAAGAGTGGGGCGATGCCGGGGAGTTGATTGCTTCGGGGGAATATGACGGCCGGGAGGCGTTCCTTGCGGATTGGCTTGCATTCAACCCACTGGAGACGCGGTGGTTCCATGTCGCTTCGATCTGATACGGGGATTCTCGGTCGCTTCGTGTTACGGACCGGAAGCGTACCAGGTTCATCATCACGAACCGCTCCGCGTGTGTTGATGGGGAACCAGATGATGCGTGGTGCAGGAAGACCCTAACCCGCCTCTTCGACTATCTGCAACGGCTGATTGATGTCGTTGTTGCGAATCCAGACGGATTCAATGACTACGTGGCGCACAACCTACCGTATCAACAACGAATAGGCGTATTGCACAAAAGGAATTTAACCGCATAGTACCGAATTCCAAAATTGAGGTGGAAATCGGGAAACGGCCATCAATGCATTGGAGGACTCGGTGCACGGGCGTTCCGTGCCTCCTTTGGAGTGTATGACCATCCGGCTGTATTGCACTTATTACCGCATTGCCAAGAGGCGTATGAGGCTTACTACCGAAAACGGGGCGCCAGCGGACGTGTTTATGAGGATTTGCAGAATGTTCCGGAAACGCTGCGTGATGTAGCCTATTATAAGCAGATGAAGTTCGTGGATGTGGAGACCCTGTACGGCATTGACAGTCCGGCGAATTTTATACGGTTTGCAACGGACCACTACGGTGAACTAGGACTTTCTCGCTTGAATATCTTTGCCTCAAACAAGCGTTAGCAAGGCTGGATGATTGTTACCTCCAACAGTTATTCGTCCAATGTCGGGCTGGCTATTGAGGTGGTTACTGCCCTGTATAAGGCTGGGGCGCTGCTGCTGATCTACGACGCAGAGAAGCTTCTGAGAATCCTGCGGGAAAGGGATTATGTGCGGCTGGTTCCCGATTCATATCACATATATGGGCTATCAAGAAGAAGGTGCTGTCTATGAATTGCCCTGGGAATATGAATGCTCGGATGATGAGGTTCGGATTTGACTCTAGAACAATACCAAGCAATTGTTTCCCTTGCAGAATGGCAGCAAGAGGAGCGGGTGAACTCCATCGTTTGACGGGACTGTGATAATTAGTAACTTGGCTTATCTCTATGCGGGTTTGTATAGGGGTAAGCTAAGTTTTTTATTGGCATCTTATTTTGTTTAGGAGATATGGTTGAGTTAAGTTGAGTTGTGTGTTAGGGATTGTGTCCCGTTTTTAGCTGAAAATGTAATGTAGATAGCGGGCGATTTACTATATTTATAAAATGAAGTAGCCGGATATATGAATCAAAACCTTAATCGGATTAAATTGGTACTCATCGAGAAAGATATTTCTCAAACGGAGTTGGCGGGAAAAATAGGCAAAAGTTTTAACACCGTGAATGCTTATTGTTGTAATCGTTAACAACCGACATTGGCGGTATTGGATGATATCGCAAAAGTTTTAGGGGTAACCATTAGAGAGTTGATAAAGGAAGAAAAATATGGCAAGAATATTTCGTATCTTTGTAAAAACATTTTTTGAGTGGAGCAGGAGCGGGAAATATTGGATCGGCTGGCGCAGGGGGATCGGGAGGCGTTCGATGCGCTCTATCTGCATTATGCTCCGAAAGTCGAGGAACTGGCGTTCTGGATGTTGAAGAACCGGACGGAGGCGGAGGATGTCATGCAGTCCATCATGCTGAAAGTCTGGGAACGCAAAGAGGAGATCGCGCAGATGACCCGTTTTTCCAATTACCTCTTTACGATGACGAAAAACGCTATTTTCGACATTTACAACCGTTCGCTGGTGCATGAGAAATACGAATCGGCCCAGTTGTCCTCCGTCCGCTATTTTCACGACGATACGCTCGACAGCCAGGTGGAGACGAACGATCTGGCGCTGCTGATCTCCATCGCCGTGGACAAGATGCCCGATCAGCGGCGGCGTATCTTCCGGATGAGCCGTTACGAGGGTCTTTCGAACCGGGAGATCGCCGAGCGGCTCCGGATCAGCGTCAAGACCGTGGAAAACCATATGACCGCCGCACTCGGCCAACTGCGGCGCCTGCTTGCCTCGATCACGCTTTTTTTCTGAAAATCGTTCTTTCCGGCTGGGGGTTCGCCGTTCTTTCGTCGTTCTATATTATGAGCAGCACCCCAAACGATGAAGACCGACAAAATCAACAGACTCGTCCGCGATTTTCTGCACGGCGATATGCCGGAGGAGATCCAACGCCGTTTCCGACGGTGGATGACCGCCCCGGCCGACCGGGAAACGAAGGACGCAGCGCTTTTTCAGGCCTGGAAGGAATTGCTCGCCCGGCCTGCGGAACGCGATTACCGCCATAAACTCCCCGACATACACCACCGGATCGACATGCTGGACCGGGCCGGAAAGAAGAGCCGGTTCATATCCTTGCGGCGTTTTGCGGCCGCTGCGGCCCTGCTGGCGCTCGTCGTCTGCGGGGAATACCTGTTCCTGCGTTCGCGGTATGAACGCGCCCCTTCGGTGTGCCTGGTCACGGCCCGAGGCAGCAAGAGCGAGTTCACGCTTCCCGACGGGACGCGGGTCTGGCTCAACGGCGACAGTCGTCTGAGCTATCCCGAAACATTCGATGCCGGAATCCGTCGGGTCCGGCTCGACGGCGAAGCCTTTTTTCAGGTCAGGCACGATGCCTCTCATCCGTTCGTCGTCGATATGGAGGTCATGCAGGTCGAGGTCCTCGGTACGGAGTTCGACGCCCGTCACCGGGCCGGTACTCGCTATGCCGAAACGATCCTTCAATCGGGCAGCGTCCGTGTCCTGACTCCGGACCGTAAAAGTCCGATCCTGCTGCGGCCCGACGAACGGATCTTGTTCGATACGCAGACCGGCCGGATTGCGGTTTCCGAGGTTTCCGCCGGCGATTATTGCAGCTGGACGTCCCGCCGTCTGGTCTTCACCAACAAATCGCTCTCGGCCATACTGGTCAATCTGGAACGCTGGTACGGCGTACATTTCCATTCCGAAGGGAACATCGACCTTTCGGCAAAACTCTCTTTCCATATCGAATACGAATCGTTGGAGGAGGCGATGCGCCTGATCTCGCGGATCGCTCCGATACGCTACGACATCCGCGGCGAAACGGTTTTTCTCGCCCCGGAATGACGCAATCCCGAACTCGAATCCTGAAAACCATTTGCCTATGATGATCTGACAAGCTTAAAAAAATTGGGACGGATGTTCCTACCATCCGCCCCATGACTTAAAATTAGACCTTATCGTAGATAATACTACGAATGATGAACTTTAAATCGTTACAAAACTATGAAATTTTTTGGACAATCCGATGGCAGCGCCCCGCACAAGCGGCGATTGCCTGTAAAAATCATGTCCTTATTCATTTTTCTGTTTATGTCCGTCGGGGGTGTTTCCGCCGCCAACCCGCCCGTGACGATCCATCTGAAAAATGTCACTGTCGCCGAACTGCTGCGGCAGATCGAGGCGCAGGGGAAGTACTCGTTCGCGTATAACAACGCCGACATCGACCTGACGCGCGTCGTTTCCGTCGATGCGGAGTCCTGGCCCATCGAACGGATCGTGTTGAAATGTATTCCCGACGTTCTCGTAAACGTCGAGCGGAACAAGGTGATCCTGACGCCGCGCCGCGGTGCGCAAGTTTCCCCCCCCCGCAAAATTTCGGGCAAGGTCGCGGACGCTTCCGGTAATCCCGTCGTAGGTGCCACCATCCTGCTCAAAGACGGCGAAGCGGTCCGGGGCACCTCTTCCGGGGCGAGCGGTACCTTTGCTTTCGACTCGTTCAGCCTTTCGGACAAGGCCGCGCTCGAAGTGTCGTTCATCGGGTTCGACACCTACAAGACGACGGTTGGCGTCCGGACCTTTTTCGACGTGGTCCTGACTTCCGCCCAGCAGAGCATCGACGAAGTGGTGGTGGTCGGTTACGGCGTGCAGAAGAAAGCCAACCTGACCGGAGCCGTCGCCACGGTGTCGCAGAAAGAGCTGAAAGACCGTCCCGTGTCGAACGTGGGCCGCGCCTTGCAGGGCGTGATTCCCAACCTCAACGTAACTCTCTCTTCGGGGCAGCCCGGAGCCGGCGCGTCGTACAACATCCGCGGTACGACTTCGCCCAACGGAGGCAGTCCGCTGATTCTGATCGACGGTGTGGAAACCTATCCCGACCGTATCAACTCGAACGACATCGAGTCGATCACGGTGCTCAAAGACGCCTCCTCGGCCGCGATCTACGGTGCCCGCGGTGCGTTCGGCGTCATTCTGATTACGACCAAGAGCGGGCGGTACAACGAAAAAGCCGAGGTGTCGTACAACGGTTATTTCTCCATGTCCAGCCCCACGACCTC
>ERZ824978.3346-NODE-3346-length-12148-cov-3.638220_pt1 | contig 12148 bp, 10 predicted proteins | sample MGYA00519860_ERZ824978 | MGnify/ENA primary metagenome ERZ824978 (study PRJEB31778, sample SAMEA3449184) | human gut metagenome | biome: human gut; feature: human-associated habitat; material: faeces | place: United Kingdom | collected 2010/2012 ... | reverse complement strand
CATATACGCTGGGCAACATCGTATTCAAACATCATTGTGCACGATACAGAGTGCAAGCCATTGCCCAAGCCGGAAGAATGGGAGCGATTACGGCGTGTGCAGGTACAGTGACTCTGCCCAGGCACAATGCTACCTATTCGTTCACAAACAACACGCTGACGGCACAAGACGGTTCGGGAACGATAAATGTCACTTGGAACAGTCCGAATGCGATGAGTGTGTATAGCAACTATACGTACCTGCTGCCGCAGGCTTCCGCAAGCGTAACGGTGAAGTTAAATATTACAATCGGAGCAAAAGGATTTACCAATAGAAGTGCCACATTGTCCGGACTAACATTCAGCGCCAACAACACCTATTATAGCAATATATCATTCAGTACAACAGAGGGTTATATCGTCGGGGGCGTTATATGGGCAAATGGAAATTTATACAAAAGCAACGGACAGTATCTCTTTTATAACAGCACAGAGATATATGGAGGAAGTGGAAGTTGCTTCATTTGCAACAGTCCGGAACCATATCCCACCCAAACAATGCCAACTTCAGCGTGGGCAGCAGAAAATGATCCATGCAGAAAGCTCACGAACGCAGCAAATAAATGGCGAATGCCTACATTAACAGAGATACAGCAGTTGGCTAATTCCGGATTTACGACCGATGTTATCTTGAATGGAGTTAAAGGGAATAAATTCGGTGGAGTGTTATTTCTGCCCTATAGCGGTTATTGGCCGCAATCTAACATCGGTCATGTTGAGAGTGGAGAGCGGGGACTCTTTTGGTCTACTCCGGGTACAGCCATGATTTTCAGTCCGGGATATAATATCGTAGGTTATACCGGCTGGAATGAGTTCCCTCAAAATGGATATACAATTCGCTGTGTAAGAAATATATAGCTTTTCTGCTTTAGATAATCACCGCCTTGTATAAATGAAAATATAAAATCAAGATATATAACTTATATTCAGCCTTCATTTCCAAAGCCTCAAATACACTCTAAATACCTAAAACAAAAACGTCCGATAAGAATACCTCTTTATTTACAATCGGAAATATTTGTTTGTTTGCTGTGTCTTCCCTGCACTGTGAAGTGCGGGGAGCACTATTTTATAATCCCCCCCAAAAAAAGAAATCTGATTAAACCAATCATGTCCCAACCCGCATTCTCTCCTCAAAAAGAAAATATGTACAAATATGAGGGTTTGTCAAAACTAAAATGAGTACTCTGCAAAGTTACAGATTAATTGAGTTTTGACGCATCCTCATACTGGTACATATCAAACAAGTATGTAGTATGGATAAATGATACCGACACAGAGATAATACAGTCAATATACAGACGCGCTATAAAAATGTAGGAGTAAATTCAATACCTAAAGCGTGGGCTATACGGAAAAAACTTGAAATATGAATATCTGTTTCTCCTTTTTCCACACGGGCAATATAGCTTCGTGCCGTACCAACCTTCTCCGCCAACTCCTGCTGAGTTATCTTCAACTCCTTACGACGATCACGCAATATCTCGCCATAATACCATGCAATTGATTTTTCATGAAAAGAGGTTCGGGAATCTGTCCCTATTTCTCCATATTTCTTATCTAACAACTCACCTGCCGTATGCAATTTTGCCAACTTATTTTCATCTAACTTTCTCATAATTCAAAATCCTCCAATATCTGTTTAGCAACCTTGATTTGTTTACTATAATCTTTTGTTGACTTCTTCAAAAATCCATTCAAAAGCAGTATTCTCTTTGAAAGTATGATATTATCATTATCAACAGCAAAAAGGATAGTTCTGTATTCGTTGAAATTAACAGATACCCGCATTTCATACAAGTCTGTATTTTCCAAATGCTTCACAAACTTCGTATTAAGTACATACTCGGTCCGGATAATATCCATCGTATGTTCAAACTTAGCTTTCACTTTATCCTGCAACTTCTCATAGAACTCTGTAAATTCATCCGAGAAATACAATTCACGTATTCCACTATCTTTTTTATCTGTTGCTTTCATTTGGCAAATGTAACTGATTAGATACATAAAATCAAGAAAAACATCAATACTTTGCAAATCTTTAACTCTGATTACTATCCTAAGAATTCAAGTATTTCTGTTGCTCCAGAATTGTCTTACAACGATTATCTGCTGAATAGTCTCACTATGATTAAATATATAGGCATAACAGTATAAGTAGTTACAAGTTCTAAAGGATAAATTCAAATGATTGTTTTTCCTGCTCCATTTCGTATTGCTTAACAAGGGCATCATAACTTAAAAATGACACACGTTTGTTCAATCGTAAATCATCGAAAGCATGAAAACGCATCTTAGCTTCAAATTCGGGTTTGCGCTTTATATCGGCAACGATAGCCATTCTTACATAGAAATCTTGCAGGTCGTTGAATTTCAGTAAAGAGTTCTGAATGTCCGTAGAATGTTCTATCTCGAAAAATGAATGAGGCATATTACGTCCGTTAAACCATATTGTATCAATGGTAGCACTGCGCTTTATCAGTTGAGGATAGGAATAAGGCGGCTGTTCTGCAAGAGTAGAAAGTTCGTGTAACTTGTGCCCATCGTAGAATTTCTTGTTTTTATCTTGTTTGGGTACGAAAGTCTGCATGTTACGGTACTTCCCTATTATTAATAGAATACCTTGATAGTAAGTATGGTTGAACATTATGACATCGTTCGAATCTTTGTTCTTCTCGGTTTCAACAATAATCCCCCTATCTTCTATCTGTTTTCTATACTTCTCAAGTCCATATAATCCGGGCTTTATCTTATAGATCCCCTTAGTCTGTTGCACAATGCGGCGGATACTGGCAAATGGAGTTTTTGTTTTCCATTCACAGTCGCTTATTTTAAAAACTTCTCTGTTCAGCTCTCCTAAAGTTGCGACTCCACCCAACTTATCTAAGGTTTCTATGACAGCTTCGTATTGTTTCATAACTACATTATTTTATCAACAGTGCAACGTGCTAAATTCAATAACGAACCAAAGTAATAACTTTCAAATTAAGAATATTGCTCCTCTAAGATTTTTGCAATTTCCTGTGTTTCTTACATGTTGCGCCCAGTAGATTGCAAAACAAGTCCTAACCCCTTGTCTGTATTGGTTAAAACAATTTCAATCAAACCGTTATCTTTCACTGTACGAATAAACAAACTCTCATGGGGATTATATGGAATGGAGTTAACTATCTCAACAACATACGGTGAATGACATAATCTACGCGCAAAAGCTAACAGTTTATCCTTGCCATGATCATCTCTTAAAGCAATAGGTTTATTTATAGGATCAATTTTAGATTCTACTAATTCTATCGGCTTCCATAACTCTTTGTGTTTGAGAAAATCAGCCTCATTACAATGTTCAGGATGAGAAATTGCCACTACATCATATTCACCTGCTTCCGTACCCTTTACATATAACCGATGCCTAATCTGTTCCCAAAAAGAATCAATACAGAATGATATTCCAATGCTCTTATACAAATAAGTAATACCTAATCCTTCAACTTGAATTTCACAATCTCCCCGTTTAATATAGAAGTCATTATTTATAAACCGGGATTCTTCCGGAGAATCATTTTCAATAAACGGATGTCTGGCTAATCCTAACAACAACCCACCATATGTTCTGAATTTAGGATTACAACAAAAATCATTAAGTGTAAAATCAGGAGCAAGCTCAATCCTATCAAATGATTTTTCGTAACGAATACGCCTAAACTCATGCTTTTCTGCTTCTTTATACGTTTTAATAAATTGGATCACAGCAGAACAAGCAGCAGACAAATCATCCGCACAAGGAACCACAGATTGTTCATTAAAAATTAGCTCCATAGACTAAATTAATTTCAATAGTTGATTGTTCCATTCATCCATAAAATCTATCGGATAATCGCTCAATTCACCGGTTCGGTCTACCCGTATATTTTGTATCCTACAAAATTGTTCGATTTCTGTAGTTTGCCGAGAGAAATAAGAGATGTTAACGTTTTCTGCATTGATCAAATTCTCTTTAACCGCAACTCGGATCCCATTCACAATATGATCACTATGAGTTTCTACGAATAACTGCATTCCTGCAGCAGCAGCCAATGCAATCAATCGTCCCATTTCGGCCTGCCCTCTTGGATGTATGTGAGCTTCAGGATTCTCTATTATCACTATTTTATCCTTTTTGAAGTTTAATAGTGACACAATAACCGGCAATGCATACGAAATTCCAAAGCCCACATTTTTAGGTCTGAACTTTTTACTTAATGATTCTTGATTTGCAAATTGATAATTGAGAATGACTTTGTCTGTTCCCGGTATTTCTTGGATATCAAATCTTACATCAGGGCTAATTTCACCTAACCAAGCCGCAGTTTGATGCAACAGAGTATCCGACTTTGCCTTTGTATGGCATAAAGTATCAGGTACTTTCAAACTCGTACCGAAAGCATTGAGATAATGAATCGTATACTCACCTTTCACTCCTAATTGATGTTTTTCTACAACATCCGCATACGACATAGGATAATCTGTTTGAGGTCCTGTCCGCTCTGCTTCCAAATATTGAAAATCATTATTGAATAAGGAATAACGTTCTAAACATTCCATAGACCATTGGGAATCATTATCCAGTACATTATTGTCAGCCTGATATGTCAATGTACAAGGAAATGACTGTAACTTTCCATTGGACTCCAAATCAAAATAAAAGCCAATTATCTCTTTATTTGCATCTTGATATAAAGCATCACGACCTCTACCTATTTCCGTCAGCGAACCATTAAGTGCAAACTTAGCCAATCCAGACTTCTTATTTTGCCGAAGCAGCAACAAGCTTTGAATAAATGAAGATTTACCCATGCCGTTTAACCCCATTAAAAGGTTCAAAGAAGTTGGAATCATCAAAATATCTTTTAATGATTTAAAGTTTTGAATATGAATAGACTTAATCATGCCAATTGCTGCTTTAATAATTCTTCAATTTTAAAAAATCTATACTTAACTCGGCCTTTGTCACCAGTAGCAGATGTTATAGCATTACCAAAAAAATTATCTTCATTCATCAATTTGATAAAACTATTAAATATTTCTCTCTTCCGTTTCAAAGCAAGCCTTCTCTGTTCATCTGATAACTTTGCCAATTCAACACTCCAAACTTCAAACAGAGCTTTATTAATAGGCTTTCGTCTTGCCGCTATATCATAAACTTTACGAAAAGCCCAACGGGAAAAAATTGCAGTAGACAATTTCATTGCTTCGATAAAATTGTTCTTTATAGCTAGTAATTCTTCCTCCGTTTTAAGCTTTAACTGTCCCATTGATTTAGACATAAATGTATCCAAATCAGGCTTATAATCAGCAGGTGAATTTATATAAAACGTAATAAAACGTGTAACAAACTCTCTATCGAGCATTCTATCTGTTGCAATCACCCAACCGGTAGCTTTCTTAAACTCCTGCAAATTGGCTAATTCAGCAACAAATTTAGCCGGAACACCTTGATTCAATGCATGGCGTATTTCTTGAGCTGCCAATACAAGCCCACCTGTATTAATTCGTTTGAAAATATTAAACTTAACATTCTCCGGAGTTCCCGGATTAATTATATAGGCCATAATTTCAGCTTCTTCAATTTGCCGCTGATATGCTCTTGGCAAATCATCGAACTTAAATCCTTCCAGCTTTTTTAAGAACTCCAATCCATACAATGCCATTGACTTATCAACAACAAATTTTTTAATTGCACTTAACCTTTGCAATCCGTCTACAACCAACCACTTATTATCATCCGATCCATCAAAATAGAAAGCTGGTAAAGGCAACTTTATAAGAACAGATTCTATTAATTGACTTTGTTTCTCTATTGGCCACAAATTCCCCTGCCGTTGAAAATCTGGTGCCATATCAATTTCATTTTCCCTCAAACGTTTGATTATATTATCAAGTGACATTGGCTTGGTTTTTATATCAATATCCTGAGGGTTAAACGGATCCTCCATAATGATCTTTTCATCACCATGTTCCTTGTCTTCCTCATCCTCTACAGAATACTCTTGTTGAAGGGCTTCTAATTCCTCTTTACTTCTAATATCTTCTTTATCTTGTAATTGCTGTATATATTTATCCGAATCCATATGATATGCTTTACCAATGTACAAAGATACTCAAAACTTCGAGATATATGTGTATTTAGAGAATTATAACCAAACTCTATTATATATATCATAAGATAATTACTACCAATTCATATATCCATAGCTGTTTGTTTATCTATCTAATATGTTATCACATCTTTTATAAAATTATCAATAAGGTTGAATCTATCAGAAATTTTATGAATAGTATAGATTGTGTTACCTGCAAAATTCATAGCTACCGGCACTTCCCTCAAAAGTAAGCACTCCATCGGAAGCCTGCACCTCGGTCAACGGAATAAAGATGCGACCGTCTTTCTTTACCTGCCAATTACCTGCTTTAAGGTCAGTGATGACGAATTTATATGTACCTGTACCGTTAACTGTAAGGGTAAAACCTTTCTGCAGCGGTTCGCTGCTCCTGGCAAAAGTAACGACACGATCGGCTAACTGAACACCTACTATCCGGTCATCCTCAATACGCTGCACTGCGTTCAACTTGTTGCATCGGTTATCGGCAACCTGTATCACATTCAGGAAGTTATCGGTAACGGCAGGGGCAGCGGGTGAAACTTCTACCCGCCAAGCTCCACGCTCGTTGGCATTGTCAAGATAAGGAGCTACGGCATCGTTGGGATAGTTAGTGCCGAACACCCAGTTTTCCTTGCCGGGCCCGCCAACCTTATCAATACGAAGATTATCCGCCTGAGGTAAAAGGACGGTATTGTGCAGCATACCGCTATCGCCATCTTTGGTGCGCCGCACGGTGAAAGTATTACCTTCAAGCCTGGGTTCTTCGATGCTATGCAGCAACCAGTATTTACGGAAATCGGGGTTGGAAGCCGATACTTTATCATATACAATAAGTGCGGCAGGCACGGTTTCGGACTTCAAGTTGAGGAATACGAAAGAACGTTTCGCCTCTTTCACTTTCCGGGTATAGGCTTGTGTTATATCCCCCTTCAAATAAGAATAATCGGGAGCCTGTGCGGCAGGACCAAATCCATGAGCCAACACTCTACCTACCGTATACTCCTCGGACAAAAGGCTGTCGAGCGAATTGCAGGTTTTCCAACCTTCACCGCACATACGCTGCCCGCCGTCATTGGCTGCAAACCGTGTCTTTCCGCCACCGCCATAGTTCCAACAGCCGAACTTTTCGTCTGGGTCGTACACCAGCAATGAATTATGGGCAATGGTGCGTTTGAAGTAATTTTTGTTGTTGGGACTGTTATAGCCGCCCGAACTACCGCTATAAGCACCGGCATCGATAGCCAAAGGGCCTTTGTGATAAATCTGGAAACTGCCGCCGTCCATGTGCTGGTGGTTGCCCACGAATTGCTCGTTGATTTTCATCTCGGCAATCACGCTGTTGGCATCCCAACCGGTACGGGCAATCATCCAGCCGTAGGGAGTACCGGAATAACGTGTCAAAGGAAGGTCGTCGGGGGACTTGCCTTTCAGGGTGTAGTCGCGCCACAACAGTTCGTATATCAGACAATGGTTCATGGACTCGTTGCCCGACTTGTCCAGTCGGGGATTACGCTCGAATTCATAAGCCAGGTACTCGTCTTTATAATAGCTGGAAGCCAAGAACATAGGCGTTGGCATGGTAAGCAATGCGGGACGGTTCTGCGGATAATCATCGCCCGCAGGCATCAACACTCCGTCGGGACGCCGGCGGTAGATAATGTCGTAAAGCACAAATCTTGCCGAAGAGCTGTAAATGCTACCGGCTCCCATCTTATCCAGAATCCATAAAGGAAAGAGGTCACAGGCAAAGCGGACATGTACATAATTCGTGCCCTGGTGATAGTTCTGCCCCTCATAGAAATAGTTGCGTGCCGGGATATAATCACGATAGAGCATGGTAATAACATGATTGTACATATCGGGATATTCATCATAAATGGCAATGCCTGCCGACAGCATATCGCGCATAATCATCCACTCCGACGGATGCCCCGCTATGGGTTGGTTATTGCGTGGCGGATAACCGCATTCCATACTCTTTGCCAGACGGATAAATTCTTTGATATAAGCCTGTTTCTCGGAACTCTTCATCTGGTCGTAGCACCAGTCATATACCATAGCACCCGTTATCAACATGGCTCCGTTGGCCCGCGACAAGTCGGAACGAGTGCCGAAAGAGGCACGCTGCAACGTATCGAGCATGGCTGTAATGGCACGGCGTGCCAAACGTTTGTCACCTTCCAGCAGATAGTCAAGGGCTTGCAACTGCACCCGCGATGTAACGCCGCGCATCTCGTAATAATAGCGGAAACCGCGGTTTGTAACGGCAGCCTCTTCCGCCGGAGTGCGGTCTTTGCTCAGCTCTTTCATAAGAGAGAGTGTCTGCTGTGCCTGAGGAGTTTTCAGACGTTCCTTCAACGCAGGCAAATCGGATGAGCGAACATACAAACGGGGATGCGTCTGAGGCGGAATGGGTACATTAACTCCCTCCACCTCTTGCCAGACTACTTCTTTCGGCAATTCCTGCGCCGAAAGACAAAACGAACTAAATATCAGACTGATTGAAAAGAAAATCGACTTGTGTTTCATAATAGAGTTTATATCAGATGTTACTGCCGTAAAAATACAATAAAAAAATCAGGTAGCTATAAAAAACAAGCACAGAAACAAAAAGGATGTTCCCGTGCTTGATAAATCATTTAAGTCTTGTACCGCGCTTATACCAGCTCGTCCGATGTATAACCTTGCGGCAACTCGCGGCAATTATAACCCGAAGCCATGATTTCACCGTAAGCTCCGGCAGAGCGAAGGGCTATAAGGTCGCCACGCTTCACACCGTTCAAATCGACAGCCTTGCCAAAGACATCGGAGGACTCGCAGATAGGCCCCACTACATCATAGGTTTGCTGCGGAGCATCGGAAGTGATGTTCTCTATCTTATGGAATGCCTGGTAGAGTGCGGGACGAATCAAATCCGTCATACCTGCATCGAGAATAGCAAACTGCTTATTAGTGCCTTGCTTTACATACAAAACCTTTGCAATAAGCGAACCGCACTGCCCCACTACCGAACGCCCAATTCAAAATGAAGTGTCTGATAAGAACGGAGTTTCAGGCAGTTATCGTAGGTTTCGAAATAGCTTTTGAAATCGGGTACAGGCTGACGGTTGGGATGTCCGTAATCAATGCCGAGTCCACCGCCCACATTAACGTGTTCGATACGTATCTGACGGGCTTCGAGTTTGTCCAACAATTCGTTGACACGATTACACAAAGCCACAAAATCGCCCATATCCAATATCTGCGAACCGATATGGAAATGCAGTCCGATGAACTTGACGTTTTTCATCTCCTGCGCCACGTCTATCACATGATCCATATCTTCCATACTGATACCGAACTTGTTTTCCGCCAATCCGGTAGTGATGTTGGCATGCGTATGCGCGCCTACATTGGGGTTGATACGGAAAGCAACATTGGCTACCTTGCCTTTGGCTACGGCCAGTTCGTTGATAATTTCCAGTTCGGGTATGGACTCTACATTAAAGCAGAAGATATTATAATCCAATCCGAGATTTATCTCCCAGTCTGCCTTACCCACTCCGGCAAACACAATCTTATCGGCAGGGAAACCAGCCTTGATTGCCGCACGGATTTCACCGCCGCTCACACAGTCCGCTCCCAACCCGCTCTCACGGATAATAGTCAGAACCTTAGGATTGGCATTGGCCTTTACCGCATAATGCACCGAATAGTTATCGTATCGTGACGCTTCGGTACGGATGCAGGAAAGGGTATCGCGCAGCACCTTCGTGTCGTAATAATAAAACGGGGTACGCAATTCGCGGAATTTGTCAATAGGAAATGTTCCTTTCATATAATTATTATGGGTTATATCTTCGTTTAGTTAAAAAGAGCGCTTTTATCAAGAAGGTAAAAGCGCTCATATCTACTGTTTTCTTTTATTACTCATTGAACAGCGCATCGCTGAGCGACTGCAAAGCCTGTTTCTTATCACATTCGCGGATAAGGAAAGAAATGTTATAGTTACTACCGCCAAAAGAAATCATACGTACCGGTATGTCGCGCATGGCATCGAGCGCTTTGGCTTCAAAGCCGACGTTCTCCCATTCGAGGTCGCCTACCACACAGATGATACACATGTCCTTGTCCACCGTCACCGTACCGTATTTCTTCAAATCGTCCAGAATCTCGTTGAGATGCTTGGTATTGTCGATAGAAACGGATACACCTACTTCGGACGTACAAATCATGTCGATAGAAGTCTGGTAGCTTTCAAAGATTTCAAACACTTTACGCAAGAAACCATGAGCAAGCAACATACGGCTGGACTTGATTTTGATAGCTGTGATATTATCCTTTGCAGCTACTGCCTTGATTTTGCCTTTCTCCGTATCGTTGGAGATGAGTGTACCCGGAGCCGTGGGATCCATTGTATTGAGCAGACGCACGGGGATGTTAGCATACTTGGCAGGCTGGATACAGGTAGGGTGCAGGATTTTTGCACCGAAGTATGCCAGCTCGGCTGCCTCTTCAAAATGAAGATGGCGCACGGGAGAGGTCTTGTCCACAATACGCGGGTCGTTGTTGTGCATACCGTCGATGTCCGTCCAAATCTGGATTTCGGAAGCATTGACAGCCGCACCTATCAGAGAAGCGGTATAATCGCTGCCGCCACGTTGCAGATTGTCTACCTCGCCATAGGCGTTGCGGCAGATAAAACCTTGTGTGATATAAATGTCGGCATTGGGATGCAACTCAAGCTGAACCTGAAGTTTTTCTTTGATGTAAACAGGATCAGGTTCAGCATTCTTGTCCGTACGCATATATTCTAAAGCCGGAAGCAAAACCGACTTCACGCCACATTCTTGCAGATAGTAATTCATCATGGCGGTAGAAATCAACTCACCCTGCGCCAGCACTACCTTCTCCTCGAACAGCGTAAAAAGGTCTTTGGTGTAAGAACGGATATAGTCGAAATGAGATTTGATAAGTTCCAGACCTTTCTGCTTATACTCGGGAGTGGCATAGAGCTCATCAATGTGCTGGCGGTATTTCGTTTCCAGTCTGTTGATAATCTCGTTAGCACCTTCCGGATTCTTCTTGTACAGATAGTCCGAAATCTCAACCAATGTGTTTGTGGTACCCGACATGGCAGAGAGAACCACAATCTTACGTTCACCATCGGTAATCAATTTGGCCACTTCCTTCATTCGCTGAGCCGAACCTACTGAAGTACCTCCAAACTTTAAAACTTTCATTTTCGTTTCTGTATTAAAATGTTATATAATCTTGTTTATTTCTCTTCTGTTGACGACGCAACGGAATACTGCTCCGTTACGTCCGTTATCAAATGGTCGGCACAACGGTATACACGCCCCGGATATTCCCAAAGCAACTGCATATTGTGCGTAGTCATAATAACCAACGAACCCGCCTCACTGATACTATGTAAAAGCTGGGTTATGGCAAATCCCGTCTCCACATCCAGATTTCCGGTTGGCTCATCGGCAAGAATTACTTCCGGAGAGTTCAGTACGGCACGGGCTATCACGATACGCTGCTGTTCGCCTCCCGACAATTCATTGGGGTATTTATAACCTTTATTGCTCATACCCACCAATTGCAATACTTCGTTGATACGGTCTTTTATCTCTCCCTTATTCTTCCACCCGGTAGCACGGAGCACAAACTCAAGATTGTCATACACCGTACGGTCGGTGAGCAACTGGAAATCCTGAAATACGATACCCAACTTACGACGCAACTGCGGAATATGCTTGCGCTTGATATGCAACATATCATATCCCAACACCTCGGCATCGCCCGCTGCAACATCCAGTTCACCGTAAAAGGTTTTGAGCAAACTCGTCTTACCCGAACCGACTTTACCGATGAGGTAGACAAACTCTCCCTTGTGTAACTCCAAGTTTACATCGTTCAACACACACAACTCCTGCTGGTGTATCTCCACATCTTTATATCGTATCAGCGCTTCGTCCATAACAA
>ERZ824978.3340-NODE-3340-length-12164-cov-3.370881_pt1 | contig 12164 bp, 3 predicted proteins | sample MGYA00519860_ERZ824978 | MGnify/ENA primary metagenome ERZ824978 (study PRJEB31778, sample SAMEA3449184) | human gut metagenome | biome: human gut; feature: human-associated habitat; material: faeces | place: United Kingdom | collected 2010/2012 ... | reverse complement strand
AAGGCGATCCACGCGCAGGAGAGCAAAAAGGCGTCCCGCGAGAAGGCAAAGGCCGTGGTCGCCGAGCTGCGCGCCATGAAGCTGAAGGAGGCCGCCAAAAAGGTCGAGGACGGCATTGAGGAGACGCTGACCTACTGCGATTTTCCCAGCGAACACTGGACGCGCATCCGTACCAACAATGTGATCGAGCGGCTGAACCGGGAAATCCGCCGCAGAACCCGCGTGGTGGGGACATTCCCTGACGGGAACTCCGCCCTGATGCTGGTCTGTGCCCGCCTTCGCCATGTGGCAGGTACCCAGTGGGGCAGCAAGAAATACATGAACATGAAGCACTTGGAGGCAGCTCTGGACGATGCCTCTATTGCCGGCTGACCTCATTCAGCCGGAGCCTGCAAATAAATTTGCGCATAAATCTTGACGGGACCACGGGACCTCGCGTCACTCCCTGCGGGAAAACTCCGCTCTATTGTGCAGCTCGCAAAAGCAGAAAAAGCCCTTTGAGAAAAGGATTTCTCCTCTCTCAAAGGGCGCTTCAGCAAACCTCCGTTGTTTATTTAAGATCTGTTCCTAAATCTCAGCCTCAAACGGATATGGATTGTGTAGCAGGAATAGGATGAGCCTCATCCGGCGACTCATAAAGCAATCTACATAGGCTTAAAAGCCTAATTTTGCTTTTCATTTTCTATTTATGTCCTCCTCATTTGGCCAATCCCATTATCCTCTTCAAATCCACTTCCGAACAAGGGCAAAATCCATCAACAAGAAGTTTCCCGTCATGCGTAATACCGATCACAGCATCAAATACTGACTTGATTTTTGTTACAGCAGGCCATGAAGATACTCTTGTCTGTTCATAATTTCCAGGAGTTGTTGACGCCTTCTTTTTGGACTTATTATTGTCGCCTACGTAGTCAAGCCTTATCGTCATAACTGCATATTTTGAACCTTTGCGTCTCTGCGAAAGCGGTGTAACTGTTGCGGCGGTCACTTTAATGTTTTTTAGTATCTTTGCAAGCCCGTTTGATGTGTCAAATTCCACTTCTCCGATCTTTTCTCCACTCTTATCAAGAACGTCAAAAGTGGTTGTGAAGCCTTTTGAAGCTATTTTCAACGTCAGCTCATCTCCAACTGAAATATGCTCAATTCGCTCGTTCATTTTCTCCCAGCCATCAACATATTTATCAAGTCTGAGGTTCTTTTCAAGCGGGAAATCTGCTTCCGACCATGATGAGCCTCCCTGCGCATCGGAATCACGTGCTTCCTGCTCCAGTTCTCCCAAAATAATAACTCGTCCGGAATCAAGAAGAATTGCCGTGTGATAACGCCCGCAAGATATCGCTGCAACTCGTTCATGGATATTGGAAACATCACACTGACCATTCGCGTTGCTTCCGCAGGCAACAACCGTACCATCATCTCTCAAGCCGACAGTATGCCAATTTCCGCAGGAAATGTGCTTAATATTGGTCCAAGCTAAAATATTGCACTCGCCGAATCGGTTTTCGCCATCAGCCGCAACTCTACCGTCCGGCATAATTTCTACACGATGGTCAACACCTTCGGCTGCCGATGCAGTAGCAGCTATAAATCGTTCAGTCTCTGCTTTATATGCTTGTTTGCGATTACTTTTTGCATTCTTCTTATTTCCTTCATCTCCATTTACAAACCATGCAGAGCTTGGTCTTTCTCCGCTCTCATATGTTGCGGTGTAGTGAAATATTACGGAAGGGTACAAACGGCTAAGCTCAGCCATATCTCCTTCGCTCCAGGGAGTAGGCCCCCATTTGTTTTCGCATGTAATCTCTTGCCTCCAATCACTACAATCGGGGCCGTCAGTGCCAACGCTCCACTCGATAAGATGCTTTTCAAAGGCTTCAGATATTTCGGTCCATTCGCATTTTGTTGCGAATGCTTCTATTGTGCTTCTGCAATAATCCGCCATATTTCATCCCTCCTTACTTTGAATCTGTTTGTCAAGATATGCCAAACACTTATTTGCTTTTTTGTTTTTCATTATCTCTCTGATCCAGCCTATGTTGTGGTCGTCAATAGCTTTATACCTGTCGAGTATTGCCAATTTTTCTACGGAATCCCCATGGCCAATCATTTCGGCATTTCTCTTTGCGCTGCTCTCAATGTACATGCAGCGCTCCAGGTATGCCTCATAATTTGCCCGATGGTCTGCACTAAGCCCCTCAGGATATTGGATGCGGCAGAACGCCATTTCCGCTCTGCCAAGCACGCCTCTTGTCTTCATGAAGTAATCATCATAAGCATCAAAGTTGAAGCTTGCATTTTTTCCCCATGCAGAGAGCATCATTGCACGGTAATCATCTCGCTCCTCGCTGTCACAGAAAATTCTGTATCGAACATCACCAGTATCAGCTGACAGCACTGTGATATGGTATCCATACCAGCTTGTATTTCCCTGACCCTCAACATCGCCATGGGGAACACCACACATTGCGCAAGCAAGCGTGGAGTTTACCGAACCGTTCCGCTCATCGTACTTCCACTCACTTGCCTCGACAGCATCGGGATCTATTGTATCATAAACAACAAGTTCGGACACACCGTCAAATGCAGAGGGTTCAACTTTCTTGACGCTCTTAGGCAGCTGTACAACCCCTAATTCTATTCCGTAGAACGCATTATTTCCAATGATTTCAACGTTACTCGGAAGGACGAGTTTTTTGGCGTTGTAGCATCCTTTGAACACTTCCTGTTTAATTTCTGTAAGTAATGTCTTGCTTAAGTCTATTGACTTTAATTTCTCACATTCGAAAAATGCTCTTTGGCCTATGCTTGACAAGCCCGTTCCGAATACCACCTCCGTCAACTTCTTACAAGAAGCAAATGCCTCATCCCCAATAGAAATTACACCATTCCCGATAACAAGTTTTTTTAGTTGAGGTTTCTGATCACCTTCCCAAATATAAATCGAACCAAACACATTATTGGCAATAGTCTTTACCGTATCAGGAATGATAATTGTCTCAACATGGCAAGCTTCGGAAAAAGCTTTTTCCCCAATAGTTGTAACATTGTCCGGAATGGTAACTTCTTTATCCGCGCCAAGATATTTAGAAAGAACACCACCCATGATAACAAAGTCGCCAAACGCCTTCTTCATATACGGAGAATTAGTAAATACATCCATGCCGAATTTCTCAATGGAATCAGGCATCGCAACTTCAGTAAGGCTGGTACAATCTTTGAATGCATTATCCTCAATCGCCTTGACGGTATCCGGTATAATAATGCTTTCCAATGCCACGCAGTCGCTGAAGGCAGACTTCCCTATCATAGTAAAACCAATCGGAAGTGTAACACTTCTGAGGCTGGTGCATCCGCTGAAAGCGCTCTCTCTGATTTCCGTAACAGCATCAGGAATTACAACATCAATTAAGCTCGTACAACGCGCAAAGGTCTCCTTGGCGATTTCTGTCATTTCGGGATTAAAGGAAACTCTCTTCAACCCAGTGCAGCCATAAAAAGCTTCCTGACCAACAGTTTTGGGCAGTATTATTTCCTCAAGCAACTTACAGTGTATAAACGCGGAAGGACCGATCTTTTTAACGCTACCGGGAACGATAATTTCACTCAAAGAAGCACAGTAAGAAAAGGCAGAGCCGCTAATTTCGACAATAGAATCAGGCAGTTCAATTCTCTGCAAAGCTGTACAATCCTTAAATGCAGCATTACCAATAGTACGAACCTTATCATTCATAACGAAACTTCTGAGCATCTGACAACCAGCAAATGCTTCCTCGCCGATCTCTTCGACAGAATCGCCCAGAGTAATCTCAGTAAGTGCAGAACAACTTTTGAATGCAGAACAACCGATCACAGTGAGTGAATCCGGCAAGGATACGCTACCAAGATTTTTGCATCCATAGAAGCACTGCTTTTCAAGCCTCTCTATTCCATCAGGAAGTGAAATTGAAGTAAGAGCTCGGCAACCCGCAAATGCTTGTTCTCCAATACTCTTTAAGGAGCTTGGGAATACAACATGCTCGATATCATTGTTTTCTTTAAAAACTCCATCGCATATTTTAGTAATACCTGCTGGAATTACGACCTGACTATTGCTTACTTTGTACCGATAAAGCTGATTATTGATGATAATCGGATTGTCGCCAAAGCTTCCAGTCCATTTATTAAAGCCGAAAGCATTAAGCCCAATGTTTGTCAGTGAGTCGGTATATATGAACTCCTGAATGTTCTCATTATCTCTATCGCAAAAGGCATTTTCACATAATGTGGTAACGCTGTTTGGCAAAAATACTTTTCTGACGCTGTCCACACACTCAGCGCAATGTTCACCTACTGTGTTAACACCGTATGGTACATTGATTACTGCTCCGTCACCTTTATAGTGAATTAATACTCTTCCAACAATAGCATAATCGCCTATTGAATCATACCATTTAGTTGACTGGAAGGCGTGATCCCCATATACCATTTCGACACTTTGAGAGACATACACATTCTCAAGATTTGGGACATTAAAGAATGCGCCATCGCCGATTTCCGTGATTCCCTCTCCAATTATAAGTGTTTTTAGATACTGGTTTTGGAAGCAAATAGTTTCTGCAATCTGACCATATGCGCCCGGAATTTCAATTGTTTCTGCAGCACATTCCTTGAATGCAAAAGGAATTATCTTGTTAACTTTCTTTCCATTAATGTGAGTTGGCAAAATTATATGTTTTTTCTGCCCATGGTAATCTTTTAAATAAATTTCGCCCTCGTGACGCCAGTAATTGTCCACATATTCCCAGTCTTCCGCCTCAGCACCAGAAACCTCGATTTCATCAACAATATAAATCTGAGGCTCATAATACTGTATCTCAATTGGAGCAGCCATCTCTGCAGCCAATCTTTCCTCGCGCGCTTTAGCCTCAGCTTGACGTTGTTCTTCATAAGCCTTGGCTTCTGCTTCGCGGCGCTCATTTTCCAGCCTCAGCGCTTCCATCAAATCATATTTGGAGAGGATGCCTTGCTCCATCAGGTATTCGGATGCACTCTGATTAAAGACTTTTTGGGACCAATTACCAATCGTGTTGATCGGCAAATCAGGGTTCTGTTTACACAGCTCGGTGATATAATATATTTTCTGTTCACCAGAAGCGTATCGTTCTTTCAATGCTTCAGTAACGGCCGCAAGCTTCTCCTCGGCAGATTTCGGTGCTTCCATTATTCCGACACGAACAAGATAATTTGTTGCAGATTCCTTATGCACCTGCATAGTCCAATAGTTTAAGTCGGAAATCAAAAGATCAGTATTGTCAGCCGCTAATTCCTTAATATTGCCGGTAAACTTTTTGTCGACAGGGTATCTATTTTTGAGCTCCTCTGTAATTTCAGCAAGTCTGTCCTCAACAGATACCTTCTTATCCAATAAAATACCTTGATTTATCAAGAAATCTTTAAATGTATCTTTCGAGCCGCTCCGTGAGAAATAGCTTTTGACGTTGCTCCAATCAATATCATCATTCTCACTTTTAAGTTCATTGAGAGTTCCGGTAAAGGGCTTTCCTTCATAACGAGACTTGAGCGTTTCGAATTCATTTTCGCACTGATCATCCGTCTTACCGGCGATCAGACCTTCCTGAACCAAATACTTTGCAAATGGCATTCCAAAGAATTTATTAGCCTGGTTTTGCAGATTAGAGAATTTGCTTGCAAGGTCTGGATTGGCAGCTTTCAAATCAGCAATGTTATCAAATTCCGGACCATTCGGATATCTTCTTTTCAGTTCGTCAATGATAGCCATCGCATCTCCGGAAGGACGTCCGGAGACGCCAGCAGTATAACCGTATGCTTCCAAGAAGGACTTTCCATCAGGGTATCCGAGCTGCCGATAAAACGCGGTAACTTTCCTGCCCCATTCTTTATGGTCTTTGTGAAGACCGACAATAACCTTGTCAGGGTAAGCAGCGTCAAGTTTTTCAAACAGCAGATCGATGCGCCGTTTGATTTCCCGAGGTTCTTCACCGGGACGATAGCTTACTCCCACGGGAGCATCTTCCGCCGCATTTTCTGTATTTTGGGCAATTTCAACTCTTAAATCACTTTCAGCGCTACCACTGTCCTCAACGGATTCAGAGGCTGAAGAATCAAGGACTTTGATAGAGGTGAGAATAGCGTTTACGGTTCCTTCAACATTTGTATTTCTACTATTATTAAAGAATATTTGTGTAGGATATGCTTTTGACTCAGTGCAGATCAGCGCGAGGAAGATAGAAAGATTTTCTCCGGATTCTTTAATAGAATATCTAACGTTAAGGCTTGGGTTATCGATCAAAATCTTCCCCGACTCCAATCCAATGGATGCTGCAACATCGTCGGCTTCATCAACAGAAGAAATATCCTTGCCATACAGTACAGTAATGCTCTCAGTGGCAGCATAAGGATTACCCAAATCTGCATTATCATCATCCAAAACTGCTACCAACGCACGATTTTTGCCAATTATTGCAGCGTCTGTGGATGCCATGTAGGCTTCAGGCAAACCAATTATCAAATTATCGGCGAAAACTGTGCCAGAATCCGCAACGAGTTCTTCTGCACCTTCTGCGGCTTCTGCGGCTTCTGCGTCTTCCTTGTCTTCTGCTTTGCAAAGCTCACCTTCGGCAAGGTCTTCGTCGCTGAATTCTTGCTCGATAACGATATTTTCATTCTGAGGAATAGTAAGCGGTCTTTCTTCATATTGAGCAGCAAACTCTGAAACCGTCAATACTTTACCTTCAATCTCTATCTGTTCAAGCAAATTGCAACCTTCAAATAGATCGCAGCCAATATTTTGAGGTCTGCTTTCAAAAATAACTTTCTTAAGATTTTTGCAATCCATAAATACATTACTTCCGATTTCTTCAATAGAAGCTGGAATTGCAATCTTTTCAAGACCCCACCCCGCAAAAGCGTTATCTGCAATAACTCGTATATTCCGCGGGAGGTTAATTGCTTTTACTGCACTCTGGACGCCAAAGAGTTCAGCGGTAATCGTATCTGTTTCGTATTGCAAATCGATCAGATCGCACTTTGATAGTTCAGCCGGTAAAATAGTTCCTGCATGCAGATTCGAATAAACACTTTCGTCGCGTACATCTTTATCAAACCTTATTACATTAAGGTTCTTTGTATTATCAAGATAGTCGCTCGAAACTCTGCAATTACCGTGAATGCTTATTGCAGACACAACAGGAGTATTCATTCTGATTCTTGAGCAACAGGCCGGAATGTGCAGCCAAGCCAGCTTAAATCCGTCTGCATTATCCATGTCAACGACCATCGCTCCATCTTCAATGCCAATAAAACGTAGGGCAGGCGTGTCAAAGGAAGTCATAGTCAAAGTCTTAGCTTCTATGATCTTTTCCTCGCGCTGTTTTTCAGTGGCGGCACTGCCTATTGGGATTTCTGACATATAATCACGATACAGAATCATTTGCAGTGCAGGGCAGTCTTTGACAGAACGAATTGATCCTTTCGAAGCGAATTCAACGGTTTTCAAATTCTTAAAGCCGACTAAATCAACAAAAACATAGTCCCCGTAAACTACAAGATACTCAATTTCATTGCGGTGTTCTTCAATTCCATATTCATCATATTTGCCGGGAACAACATAATCAACCTTCGTTTCGCTGCTCATATGAAGCGAACATTCAGGATTGATTATTCCGTATTTAGGATCGTTATTTCTAAACGGCGGCAAATGACGTATTGATGCAGTTGCAGGAGAAACTACTTTTTCAAGGCATGGCAAATCAGCCCATTCACTTACGTCAATGGACTCTACGCCGTATTCGAACTCTATGCTTTCAAGTTTGCTGCATCCCAAGAACGTATGATAACCAACATTTTTGACTGTTCCAGGAACAAGTACATTTATCAGAGATACACAATCCTCAAATGCACTATCTCCAATTTCCTCAAGGCCTTTATGCATCGCAAGATTCTGCAGAGCAGTGCATCCCTTAAAGGCTTCTTTGCCGAGTTCCTTAATGTTCTCCGGAATATCCAATTCAACAAGCGATTCACACCCGGCAAAAGCTCCGTCGGAAATTTTCGTCAAAGCATTATTGAATGTGATACGCTTGAAATCAAACTGCTTGAAAACGTTTTTAGGCAGCTCGGTCATTGATTCGGGGATTGTAAGTATCTCATCAAAAACGGAATTTCCGTTCAGCAGTTCAAGATATACTTTATATTCCTCATCAGACATGCCAAGCTTATCTGCTTCTTTATGGCTTTTATACTGCTCTACGGACATTCCGGATTTTGATGCTTCAATTCGCAAATCGTATTCCTCTAAGGTCATTCCCAAAGAACGAGCTCGATCAAACTCCAAATAGCGCTCAACGGTGAACTTATCTTTGTATTCTCGCAGATATTCAGCATAGTGTTCCCGGTCCATTCCGTTCGCTTCAGCCTGCAAATAAGTCTCAAATTCCTCGAGGGACATTTCATCCTTAAAGGATTCAAGATACCGGAGATATTGCCCAAGTGTGAAACCAATTTTTTGCGCCTTCAAAAATCCGACATACTCAACAGCCGTCATTCTTCCTTTAAGGGTATTAGAATATGTGATATATTCCTCCAAAGACAAGCCAAGCTTTTCTACCTCAAGAAAGCCAGAATAATCTTCAGCCTTAATCTCCGAAGACAATTCCGTTAAATAACGCATTATCTGTTGATCATTCATTCCGTCTTTTTCAAGGTTCAAATAATCGACGAACTGCGTCAGATCAATTTTCTCTGAAAACGATGCCAAATAACGTTTGTACTGGTCAAGCGATATTCCTTGTTGAGTTGCCTCATTGTACTCATCGTACTGTTCAACCGGAAGGCCGAGACGTTTCGCCTCTTTTTTCTTTTTTATGTTGTCAAACAAGCCCATGCTATCCACCTCTTTATTATTTATATTTTAAAAATCAAATTCCGATGTAAAAGATATATTAACTTCAAAAGGAATTAACTGCTGGAGTTCATCCGCTCCGTCATTGGATGATTGAAGCGCTAACATACAGCTTGTTGCAGAAGATACCTTGGGGGATAATGTAAAGGTAGCTTTGCTGACTTTTCCCGTATTAAGCACTATTTCTTTAATATCACTGATTATTTCATTGTATTCATCAATGAAGAATGCTCTATATGAGAAACTTGTTTTCTGCTCAGGTGTGCCTTTTAACGCTTCAAACTCAACTGTAAATCCCAAGCTGGAGATAATCTTTCCTGCAGTCAAACAATTTACAAACGGCTCATCAAAATGCCTTTTTGCAATAAAAAATCTTGGCTTGCTCTGAACAGTGTTAACAACTGTCTTCACAACAGATATCACCGGTTCGTCTTTTTTCTTTTCCGATTTTTCTGATACCGGAGCATCTGAATCTATCATTGTGTCAAAACGTTCTACAACAGACGACAGTCTTCCGAGTTGCCCTCGCAGGTTCTCTTTTTCTGAATCGGTCAATTTCTCAAAGATATTGGTGTCCACATCTTTCAACAACGTAATGCTCTTCGATACGATCTGAGACGGTCTATTACGCGTTTCATGTTTTTTGGCTTTAAGTAGGGATCTGTCGAGCGACATTTGAAGATTCTCTGCCGCTTCTTCATGGGTAGAAATGAAGAAATCAAGGTCTCTCTTTCCCGTTGGAGCCGCTTCATCCAAATCTTCTTTCAGGGCTTTTCCAATTCTCTCCTGATCCTTTATGTATGCGGTAAAGAAGCCCGTATCCATCATCTGACCTAGGTTCCGGATATACTTTCTGCTATCTCCGATAGTTCGCATCATAATATTGGCAAAAACCGCATCTTTGACCTTCTGCCGCATTTCGGGTGTCGAACACTTCTTTAAAAGCTGCTGCAAATCAGTAATAACTGTAACCACCTGATAATCACGTGCAATATGGTACTGCTTCGGCATGTGAATGTATTCAAGGAACTCAACCAACAGCATTGCGGATTCAATACGCTTTTTTACCTCAAAAACAGTTTCATTCGTACTGTATGCATATTCTTCAACCGTAAGCAATTCCGTTTCAACAATGTCCTGATATACACCAACGAGGCGATCGATCGGGTTGTAATCAACTTTCTTTTCCTCACCATGTTGGATAGCAAGTTCAAGCATCTTGATTTGTTTTTTGCCATTTTCGATATCCGTATCGAGAATGACCGTCTCAAACCAGTTAAACTCCTCATCTTTTAACGCAAGTCTTCTTAAACAGGTAAAGCGTCTGTTGCCGTCAATGACACGGCCATCCGCAAGGATAACTCCAGGCTCTCTTTGGTGAACCAACTGTATATTCATCTGGGTTTTCTCGATTGCGGCTTCATTACTTTGAATAATGAACCGTTCAATAGTGGCGTTATAAGACGCTCTATCCAATTCGCTAAAAGAGTCTGTGCCGTTATCGCTTTTATATTGGCTGATCCACGTTGCAATACGGTCGTTCTGATCATTATAAAATAGTTGATCAAGTCTTACTTTGTATACAGGGTAGGCTTTTGTCACACCATCAATCGTTAACTTACGTGTTAAGCTTGTTTCCTCAACTACCGTACCTAAGCCTTCCTTTAGTAAATTCCGCATCTTCATATCTCCTCAAAATATAGTGAATAATCAGCGTAGAGCTTTTCCATTATTGAATCGTAATAAACATCGCCGCCTTTAACCTTTTCATTAATTGTATAACGGTCAAGCTCGATACCGAACTTTTCTCTCAAGCCAGAGGAAAAATCATCAATATTAACTGATCCGACATCTGTAATACAATCCACCAGAAAATCGTGAACGGTAAATGAATTGCCCTTGGGATTAAAAACCACAGCGTTGCCGACTCGTTGCCACGAGAATCGCCCATCTTCTTTCAGCAATGAAGCATAAAACAAATCTCCGAACCCCAAACCGTCAAGCTCAGAGGTAAAACCGTCACTCCTTATGGATTGAATCGTAAAATACCTGTCATCAATGAGATAACTCCATACTTGGCTTCCATATTCACGCAGCTTTTCTTTTGTAATGCCAAGCTTTTCAAGGCGTCGAATATTGATATACTGGTACGGCTCAAATTCAATGATTCGCATTTCATGTTTAATCGACGCCAGATATGCATTGTATGTAGACAGCCCCACATATCGTTTACTTATTGGCGCAATATCAATAACATCATCGGATGTAAGAAGATGTTCAAAATATGCATCTGCAGAGGAATAATGCTGTATTACATACGAAGTACCAACCAGGAACCCCATTTTCTTCAGATTATAGGTTGAAAGCAGCGATAAATCGGCATCAGTAACAAGATTGCTGTAAATCATTCTCAGCTCTGTCATGAAATAGAAATCATTCACCAGCGCCGATTTCAACTTTTGTACATGTTCTTCCGGCATATCTTCGTATTCAACAGAATACATACCCTGGTGGTAATATTCCGAAATACAATTCAGCCAATTAGCCCTAATTGTATCCGCTCGTGTCCCATACTCAAGAGAAATCGTCTCGGCAAGATTGTCCGCACTGATAGGAGCCAACGCAAATAGCATTTTCTTTACTGCATGTTGTCTATCAAACACCCCAAACTGTAAGTCGGGCATACGCCCAAAAACCATCTGCGGATTTTCTTTTTCTGCATGAATCTTTTTCAGCAGATTATGGATTTCATATTCATCGCGCAAATCATAGCGTTTCATCAGTTCTGGATAGTCAATCAAAAACTTTCGCGTGGACAGTTCAACATTTTCGTACTGGCCAAGATTAAGCGTTTCAAGCAATTCTGTAAAGTCGCCTCCATCAATATCGTAGTAACGAAGACGTTGATTCTGTTTCCAAAGAATTTTATTTGATCCACATAGACGATTGACTCGGCTCGATTTCACATTTTCTTTAAGTTGTAAGCGATCATCAGTTATACCGTTTTCTGCAAGAAACTGCTTATAGAACCGGAAAAATGCTTCTAGCGGCACCTCATCTTTACAATACCTTTCAGCAACTATGTCCTCAAAAGCACTCCGCTGCATAGGGATATAGCTGCCGTCGATCTGAATATATCCCCTATGAATATACCTATCTATTGTACGTCGAATTGTTAAAGGCAAGCGCTCATCTTCAAATGCTTTTGAAATTTCAGTCTTTCCTTTTGTATACCGAAGGTTCA
>ERZ824978.3334-NODE-3334-length-12173-cov-20.701848_pt1 | contig 12173 bp, 9 predicted proteins | sample MGYA00519860_ERZ824978 | MGnify/ENA primary metagenome ERZ824978 (study PRJEB31778, sample SAMEA3449184) | human gut metagenome | biome: human gut; feature: human-associated habitat; material: faeces | place: United Kingdom | collected 2010/2012 ... | reverse complement strand
AGACAGCAACAGATTTCTTTTCTTATTGTTCTTCATATCTCACACCTTCTCCGTCAGTTTTTCGCCGAACAAGCCGTTGGGCTTGCACAGCAGGATCACGATCAACAGTGCAAACGTAAAGGCATTGCTGAACACGGCCATATCGGCGTTGGACTTGATAAGCGACTCGCAGATACCGATGATAAACGCACCGATCACCGCACCGGGGATCGAGCCGATACCGCCGAACACCGCCGCTACAAAGGCTTTCAGGCCAGGCATAGCGCCGATCATAGGGCTGACCTGACCATAGTTGGAGAAGTACAGAATAGAGGCTACGCCCGCCAGCAGCGAACCGATAACAAAAGTCACGGAAATAACGCTGTTGATCTTGATGCCCATGAGCTGCGCCGTCTCAAAGTCGCGGGATACCGCACGCATGGCCATGCCGATCTTAGTCTTCTGGATAAGAATGACCAACACCACCACCAGCAAGATAGTCAAAATGGGGGTGATAATGGTGATACGTTTGACATTCAGACTGCCCACCTGCATCACCTGGGTCAGGAACGGGATGTCGGGATACGCACGGGCGATACCGCCGGTGATATAGGTGGCCAGATTCTGCAGCAGATAGCTGACGCCGATGGCCGATATCATCACTGACATGCGGGGCGCGGTACGCAGGGGGCTGTATGCCGCCTTTTCGATCAGAACACCCAACGCCACTGTGGCAATAAGTACCAGGGGAATACACACTGCCATCGGCATCCAGGTGGCGGCATATACCATAAAGAAGCCCGCCATCATAAAGATGTCACCGTGTGCGAAGTTGATCAGACGCAGTATGCCATACACCATCGTATAGCCGATAGCGATCAGCGCATACAGGCTGCCCACCGTTACGCCGGAGAGCAGCAAGTCGATATAATACGCTGCGTCATGCATAAGTAAAGCATCCTCCTTATATGAATCTTGCGCTTTCGGAGACCGGGGGCGATGCCATCGGCATCCAAAAACGCAAGAGTCATGAAAGTTGCATTGTGAGGGGAGCGCACGCTCCCCCCACAATGGCTGTTATCCTACAATGAGGTTCGTCTCAGACTCGACGTATGCCGTCTTTTACTCCAAACCGTTGAAGGTGCTGAAGTACACAATCTCACCGTTCTCGATGGTCTTGATAACCGCGTAGTTCTTGATAGCGTCGCCGTTCTCGTCGAACTTCAGGTCACCGGTGATGAGGCCGGAGATCTCCAGAGTTGCCAGCGCATCGCGGATGGTGGCGCCGTCAGTGGACTGGGCCGCCTCGATCGCGCCCACAGCTGCCATGTAAGCGTCATAGCCGCAGGGGGTCACGCTGGAGATAACGTCGGACACACCGCCGTTGTTCTCCACGCGGGTCGCATCCTCAGCCACCCACTTGGTGAAACCGTCCACGAAAGCCTTACCGGCCTCATTGGTGGTATCGGCGGCATCGAAGAAAGCGGAGAAGTAAATATCGGTAGCCTTGCTGCCGGTACGCTGGGCGATGGAGATGTCATCCCAGGTGTCGCCAGCCATGATGGGGCAGGTGATGCCGGCATCGCGGGCCTGAGAGATAATCATAGCCGCGGTCTCGATGGAAACAGGAGCAAAGATGCCGTCGTAACCCTCGGACTTGATGGAAGCCATGATAGTGGAGAAGTCAGCCTCGCCCTTCTGGAACTCCAGAGTGGTAGCCTTGCCGCCCAGACGCTCCATCTCCTGACGGAAGTAGTTGCCGAAACCAGCGGAGTAGTCATCGCCGGACTCGATGATCAGGGCACAGTTGCTGCTACCCTTCTCATTGAACGCAAAGTTGGCCATCACAGCGCCCTGGAACGGATCAATGTAGCCGACACGGAAGTAGTAGTCATTGCCCGCAGTCACCTGGGGGTTGGTGCAGGAAGTGCCGATGGCAGGGATCTTAGCGCTCTCGAACAGAGGGCCGGCAGCAATCGCGCAAGCAGAACCATATGTACCGATCACCACAGACACACCCTGGGAAATCAGGGTCTGCGCGGCAGTGGGTGCCTTAGCCTGGTCGGAAGCATTGTCCGCATAGACCAACTGCACACTGTACTCCTCGCCGTTGATGGTAACGGTGGGCTTCAGGGAGTGGGCATACTCAATACCCAGGATCTCCTTCTTGCCGCCGCCGCCGTTCTGACCGGAAGTGGGCTCAAACACGCCGATCTTAACGACCTTGTCGCCGGAAGCGGAATCATCACCCTTCTGACTGTCGCCCTGCTCACCGCAGGCCACCAGAGACAGAGCCATGACCAGCGCCAGCATCATTGCTAAAAACTTTTTCATGGTATATTCCTCCTAAATTTCCCTTGCAGCGGTCAAGCTTGTCGACCGCTCACAGAATATGTGTATTTTATCGGAAACATTCGGCAAAAACAATTGTAACAACCTCTAAAAATCACAGCTTTTGCATCAGCGACATGGCGTTAATAATCCGTAATGATCGCCAGTATGTCCTTGTTCAGAGGACAAACGCCCTGTGTTGGTAAACTTTCCCCCTTGATTGTCTCCCTATGGCGGACGGTCTGTCCCGTCATTGTGCACAAAACCGGTGCCGCTTTTTGCGCAAAAAACCGGCGGGCGCAGATGCGCCTGCCGGTTCCGCATATCGTTATATCACTCTCACTGACGGCTTTCGCCGCTTTGCGTGAAATATGTCTTGAACGTATCGCCGTCCATGGTCTCATGCTCCAGCAGGTACTCCGCCACCGCCGTCAGCTCCGTCTTGTACCGAGCCAGTATCTCACGGCATTTTTCGTAAGCCTCGTCGATGATGGCGCGGATCTCCGCGTCCATCTCCGCCGCCGTCTTTTCGGAGTAGGGGCGGGTGTGGGCCATGGACTTGCCGATGAACACCTCGTCGCTGCCGGCGTCAAAGGCCACGTTGCCCAGCCTGGACGACATACCGTAGGTGCCTACCATCTTGCGGGCGATGGCCGTGGCCCGCTGGATGTCGCTGGAAGCACCGGTAGAGATATCACCCAGCATCATCTCCTCGGCGGCGCGGCCGCCCAGCAGGCCGGCCACCCGGTCCAGCATATAGCGGCGGGACAGGTAGGAACGGTCCTCCTCCGGCAGATAGATGGTCATGCCGCCGGCCTGACCGCGGGGAACGATGGTGATCTGATGTACGGGGTCCAGGTCCGGCAGGGCCTGCATGACCACGGCGTGACCGGCCTCGTGATAGGCAGTGAGCCGACGCTCGGCCTCGGGCACCACGCGGCTGTGCTTCTCCGGGCCGGCGATGACCTTGATGACAGACTGGTGGATGGCCTCCTCGGTGATGAAGCGCTGGCCGCGGCGGCCGGTCAGCAGCGCCGCCTCGTTCAGCAGGTTCTCCAGATCCGCACCGGTAAAGCCGGAGGTGGCACGGGCCACGGAGCCCAGGTCCACATCCTCCGCCAGGGGCTTGCCCTTGGCGTGTATCTTCAGTATCTCCTCGCGGCCCTTGATATCCGGCAGGCCCACGAACACCTGGCGGTCGAACCGGCCGGGGCGCAGCAGCGCCGGGTCCAGAATGTCCACGCGGTTGGTAGCCGCCAGGACCACCACGCCCTCGTTGGCGGCGAAGCCGTCCATCTCCACCAGCAGCTGGTTCAGGGTCTGCTCGCGTTCGTCATGGCCGCCGCCCAGGCCGCTGCCGCGCTGGCGGCCCACGGCGTCGATCTCATCGATGAAGACGATGGCCGGAGCCTGCTTCTTGGCCTGCTCGAACAGGTCACGGACGCGGCTGGCACCCACGCCCACATACATCTCCACAAAATCGGAGCCGGAAATGGAGAGGAAGGCGGTATCCGCCTCGCCGGCCACGGCCTTGGCCAGCAGCGTCTTGCCGGTGCCCGGAGGGCCCACCAGCAGCACGCCCTTGGGAATATGCGCGCCCAGCTCGGTATAGCGCTGGGGATCGCGCAGAAACTGGACGATCTCCTCCAGCTCCTCCTTCTCCTCATCGGCACCGGCCACGTCCTTGAACGTGACCTTCTTGCCGTCAGAGGGGATATCCTGGATACGGGCCTCGCCGAAGCGGGCCATTTTATCGTTGACGGCGCCGCCGCCCAGGCCGCCCATACGGGCGATCAGGTTCATCAGCAGGATGAAGGCCATGGCCGCCAACACATAGGGCAGCAGGGTACGCAGCCAGCCGTTTTCGCTGCCGGCGGCGTAGTCATAGCTGGTGATGACGCCCTTTTCCGCCTGGGACACCACCAGATCGTTCATGTCGTTATAAAACGTGTCGAAGCTGTGGAGGGCGCAGCTGACGCTGGAGCCGTCCTGCAGCTTCGCCACCAGGCGCGTGTCGGTGGCGGTGAAGGACTTGACCTTCTCCGCCGTGAAATAGGCGCGCATATCGCTGTAGCTCACGTCGCCGGAACGGCCGAGGTTGCCCACCACCTGGGTAATGAGCACCACCGCCAGCACGATGAACAGCAGCATGACGCCGCTGAAACGTTTTCTTTCCATGTCTCCCCGTCTCCCTTCTCAGCCGATCCAGCGGACGCCCTGCCAGCTTTGGTCACTGCCCACGGAGATGGCCACCAGCATCCGCGCCTGGGCGGCCTCCACCGGAATATAGGGCTCGCCCAGCAAGCGGCTGTCATTAGAGCCGGTGCGGTTGTCGCCCATGACGAACATACAGTCCTCCGGCACGGTGAAGGTCTTGTCGGCCATGCTGTCCGGCAGGGTGGTGATGCCCTGGGTGGGCAAATAGCTCTCGTCCAGCTTCTCACCGTTGACGTAGGTATAGCCGTTCTTGAAGGAGAGCGTCTCGCCGGGCAGGCCGACGACGCGCTTTACCAGGACCTTGTTCAGCTCCTCGTCCCAGAAGGTGACGATGTCGCCGCGGTCCGGCACCGGATCGGACACCACATAGGGCAGACGCCAGCCCACCAGCAGGCACTTGGTGGGGATGGTGGTCTCCATGGAGCCGCTGGGCACATAGGCCAGCTGCAGCAGCACCTTGAACAGCACGAATACCGCCGCCAGCGTCACCAGCAGGTAGCCGTAGTCGTCCCACAGTCTGCGGCCGCGGCTTTTGGCGGGCTTGGCCGCAGGGGCCGCCGTCTCCGCCGGGGCGGGTGCGGCGCTCTCCGCGGGGGCGGGCTGCTCCGCGGGGGTCTTTACCTCGTCGGCCGCGGTGGCCGGAGGTGTGGTTTTCACCGGCTCGCCGGTGGGGGCCAGGCGCTTTCCGCCTTTGTTTTCCATATACTTCACTTCCTATTCTCAAATGCTAAGAGGGATGTTCCGCGCCCTCCCGGCGCGTGCTCTTCTTCCGCCTGCGGCGCGGGGAGAAACCGGATTTTTCGCCAAGACGAGGCGCGGCGACGACGGCGTACCGTGTGTACGTCGAGGAGCCGTAACGAAGTATTGGCGGAAAAGACGCGGTTTTACTTGCTGTAGACCTCGGGCTTGAGGACCCCAATATAGGGCATATTCCGGTACTGCTGGCAGTAGTCCAGACCATAGCCCACCACAAACTCGTCGGGGACCTCGAAGCCGGCATAGTCGGCGCTAATGGGCTTTTCGCGGCGGGCGGGCTTATCCAGCAGGGTGGCGATGGTAACGGAGGCGGCGCCCTTGGTCTTCAGGTACTCCGTCAGGAAATACAGGGTATTGCCGGAGTCCAGAATATCCTCGACGATGATGATGTCGCGGCCGCTGATGTCGCGCTGGAGGTCGCGGGTGATCTGCACCACGCCGGAGGACTTGGTGGCGTTCTTATAGGACGAGAGGCCGATGAACTCCACCTCGCTTTTCAGCTGGGCGGCGCGGACCAGGTCCGCCATGAAAATGAAGCAGCCGTTGAGAACGCCCACGAACATGGGGTTCTTATCCTTAAATCTGTCGTACAGCCGGTCACCCAGCTCCTGGACGCGGGCCTTGATCTCCTCTTCAGACAGCAGGACCTTCAGGATATCCTGATCCATATTACTCTTTGCCATTGCTTGTTATCCTCCGTTGTTTTTTGTGATGGTGATGTATATGGTGTTGCCGGAACACTCCGGCAGGGCTTTCTGGTCAATGCCCACACGCCAGACGGCGGCGGGGCGGCCCGCCAGACATAGGACGGGCCAGGTATCGCGCTCCGGCGGGGCGATGCCGCGCTCGGCGAACAGGCGCTTGAGGCTGCGGCTGCCGCGGCTGCCGGGCAGGGTCAGGCGGTCATCGCGGCGCCAGGACCGAACGGTCCAGGGCCCGGACCGCAGTGCCAGGGCGTCGGGGACGGGCGCGTCAGAGAGGGTGATGCGCCAGGGGCCGGCGAGGTTATCGCCGGGGCGGAGCGCCGCCTCGTCCAGTGGGGCGGGCGCGTCGGAGAGGGTCAGGGCGCCGTCACGGCAGACGGCGGACGCGCCGCCGGGCAGAGAAAGCGCGCCGCCGGTGCGGCAGAGGTCCTCCAGCGCCCGGTAGTGGGCGGCGGTGAAGTCCTTTTTGCCCGCGCCGAGGCGGTCCGTCAGCAGGCGAAGCATACGGGGGCGCAGAGCCTCCGGCGCGGAGAGGAGCGCGGCGCAGGGGAGCGTCGTGCCCTCCGGCGGCAGGAGGGCGGCGGCCTGGGCGTCCAGGAGGTCGTTCTCGGCGCGCAGGATGTCCGCCGTGCGGGCGATGTGCGCCGCGGCGGCGGGGTTGATCGCCAGCAGCTGGGGCATGATGTCCAGCCGGAGGCGGTTGCGGGCGTAGTGGGTATCCAGGTTCGTCTCGTCGGTGACGTAGGGGAGGCGGTTCTGCGCGATGTAGTCATCAATAGCGGCGCGGGGCGTATCCAGTAGGGGGCGGATGATGCCGTCACGGACAGGGGGAATGCCGGTAAGCCCCTGGGGGCCGGTGCCGCGAAGCAGCTGCAGCAGGACCGTTTCGGCCTGGTCGTCGCGGTGGTGGGCGGTGGCGATAAAATCCGCGGCAAGGGCATCCGCCGTGCGGCGGAGGAAGTCGTAGCGGGCGCGGCGGCCCGTCTCCTCCACCGTCAGGCGCCAGACGGCGCACAGGGCGTAGACGTCCACCGTTTCGGTGTAGAAGGGAATGTTCCGTTCGGCGCAGAGGGCGCGGACCAGGTCCTCGTCACGCTGGGCCGTGGGACGCATACCGTGGTTCAGGTGGGCGGCAGCCACGCGGAAATCGCGGGCCCGACCCAGCTTCCACAGACAGTCCAGCAGGCAGACGGAGTCGCGGCCGCCGGACACGGCGCAGAGGATCAGCCCGCCGGGGGGCGGGAGCATCCGCCAGCGCGTCATCCACGCGGTCAGGTCCAGGGGCTCACTCATCCTCGTCATAGCGGGTCTCCAGCGTGCCGAAGGCGGTGTACTCGGGCATCCAGCGGAGCTCTACCTTGCCGGTCTCGCCGTGGCGGTTCTTGGCTACGATGCACTCGGCCACGTTGCGCTTCTCGGCATCGCTGTTATAGTAGTCGTCCCGGTAGAGGAACATGACGATGTCGGCGTCCTGCTCGATGGCACCGGATTCGCGCAGGTCGGACAGCATGGGGCGCTTATCCTCGCGCTTTTCATTGGCACGGCTCAGCTGGCTCAGGCACAGCACGGGCACCTGCAGCTCCTTGGCCATGATCTTCAGCATACGGCTGATGTCGGACACCGCCTGCTGGCGGTTCTCGCCGGAATAGCCCTTACCGCCGGCGGAGGTCATCAGCTGAAGATAGTCAATGACCACCAGGCCCAGATTTTCCAGGCGGCGGCACTTGGCGTTCATATCCGCCACGGTCAGCAGTGGGTTATCATCGATACGGATGTCCATGCGGCTGAGGGCGGAGGCGGCCTCGGCGATGCGCTGCCAGTCGCTCTCCCGCAGGTTGCCGGTGATCAAGCGCTGATTCTCCACCAGGCCCTCGCTGGCGATGAGGCGGGTGACCAGCTGCTCCTTGGACATTTCCAGGGAAAAGATGGCCACGGTCTTGCCGGACTCGCGGGCGGCGGACAGGGCCACATTCAGGGCCATACTGGTCTTGCCCATACCGGGACGGGCGGCCAGCAAGAGCAGGTCGGACTTGTTCATGCCGTTGATCTTGGCATCCACAGCGGAGAGTCCTGTGGACAGGCCCGGCACGGTCCGGCCTCCGTTAGCGGACAGCTCGGCCAACTGGCTCATCACGTCGCCCAGCACCATGCCCACCGTCACCATCCCCTGGGCGCTGCGGCCACGGCGGATGGCGTAGATCTGCTGCTCGGCGGCCTCCAGCATATCGCCGGCGGCGCCGCCGCCCTCCTGCACCATGGCGGTGATGCTGCCGGCGGCCTGGGCCACCTGGCGCATGAGCGACTTGTCCTGCACGATGCGGACGTACTCCATGACGTTAGCGCTGGTGGGGGTGACCTCCATCAGCTGCAGCAGATAGGAGCGGGTATTGTCGTTATACAGTCCGTTCTTCTCCAGCTCGCCGGCCACGGTGACGCCGTCGATGGGCTGGGAGTAGACGAACATATGGTAGATCGTCTCGAAGATCTCCCGGTTGGTCCGCAGATAGAAATCCTGGGCCTGCAGCTTGTCCATCACGTCCTTGACGCAGTCGGCGTCGATGAGCATGGAGCCCAGCACCGCCTGCTCCGCCTGAGGGGAATGGGGCATGGACGGCGTCAGCAGGGCGTCGGTGTTGTTGGCCATGGGAAGACCTCCTTTCAAAATTACGGTAATAGCCGCGCCTGCGGCGCGGTGCTTTCCCCGCTTATTTCTCTTCGATGACGTGGACGTACACGGTGCCGGAGACCTCGTAGCCCAGCCTGGCCTTGACCTCATAGCTGCCGAAGCTCTTGATGGGCTGGTCCAGCACCAGCTTCTTGCCGTCGATGGTCAGGCCGTGCTGGGCCTGAAGGGCATCGGCGATGGCGGCGCCGGTGATGGCGCCAAACAGCTTGCCGCCCTCGCCGCCCTTGGCGGCGATCTTCACCTGGCAGGCCTTCAGCTTCTCGGCGATGGCCTGGGCCTCCGCCTTGGCCTCGGCATCGGCCTTGGCCTTGGCCTTGGCCTGGAGCTTCATGGTGTTCACCGCGTCGGCGGTGGCCTCCACGGCCAGCCCCTTGGGGATGAGGAAATTGCGGGCGTAGCCCTCGGCGGCCTCAATCATCTGGCCCTTCTTGCCCTTGCCCTTCACGTCCTGCTTCAAAATGATCTTCATAACAGTATATCTCCTTTTCTGTCAGTTTTCAAAATACCGGTCGATGGCCTCCAGCAGCTTGGCGCGGGCCTCCTCTACGGTGATATTGTCGGCCTGCCCTCCGGCGGTGGTGGAATTGCCGCCGCCGCCCAGCGCCTCCAGAATGACCTGGACGTTGACCTCGCCCAGGGAGCGGGCGGACATATAGACGCCGTCGCCCTTCCGGTAGAGGACGAAGCTGGCGCGGATGCCCTTGAGGGTCAGCAGCTCGTCGGCGGCCTTGGCGGCGGTGACGCGGTCACATTCCTCGTCCAGCGCCACCACGGCAATGTCGTCGTGGTACAGCTCCGCCTGGCGGATGATGGCATAGCGGGCGATCATGGAGTTCAGGTCGCCCTGGAACATACGCTGCACGTCCTGGGTGTCCGCGCCCAGGCGGCGGAGGTAGGCGGCGGCCTCGAAGGTACGGCCGCCGGTGCGGTTGGTGAAATTCTTGGTGTCCAGCACGATACCGGCCAGCAGCGCCTCGGCCTCGCATTTCAGCACGTCGCCGGGCTCGACCAGGTACTGCATCAGCTCCGTCACCAGCTCGCTGGCGGAGGAGGCGTAGGGCTCGTGGTAGTTCAGGGCCATCTTCTCGATGTAGCTGCTGCCCCGGCGGTGATGGTCGATGACGGCCACGCGGTTGCAGGTCTCCAGCATCTGCTCGGACTCCACGCTCTCGGGGCGGTTGGTATCCACCACCACCAGCAGCGCGCCGGGCTGGCACTTCAAAAAGGCGTCCGGGCCGGAGATGGTGACGCCGTTGTACTCCGGCTGCTGGGCCAAACGGCGCAGGACGGGGTGGGCGGCGTTGTTCTCCGTGTCGATGACGATCTGGCAGGGCTTGCCCCGCTTGCGGGCGATGGCGCAGATGCCCGCCGCCGCGCCCAGGCAGTCCATGTCGGCGTACTTGTGGCCCATGACGTAGATCTGCCTGGCCTCGTCCATCAGCTCGCCCAGGGCGTTGGCCATGACCCGGGACTTGACCTTGGTGCGCTTTTCGGTGCTCTTGCTGCGGCCGCCGTAGAACTCGAAATTCGTTCTGTCCTTTACCACGGCCTGGTCGCCGCCGCGGCTGAGGGCCATCTCCAAAGCCAGGGAGGCGTTTTTGAACAGCTGCTCAAAGCTGTCCTCGTCGCGGCCCACGCCGATGGACAGCGTGGCGGACACGCCCTCGCCGGCCTGGACCTGACGCACCTTTTCCAGCACGTCGAACTTGCTCTCCACGAAGCCGGTGTAGTCCTTCTCCTCGAAGAGGAAGAGGTAGCGGTCGCGGTCGTAGCCCAGCAGCAGTCCGCCGGAGTCCGCCGCCCAGCCGTTGAGCTGCTCCTCCAGGGCGGCCTGCAGGGCGGAGCGCTTGTTCTCCGGGCAGGCCTTGGTCAGCTCGTCGTAATTGTCGATCATGAGGATGGCCACCAGGGGCTTTGTCAGCTCCAGGGTCTGGCGCATCTCCTCCTTCTCCGTGACGTCCATCCAGTAGGTGGTGGCCAGGGTGGGCTGCTCCACGGTGTCGTCCTCCGGGCGGCCCAGCGCGCCGAACACACGGTAGATGCGGTCGTTCCAGCGGAGCAGGCCGGGATACTCCTGCTTACCCTCCAGCAGCCAGCGGTAGCTGAAATCAGGGATGACGGTGTCCACCGCCGTCTCGAAGATCCTGTCCTTCTGGGCGGTCAGGGACAGGAACATATCGTTGCACCACAGGATCTCGCTGGTGTTCACGTCAAAGACCAGCATGGGCAGGGGTGCGTAGAGCATATTGCTGGAGCGGGCGGTGTCCATGCCGCCGGAGACCCGGTCCATGTACTGGCGCACGGAGGCCTGGGCCATCTTCGTGCGGCTGCGGCCCACCATGATCACCAGGATGGCCACGATGCCCTCCGCCGCCGCCAGCAGCGGCTCGAAGGGGATGGTGACAGCCACGAAGGCCACCAGGCACAGGCTGTAAAGGGCCATATTGGTGCGGAAGCCGCGGATGATCTTTTTGCTCAAAAGGCATTCCTCCTTTCGATGACAGGATACAGATAGGAATACGTCTCCAATTTAATCAACTGATTATAGCATAAAACCGGGCCGGGGACAATACGGTTTTCCACAAAAGGACGGGGAATTTTCCCGTGTCGAAAAAGGACGCGAAGTTGGGGGTATACAAATGAAACTTTCTGTGGTATACTCTTTGAAAACCGCCGGATACGGCGCGTGGTTTCTGGTTGTTTCGCGGGGCGTGCGCCCGGCGATCACATACACACAACGGGAGGCAACTCCCCGCACAACGGTTACGGACGGCGGGCGATATGCTGCGCTCACCCCATGCGATGCAGGGCAGACGGGTGAGGCAGAGCGCCTTTGTTTTGCTGCTGTCTTTTTCACCCGACGGGCCGGGCCGCATCTCGAATTTGAAAAGGAGCATCTATATCCCTATGGCAGAAAAACTGAAAATCATCCCCCTTGGCGGTCTGAACGAGATCGGCAAGAACATGACCGCCTATGAATACGGCGGTGAGATCATCGTGGTGGACTGCGGTATGGCCTTCCCCGGCGATGATATGTACGGCATCGACTGCGTCATCCCCGACGTGACGTATTTAGTGAAGAACCGCACCCGGCTGCGGGGGCTGTTCATCACCCACGGACACGAGGACCACATCGGTGCGATCCCCTATGTGCTCAAGCAGATCAACCTGCCCATCTACTGCACAAGGTTCACGGCAGGGCTCATCAAGCTGAAGCTGCAGGAGCACGGGCTGGTCAGCTCCACAAGGCTCATCACCGTTGAGCCGGGGCAGACCGTGCGGGCCGGGAAATTCCAGGTGGAGTTCATCCACGTGAACCACTCCATCGCCGATTCGGTGGCCTTTGCCATCCACACGCGGATGGGGACGGTGGTCCACACCGGCGACTTCAAGATCGACTCCACGCCCATCGACGGCGAGGTCATCGACCTGGCACGGTTCGGCCAGCTGGGCCGGGAGGGCGTGCTGGCGCTGCTGGCGGACTCCACCAACGTGGAGCG
>ERZ824978.3330-NODE-3330-length-12181-cov-23.963384_pt1 | contig 12181 bp, 8 predicted proteins | sample MGYA00519860_ERZ824978 | MGnify/ENA primary metagenome ERZ824978 (study PRJEB31778, sample SAMEA3449184) | human gut metagenome | biome: human gut; feature: human-associated habitat; material: faeces | place: United Kingdom | collected 2010/2012 ... | reverse complement strand
AGTGCCGCTTTTCCGAGGCGCTGTGCGTCCTGCCCTTCTTCCTGCCGGAGACGGCCTGGGGCCTGGGCGTGGGCTGCCTGATCGCCAACCTGCTCAGTCCCTACGGCGTGCTGGACATCGTGGTCGGCTCCGCCGCCACACTGCTGGCCGCCCTGCTGACCGCCCGGTGCCAAAAGAAGTGGCTGGCTCCTCTGCCGCCGGTGATCGCCAACACCGTGCTTATCGGCCTGGTCCTGGCCTATGAGCAGGCAGGCACCTCCGCCGCCTTCTGGCCCACCTACGCCTTCAACGCCCTGACGGTGGGCCTGGGCGAGGCCGTGGCCTGCTATGGCCTGGGCGGCCTGCTGCTGTGGCGGCTGGACAAGAGCAATGCCTTACAGCACTATTTGCAGAACCGATGAATGAAAAAGCCCTCCTTAGGCCAGACGGCCTTTTCGGAGGGCTTTTTGCCGCAAACGCGCTTCTTCGGACCTGAAATGCGTTCCGGGCCGGTTGCAATCTGCGGCGTCTTGTGTTACCATAACACTTACTACGATGCCCCTCGGGTGCCATTAAAGGACGTATACGTTGTATGAACGAGAGAGATAGAAAAAAACATACCGCCACCTCCCGGCTGGATACCAGTTCTCTGCCTCGGGGCCCACTGAACTGGGTGTTCTTCCCGGCGGCGCTGCTGTACCACGAGCTACTGCTGCGGGCCTTTGACAGGCAGAGCACCTTCTTTACCGGGACGCTTGTGCTGGTGGTGCTGTTCGCACTGGGCGCAGGGCTGTTCTGGAGTCTGCTCATCAATCTGTTCCGTCACCGCCAGGCGGCTACCATCGCCTCTATCGCCGCCACCGCCCTGTGGACGGTGCTGGTGTGCGTGGAGTACTGCTGCCGCAGTTACTTCAAGTCCTACTTCGCTCTGTCCTTCATCGGCAACATGGCCGGCGATGTAGTGGGCGGCTTCGGCGACACGGTCCTGCCGGATGTCGTGCTGCCCCGCCTGCCCTTTATCCTGCTGGCCTTTGTTCCGCTGGCACTGTGCATTCTGCTGCGCCGGCGCATCGTCACCGAGCAGCGCATGGGCCGCTGGTCCCTGCTGTTCCTGCTGGTCGTATGCCTGCTGTTCGGCGGCATCGGCAGCGGCCTGGCCCGCTGGGGCACCTATCACGACGCCTATACCTACAACTTCACCACCGACACCGGCGTGACCCACTTCGGGCTCAACGCCAGTGTCCGTCTGGAGATCACCTACGCCATTTTCGGGCACCCCAGCCCCCGGCTGCCGGACACAGACACGAAGACAGATGTGCCGGATGACACCCCTGTTGTCACAACGCCGGTGGTCTACGGCGAAAATACCATGAACATCGATTTTGCCGCCCTGGCAGAGAACGCCTCCAGCAGCGCCGTGGCCCGTATGTCCGACTACTTCGGCTCGCTGACGCCCTCCAAGCAGAACGCGTACACCGGTATGTTCCAGGGCAAGAACCTCATTCTTTTCACCGCCGAGTCCTTCTCCCCCTGGTTCATCAGTGAGGAGCTGACGCCTACCCTCTACCGTCTGACCCATGAGAGCTTCGTATTCGACAATTTCTATCAGCCCGGCTGGGGCCAATCTACCACCGGCGGCGAGTACGCGGTGATGACCGGTCTGCTCCCCACGTGGGTCAACGGCAATGTCAGCTTCTACGCCACAGCCAACAACAGTATGCCCTTTGCCCTGGGCAATCAGTTCCGGGCTCTGGGCTACACCACCGCCGCCTACCACAACAATATCTACAACTACTACCGCCGGGACAAGACCCATCCCAACCTTGGTTACGACTATCAGGGTCAGGGCAACGGTCTGCAGCTGACCGAGGACGGCAGCTGGCCCTACTCCGATCTGGAGATGGTCCAGAACACCATCACGCAGTATATTGACGCCTATGTACAGAACGGCACACCCTTCCATACCTACTACATGACCGTCAGCGGCCACGGCGGCTACGGATGGGGCCACGCCATGGCCGCCAAAAACCGTGCCAAGGCTCAGGCCGCCTATCCCAACGCCTCCCCCCAGGTCCAGGCCTATGTGGCCGCCAACCTGGAGCTGGAGAACGCACTGACCTACCTGGTAAACGCGCTGGAGCAGGCCGGTATCGCCGACGATACCGTCATCTGCCTGGCCGCCGACCACTACCCCTACCTGCTGTCAGAGACAGACACGGACTATTATAACGAGCTGCGGGGCTTTACAGACTCGGAGCGTGACACCTCCCGCTACCGCAATGCGCTGATCCTCTGGTGCGGCGGCATGGAGGAAGCTGTTACCGTATCCGAACCGTGCAGTGCCGTGGACATCGTGCCCACGCTGAGCAATCTGTTCGGACTGGAATATGACTCCCGTCTGCTGTCCGGCCGGGACGTGCTGGATCAGGACTACGACCCCGCCGATGCCTACGGCAGTATCCCGCTGGTGATCTTGCCCACCGCTGCCGGCAACAGCTGGGCCACCGCCGCCGGCGTGTATGAGTCCTCTACCCGCACCTTCACCGCCAACCCCGGCGTCACGGTGCCGGAGGGCTATGTCAACGCCATCAACGACCGTGTGTCCCTGCAATACTACTACGCGGAGCTGCTGGTGACCTATGACTATTACGCCATTGCCCTGGGAGACCGCGCCCCCAACGCGCCGCAGCTCCCCACCCCCACCCCGGCGGAGGATATGACGCCGGAGGAAACACTGGAGCAGCCGGACTACATAGAGCCGGAGACATAAGCAGCGAGCGCCGTCCTGTCGGACGGCGCTCGTTTTCCTATATACTCAGCGGCTGCCCGCGCCGCCCACCGTTGTCTCCGCACCGGATCTCGCATCTCCCCCGGATACCGGCTTCGCCGCGGCCGCCGCAGATGCGGAGCGTCCACCGTTCTCACCGCCAACGCCGAACAACTCATACACCATGCGGCGCAGGATATAGCGCCTGTGCTCACGCTTATACAGTTCCATTTCCGTTGTTATACCCCCATTCCTCCGCCGCCCGGCTGGCGGTAGGCACTCTGCTGTCTGCCATTATAACACCGCACACGGTCGAAGCGCGGCAGAATACGTCTGCTGCCGCCGCCATCTTCGTCACAACGGGCGAAAGCGCCCCATCTGGAGCGCTTTCGTTCTTTCTGTACGGCAAATCCGTCAATGCCGGCCCACGCGGTCCCAGTCCGCTTCGTTTTCGTACAGAAGGCGGGTCCCCTCCAGATACTGGGAGTCCATCGGGTTACTGATAGATACCGCCGCCTTATACTTCTCCAGCGCACGGCGGGACTTTTCCGGCGGCTGCACGGTACCGGCACCGGCAATACACCCGCCGGGGCAGGCCATGCCCTCCAGCAGATAGCCGTCATACTTGCCCGTCCGGGCGATACGCAGCATCTTCCGGCACTCGTTCAGCCCCTCCGCGGCGGCGGTCTTGACCGCCACCTCCGGGTGCAGGCGGTGGATCACCTCCTCCACTGCCTTGGCCACGCCGCCGCCGGCGGCAAAGCCTACGCCGGGGGCACTGGCCTCGTAGTGGGAGGGCAGATCGGGGATCTGGCTGAAGTCGATGCCCTTGGCCTCGAACATTCCCCTCAGCTCCTCGAAGGTGATGACAAAATCCACATCACTGCGGACACTGCGGCGGCTGGCCTCCAACTTTTTGGCGGCGCAGGGACCGATAAAGACGACGCGGCACCCAGGCCGGCGGCGCTTCTGCAGCCGCGCTGTCAGCACCATAGGCGTCATGGTCATGGAGATATATGGCGCAAAGCCGGGAAACTCCTTTTTGGCCATCACAGACCATGCCGGACAACAGGAGGTCGCCATAAATGGCTGCTTCTCCGGCACCATACGCAAAAACTCCTCGGCCTCCTCCACCGCGCACAGATCGGCGCCCACGGCCACCTCCTCCAACGCGGCAAAGCCCAGCTGTTGCATGGCGGCCTTGATCTGTCCCGGCGTTACATTGTCTCCGAACTGGCCCCAGAATGCCGGTGCGATCACCGCCACCACCTCGTCGCCCCGACGGATGGCGTGGATCAGCTGGAACAGCTGGCCCTTATCCACGATCGCGCCGAAGGGGCAATTCACCAGACACATACCGCAGCTGACGCACTTGTCGTGGTCGATCTTGGCGTGGCCGTACTCATCCTGACCAATGGCATTCATGCCGCAGGCCTCCTGGCAGGGCCGGGTAAACTTGATGATGGCGTGGTAGGAACAGGCATCCCGGCATTTGCCACACTTGATGCACTTATCCTGGTCGATATGCGCCTGTCCGCGTTCGATAGCAATGGCCCCTTTAGGGCAGGCATTCTGGCAATGGCGGGCCAGACAGCCCTGGCAGGCATTCGTGACCTCATAGTGGGTGGGCGTGCAGCCGTTACAGGCGTATTTTATGATGTTCACCAGTGGAGGATCGTAGTACTTCTCCGCGATGGCACTCTCCTCCACCCCGTCGCTGAGCAGACTGTGCTCCGCCACCGGCCGCAGGGGCAGGCCCATAGCCAGCCGTATGCGCTCGCCTACGATAGCCCGTTCCAGAAAGATGGACTCCCGTTGGTTGCCCACCTCACCGGGAACGATCTTGTAGGGCAGCTTTTCCATGCGGCGGTAGTCTCCGCCCTCATAGGCCAGCCGCGCCACTTCGGCAAACACTTGCTTACGCATATCCGCGATGGAGCATTTAAAGTTTCTCATAGGTACGCTTTTCCTCCGAAACCCCCAGTCTTTTGTTACCATTATAACAAATTCATTATGGAAAACAATGTGCAGTTGCGAGAATTTCTATTGCCGCGCGAATGTTTCCTCATGCAACCTGCACAGCCTTCCGCCACAGCCGTTAAGGCGTTGTTAAGATGCCTTTTATCTCCGGTCCCGCAGGGCCTCCTCCAGCTTGTGCAGCGCCTTTTTCTCAATACGGGACACATAGCTGCGGCTGATACCGTAATGGGCCGCCACCTGCCGCTGTGTCTGGGGCAAATGGCCGTCCAGGCCGTAGCGCCGCCGCAGAACATCCGCCTCCCGAGGGGTCAGCTCCCGGGCCAGCAGCTGATGCAGCAGACGTCTGTCCTCCTTGCTTTGCAGTTCCTCCAGCATGGTGTCCTCCTCTCCCACCACATCGCCCAAATACAATGCGTCACCCTCCGGTCCCGTGTCCAGCGCCTCGTTCAGCGACACCTCCCCCTGCAATTTTTTCTGTCCCCGGAAGTACATTAGTATCTCATTTTCTATACAACGAGCGGCGTAGGTGGCCAGCTTGATTCCCTTGTCAGGGCGGAAGGTATTGACCGCTTTGATGAGCCCGATCGTTCCGATGGAGATCAGGTCCTCCTGGTCAGTGGACTGCGTGTAATACTTCTTGATGATGTGGGCCACCAGGCGCAGATTGTGCTCCACCAGTATATTCCGGGCCTCCAAATCTCCGGCGGCACAGCGCTCCAGGCACTCCCTCTCCCGGGCAGCAGACAGGGGCTTGGGGAATGACCCGGCGCTACCGGTCAGGTGCAGGGACAAAAACAGGCTGTTGCACAGCAGCAACAGTGCAGCAGACAGCATACGCATCGCTCCTTTCACAACACCCTATGCCCTATGGGAATGTCCCTATACAAAAAGAACACGGACGGCAGCGTCGTCCGTGTTACAGTTCCTCCTCCGGAAGGGCCTCACCCTCCTCGCCATTGCCGAAGGCAATGGCCGTCCTGCCGTATTTTTGGCGGATAGCGTCCACGGCCTCCTCCAGCTGCTCCTGCCGCTGACCGCAGGCCTGAGCGGTACTGTCCAGCAGATCCAACTGTTGGAAAGTGCTGCACGTCTCGGTGACGTACAGCGCCGTTACGGTCATGGAGCGAAGGCGGGCAGGCGGCTTCCACAGCTGCCGGGCCAGGTCCGCAGCCGCACGGTAAATATCCCGGACCAGATGGGTAGGCGCGTCCAAGCGGGTCTGGCGGCTGAATGTTTTGAACGATACGTCTTTCAGCGTCACGCTGACGCCGCCGGCATACAGGCCGTGGCGGCGCAGGCGGGCGGCCACACTGTCGCACAGAGGCATCAAGCCGGCGCAGATCTGTTCCCAGCGCACCAGGTCATCGGGGAAGGTAGTGCCGTTGCCCACGGACTTGACCGGATCGGCGGCGTGGCGGGGTTTGACGGGACTTTTGTCAAGACCGTTGGCGTATTCCCACAGCTGGCGGCCCATCTTTCCCAGCAGCTGCTCGGGCATGGCGGGATCGCAGGCGGCCAACTGACCGATGGTTTCTATACCGTATTTTTTCAGGGTCTGGGTGGCGGCGCGGCCGGCGTACAACAGGTTGCCCAGCGGCTGCGGCCAAACGATATTTTGCCACCCGTCCATCGGAATGACCGTTGTAGCGTCCGGTTTTTTCATGTCGCTGCCCAGCTTGGCAAACACTTTATTGAATGAAACACCCACAGAAATTGTTAATCCAGTCTCATTTTTGACTGTTTTTCGAATTTTATTGGCCAGTTTTTCCGCGTCGCCGCCGAAGAGATGAAGGCTGCCGGTGACATCCAGCCAGCTCTCGTCGATCCCAAAGGGCTCGATCAGGTCGGTGAAGCGCTCATAGATGTCGTTGACGCGGACGGACCACATTTTGTACAGGTCGTGATGGGGCGGCAGAAGCATGAGGCCGGGGCACTTCTTTTTGGCCTGCCAGACCGTCTCAGCCGTTTGTATTCCGTACTTTTTGGCGGGTTCGTTCTTGGCCAGAATGATGCCGTGGCGGGTCTTCGGGTCGCCGCAGACGGCCACCGGGACCTCCCACAAAGCGGGCTTGTCCAGCAGCTCCACAGAGGCGTAAAAGCTGTTCAGATCACAGTGCAGTATGATGCGCTCTCCCATGCTTTTCACCTCCCGGCACAGCAAATTTCTTTAGCAGTATATGATACAATGTCTGTACCTTTTCTATACGCTCTTTATACTTTTTATGTGCTCCTCACGGACTTTTCATGCACCTTTTATGCGCTGTTGGGTCAGGTTCTCTTTCCCTTCCTTCCAGCCTCCCTTTTCGGGGCCAAAAACGAAGGATCGGACGGTCGTCTTCATGTGCGCCCCCTGCACAGGGGGCGCACATGGGGACTGTTCAATAGCCGATCCGACGGTCCACCAGACGCAGGGGCTTCTCACCCCGACCGTAGCGCTCCAGATCCTCACAGAAAAGCTGCACGTTCCGATCGCGGGTGTAGCCCAGGCTCATCTGACCGGAGATGTGGGGGGTGATGAGCAGGTTCTTCGCCGTCCAGGCCGGGTCGCCGGCGGGGATGGGCTCCTGCTCGAACACGTCCAGAGCCGCGCCGGCGAGACGGTCATGGTTCAGGGCGTCCAGAAGGGCGGCCTGGTCGATGGCGCTGCCGCGGCCCACGTTGACCACATAGGCGGTCTTCGGCAGCAGGGCGAGGCGCGCCGCGGAGAGAAACCCCTTCGTCTCACCGGTGGCGGGCAGGGCCAGGGCCAGGATATCCGTATCCGGCAGGAGGGCGTCCAACTCGTCGTTGGTATGGATCTCGTCAAAGGCGGGGTCGGCGGCCTTTTTGGTGCGGCGGACACCGCGGACGGCGGCAGCACCCATGGCCTTGGCGCGGCGGGCAAACTCCGTGCCGATATCACCGGTGCCGACGACGGTGATGGTGCTGCCCATAATGGAGCGCATGGGGAGCACCCGGCCCCAGCGGCCGGCAACCTGGTCGGCGCAGTAGACGGGGGCGTGGCGCAGGAGCATCAGCGTGACCATGACCATGTGCTCGGCGATGGTGACACCGTAGGCGCCGGAGGAGTTGGACAGCATGACCTCGGGAGAGGGATACAGGCTGTCGTCCAGATAGGCGTCCACGCCGGCAAAGCTGCCGCAGAACCACTTGAGGTTCACGAAGTCCTTTAATTCACCGGGCTTGGGCATACCGTAGATGACCTCATAGTCACCCCGCTTGTCCGCGGGGACGGCGGCGGGGGCCGCGTAGTAGTCCACGGTGAAGCCGGCACGGGCCGCTGTCTCGTCGATGAGCCGGCGGTGCTTGGGCTCGGTGAAGCTGTCGTAGATGGCGATCTTTCTCATGTTGTATATACCTCCAGGAGTTTTTCCGCGCAGCGCATCCCGTCGGCGGCAGCGGAGAGGATGCCGCCGGCATAGCCGGCCCCCTCGCCGCAGGGGAATATGCCGCGTATATTGGCTTCATAGTGTGCGTCACGCACCAGGCGCACCGGGGAGGACGAGCGCGTCTCCACGCCGGTGAGCAGGGCGTCCGGGTCATCGTAGCCCCGAAGCTGACGGCCCAGGACCGGCAGGGCCAGGGCCAGCGTCTCGCTGATAAAATCCGGCAGACAGCGGCGCAGGTCGGTATAGAGCACGCCGGGGCGGTAGCTGGGGTGCACGGCCCCCGGTCCGGCGGAGGGACGGCCCGCCAGAAAGTCCGCCACCCGCTGGCAGGGGGCGGCAAAGCCGCCGGTGAGGGCGTAGGCCGCCGTCTCCAGCTGCCGCTGGAGGGCAATTCCTGCAAGGGGATGGTCCGAGGGGAAATCCGCCGGTGTGACATTCACCAGCAGCGCGCCGTTGATGTTCTCCCCGTCACGGGCATAGACGCTCATGCCGTTGGTGACGGTGCGCCCCGGCTCGGAGGCGGCGGCCACCACCTGGCCGCCGGGGCAGACGCAGAAGCTGAAGGCGCTGCGGCCGTTGGGCAGGTGGCAGGACAGCTTGTAGGTGCTGGGTGGCAGAGCCGGGTGGCCCGCCAGAGAACGGTACTGGGCGGCATCGATGGCCGACTGGCGGTGCTCGATGCGGACACCCATGGCAAAGGGCTTGGGCACCATATACAGTCCGACGCGATGCAACATTTCAAAGGTATCCCGGGCGCTGTGACCCAGAGCCAGGACCACATGGCGGGCGGGCAGGTCATAGGTCTGCCCGTTCTGGCAGACGGTGACGGCGCTGACCGCGCCGTCCTGTATCCGTATATGCTCCAGCCGGGCGTTGAAGCGTATGTCCGCCCCGGCCGCCTCCAGCTCCTGCCGCAGGGCCTGCAGGGCGATGTGGAGCTTGTCGGTGCCCACGTGGGGCTTGGCGTCGGTCAAAATGGTATCCGGTGCGCCGCAGCGGACCAGCGTCTCCAGAATGAAGCGGTGGCGCAGGTCCTTCGTGCCGGTGTTCAGCTTGCCGTCGGAAAAGGCGCCGGCGCCGCCCTCGCCAAACTGGACGTTGCTGTCCGGGTCCAGCGGGCCGCCGGACCAGAAGCGCTCAACGTCCACCTGACGGTGTTCTACCGGCCGGCCGCGCTCCAATAGAATAGGGCGTGCGCCGCAGCGGGCCAGCACCAGAGCGGCGAACAGGCCCGCCGGTCCCGCGCCCACCACGATGGGCCGGACCGCCGGGGCCGTCACCGGCGGCGGCAGGAAGTACACTTCCTGTTTATAAACAGATACGCGCTTATCGCGGCAGCGGCGCAGGACCTGGGCCTCGTTTTTTACAGAGACGGACACCGTGTAGACAAGGGTCAGGTCTTCGCGGGCGTCGATGGCCTTTCGCAGAACGGTACAGGCGGTGATATCCGCCGGAGCCACGCGGAGCAGCTTGGCGCACCGGGCCCGCAGGAGCGTCTCCTGCTGGCCGGGGTGCAGGCGCAGTTGGTCAATACGGAGCATGGGTGGGTCTCCTTTTTATAGGATCAGGTGGGGGTTCGCCGCCGCGGCGGCGAGTTGGCTTTCCCCTGGCGGGGAGACGGCCTCCGGCGGCCGCATTTCTTTCTGCGAAGAAAGAAATGTGGGAAAGAAAGTCGCTTAGACCTACGGTCTAAGGACCCCTTGGCGCGCTGTGGGTCATGCAGATTTGGCGGTATGCACTCGCGCATGAAGTGCAGTGGGTAACATTGTCGGTTCAGGGATCGCTTGTACCGCTTGCGCCGCTGCCGCTGACAGCAGTGAGGGTAGGGGTTGGTGCGCTGGTCGAGTGGCGATTATCAAATCGCGCCCATTGCGGCGCGAAGCACCGCAATGGGTAGGTGGCGGCTGACGCCGCCGGGATATGAGGGTACCTGTCTCCCCGCGGGTCGGTCCGCGGGTCTGACACGCCACCGGCGTGCCATTCAACACCGCGAACCATCAAGGGGGAAGGCTTGGCGCCTGCGGGCGGGTGTTCAAAGAAAGTTCACGGTTTTCCTGCAAAACTTAAAGGTAGAATTAAGGAAAGCGAGTATGCTATAAAACAGAAAGAGCGATGAGCCCCTTCGAAGCAGGCACCCTTCTTCATGTCTGCTTTCTCCATCATACCACGCTTTCCCCTCGGCGGCAAGATGGGAGAGTGCTCCTTATACGAAACTGCGACACAGGAGGTCATTACGATGTATAACGACGAATTCAACAACAACGATATGTACCGCTTCACCAACCGGGAGGTGCCCCGCGACGACTACGCGCCCGCACCCCGGCAGGAGAACACGTATACCGCGCCGGTGAGGAAGCAGGGCTTCTTCCACAGGACGTGGGTGAAGGTCACGGCGCTGGTGCTGGCCTGCGCCGTGGTGGGCGGCGCAGCGGGCTACGGCGGTGCGGCGCTGGCAAAGGGCGGCTCCGGCAGCGGCACCGCCATCAAGGAGAGCGACCGCACCGTCACCGCCGTGGAGGTCAAGAAGGTGGACGGCAAGACCAAGATGCAGCCCGCCGAGGTCTACGCCTCCACGGTGAACTCCACCGTGTCCATCAACTGCTCCTCCCAGAGCACCAATATCTTCGGCCAGACCACCCAGTCCGCCTCCAGCGGCAGCGGCTTTATCATCAGCGAGGACGGCTATATCGTCACCAACTACCATGTGATCAACGGCGCCTCCTCCGTGAAGGTGACGCTGTATAACGGCAACACCTACGACGCCACCGTCATCGGCGGCGACAGCGACTACGATGTGGCGGTGCTGAAGATCAACGCCACCGGCCTGACCCCCGTGACATTGGGCAACAGCGCCGACGTGAACGTGGGCGACTCCGTGCTGGCCATCGGCAATCCCCTGGGCGAGCTGACGTTCTCCATGAGCGGCGGCTATGTGTCCAGCTGCAACCGCGCCATCAACGTGGACGGCACTCCCTTCAACATGATCCAGGTGGACTGCTCTATCAACCCCGGCAACTCCGGCGGCCCCCTGATGAACCTGTACGGCGAGGTGGTGGGCATCGTGTCCGCCAAGTACTCCACCTACTCCTCCACCACGGTGGAGGGTCTGGGCTTCGCCATCCCCATTGACGATGTGAAGTCCATCATAACCGACATCATGGAGAACGGTGCCGTCACCGGCAAGGCATACATGGCCGTGACCGTGGGCACCATGAACTCCCAGATGGCCGCTCAGTACAGCATCGACATCGATCAGGGCGTGTTCGTCTACTCCGTCGTCAAGGGCGGCGCCGGTGACAAGGCCGGCCTGCGCCTGGGCGACGTGATCACCAAGATGGGCGACACCACGCTGACCAGCCGTCAGGATCTGTCCGCGGCGCTGAAGAGCTACCGCGCCGGCGACACCGCCACCCTGACCGTGTTCCGCGACGGCAGCTACATCACCACCGACATCACCTTCGACCAGCAGCCCCAGATCACCGGCACCGACACGGAGGAGGACACCTCCCAGAGCGGCGGCAATAACGGCGGCTACAACGGGCAGATCCCCGAAAACTGGCAGGATTTCTACAACTACTTTTTCGGCAACCGCGGCTGAGCCGCACCGGAGCGCTCCGCGGCGCACCTGACCACTGCGCCGCCGGCATGACCCCCATCTTCTTCTGACACACCCTCCATTCCTTTTGAAACGTCCCCGCCGAGAGTTCGGCGGGGACAGCCTTTTCCGCGAAAAAATCCCTCTTGTACTCCGGCGGAAACTGGTATATAATAACCTATATTATTATGTAGTATTGTGCCTATTCCGCAGAAAGGAAGTTCGCTATGATAAAAGTTCCCACCGAAAACGGCGAGATCACCATCAGCGATGCCGTGTTCACCACCATCACCGGCGCGGCTGCCACCAACTGCTTCGGCGTCAAGGGTATGGCGCAGCGCAGCATGACCGACGGTCTGGTGCATCTCCTGCGCCCGGAGTCCATGAGCAAGGGCGTGAAGGTCACCTATAACGACGACGGCACCGTGTCCATCGAGCTGCACATCGTCGTGGAAAACGGCGTCAACATCG
>ERZ824978.3321-NODE-3321-length-12201-cov-3.445249_pt1 | contig 12201 bp, 10 predicted proteins | sample MGYA00519860_ERZ824978 | MGnify/ENA primary metagenome ERZ824978 (study PRJEB31778, sample SAMEA3449184) | human gut metagenome | biome: human gut; feature: human-associated habitat; material: faeces | place: United Kingdom | collected 2010/2012 ... | reverse complement strand
CTATTTTTTCTAAATTATCTCTTATATAATTTATAACTTCTAATGGAGTTTGCCAATTAGATTTAAATTTTGGTTTTCTTATTAACAATAATTCATTTTTATCTTTATTTTTAATTCTTTCAATTTGCCCTTGTTCTCCATCTTTACCTATATTTCCATTTAAAAACATATCATAATCTTTATTATATTTATTTATAGGTATCATATAAATTGCTGCATCTGAATCTAAAATATATACCTTTTGTCCTTCTTGTTCTTTTTGTAAGATATAATTATCCATATTTTTTATTCTTTCTACTAAATTTTCTGAAACTTCTATATTCTTATAATGTGATATTTCAACATTTTTTTCTATTTTCATATAATCATATATATTAGATAACATTGTTTTTAAAATAAATCCAAACACTATGACACATATTAAAGATGTTAGTAATTTATAAATTTTAAATTTTTTATTAATTTTAATTTTATCATATATAATTTTGCAAAGTAAGAATGTTACATAAATTAAACCAATTATTGCTATTAATCCACCTATCAAGAAATGAATTTCATCTGAAATTGGATACATCACAATTATTATTGACAAACTATATACTAAAATTGTTAATAAATTTATTAAGTTTTTGTTTTCTTTTTTTAAAATATTTGCAATTATTAATATCATTGACATAATAATAATTGAAACAGGCATTAATACTGACAAAATACGTATTTCTATTTTATCATTTGAAAATAATTTTACATATTTTATTTTATTTGAAAATGTACTTATTCCAAGTATTGCATAATTCACAAAATCTTTTATAGCTCCATTTACAACTAAATAGATAAACATTATTAATACCGGTAATAATATTCCAATTATTCGCATTCCAGCTATTTTTAAATAATCTTTAAACTGCTCTTTATTTTCCACAAACAATAATTTATATCCTACAACAATTATTGCAAGTGTAACTCCTATACTCTGTTTTGTACATATTGCAAATCCTGCTAATATTCCGAATTAAAAATTCTCTCCTTTTGTCAAAATCTTGTGAATTTATATTTTTTAATTCTTGATATAACACAATTAATGCTATAAATAATACTGTTACATTATAGTCTATACAATAAATATCTCTGCACAATATTCCTATTAATGCTGTACAAATTAATGCAACATTTTTCTCTTTAAATAATTCTCCAAATATTTTATAAACTGTATATAATATTCCTGTCCACAGTATCGCTGCTATTATTCTTGAAACTATTAATTCATTTGCAATTATTTTTAAGAATACTGCTGTTATCATTGGTAATAATGGTGTTGTTATCATACTTATATCTTTATATGGTATTAATCCTTCTGAGATAACTCTTGCTGTATTATAATTCCAGATTTCATCTAAATCACTTATTGGTTTTACTATAATTATTGAAAATATCGTTATAAATATAAATATAACTATTAATAAATCATTCTTTTTCATATAAAACTCCCTTTAATATACACAATAATATAATGTGTCTCCTTTAAAGACAAATTGTTCTTTATTTAAACTATTCCAGTTTTTTCCATAAAAGTTTTCATTATATATTTCTGTATCCATTGGTACTTTCTCTAAATTTCTATTGCCAAAATAATTTATAGTTTGGACATTACACCACCATATCATTAGTGCTCTATGTGTGTATAGTGATTTATGTTTTATTTCTTTATAGTTCCATGTAATATCATTATCATATGCTACTGCTATATGTTTAACTTTTATACCACTTTCATTTTCATATTCATCTATAAATTTATTTGCCTGTATAGCTTCTTCTTTATCTAATTTATTTGCTCTTTGATGTGAAATTAAAATATTTAAGGTATTGCAAATATTAATAATTGTATAACCAACCAGTATTATTATCATAATATATTTGAAAAACGTTTTTTTATTCATTATTGCAGTTGTAGAATATAAATACATGTATATCATTCCAATTAATGCTCCTACTGAAAATACCATTCTTCCTAGTCCAAAACTTGATAATGAAACAACATTTATTATTACAGAACTAACAATTGTAACAATAGTTAATAACACAATGTTTATAAAATTATTAAACTCTTCTTTTTCCTTTTTATCCCAAATAACTATACAAATCATTATTAATGTTAAAAATATTAGAAAAACATATTTAGGAAATAAATCACTTGACTGTATTAATAGTGTATCAATATTTTTTATTATATAAACAATATTAAACCATATCTCATTTATCTTTCCTGTCCTTGTTTGCTCTAATCCATATATTTTTCCACACAATTTTATTTGTAACATATTAATAGCAATACTCATTAATGATATACCTAAAACAATACACATATTTTTTAAAATTGTTTTATTAATTGTTTTATTTTCAATTAATGCAAATAAAAAGTAAAATGTTATGAATACATTTATTGTACCTTGATAACAAAATACTCCTAATAATACCAGCAAAAATATTTTTAATATATTTCCACCTTCATTTAGCATTTTTGCAGCTATTATATATAGCAATATACTCATTGCCATTACTATGCATTCTGTAAAATATAAATTTTCTAAGTACATAAAATTCATTATTGTTACATATGCTATTAAAGCAACTATTATAGATTGTTCTCTTTTATTATACTTTTTCAAAATTTTTTCTATTAAAATTATACAAATAACTGATATTATAATTGCTAAAAATGTTAGCAAGATTACATACATATTTATATTGATATTAATTTTGGCAGCTATTTGACCAATTATATACATAAATATTCGTCCATCATTTAATGAATATTCTATACTATATTTGTTATATCCCATTTCTATTAATCTATATGTATCTGTTGAATAATGTCCTATCAATAGTGGACTATATATTAATAATATTACTATTGTTATTAATAGATTTTTCAACACACTTTTTTTGTTTATTTTCATTTTGTTTCCTTTCATTATTTATAAAATTGTTGATACATGTATTGATTTCCAAAATCCCCTCATTAATTTTTTTGCATTTGAATATTGTTTTTTCTATGATTATACTAACTAAGTAATCTATAACCATACATACCACAAATATTATTAAACTTATGCTTAATGTTGATATTAGAAAATATTTACTATGATAAATACTCAACATGTTTAATCTTTTTATTATTATTTCTTCTCTTACATTAGTATTGTCATGTATTAAATATACTCCCATCGCATATTTTGCTACTTTATTTATTAAATTATTTTTTATGTCTATGCTTAAAAATATTGCAAATATAAACATTGCTGTTACTAATGGAAATATTGTATTTTGTTCCATTTCTAATCTAAAAGTTATTATAATTAAATATAATGTGCTTACTATAAGAATATTTAAAATCGTTTTATTAAATATTTTAACAAAATATGGTAATACATGCCTTCCACATAAATAAAAGTATATAAATGCTTCTATATTAGTATTTCTTCTACTTGGTAATATGAAAATAACAGTTATATATATAAATAAAATAATTCTAACTTTCTTAGAAACCTCCTTCTCAAATCTTAATATGATCGGGGTAAGAAATAATAAAATTAACCATGTATTTACAAACCAATATTGTGTATATTCCTTTATAGTGTGTCCCTTGTCTTTGAATATTATTATAAACAATGTTGAATATATTATAACCTTAAAAATTATATTCAACGGTCTTTTTACATTAAATTTTGATTCTTTTGAATAATATCCCATTATTAATATGTATATAACTACCGATATTTTTCCACCAGCCAATAATATAAGTGAAATAAAATGATTTTCTCCACTATACATATATATTTTCGTATGGTATACCATATGGTGTAATATTATTAAAATCATAGCAATTATCCTTAATAGCTCTATATTTGAATCACGTATTTTAATTATTGCAATATTTGAATCTACATTTTGTTTCTTATTATTCATTTATTTTCCCATCTTATTTTTATCATTCTCTAATATTTCTTTTGCTATTTTATTTCCTGCTCTAATAGCATAATTCATTCCTCTGTCTTCTGGATAAATTTGTGGCATTGTGCATAAGTAAATATTTTCATTTTCTAATTTATCTTTCATAATATAATTTGAATAATTACATTCTATTATTGGTTGTGCATATTTTTCGTCATATACATGATATTCTTTTATATTATCTATTGTAAAATCTTTGTTTATTTGTGTTAAATATTTCATATATTCTTTTAATAAATCTTCTTCTGATAAATTATATAATTTATTATCTTCAGTCATATAATTTGATATATAAATAATATGGTTATTTTCATAATTTGATTTGTCTATAAAATTTGTATGTTCAATTATTCCACCAAATGGTATATCATTATCTCCAACATTCAACCAATAAAATGGACTAAAGCTTTTATTGCTACTTATAACCATTGTTCTTGCTGATGTATATTTAACTTTGTTTAGTTTTTCTTTTTCATTTGTTGTTATGAATTTTTCAAATATTTTTTCAAAGTCCGGATAGTTTATTGTTGATATTATAATATCAAATTTTTCTTCTTTTTCTGCACCATTTTCTTCATATTTTACAGCATATTTTCCATTTTCTTTTTCTACATTTGTTATTTTAGCATTTAGATTAATTTTTACTTTTCTATCAATTAAATATTTGTAAAAATTATCTGTTAATTTTTGATAACTTCCTTCTATATACCCTAATTGTTCTCCATCTTTTGTACTTGAGGTACTTCTTAATTTTATTTTTCCCCACAGCCATGCCATACTTACTTGAGATTTTTTTTCTCCAAATTTTGAAAGCAACAATGGTTCCCAAATTTTTGAATATACTTTTTCTCCTATTCTGCTTTTTAACCAACTTTCTGCTGTTTCTTTTTCTATTTTTTTATAATCATTTATTAGTTTTATATGTATAACATTAAATCCAAATCTTAATTTTTGTATAAAATTTAATTCTTTAAATTTTAATAGTGATATTGGTGTTCCGAATTCATAAATTTTTCTATTTGATAAGTACCCCATTTTAGTTGCTGGCCATATTAGTTCATTTTTTAATCCCATTTCTTCTATTAAACTTATTGCTTCTTTATCGCTTTTAAAGATGTGCCTATAATATTTTTCTAGCCTTGTTTCATATATTGATACAGTGTCTACCATACCTCCAACATATCGATTTTTTTCAAATAATGTTACTTCTTGTCCATTTTTTTCTAGTTCTTTTGCAATATTTAATCCTCCATATCCCGCTCCTATTATTCCTATCTTCATTTTCTCTATATCTCCTTTTTTCATAACACCAACCTATAAAATTGAAGGTTTCTTTAGTAAATCTGTTGATGCACAAAATTATATATATTTTAATCTTTCAATACATAATATTTAAATTGATAACTTTCATATTCATTATATTTATTATTTATATAATCTTCCAACTCTTTTCCATATATATTATTAAAAACTTTTTCACCATATCCCACCATATATTTTATTACCATTTTAGGTTTATTTTCCATTATATAGTTTTGAGCCTCATCTTTTATAGAATTATCATATAATATTATTGGCAGTTGAAAAAAATATTTGAATTTAGGATATTTATTTAAATACATGTAATAATATGGCTGATTTCCTAATACTATAATCTCATCTTCTTCATTTAAATATTTTTTTAATTTATCTAACTCATTATTTATTAATTCTCCATTTTGTGACATTCTTGAAAAAATCCCTGTCTTTTTTGATATCTCATTTCCTGTAACTCCTACCATGCAACATATTATTAAGATTAATATTAAATTTTGCGGTAATTTTTTTAATATTTTACTTTCCTTTTCATTTAATTTTAAATTTTCTTTTATATATAAACATATTTCTATTAACTCTAAAACAATTACAGGTACTAATTGAGTTAAATAATGTTTATAAGCTCGTGGAGCCCATGCTGTTAATATTATTGATATAACAAAAAAACTTGTTACGAACAATCTATTTTTTAAATCTATTTTTTTATTAAATGATATTAATATATTACATATAACTCCTATAACAATGTATCTAATAAATTTATACTTATTTATTAATTCCCAAAAAGTTTGAGCTTTTCTTAATAAACTTGCTTTTGAATATTTCATATTTAAAACAAAAAATGCATTTATAAAATAATATATATCATTATTTAATACTAAATATATAATTATTGGTAGTGTAATTACTATAATTCCTATCATCATATAAAATATATATTTAATTAATTCTTTTACCTTTTTCTCTTTTACTGAATATATAAATTGTATAATTCCAAATGCTATCCAAATTGCTATGTATGTTGGTTTTATAAAGAAGTTTAGTGCAAAAGTTGCTCCTATTATTCCCCATAAAATTTTATTTTCATATTCATTTTTGTAAATTATTTTCATAATACAATATAGGGCTATACTTGTAAAAGTCATTGCATATTCTTCTGTAAAATTTCCTCCTAAAATATTTGTAAATATTAACATTACATATACTAATGCCATTATTACAGATATTTTTTGGTTTACAAAAATTTTTGATGTTTTAAATATAAAAACTGCTCCTATATATATAAATAATATTTCAATTATAAATAATCCAATTTGTGGATTGATTATATATGCAATTGCATTTATTACATACATTACTGGTCCTTTATGATCAAATAAATCTTTATAGATTACTTGTCCATTTAGCATCCCTCTCCCCATTATTTGAAATACTGCTGAATCATTTTGTATTACTCCTTTGTTTAATGGTGATGAACTTAATCCTAATATTGCTAAAATTGTTACTATTACAAATATTAGTATATAATATATATTTTGTTTATTTAAAATTTGGTTTTTCATTTGTTATTCCTCTTATTTTCCTATTATCATTATTAAATACTTGCTTTAAATAAAACTTTGTTGTCCATTTTCACCATTATAATTATAACCTAAATGTTTGTAAGCTGGTGGTAGTACAACTCTACCTCTTAATGTTCTAGAAATAAAACCAATTTGAATCAAATATGGTTCATAAACATCTTCTATTGTATCAACTTCTTCTCCAACAGTAACAGCTAAAGCCTCTATTCCAACAGGTCTACCCGCATATTGAACAATCATTGTATCTAACAATTTCCTATCAATTTCATCTAATCCTAATTCATCTATTTCTAATTTATTTAATGCATGTTTTGCAATTTTTAGATCTATATTTCCATCTCCCAAAACAGCTGCATAATCTCTAACTCTTTTTAAAAGTCTATTTGCAATTCTTGGTGTTCCCCTAGACCTTCTTGCAATTTCTTCAGCAGCTTTATCATCTATTTCTACATCTAAAATTTTTGCTGACCTTTTTACAATTTGCTTTAAATTTTCTACTGAATATAATTCTAGTCTATTTACAATTCCAAATCTATCTCTTAATGGTGTTGTTAAAGAACCTGCTTTTGTAGTTGCACCTATTAATGTAAATTTAGGTAAATCTAATCTTATAGACCTTGCACTTGGCCCTTTTCCAATCATTATATCTATTGTGTAATCTTCTAATGCTGGATATAATATTTCTTCCACATTTTTACTCAATCTGTGAATTTCATCTATAAAAAGCACATCATTTTCAGCTAAATTTGTAAGTAAAGAAGCTAAATCACCAGGTCTTTCAATTGCTGGTCCTGATGTTATTTTTATATTTGACCCCATTTCATTTGCAATTATATTTGAAAGTGTTGTTTTTCCAAGTCCTGGAGGTCCATATAATAAAACATGGTCTAAAGCTTCTCCTCTTTTTTTAGCAGCTTCTATATAAATTTTCATATTTTCTTTCACTTTATCTTGTCCTATGTATTCATCCAAAGTTTGAGGTCTCAAAGTATTTTCTAATCTCTCTTCTCCTATATCGCCTAACTCTGGATTAATTATTCTATCTTCACTCATGTTTTATCCTTTCCTCAAGGGATTTAGGGACGTTCCTTAAAATCCCTCCTAATAGGGATTTGGGGACACTCCTTAAACCTTTTATATATTTTCAATAAAATTTTCTAATATTTCTAACATTTTTTGATTATTTGGTTTATACTTTTTGGGTTTAAAATCTTTTACTTTTATTATTGCTTGTTTTAAATCCTCTACATTTTCTATTCCTATTATATATCCTTTACTATTAAAATCTTTAACAATCTCTTCTTGATGATTATTTACATGTTCTCCATATTCATGCTTTCTTGGTACAGCTATAACTTTTTTACCTTTTTCAATAGATGAAACTATTGAGCCAACTCCTCCATGTGTTATTATTAAACTAGCTTCATCTTGAAATTTTGATAACTGTTCTTTTGACATCAAATCAATTATCTTCATTTTGTCAGATTGATATTTTGTATAACCTGCCTGTACAATTACTTCTTCATTTATTGTTTTATCCTTTATATTTTTTTCCACTTCTTCTAAAAGCCTGTGAAAACTATTATTTTGCGTTCCTAATAATACTAATATCATTATTTCCTCCTTGTCCAAAAGGGACGGTTCTTTTTGGTCATTTTTGCCATTTTTTGTGTCAGTAAAACCAGATGTGACGGTTCTGATGGGACAAAATTGTCCCATTAGGGACAGATGTCTTTTATTTCTTATTTTAATAAATTGATCCCCCATATGTTGCTTTAGGATATAATTTTAACATTTCCTTCCATTGCACTATAAACAAATCTGCTATCGGATATATTAGTCTTCCTGTAGCAGTTTTTTTGTTTTTGTTTGCAAATGTTTCTATATTATCTTGCTTCCAAATATTTTTCCTAAATAGCACATTGGTCCTGCTGTATGTGTTCCTGTTGTTACTATTACATTTGGTCTTAATTTAAAATAAAAATATACCGTTTTTAAACATAAATAAAAATACTTAAATATATATGTAAACAGTTTTGCTCTTGTTCCTTATGGCAAAAAGTCTATTTTTTTTCCATATTGTTTTTTTAGATTTTCGTTTGCTTTATCTTTTTCTGTTATTATATGATAATCGTATTTTTCAAATAAAGGAGATAGTTGCAAAAGTTCGTTTAAGTGTCCTCCTGTACTTGATATAAATAGTACTTTTTTCATTTTTATTTGCTCCTCTAAAATTTCTGTTTTTTCTTTGTATATTATACATTTTATTTGTTTTTCTGTCTAGTAAAATACAAAAAAAGTTGTTCCAAGTATCATAACTTTAAACAACTTTTTCAAATTATATAAATTTTATTTTTACTATATATTTCTATCCAAAAATTCCTTTTTTCTTAACAGGTGGTTGTTCATTCATAGTTTTAGCTAACTGAATAAGTAAATCTCTTTGTTCTTTAGTTAATCTTTTTGGAGTTTGAACTTGTACTGTAAATACAAAATCTCCTTCTGATGTTGAATTTACATACTTAAACCCCTTATTTCTAATTGTGAATTTAGTACCTGTTTGAGTTCCTTCTGGAATTTTATATTTTTCTTTACTACCATCAACCATTGGTATTTCAAGTTCAGCCCCTAACGCTGCTTGAGTCATAGTAATTGGAATATCACATAAAACATTATTACCTTTTCTAGTAAAAATACTATGTTTTTTAATTTTTAAAGTAATATATAAATCACCTTTAGGTCCACCTTTTGAACCAGGTTCACCTTCTCCTCTTAGTACCACTGTTTGATTATCATCAATTCCTGCTGGAATTTTAACTTTTATTTTTGGTTGCTTTCTTATTGTTCCCTTACCTTTACAGTTTTCACAAACTTCTGTAATAACTTCTCCTGTACCATGACATTTACCACAAGTTCTAGTTGTTTGAACTTGACCTAAAATTGTATTTTGAACTTGTGTTACTTGACCTGTTCCATGACAATCCGGACATTTTATTGGATTTGTTCCAGGCTTTGCACCTGTTCCATGGCAATGTTCACAAGTTTCATTTCTTGTTATTACAACTTCTTTTTCAACACCTAAAAAAGCCTCTTCAAATGTAATGTCCATATTTAAGTTTAAGTCTGCCCCTTTTCTTGGTCCATTGTTTTTTCTAGCAGATTGTCTGCCTCCAAAACCACCACCAAAAAATGATGAGAATATATCCCCTAAATCTCCAAAGTCACCAAAACCATCAAATCCAGAAGTAGAATATGTATAACTTCCACCTCCAAATGGTCCACCAGCTCCTCCAAATCCTTGTGGATCAGCTGTTCCAAATTGGTCATACATTCTTCTTTTTTGAGGATTAGAAAGTGTCTCATATGCTTCATTAACTTCTTTAAATTTTTTCTCTGCTTCTTCTTTATTATCTGGATTCGCATCAGGATGATATTTTTTAGCCATTTTTCTATAAGCTTTTTTTAGCTCTTCATCAGTGGCATTTTTTTCAACACCTAAAACCTCATAATAATTTCTTTTATTAGCCATTTTTTCTTTTCCTTTCGTTTGGGATTTAGGGACGTTCCTTAAAATCCCTTTTTTGAGGGAAAAGTGGACAATCCTTTTATATTTGGATAAATTTCCTGAAAAAAGTAAAATTTTTTCAGATTTGTTCTTATGAAAAGAGTGTCCCTAAATCCCTAGAAAAAGGGATTTTAAGGAACGTCCCTAAATCCCCCTCTTTCCCTTTTTTCTTTCAACTATTTGTTGTCGTCTTCAACCTTATAATCAGCATCATAAACATTGCCATTGTCTCCGCCATTATTTGCATCTGAACCATTATTTGTTCCAGCTCCAGAAGCTGCATTTGGATCTACTCCTTGTGCTCCGTTTGGATTTGCATTTTTATATAATTGTTCTGACATATCATAAAATACTTTTGTTAATTTTTCAGTAGCTTCTTTAATTTTTTCTGTATCATTTGTTTCTAATGCTTTTTTAGTGTTATCGATTTCAGTTTCAACTTTAGATTTTTCTTCTGCACTAATTTTGTCACCTAAATCATTTAATGTTTTTTCACTGTTATAAACTAAACTTTCTGCATTATTTTTAACTTCGATTTCTTCTTTCTTCTTTTTGTCCTCTTCAGCATGTGCTTCTGCATCTTTAACAGCTTTATCTATATCTTCATCTGTTAAGTTTGTTGATGCTGTAATTGAAACATCTTGTTGATTTCCTGTTGCCATATCTTTTGCAGATACGTGAACTATACCGTTTGCATCTATATCAAATGTTACTTCAATTTGAGGCACTCCTCTTGGTGCTGCTGGAATTCCTGTTAATTGGAATCTTCCTAATGTTTTATTATATGCAGCCATTTCTCTTTCACCTTGTAATACGTGAACTTCAACTGATGTTTGACCATCTGCTGCTGTTGAGAATATTTGTGATTTTTTAGTTGGTATTGTTGTGTTTCTTTCAATTAATTTTGTAAATACTCCACCATATGTTTCAATACCTAATGATAATGGTGTTACATCTAGTAATACTAAATCTTTAACATCTCCTGATAATACACCACCTTGAATTGATGCACCAATTGCAACACATTCATCTGGGTTTATTCCTTTATCTGGGTCTTTTCCTGTTATTTTCTTAACTTCTTCTTGTACACAAGGTACTCTTGTTGAACCACCAACTAATAATACTTTATGAATATCTGCTGATGTAACTCCTGCATCTTTCATAGCTTGCTCTACTGGTACTCTTGTAGCATCAACTAAATCTCTGATTAATTCTTCGAATTTAGCTCTTGTTAATGTTACATCTAAGTGTTTTGGTCCTTGAGCATCTGCTGTAATGAATGGCAAGTTGATTTGTGTTTGTTGCATTCCAGAAAGCTCTATTTTAGCTTTTTCAGCAGCTTCTTTTAAACGTTGCATAGCCATTTTATCTGTTGATAAATCTATTCCATTTGATTTCTTGAATTCTGATATTAAGTAATCTATAATTCTTTGGTCAAAGTCATCTCCACCTAAGTGTGTATTACCATTTGTAGCAAGAACTTCGAATACACCATCACCGATATCAAGTATAGAAACATCGAATGTTCCACCACCTAAATCGTATACCATTATTTTTTGGTCTTGATCTTCTTTATCCATACCAAATGCTAAAGCTGCAGCTGTTGGCTCGTTTATGATTCTTAATACTTCAAGTCCTGCAATTTTACCTGCATCTTTTGTAGCTTGTCTTTGACTATCTGAGAAATATGCTGGAACTGTTATAACAGCTTGTGTAACTTTTGGT
>ERZ824978.3318-NODE-3318-length-12213-cov-14.452295_pt1 | contig 12213 bp, 13 predicted proteins | sample MGYA00519860_ERZ824978 | MGnify/ENA primary metagenome ERZ824978 (study PRJEB31778, sample SAMEA3449184) | human gut metagenome | biome: human gut; feature: human-associated habitat; material: faeces | place: United Kingdom | collected 2010/2012 ... | reverse complement strand
GCTCTTCCGATCTCTTTTTCCTCGCCCTCGTCGAGATGGTCGTAGCCGAGCAGATGCAGCACGGAGTGCACCGTGAGATACTGCGCCTCGTGCTCAAATCCGCCGCCGTACTCCTCGCCCTGCGCTTCGGCACGCTCGAGCGAGAGGACCATGTCGCCCAGGTAGCGGCGGTTCGTGTCATAGTCCATTTCGTCGATCGGGAACGAGAGCACGTCCGTCGGCCGGTCCACGCCGCGCTGCTCGCGGTTGACGGCGTGGATGCCCTCGTCGTTCGTGAGCGTGACGCCGATCTCGCACGGCTCGTCCACGCCCTCGGCGCGCAGCGCTGCGGCGGCGGCCTTCTTTACGAGCGCGGCCGTCTCCGGGTGGCCGAGACCGCGCTTTTCCCGGTAAATGTAAAATTTATGCTGCATCGTTATTTCCTCTTGTAGTTATTGTATCCGCTATTGTCCCTGCGCTGCGGCGCGGCGGTTTTCTTCTCCCGCTCCGCGGCGGCAGCGGCGGCCTTTTCGTGCTTTTCATAGGCGGCGATGATCTGCTGCACGAGTGCGTGGCGCACAACGTCCGCGCCGGTGAAGCGGCAAATGGCAATATCGTCCACGCCGTCGAGCACCTTCATCGCTTCCTTGAGGCCGGACGCCTTGTCCGCCGGGAGGTCGATCTGCGTCACGTCGCCGGTGATGACCATTTTGCTGTTGAAGCCAAGGCGCGTGAGGAACATTTTCATCTGCTCGCGCGAGGTGTTCTGCGCCTCGTCGAGAATGATGAAGCTGTCGTCGAGCGTGCGGCCGCGCATGTACGCGAGCGGTGCTACCTCGATATTGCCCTTTTCAAGATAGGTATTATAGGTCTCCGGCCCGAGCATATCAAAGAGCGCGTCGTACAGCGGGCGCAGGTACGGATCGACCTTGCTCTGCAGATCGCCGGGCAGGAAGCCGAGCCGCTCGCCCGCCTCCACCGCCGGGCGCGTGAGGATGATGCGGTTAACGCTCTTCTCGCGGAAGGCCGCCACCGCCGCGGCCACGGCGAGATACGTTTTGCCCGTACCGGCGGGGCCGATGCCGAGCGTCACGGTATTCTCGCGGATGGCCTGCACATACGCCTTCTGGCCGAGCGTTTTCGGCTTGACCGGGCGGCCCTTCGCCGTGATGCAGACAACGCCGCTGTCCAGCTCGCGGATCTGATCCTCCTGTCCGGAGCGGATCATGCCGATCACATAGCGCACGCGCTGTTCGTCCACGGTCTCGCCGCGCGCGGCGAGCATCAGCAGGTTCTGCACCGCCTTTTCCGCGGATACCACGTCCTCCGGCTCGCCGGAGATCTTCAGCTCCGCGTCCCGGTCCGTGACACAGACGTTCCACTCCTTTTCAATGATGTGCAGATTCTGGTCGAACGAGCCGAAAACATTGAGAATGTCCTCGACACGCTCGGCGGAAATGATACGTTCCATGGATTCTCCTGTATTCTTCATCCGGTCATGGCCGGAGAGTTTCTTCGTCGATGCGCTCCTCGCACTCGCTGCGCAGCGTGAGCGTGAGCATGCCGTTTTCCTCATACTCGGTAAAGTATTCCGAGAGCACCGCGCCCGTTTTGCCGAGCCGTTCCTGCAGCGCGGCGCGCAGCTCTTTTTCGAGCGACGCGCGCACCGCCGCGCGGGAGAGCGCCGTTTCGCGGAGCGTATACGGCTGCGCGGTCTCAATCACGGCGGCAGCCGGCAGGGAAAACACGTCTTTTACGCCCAGCTGCCATATGCTTGTAATTTTATCACACTCCGTACCCGAAATTCCACTATCCGCGTAAAAATTTATTCTCGTGTTTCCGATAAGCAGCGCGAAGCGGTACCGTGCCGCGCCCGTGTTCTCTTTTTCCTGTGCCGAGAGCGGCGCGGAGGCCGTCAGTTCATACCAGGTATGCGCCGTGACCTCGGCGCGCGCATGGACGGTGCGCGTTTCTCCCCGGCGCGCGGCGCGCTCGCAGCTCACGAGCGTCTGCCCCGCCGTCACCGCGTCGCCGCGCGAAACGAGCGCTTCGCCCTCAAAGACGCGGATCTCCGTAATGACGCCGGAGCGCGACGCCGTCACGTCTGCGGCCTGCCGGGGATCGGTGATCTCCGGCTTTTCCACTGCGGCGCGCACCTCCACGCTCGCCGTGCTTCCCCGGATGTTCACCGCGAGCCAGCTGAGCCCCGGCAGCTCGGCAAGCGCGCGCGAACGGATACGCTCTCCCCGAAAGCCCGGCCAGAAGCTTCCGACGCCCACACCCTGCTCCGCGAGCGTGTGCAGAATGAGCGCATCCGGCACATCGGAATCGTTCTCCGTCACGCGGATGTCCCATACGAAAAGCGATGAGACGAGCACCGCCGCGGCGACTGCTGCGGCACACAGCGCGGCCCACCGCCGCCGGTGCAGAAACTTCTTCCACACCGGTCTCCCGCGCACGGACAGCACCTCGACATCGCAGCCGCAGCGCGGCGCGAGCGACTTTACCTGCTCCGCGTCGGCAGCGAAGATCAGCGCCCGGCACGTGATAAGATCGTCCGACTCCACGCCCTCCACGGTGATGCGCTCGCGGACGCAGGCGTTGATGAGCTTCCACGGCGCCGCGCCCGTGATGCGGATCTCCGCGACGCCGCGCAGCAGCCGCTCGACACGCCCTGTTTTCCCCTTACGCATATTCCACCGCGGCGATCCGCCCGGTCACGATCAGCGTATCCCGGTCCATGGCATGCAGCGTCAGCTCCGCGCCGAGAATACGCACTCTCCCGGCGGCGGCGCTCACCTCGACGCTCTGCGCGTCGTATCCGAGCAGTCCGCGGTGATGCTCCACCACGGCGCGCCGCCGGCCGATGAGCGTCACGCGCATCGCATCGGAGACCGCCTCCTCCGGCAGTTCAAGCGAATCGGCAAGATCCGCTACCGTATCGCGTATTTTCATAGCACCGCCCCCTTCCCCGTCATCCTATGAGCGCGGCAGGACGTACATGCCGCATGAACCGTCCGGTAAGGACATAGAGTAGCGATATGATGAAAAGACGCTTTTTCGGATACGCCGCAGGTGCGGCGCTCTTTCTTCTCTTCCTCTTCTCCTCTGCCGACGCCCGGCAGGGCGCCGCCGACGGACTCCGGCTGTGGGGAACGCTTCTCGTGCCGTCGCTCCTGCCGTACTTTGCCGCGGCGGGACTGCTCACGCGGCTCGGCGCGGCGGACGCGCTCGCGCGCCGTCTCGCCCCGGCCGCCGCGCAGCTCTTCGGCGTGAACGGCGCGGGCGCAGCAGTGTTCCTGCTCGGTCTCTCCGGCGGATACCCGCTCGGCGCGGCAAGCATCGGGGCGCTTTATCGGGATGGTTGGCTCCGAGAGGACGAAGCCGAGCATCTGCTCGCCTTCTGCGATAATTCCGGCCCGGCGTTCGCCGTGGGTGCGCTCGGCGTGGGAGTGTTCGGCTCCGCCGTGTGGGGGATGCTGCTCTGGGGCATCCACGCCATCTCCGCCGCCGCTGTCGGCATTCTCTTCCGCCGGAGGACGCGCGGCGGCGAGGCTCCGATCAAACCGCCGCGGAAGGCGCCGGACTTTGGTGCGGCGCTCGGCGGCGCGGTCACCGCCGCAGGGCAGACAATATTGCAGATCGGCGCATATGTGATCTTCTTTTCTGCGCTGATCGCGTCTCTCGGCGCGCTGGGCTTTCCGGACACGCTCGCGGGCGAGCTCGCGCTTTGCACCGGCGGGCCGCTCTCCTTCTTCCGTGCGCTCTTCACCGGCGCGCTCGAGCTCTCGAGCGGCGTCGGCGCAATGGCGGGCCTGCCGCTCACGCCCGGAAGCCTTGCGCTGGGCGAATTTCTGCTGAGCTGGGGCGGGCTGTGCGTCCACGGACAGGCCGGAGCTGCCGCCGAAGGGCTGAAAATGCAAAAACGCCTCGGAGGAAAGCTCCTCCAGGGCGTTTTCTCCGCAGCGCTCGCCTACGCCGCCGCGTCAATAATTATGTAAATCAAATTATGTTTATTCAATTATGCAAATAATATTACGTTAATTATATTATGTCTACTTACATGCCGCCAAGCCGGAATACGATACCCACAACGGCAGCGAGGGCGAGGAACACGACCGGGTGCAGCTTTTTCAGCGGCTTCACCAGATTGGTGAGCACCCAGATCACGGCAAACAGGATCAGGTTTTTCCATTGAAGAAGGTCGGCAAGCTGATACGAGGCGCGGTAGGCGTCAAGGTTCACAAGCACCAGCGCGAACACCGACCACCCCGCCGCGGCAATGAGCCCGGTGGATGCCGGGTGGAGCGTGTAGAACGCGGCATCCACGTATTTGTTCGTACGGAAGGCCTGCAGCGCCATAGCGATGAGCACGATGACGATTACGCTCGGAGTGACAAGGCCGAGCGTCGCCACGACGCCGCCGAGAACGCCGCCGCAGTCAAAGCCCGCATAGGTCGCCATGTTGACGCCGATGGGGCCGGGCGTGGACTCGGAAACGGCAAGCATATTCGCCACATCCGCTGTGCTGAACCAGCCGGTCTTTGCGCCGAGAGAATAGAGGAACGGGAGCGTGGCAAGGCCGCCGCCGACGGAAAACAGCCCGACCTTGAAAAATTCCCAGAACAGACGAAGGTAGATCATGCCTTGCCCTCCTTTCCGGTGCGCAGCCATACGCGCACAACGATGCCGAGCACCGCCGCGGCGACGATGAACACCACGGGGCTCACATGGCTGAGCAGCACAGAGCCGATAAACACCGCGAGGAACACGGCAAACGTAAGCTTATCCACCACGGACTTTTTCCAGAGCTTCACGATGGAGTTGAAAATGAGCACGCATACCGCGACGCGGATGCCGGCAAACGCATTCTGCACGGCGGCGATGTGGGCAAAATTGCTCAGCAGCGCCGCAATAACGGTGATGATCACGAGCGACGGCGAAACGATGCCGAGTGTGGCAAAGACCGCGCCGGAGAGCTTTTTCTCCTTGAAGCCGACAAACGTCGCGGTGTTGACCGCAATGACGCCGGGCGTGCACTGGCCGACGGCGAAGTAGTCCAACATCTCTTCCTCCGTGGCCCATTTCTTCTTTTCTACGATCTCGCGCTGCAGAAGCGGCAGCATGGCGTAGCCGCCGCCGAAGGTGAACAGCCCGATCCGGAAAAACGCGCAGAACAGATCCAAAAGCAGAGGCAAGGAAACGACCCTCTTTCCAAATATTTATACCGCACACATTATAGCAAAGTGTTTTCCCGTTGGCAATACGCGAAAGCTATGGTAAAATGTCTGCGGGTGATCGATCTTGACAATACCGTCTGAACTGAAAAAAAATGAAATATATCCCGCCCGCATCACCGGCTACACCTCTGAGGGCGCGGGCGTCTGCCGCATCGGTGAGCGCGCCGTATTCGTTCCGGGAACGATCGTGGGTGAGGAATGGGATGTGCGCATCGTGCGCAGCACATCCGCCGCCGTATGGGGCCGGGGCGAAACGCTTCGCTCCCCGTCACCGCACCGCGCGGAGCCGGACTGTCCGGCATACCCCCGCTGCGGCGGCTGCGCGCTGCGCCACATGGATTATGAGGAGGAGCTTTCTCTGAAATTGCAGCGTGTGAACGACGCGCTGCACCGCATCGGGAAGCTGGACTTTTCCGTCTCCGGCATTCTCCCCGCGCCGGAAGACGCCCGGCAGCGCCGCAAGGTGATCTTCAATGTGGCAGAGCAAAACGGCCGTCCCGTCGCCGGGTTTTACCGCGCGCGCTCGCACGAGGTCGTCCCCGTGCCGGACTGCCCCGCCGTACCGAAGGAAGCGCTTGCGTGTGCGCAGACAGTGCTTGACTGGATGGAGCGGGAGCATATCCCGGTCTACGACGAGGCCGCGAAGAGAGACGGCGTGCGCCATATCTTCTACCGTTCGTCGCATCTCACGGAGAAGGCGGTACTGACGCTCACCGCGTCCCGCTCGCCGGGAGAAAAGGCTCTCGGCATACTTACGGATATGCTGCGCGAGCGCTGCCCGGATGTAACCGGGCTCGTGCTCAACCGCAACACGGCCCGCGGCAACACCGTGCTTGCCGGAGAATTTGATACCGTTTGGGGCAGCGAGGTGCTCACCGAGGGGCTGTGCGGCCTCACGTTCACGCTCTCGCCCCGCTCGTTTTTCCAGGTGAACCCGCCGCAGGCCGAGCGGCTGTATGAGGCCGCGCTCGCCTATGCCGGTATCACGCCGGGCATGACGGCGCTCGATCTCTACTGCGGCACGGGGACGATCGGCCTTTGCATGGCCTCCCGCGGCGCGCGCGTCATCGGCGCGGAGGTCATTCCCGCCGCCGTGGAAAACGCGCGGGACAACGCTGAGCGGAATCATCTTTCGGACGAGTGCGAATTTCTCTGCGCCGACGCGGGCGAGGCCGCCGCAGAGCTTGCGAGGCGCGGCATCCGCCCGCAGGCGATCGTCGTCGATCCGCCGCGGCGCGGGCTGGACGAGAGCGTCATCTCCCACGCCGTCGGGATGCAGCCGGAGCGGATCGTGTATGTCTCCTGCGACCCCGGCACGCTCGCGCGCGATCTCGCCTCGTTTGCTTCCCGCGGCTACGTCCCCACCGACGGCGTCGCCGTAGACATGTTCCCGCGGACGAGCCATGTGGAGACGGTGGTCCTCTTGTCACGAGAAACAAATGTTAAGATATATTGAAGACTGTCTGTTAAGGTGTTTTAGTAAAGGTATCAATTGCTAAGCACCTGTTTTTAAGGAAGAGGCGAAAATAATGATTTCTGAAGAATTGAAAGTGATTGTAGATAAGTTTAAAGAGCAAGGAAAGATGAATTTTCTTGAAGCAACAACCGAAGAAAAAATATCCGAATTCGAGAAAGAACACAGTGTAAAGTTACCGGAAAAATATAAAGAATGGTTATTGTTCTCTGACGGCGGAGAGTTTTTCTTGCCTGCAGGTATTCAATTATATGGTGTTGAGAATAAGCCTGTAATCGATGTTAATAACAACGACAGACCTAGCGACGAATATGTAGTAATTGGTGCACTAGCATCAGGCGACCCTATTCTCTGCGAAAAGGCTGGTGAGAAAATAGCTATCTATAATCAAGAAGCCGGAAAAATCGAAGATGATGAAATCTATGATGATTTTATAGCGTTCTTGAACGATTTGTACGATTTGCTTGGCATAGGAGGTTGATTCTATGTCAAGAAGAACAGCAGAATCTAATAAAGCGATACTTGCTGCTTGGAATAAGGAACAAGAACTTGTTCGGGAAGGAAAAGGGACACGAGAATGGACTCCTGAACAGCAGCAGGATATTCTTGAAAAGGGTAAGGCCTATGATGAAAATGGCGTTGCTTTTCAAGGTCAACATATGAAGAGCGCTGAGATGTATCCGGAGTATCAAGGTGACCCTGGAAACATTCAGCTTTTGACAAGAGCTGAGCATTTAGAAGCTCATAATGGAAACTGGAGAAATCCAACAAACTGGTATTTTAATCCAGTCACTAGAGAAAAAATTGACTTTGGAGAAGGCCCATTTATTCCTTGTGAGATAATAGATTTGCCCGAGCCAATAAAGAGGCCTAGTGTCACATTTGAAGTAATAGAAGATAAAATGCCATACTCGGTAAAAGAGGTAGGCACTAAAAAGGAATCCGGAATTAAACCGGAATCAGATGCTGTAAAAGTAAACTCGACGAATACTGTAAAACCTGATATAAAACCGGCTGGTGGTTTCGGAAATGCGCTAAAAAAAGCTTTTAAAGCTGTAGTAGAATTTTCTAATCGTCATCCAGTACTAACCGGAATTGCTAAAGCAGTTGGTGCAGCAGGAATAGCGGTTGCAACAGATGCAGTTATTAATGGCGGACGTTCAGGTTCTGAAAATGGTGGCTCTAGTGATTATGATTATACCTCATCAAGAAGTAGCAGCTCTTTTTCAGATAGCAATGATGATGTTCTGGTTGATAATTCAGGCACAGATTTTTCCATTGCGCGTTCTTCTCCTGAAGAGCATATGGTTAAAGGTCATGGGCAGCATTATCACTATAAAGATGGCAGTGTTAGATGGAAGGAAAAAGGCCCGTATCCACGTTCCAGAAATAAAGACGAACAAAACTAGCAGAAGCTGATACTAGTGGGTATAAAGTAGTTCCACCAGAGCATTTTGCATGTAATTTAATGCATGTGGGACGTGACCGCGTGCTTCCAATTGCTTTAAATCATACCGACAAAAGAAAGATTGTAAGCACAGCGTATACAATTATTAAGATAAAAGAAGGAAATGATACTATTTTGAAAAAAGGATAAAACCGCTGCAATTTTCATCCCGGAAGAAGATGGAAATTGCGGCGGTTTTGCTTTTATGGGGATTTTACGGATCAAAAGCCGCCATCGTTTCCTTTGGCAGTTTCTCGTTCTCACGGCCCGGAAGATACTCTATCGTTCTGTCGCCCGCATTGCATCAGAAAACCGTTTCGCTGCCGGCGCATAGAGACAGCATCGGACATATCGTGTTCGGTTAAAGGATGGCCGGAACGGATATCAATGGCAGCTATGCTTACCGCAGCCGTGGTCACCGCAGGTGTGACCGGCTTCGCCGTGCGCATGGTCATGGTGGTCACAGTGAACATTGGGATCGTAGCCCAGATTTCCGCTGAGCAATGCGCTCACCGCTGCGTCAGCGTCCCCGCTGACACCGCCGTAGAGCTTGATGCCCGCTTCGGCCAGAGCTGCCTGCGCACCGCCGCCGATGCCTCCGCAAATCAAAGTGTCCACGCCGTTCTGCATCAGGAAGCCTGCCAGTGCGCCGTGACCGCTGCCGTTGGTGTCAACGACTTCCGCATGAGTGATTTTGCCGTCCGCAGCTTCATAAAGCTTGAACTGTTCGGTGTGGCCGAAATGCTGAAAAATTTGACCGTTTTCATAGGTAACTGCAATTTTCATAATGGAATCTCCTTTGCATTTTTTGTTGGATTTTTCTGTGTTGGCTCTCTGCATCCGGCAGCAGCGGCCGCAGTGGGCTGCCTCCTGTCCTCCGCAGATGCGGTAGTTTCCCCCGGTGATGTGCAGCGGTTTCCCGTGGACAAGACACGCTGCGATCTTGCGCCGTGCGCTTTCGTAAATCTCCTGCACGGTAGAGCGGGAAATGTCCATTTGTGCGGCACACTGCTCGTGGGTTTGCTGCTCCAAGTCAACCAGCCGAATGACCTCGTATTCGTCCAGCGTCAGCAGGATCGGCTCGGTATCCTTGCACCCGTTGGGGCAGAATGTATCAACTTGTGGTGCGCCACAAATCCGACGGCACCGTGGCGGTCTTGGCATGGATGCACCCCCTTCGTTTTCGGTATATACCGATTATAACGCCTTGAACAGAAAAAAGCAACATTCTTTTCAAAAGTCGTTGCAATTTCCGTCCACATGTAGAGCTGGTTGATGTTCGGAGTCGAAAGCTACATGTAAGCCATGATCGTATATCACCAATGTGGATGCCGGTCACGGACTGATCAAGGTCGGTTTCAGCCTTGTACCGTTTGCCAATAAATTCCCCAAGAACACGAAGCTCTATAAGCTGATGACCACCAAACCGGGCGAGGGTGCTTAACCTTCGCCATATAGCAGGCAATCCGCAGTTGAATAAATTGTCGAGAAGTTTTGCGGTTTATAATCGCAAAACAAATTGACTTTTGATGAGAGTTGCGGTATACTATCTACAAACGGAGGTGGTCACGATGGTTTACAGACCTTTGTATGTAGAGAAGATTATGGCTTATGTGGATACGCCATTTGTAAAAATCCTCACGGGAGTGCGCCGCTGCGGAAAGTCAACGATCCTGAAAATGATTATGGAGCGATTGAAAACGCAGCATAACATCCCGGAGGAGCGCATTGTCAGTTGCCGCTATGACTCAATGGAATATGAGGATATGACGGCAAAGCAGATGTACGCACAGCTTAAGGAGCGTCTTTCGCCCGATGGAAAAACCTATCTGTTTCTTGATGAGGTTCAGGAAATCAAGGGCTGGGAAAAGGTCGTCAATTCGCTGGCATCGGACTTTGATGTTGACCTGTATGTGACAGGCTCTAACTCCCGCATGATGTCCTCCGAGATCTCGACCTATCTGACGGGACGGTATGTATCTTTCCGCATCTTCACATTGTCCTTTGGCGAATACCTGATGTTCAAAAGTCAATATACCGAGGTGGGAGAGCCGAAGGCAGAGCTTGCTAACTATGTGCGCTTGGGCGGTTTCCCGGCAACGCATTTGCAGGAGTTCTCTCAGGACGAGGTCTACACCATCGTGCGGGATATTTACAACTCCACGATCTTCTCGGATATTGTCAAGCGCAATCAGGTGAGGAAGATCGACCAGTTGGAACGAGTGGTCAAGTACACCTTCAATAATGTGGGCAACACCTTCTCGGCAAAATCCATTTCGGATTATCTGAAAGCAGAGCACCGTGCGTTGGACAACGAAACGGTTTACAGCTACTTGGAGAAGCTGGAGAAAGCCTATTTGCTTCACCGATGCTCCCGCTTTGATTTGCAGGGTAAGGAAATCCTGAAAACACAGGAGAAATTCTATCTTGCCGATACCGCCCTGCGGTACAGCGTTCTCGGCTATAACGCTGACAGCGTGGCATCCAGCCTTGAGAATGTTGTGTACTTGGAGCTTTGCCGCAGAGGCTATACCGTCAATGTCGGCAAGTCCGGCAGCGGCGAGATCGACTTTGTGGCTGTTCGGCAAAATGAAAAGCTCTATGTGCAGGTCACACAGGAGCTTCGTTCTCCGAAAACGGAAAAACGGGAGTATGAGCGTTTGTTGGAGATCCACGACAACTACCCCAAATATGTTCTCACAACGGACGAGTTCTCAGGAGGAAACTACGAGGGCATCAAGACGATGCACATAGCGGACTTCCTGTTAAGCTCTGAATATTAAACGACAGAATCGTGAAATGCTCGCTTGGCAACAGGCGGGCATTTTGCTTTTCGAAAGGAAATTCAATGAAAAAGAAAATCTGTATGATTTTTATTGCGGTGTTTGTAGCCGTTCTCGGCACAAGCACCTATTTTATTATCGACCACCACAAGGAGTCGAATAAGCAAGCTGCGCTTTATGATGAGCTGGCTGAACTTGTAGACGCTGCGACTCAGACAGATGCCGCAACGGAACCGCTGGAGCGGATTCCATACTCCGAGGAAAAGATGCTTCTGCCGGAGCTTGCAGAGCTTTATCAGCAGAACGGCGATTTGGTGGGCTGGATCAGTATTGCAGATACCAACATCAATTATCGCGTGATGCAGTCGGTGAATGAGCCGAATTTCTATCTAAAGCACGGCTTTGATAAGGAATACTCCGACTATACGATTCCCTTACTTTGGCACTGGCACAGTCACGCACAAGATAGCCGTTGAGAAAGCCGGTGATGACAGATATTTCCTCATCCGTATAAAACATGGCGTCCCTCCTGAATTCAATCACACAGGGCAAAGTATAGCATATTTTCTTTGCATCCACAAGCAGTCTTGTATCAACCGGGCTTCCTCTATGTCAAGGTCACCTTGAAAAGTGGCGGCATACCGACTTTGTGACAGTTTTGTGACACTTTCTCCGCACTTTTGCGGGGGAAGTCAGAGACTTCTTCTGATATGATACAGACAAGGTTGATACACGACCTGAATATTTCAAAGAAGGAGCGTAACATACCATGAAAAAGAAAACAGTTTGGAGCCTTTTACTGGCACTGGCAATGACGGTTACAGCCATCGGAGCATCGACTGCGGCATTTGCCGCTGCGCCCAATCAGGCAGAGCCGCAGACCCTCATCGCTACCGAAAACGAGGATGCCATTTGGGATCAGATCGAGGCACTGGAGGAAAAAAGCGATGCCGTATTCCAGAGAAATGAAGCACTGTGGGACAAGGTAGACGAGGCCTGCAATGCCCTGCCTGATGACTACGATTTCGAGAACTTTGACGAGGCGGCGTTCATCCGCGGCATGACTGCGCTGACGGAGGCAGAGAAGGAAACCCTTTTGAATGACATCAAGGAGCTGAACGAGCTGGACGCCCAGATGGAGAAGCTGTATAGGCAGCTGCCCGCCTGCGACAATATGCCGCTTTACGAGAAGGCACTGGAAAAGGCCGATCCCAAGGTGCTGGACGAGATCGACGCCCTGGAGCAGGAGTATGACCGCCTCTGCGAGAAGAACGCCGATCTGTGGGACAA
>ERZ824978.3316-NODE-3316-length-12224-cov-3.174788_pt1 | contig 12224 bp, 10 predicted proteins | sample MGYA00519860_ERZ824978 | MGnify/ENA primary metagenome ERZ824978 (study PRJEB31778, sample SAMEA3449184) | human gut metagenome | biome: human gut; feature: human-associated habitat; material: faeces | place: United Kingdom | collected 2010/2012 ... | reverse complement strand
CAAACCTTAACGCCGATGCGGCCGTAGGTGGTCTTCGCCTCGGCAAAGCCGTAATCGATGTTCGCGCGCAGCGTCTGCAGCGGGATCGAACCCTCGTGATAGCCTTCGGAACGCGCGATGTCGGCGCCGCCCAGACGACCGGACACGGTGGTCTTGATGCCCTTCGCGCCCATCTTCATCGCGCGGCCGATGGTCTGCTTCATCGCGCGACGGAAGGAGATGCGCTTTTCAAGCTGCTGAGCGATGTTTTCCGCAACCAGCTGCGCGTCGGTGTCGGGATTCTTGATTTCGACGACGTCGAGGCTGACCTGCTTGCCGCTCAGGAACGCTTCAACCTTCTTCTTCAGCTCCTGCACCTTCGCGCCGCCCTGACCGACAACGATGCCGGGCTTCGCGGTATACACGATCACGGTGACCTTGGAGACAGAGCGCTGGATGTCGATGCGGGACACGCTCGCATCCGCCAGCTCTTTTTTCAGCATCTTACGAAGATTGTAATCTTCGATCAGATTGTTGGAAAAGTCCTTTTTCCCAGCGTACCACTTGGTGCCCCAGTCGAGGATGACACCAACGCGAGCGCCATGGGGATTTACTTTCTGACCCATCTTAAATCCTCCCTCACTTCTGGTCGAGCACGATCGTAATGTGGCTGGTGTGCTTCTTGATCATGTCGGCACGGCCATGAGAACGCGCCCAGTAACGCTTGAGCGTCGGGCCCTGATTCGCATATACCTCGGCGACATACAGGCTCGCGCGATCCATTTCGAGATTGTTCTCGGCATTGGCGATCGCAGAGTTGAGAAGCTTCTCAACATAGGGAGCCGCGCTCTTCGGGGTGTACGCAAGAATCGCGAGCGCCTGATCCACCTGCTTGCCGCGGATCAGATCGACGACGATCTTGGCCTTGCGGGGAGTAACGCGGACATACTTGGCAGTCGCGTGCGGACGCTTATCGGCGTTTGCCTTGCGCGCGGCGGCCTTCTCTTTTACTCGAGTTGCCATTTTCTATACTCTCCTTCCCTTACTTGCGGGTCGACGCTTTTTCACCGGCGTGTCCCCTGAAGGTACGGGTGGGGGCGAATTCGCCGAACTTGTGTCCGACCATATCTTCGGTCACATAGACCGGGACATGCTTGCGACCGTCATGGACGGCAACCGTGTGACCGATGAAATCGGGGAAGATGGTAGAAGAGCGGGACCAGGTCTTCAGGACCTTCTTCTCGCCGGCTGCGTTCATCTCCTTAACGCGCTTGAGAAGCGCGGGCTGAATGAACGGGCCCTTCTTAACAGATCTGCTCATTTAGGTTTGCCTCCTTTCAGGCTTACTTCTTCTTGGAAGCTCTGCTGACGATCATCTTGTCAGAGTACTTACGATGCTTGCGCGTCTTGACGCCCTGCGTCTTCTTGCCCCACGGGGACATCGGAGCGGGCATGCCGACCGGAGAACGGCCTTCGCCGCCGCCGTGCGGATGGTCGCACGGGTTCATGACCACGCCGCGGACGCTGGGACGAATGCCCATGTGACGGGAGCGACCGGCCTTACCGATGCGGACGTTAGAATGATCGGTGTTGCCGACCTGACCGACGGTCGCGCGCGCCTTCATGCTGACCTTGCGGACTTCGCCGGAGGGCAGACGGATCTGCGCGTAATCGCCTTCCTTTGCCATAACCTGCGCGGCGGTGCCGGCGGAACGAACCATCTGACCGCCCTTGCCAACCTTGATCTCGATATTGTGGATCAGGGTGCCCAGCGGGATGTTCGCGATCGGGAGGCAGTTGCCGGGCTTGATGTCGGCTTCGGCGCCGCTCATCACGGTGTCGCCAACCTTCAGACCCAGAGGCGCGAGGATGTACGCTTTTTCGCCGTCCGCGTAATACAGCAGCGCGATAAAGCAGGTGCGGTTCGGATCGTATTCGATCGCCTTCACAGTCGCCGGAATGCCATCCTTGGTGCGCTTGAAGTCGATGATACGGTACTTGCGACGCGCGCCGCCGCCCTGATGACGGACGGTGATTTTGCCCTGATTGTTGCGACCGGCCTTGTGGCGCAGATCGGTCAGCAGGGACTTTTCAGGCGTCTTCTTGGTAACTTCTTCGAAGGTCAGGACCGACATGAAGCGCCGCGCAGGCGAAGTCGGCTTGTACACTCGAATTGCCATGTTGGAGTCTCTCCTTCCTTGTTGGTTCTTTTTCGGCGAACCTGCCATTCATCAGGCGCGCGATTCGCGCCATTTAATAGGAATAAATTATTCCTCAGCCGCCATGCCCTCGAAGAACGGGATGCCCTTGGAATCCTTCTTCAGGGTGACGATCGCCTTCTTAACCTCAGCCGTGCGGCCCTGGGTGCGGCCCTGGCGCTTGATCTTGCCTTCGGTGCGCATGGTGTTGACGGACTCAACCTTCACGCCCGGGAAGACTTCTTCGATCGCGTTCTTGATCTCAGTCTTGTTTGCGTTGATGGCGACGCGGAAGGTGTACTTCTTGTTCGCCATTTCAGCGTAGGACTTCTCGGTCAGAACCGGACGAATGATGATGTCATATCCACTCTTCATTCTGCGTAAACCTCCTCAACGCGCTTCACAGCGTCCTGCGAGATGATGAACTTGTCGCAGTTCAGGATGTCGACGACATTCAGGCTGCCCACGAAGGTGGTCTTTACGTTCTGAATGTTGTTGCTCGCGCGAACGACCTTTTCGTCGGGATCGGCGGTCACGATCAGAGCCTTCTTGTCCGCGCCCAGCGCCTTGAGCATGGTAACCACGTTCTTGGTCTTGGCTTCGGCGAGCTCGATGTTGTCCACAACGATCATTTCGGATTCGGCGACCTTGCTGGTCAGCGCGCTCTTCATCGCGAGGCGGCGAACCTTTCTCGGAACGCTGATGCGATAGTCACGGGGCTTCGGAGCGAACACGACGCCGCCGTGGGTGAACTGGGGCGCTCTGCGGCCATGATGACGCGCATTGCCGGTGCCCTTCTGACGATAGATCTTTTTGCCGCCGCCGCGCACTTCCGTGCGGGTTCTGGCGCTCTGGGTGCCCTGGCGCTGCGCGTTCATGTAGGCGCGGACAACCGCGTGCATCGCGCTAACGCTGACCTCGGCTGCGAAGATATCATCGGAGAGAACGATCTCGCCGACCGCAGCGCCCTGCATATTGACTACTTTAACGTTTGCCATGATTGCGTCCTCCTATTAACCCTTCACAGCGTCGCGCACCATGACGAGACTGCCGTTCGCACCGGGGATCGCGCCCTTGATCATGAGCAGGTTGCGCTCGGCGTCCACCTGGACGATCTCCAGGTTCTGCACGGTGACGCGCTCGCCGCCGTACTGACCAGCCATGTGCTTGTTCTTGAACACGCGGGACGGGTCAGAGTTTGCACTCAGGGAACCGACGCCACGATGGTACTTGGAGCCGTGCGCCATCGGGCCGGTGTGCTGATTCCAGCGCTGGATCGCGCCGGTGTAGCCGTGTCCCTTGCTGGTTCCGCTCACATCGATCTTATCGCCTTCCGCGAACACATCGCACTTGATGGTATCGCCGACGGAGTAGCTCGAAACGTCCTCAAAGCGGAACTCGCGAAGATGACGGGCCGGAGCAACGCCTGCCTTGGCAAAATGACCTAGCTCGGGCTTGTTGAGCAGTTTCTTGGCTCTCTGCTCGGAGAGCTCGCCGAAACCGACCTGTACCGCTTCATAACCGTCGGTCGCCTGGGTCTTCACCATGGTCACGGTGCAGGGGCCCGCTTCAACGACGGTGACCGGGACCAGACGTCCGTCGGAGACGAAGATCTGAGTCATGCCGATCTTGGTGCCGAGAATTGCCTTTTTCATTGTTACACCTCTTTCGGTTATTACGCAAACCGCTTGGCAGTTTGCACGATAAGCCGCTTCTCCTCTTTTTCAGAAAGCCGTGAGAGTGCTTTCCAAAATCGATTTGTTACAGCTTGATCTCGATTTCAACGCCCGCCGGCAGGTCCAGCTTCGTCAGCTGAGCAACCGTGCGCTCGGTGGGGTTCAGGATGTCGATCAGGCGCTTGTGCGTGCGCATTTCGAACTGCTCGCGAGAGTCCTTGTGCTTATGCGGGGAACGAAGGATCGTAACGATTTCCTTCTCGGTCGGGAGCGGGATCGGGCCGGAAACGCGAGCGCCCGTGCGCTTCGCGGTCTCGACGATGCGCGCCGCGCTTGCATCGATGATCGAATGCTCGTAAGCCTTCAGCTTGATGCGGATTTTCTGGTTTGCCATGGTTTCTCCTCCTGTTGAACTCATGCACACGCTACCGGGCGTGTCCTATTCTTTTTTTATCGACGGGCATGAGCTCCGTCGTCCGATTCTGCGGACTGGTCTTCCGGAAATTCCCGGCTCAAAGCCGCAACCTTCCGGTTCATCCCTGCCGCCGCGTGTAAGTCAAACATCCATTCAAATCCGGTAATTTGCGCATGGATATCCCAGCACACGACTTTTTTATTATACACGAAACCGCCCGAGAATGCAAATGCTTCGGGCGGTTTTTTCAGTTAATTCTTGAAGAAAATTGTCATCTAATTTTTGTCTTATTTGATTCGGCGGTATGCGGTTAGAATCGGAACGCCGAGCGCGTCGATTCGGAACCATTCTTCAAACGCACCGTCCGGATTCCAGCTCGGGAAAACGAGGTCGCTCCCGTCGATTTCATTCCCCGCCGCAGCTGCGAGCTCCTCATCCGAAAACGCCTTCGACGCGCGATGGTATTCCTCCCAGACGAGCACGCAGTCCGCCTCGCTCAGCTTCCACGTGAAGGAAATCGAATCGCGCAGGCGTGTGGGCGCGGCTTCAAGCGCGTTTGCAAACGTGCCGGTGCAGGCGAAATTGGTTGTCACACGCACCTTTTCGCCGCTTTCCGCGATTTTTTCCATCGCCGGACGCGCCGCGAGCAGCCAGTAGTCCGTCTCGTAATCGGCTTTCGCAAACGGCGACGCGATCAGGTTGAACGTCGAATCCTCCAGCGGATGCGTCAGCGCAATGACGCCGCCGTTTACCGCCATTGCCGCCGCAACCGCGATCGAAATCGCCTTTTTCCCCCGCGGGAAGCGCCCGATCAGCGCATGAAGCCCATAAGCCGCCAGCACGATCATCGATGCATACGAAAAATAGAAATGCCGCCAGCCGTTATACAGCACCATGCCGCCGACCACTGCGTACAGAATCGGAACCAGCGCGATCAGCGCGACGAGCAAGACAAGCCGCGCGCGCGTCCATTCCGCAAATTCATCGCCGATTGTGCCGATCGCCGCCCTCGGACGCTTTGATCCGGCAATTGCCGAAATTGCTCCGACCAGCGAAAGCAGCTGGATATAGATCGGAATCGACATTGCCATCAGCTTCGGCAGGTAATACCACGGCAGCGCATCGCCCGCGCCGGGGCGATAGATTTTGCCCTCGAACAGCATCGGCGCGGTCAGGCGTGTGAATTCCTTCGCATACTGAACGACATACCGGACATAGCCGATCGGATCGCCCCACATCGCCGGCGTAAGCAGCGCATATCCCGCAAAGAAAACGGCAATCGCGGCGATTCCCTTTTTCCACGCACGCTTATCGAGCGTTCTGTTCGCGATATGGCTGATCAGATACGCGACGCCCATCGCGCCGAAGCACCACGCGCCCAGGATTTTCGTGTTCGCCGCAAATGCGCCGAAGAGCGCCATCCATATGCCGTCGCGCATCCGGTTTCCGCCGATCCATTTCACGCCGAAGTAAATCACGATCAGGAACAGCGAAAGCAGCACCATATCCTTATTGTTGAAATGTCCGGACGCGAACATCCTCGGCGTTAAATACAGCATCAGCACCGCGGCGCATGAGAATTTCCGCGACGCGCCCAGCAATACCCGCGCAATGCCATACAGCGCCGCGCAGCCGGCGACGAACCACAGAAAAGTATACGCGTGCCAGCCCAGCGACAGCGCGCGCGGCGAAATCCGGTTCAGCATTACGCTGATCGGGTAAAACGGATAATATGCCGAAACGCCGTGATCGCGCTCGATGCTTTCGGAAATCCGCACCGCGCCGTCCGTCAGCCGCTGCGCAATGGAGCTGTTCTCGCCCAGCAATCGGCAGGCGTATTCAGCGGCGTTGGATTCAAGAATGGCGTATTCCGTGCCCTCGTCGGTAGTTTTGCCGTAGTCCAGCCCCGCGATCACGCCCGCAATCAGCAGCACCGCGAAGAAAATCGCGACCGCGCGCCTGGAAAAATCGCTTCCGCCCTTTTTCATGTTCATTCTCCCGTTCGATACTGCCATACGGTGGCGTTTCCGTATTCGCCGACCGCCTCCATCCGGACGCTTTCGTCGTAATGCTCGCGCAGCCAGATCAGCACGCGCGTCGCATTCTCCTCACCGCCGGCGACGAACGTATTCTCCCTTTCAATCAGTGCGCGCATCGGATTGCGAATGCCCATCCGATTCAGCTGGTCGTAAAACGTCTTCTGTCCGTAGCTCACATCGCCCATCGTCAGATGATGATCGGAAACGTCCTTGCTCGGCAGATACGACGGCTGATCATTGCACGGCGAAATCTGCGGCGCTTCCTCTGCGCGCGTCATATCCCAGATGTAGACATAGCCGTCCTTTTCGTCGTCCGCGGCGGTCGAACGCGCGTTGAACGCGCTTTGCAGCTCGCCCGCATCGCGCGCGGCAACCCAGCCCGCGCTCAGCAGCACTGCAAACGCCATAATCGCCGAAAGAACGCCCATTGCTTTGTTTCCCTCCGGCGAATCGAACAGCATCGCCGCAAACACATTTCCAAGCATGCCAATGCACAGGCAACAGACCACGCGCGACGGAAGTCTCCCCTGTCTGAGCAAATACAGAAGGATCATTCCCGCACCGATCACCGAAAACGCCGCGCGGAGCTTCTGCGGCGCGCCCTTTCGCGTAAGCAAATACACCGCCAGCAGCGCCGTAAACAGAAACAGCGGAATATGATCGTTCGTCTCCGAAAGCATATCCATGATCGCCGAATAAATCGTGCGCGGGGAAAGCGCCGTCTTTTCGCCCGCAATCGCGTGAACGTCATCGAGGTATTCGCGCGTCACAATATCGGTATCCAGCAATACCCAATGGGTCAGGCATTCGTAATCGTTTTCGCTGAAAAACGGATTTTCGATTTCGGAATAGTCCTTCATCGGGTAATCGACCACCGAGATGCGCGAGGAATTGTACGCGTATTCCTCGCTGTAGGCGCCGCGGATATACGTAAAATAAATCTCCGTACCCGCCGCCGCCATCAGAACGAATGCCGGAAGCAGCAGGCAAACGAGCTTCTTCGCCCGCGCGCCGAGCCCGTCCCTTTTTCCGTCCCACGCGCGCAAAGCCATATCCAGCAGCATGAACGGAAGAATCATAATCCACGCCTGAACCCGCAGCACGCAGCCCGCCGCGATGAACGCGTACCCCGCGATTCGCCGCCCGAGCATTTTTTCTTCCGATCGCTGAACGCTCGCCAGCATCAGCCAGCCCGCGCAAATGAACAGCGCCGTCCAGACCGTATAATTCGCGCTATATATATGAAGCAATCCATACGTTCCGGCAAGCCCCGCGTGCATGGCAACCGCGGCAAACCGGCTTTTCGCATTCTCGAGAATCAGCTGCGAAAGCGCGAACATCGCCGCCAGCGCAATCGCCCGCTCCGCCAGCATGAACGCGCTCGCGTGCGGAAGCAGATCCGAAATCCAGCCCAGGAGCTTACAATACGACGGGCTGATGTGCACGAACACCCGATCCGCACCGAAGCAGCCCGCGATTTCCATCGCCGCGCCGTAATTGTCAATCGCTTCAAACAGCCGCTGGCTGAGCATTGTCAGATACAACAGGAGCGTAAACGCCGCCGAAATCAGCACCCGCGCGCGCTTATTCATCCGCATGAATGTATTCCTCCAGAATGAATTTCGGCCGGCGCTTCGTTTCCATATAGATTTTGCCCACGTATTCGCCGATCAATCCCAGCGCCACCAGCTGCATTCCGCCCAGCAGCCAGATGCTCATCATGATCGAAGCCCAGCCCGCGACGCTGTGTCCCCGGCACAGCGAAACCAGCACGTAAATCGCCATCGCCACGCCGAGCAAAGCGCAGATCAAGCCTGCGAACGTCACCAGGCGAATCGGCTTGTTGCTCAGACACGTAATGCCCTCCATCGCAAACGCGATCATCTTTTTCAGCGGATATTTCGATTCGCCCGCCACGCGCTCGCCGCGCTCGTATTCCACGATCGCCGTCTTGAATCCGAGCATCGGAACCATGCCGCGCAGGAACATATTCACCTCGCCGAACGACAGAAGCGCCTCCAGCGCGCGCCGCGACAGCAGCCGGTAATCCGCGTGGTTGTACACCATTTCAACGCCCATCCGATTCATCAGCTTGTAAAAGCCCTGCGCGGTGGTACGCTTGAAAAATGTGTCCTTCTTCCGGCTCGAACGCACGCCGCTGACCACGTCCGCGCCCTCGGAATACTTTTCAAGGAAGCCGTACATGGCGTTAACGTCGTCCTGCAAATCCGCGTCGATCGTAATTACGCAATCGCATTTCTTTGCCGCCATCGTCATGCCCGCCCAGAGCGCGTTCATATGTCCCGCGTTGTGCGCGAGCTTTACGCCTTCAAACCGCTTGTCGCGTTTGCACAGATCGGAAATGACCTGCCACGTCCGATCGCGGCTGCCGTCGTCCACGAGCGTGATGCGGCTCTTTACGTCGATCAGATTGCGCTTCATCATATCGTCCGTCAGCGCAATCAGCTTTTCCGACGTGATCGGCAGCGCTTCTTCCTCGTTGTAGCAGGGAATCACAATATACAGTACCGGCGCTTTCATACGCTTTTACCTCCTATTTCAGCACGATTCCGTCCGCGCCGATCAGATTCGCCAGCGCGCCGAAATCATAGCCTTCGTCCACCCGATATTCATCCGGCGCCTGATACGCCTTCTTTTCCTCGATCATATAAAGAACCACCGGAATGCGCCCGGGCGTGTCCTTCAGCGCCTTCAGAACCGCGTCCCGCTTCGCCTCGGGCACCTTCAGATACAGCTTCTTTTCGCCGGAAGCCTTCGCCCTGCGCGGCGCGGCGCCTTCAAGGTGCGGCTTTTCCGGAATTTTTTCACCGAGCGGCGCAACCTGATCCAGCAGCAGCTTCGGGCTTTCTTCATCGCGCACGGAGAGCCGCCCCGTCATGCGCACGGCGGACTCCTCAATCAGCGCGGCGCTCACCCGCTCGTACACCTTCGGGAACACCAGCACCTCCGTGATTCCGTAAAGATCCTCGAGCTGAACAAATGCCATCAGCCCGCCGCTGCGCGTCGCCTTCGTTCGCTTCTCTGAAATCAGTCCGCCCATTTCTACGCGCCGCCCGTCGTATTTCAGGAGCATTTCAGGATCGCCCTCCGCGAGCTCCTCCAGAAATTTGGAATTGACCTCCAGCTCCGAAAGCGCGTCCGTATACGCGTCCAGCGGATGCCCCGTGATGTAAACGCCGGTCGTTTCCTTTTCCATTTGCAGCCGGTCGGTCAGGTCGAAATCCGGGAAATCCGGCATCGGAATCTCCGGCGCGACCACCGTTTCCTCCGTAAAGCCAAACAGTGAAAGCTGACCCTCGATCGCGTCCCTGTTACGCTTCGCCGCGCCGTCCATCGCACGCTCGTAAACGTTCACCTTCTGCCGGCGATTGCCGGGCAGCGAATCCATCGCGCCCGATCGAATCAGGCTTTCAACGCATTTCTTGTTCAGAAGCGAGCCCGCCATGCGGTTGATCATGTCGAACAGCGTCTTAAACGCACCGTTCTGATTTCGTTCCGCCACCAGCGCCGCCACAGGAACCGCGCCCAGGCTCTTGATCGCCGAAAGCCCGAAGCGAATGCCCTTTTTGCCATCCGCGCCCACGTCCACGGAGAACTTCTTCATCGAACGATTCACGTCCGGCGGCAGCACGGAAATGCCGTTTTTGCGGCAATACTGGATGTAATACGCGATCTTCGCGGCGTTGCCAACCACGGAATTCATCATTGCCGCCATGAATTCCACCCGATGATGCAGCTTCAGATACGCCGTCTGCACAGCGACCACGGCATATGCCGCCGCGTGCGATTTATTAAACGCATAGCTGGCGAACGCAGTCATTTCATCGAAAATCCGCTCGGCAATTTCCGCCGAAACGCCGTTCCGCACGCAGCCCGGCACGATCACCCTGCCGTTCTCGACCTGCCCGTGAATGAAGATTTCCTTCTCCTTCGCCATCACGTCGTGCTTTTTCTTCGCCATTGCGCGGCGCACGAGGTCGCTTCTGCCCATCGAATAGCCCGCCAGATCGCGCACGATCTGCATAACCTGTTCCTGATACACCATACAGCCGTACGTTACCTCCAGAATCGGCTGAAGCTTCGGCGTTAAATACTGAACCTTGCTCGGATCCTGTTTGCCGGCGATGTATTTGGGAATCGATTCCATGGGGCCCGGGCGATACAGCGAAATCGCCGCGACGACGTCCTCGAAATTGCCGGGCTTCATGTTCATCAGAAAGCTCGTCATGCCGCCGGATTCCAGCTGGAACACGCCGTCGGTATCGCCGTCGGAGATCATTTTGTAAACGCCGGGATCGTCCATCGGAATGTCGTTTGCGTCCGGAACCGTTCCGCCGCCCTCGCGCACCATCGCAATCGTATCCATGATCACGTTCAGCGTCCGCAGTCCCAGAAAATCCATCTTCAGAAGCCCCAGCGCCTCGACGATCGTCATCGGATACTGCGTGGTGATCACGTCGTCGTTCGTTTGCAGCGGACAGTATTCTACCACCGGATCCGCGGTAATCAGCACGCCTGCCGCATGGGTCGACGCGTTGCGCGGCATTCCTTCGAGCTTGCGCGCCATATCGATCAGCCTTTTGACGCTTTCGTCGTTCTGATACGCCGCGCGCAGTTCGGAATTGACCTCCATTGCGCGATCGATCGTGATATTCAGCTCAAACGGAATCATCTTCGAGATCGTCTCGACCTCGCGATAGCCCATGCCCAGCACGCGCCCGACGTCCTTAATCGCCGCGCGCGCCGCCATCGTGCCGAAGGTAATGATCTGTGAAACGTGATCCGCGCCGTAGCGGCTGCGCACGTAATCGATCACCTTTCCACGGCGCTCGTAATCGAAATCGCAATCGATATCCGGCATGGAAATGCGCTCCGGATTCAGGAATCGCTCGAACACCAGCGCGTATTTCAGCGGATCAATTTCGGTAATCCCCAGCGAATATGCGACGATTGAGCCCGCGCCGCTGCCGCGCCCGGGGCCCACGCCCACGCCGTGCGTCTTTGCATAATGGATGAAATCCCAGACAATCAGGAAGTAATCGACATAGCCCATCGATTCGATCACGCCCAGCTCGTATTCCATGCGCTCGCGCGCGTCCCTGCGATCAGGCCCATAGCGCCGGATCAGCCCTTCCTCGACGAGCCTGCGCAGATAGCCCACATTCGTCTCGCCCTCGGGCAGCGGAAACGCTGGCAAATAGGTCTTCGAAAAGTCGAATTCCACCTGGCAGCGCTTCGCGATTTCCTCCGTGCGCTCGATCGCATCCGGAAAATTCGGGAACGCGGCGCGCATTTCCGCCTCGGATTTGACGTAAAGCTGGTCGGTTTTCATGTGCATTCGATTCTCGTCCGACAGCGTTTTGCCGGTCTGAATGCACATCAAAACCTCCTGCGCCTCGGCGTCCTCGCGCGCAAGATAGTGGCAGTCGTTCGTGACCACCATCGGAAGGCTCATGCTCCGCGCCAGCCGAACCAGCCGCGGCAGCACCTGCTTCTGTTCGGGAATCCCGTGATCCTGAAGCTCGATAAAGAAATTGTCGCGTCCAAAGATCGAAACGTATTTTTCCGCCATTGCGCGCGCTTCGTCCTCGCGCCCATCCAGAAGCAGCTTCGGCAAATCGCCGGACAGACACGCCGACAGCGCGATCAGCCCCTCGTGGTATTTTTCGAGCAGCGCATAATCCACGCGCGGTCGGTAGTAATACCCCCGAAGAAAGCCCTCGCTTACGAGCTTTGATAAATTTTTATAGCCCGTCTGGTTTTCGCACAAAAGGATCAGATGGCTGTTTCCGCGCCCCGCGCCGGTCTTGTTGTCCATATCGGGACACACGTAGACCTCGCAGCCGATCACCGGATGAATGCCCGCCGCCTTCGCTTCGCGATAAAAATCGACCAC
>ERZ824978.3309-NODE-3309-length-12251-cov-3.256314_pt1 | contig 12251 bp, 7 predicted proteins | sample MGYA00519860_ERZ824978 | MGnify/ENA primary metagenome ERZ824978 (study PRJEB31778, sample SAMEA3449184) | human gut metagenome | biome: human gut; feature: human-associated habitat; material: faeces | place: United Kingdom | collected 2010/2012 ... | reverse complement strand
GTAGAGCACTTGACTTTTAATCAAGTTGTCCGGGGTTCGAATCCCCGATGCCTCACTTTTTAAATGGATCAGATAAATTCCCATTTATTGCTCAAGGCAGTAGGTGGGAATTTTGTTTTATATCTGTGCGAGTATAGTATAAAGGAAGACGGTTACGTTGTGATTCAGCGTAACCGTCTTTTTTATATCATAGAAAATTACGTACTGACGAACGAATCAGCAGAGCCATCGAGTAGGATTTCAATGGTAGGAGTATGTCAATGCGATAAAAAATTATTATGGACATTTTCGACAAAAAATGTTCACTTTGCGACAAATTTGACAAAGTTCAAGAGATAAAAATGTTATATAATTAGAGCATAGCTGTACAGTATTAAGACTTTATCATAAGAATGAGCAGGAAATCTGTTATGATCAGGATTACCAGGAAGACAATACAGATGGTCATAGAATAGATATTCTGGATCTGGTTTGGATTCTGCGGATCACATTTAATCTGAACATGCTTTCCGGGGGCTTTGCCGAGGCGTAAAAACTCGATTCGGTCAGCTGTGTAGTCTTGTTCCTTGTAGGTGTAAGAGTACTTCACATAGTTATGATAATTGGAACTATGAGGCTTGTTAGAATTATTTGAGCGGCTGACAGATGATATAACAGCATCTACAGGTACGTAATCATGATATTTTATGGCGGAACAGATAGTTATTGTCAGAAAAAAAACAGTTCCGATTACGCAGCAGCCCAGAATAACCGGTAAAATTTGGCGTGCTTTTGGATTTACGGTGACACTCATGATTTTTCTCCTTTCTTGGTTGATAGTCTGATAATTTACGGGGGATTAATTATAAATGATTTCGAATGATCTCGAAAATTTATAATTGGTGAACATTATAGCATAGTACAGCAGAAGGGAAAAGTGCTTATGAAGAGAAAAAGTGCATCAAAAAAATTGCTGCCGCTGATGCTGATCCTGATGTTGATCTTAGGAATCAGCATGCCAGCAAATGCAGCTGCAAATCCCAGACTGAACAGTACAAAAAAGGTTTTGTACGTGGGAAAAACATCTCAGTTAAAGGTTGTAAATTGGAAGAAAGCCGTGAAATGGTCTTCTTCCAATAATAAAGTTGTAAAGGTTTCGTCAAAGGGAAAGATAACGGCTGTGAAGACCGGAACCGCAACAGTAAAGGCCAGAATTGCCAAAAAGACATTAACCTGTAAGGTTACAGTAAAAAGCCCGGGAATGTCAGTGAAAAAAGCCGTATTGTATGTAAAGGGAAAAAGTCTGCAGTTAAAAGTAAACGGTGTTTCGGGAAAGACGGTATGGAGTTCTGCCAATAAAAAAATCGTTAAAGTCAGCTCTAAGGGAAAAATAACAGCAGTAAAAACCGGAACAACCGTGGTTAAAGCTAAAATAGGAAAAAAAGTATATACCTGTAAGGTTACTGTAAAAAATCCTTATCTGTCTGCAAAGAGCTTAAAATTTGTATGGGGAACAGCGAATACATCCAGGAAACTTTCGATAAAGGGTGATGTGATCAAAACTGCCTCAAGTTCAAATACAAAGGTTGCCAAGGTAAAAAAAGATGGTACGGTTTCTGTAACAGGAACAGGAACATGTACAGTAACCTTTAAAGATTCCAAGAAGAGAACATATCGATGTAAGATAACAGTTGTGAAACCAACACTGAAAAATCAAAAAGCTACTCTGGAAGAAGGGGAAAGTATCCAGCTTGGTTTTAAGGAAAAGGGTGTTAAAGTAAGCTGGTCATCTGCTGATCAGAAAATTGCAACAGTAACAAAAACAGGTGTTGTCCAGGCAGTCGGAGAGGGAAATACATCGATCGTTGCCAAAGTAAAAGGAATAAAAATCTTTGCAAGGATTTTTGTTACGAAAAAATACGTGCAGGATTCCGGACATGAATACACCAGAGGTGAATGGGTAAAACTTCTTCTGGATAAAGTTGGCTGTAAGTATGAAGAGCAGTTTGACAGCAAAAATTATTATTATGCTGATACCAGAGAAAATGAAAATGGAATCGCAGCAGAAATTGCAAAAACTATGGGAATCATTCCCGATGAAACCGATGAGCAGGATGTTCCATACTTTTATCCTGACGAATATGCAACAAGAGAGTTTGCCGCATATACAGCAGTAATGCTTATGGGATATGAAACTACGGATGAAGAACCGACATGTACAGATGCGGCTCAGATCAGGTATAAAAATGTTGTAGCTATTGCACTGAAAAAGAATATGCTGTCTCTGAATGGAGATACCTTTGAACCGGAGAAGGCAATTAACGGAAATGATGCAGCTCAGATCTTAAAAGCTATCGACCAGATCACTGAGGACTCAGTAATCGATGAGAATTATGACAGCAAGGTTACCTATGCAACAAATGTAGTTGAAGTCAAAGATACTTCCAAAAATATATACAATGTTGTCCAGAACAGTGACGGAACTTATACGATCACAGTAAAAGATGGAAATGCTTATAAAAATCTGGAAACCGGAAAGGTTGTACTGTTTTCTGCAAAGGAAATGGGAACAGATACAGATATTGCATTAAAAGTCCAGAATATCACAAAGGACGGACAGGGCCGTCTGATCATTAAGGCCGGCAAACCGGATGATATTTCAGAGGTTTACAAATCAATTGATTTTGAAGGTGCAGGAATTGCAGATCCGGAAAATATGCAGGTAACTGCAGAGGGCGTTCAATATGAGTATATTCCGGAAAATTCAAGTGAGGTGCCGGCAGGAGGACTTACTCTCGGCGGAAGTATTCCGGTTCCAGGTAAATTGAAATTTGATCTTAATCATAAATTTAATGATAAGGTGAAGCTGTCCGGTTCTGTTGCTGTTACGATTCCGGATGTAAGCTGTAAGCTGGATGCTGGATTCAGCTGGGGAAAGATAGAGGTAAAGCATTTTATTGCGTCAGTTACAGGAAAAGCTGATTTCGAAGGCGGACTTTATATAAGTGGCGTGAATTCAGAGCAGCAGATCAAACATGCAAGTGGAACTATGGAAACAGTCAGCGATGTACTTGAACTGGGACGAGTTCCTATAAAGCTTGGTACAACTGGTCTTTCTGCAGATCTGGTGGTTTCTCTGTTTTATGATGTGTCCGGGCAGTTTGTTGTGAAATATTCCGTTGAAGCAACCGGCGGATATGAATTCAAAGATGGAAATGGAAGATTTATCCATGATTTCAGTCAGACTTTGACACCGGTCACAATAGAAGGATCTGCGAAATGCGGTCTTCAGTTTGGATTAAATCTGACTGCATTGGAGACATGGGATCTGGCAGGAATTGATATTAAGGTAGGACCTGCGGCAAAGGCAAGCGTATCCTATACAGTTCGTGATGCCGGAAATGTGCTTTGTTCTGATGTAAGAACCTATATTTACGCAGCGGGTGAGTTGAATCCGGATACGGTGGTCGGAAAGTTCCTGAAAACGGTATGGCATTATACGTTGTCCAAGGATTTTCTGTCTGATGATGACGATAATCCACTAAAATTGAAGGTTCATTTTGAAAATGGAACACTGGTAGATAAATGTACAGTCGGAGCCGGAAGCATTGAGGGAAGCGTTTTGGATTCAAACAGTAAAGCTCCTGTAAAAAATGCCAGCGTGGAAGCATATTCCGGAACAGTCAAGGTTGAAAAAACTTTCACGAAAGAAGATGGAACTTATTCATTTAATGATCTTGATGAAGGAACCTACAAAATTGTTGTCACAGCAACCGGTTACCAGAAATATGAGAGCAGTTCCATGGAAGTATCAGCGAACCAGATCACATACGCAGAATCTTTCCTGATGGTATCCAGAGCAGAAGCCGGAGATGGTGAGCTGAGTGGAAGATTTATTCATTCCATGACCGGCGGAAATATAGAAAATGTAACTTATGAATTACGTAAGGGCTGGGATAATGTGATCGGAGAGACTGTGAAAGAAGGCGTATCAGCAGATGGAACCTATACGTTGACCGTGCCAGCCGGAAACTATACGCTGAATGCAAGCAATGAAGATTTTGTTTCTGCCCATATCAATGTTGTAGTTCAGGCAAATGCATGCAGTGAACGTGATGTAACAATGTCACCGACCAATATCAGTGCAGGAGATGAGGGACTTCTTCAGATCGTGCTTACATGGGGAGAAACTCCGCGAGATCTGGATTCTCATCTGCTGGGACCTGCTGATGAAAACGGAGATGACTACTTCCATGTATACTATAGGGATAAAAATGCATATTCAGAGGATGGAGATGTAATAGCAAATCTGGATCTGGATGATACAAGCAGCTATGGACCGGAAACAACAACCATATACAAAGGCTTCACCGGAAGAAAATATAGCTTTTATGTATACGATTATACAAACGGTGAAGATGATGCGAGTACAGAATTATCTGCTTCGTCAGCCAAAGTAACCGTTTACCGGGGTGGAAAACAGATCTACCAGGCAAATGTACCGGTTAACAGGGAAGGATACCTGTGGCATGTATTTGACTATGATGTGCAGTCAAACAAGCTTATGCCAGTCAATACCTTTGTATATGATTATGAAGTGCCGGAAGCAAATGCAATGGAAGATAATTCAGGTATTATTTCAGAAGCAGAAGCCCTTGAGATCATCCGAAACAGTGAAAAGAAAGCTGAAGAAGAGAGTAGCGAGGAACTCAATATGAGTTCTGAAGAAGGAAAGACGGACGATAATACTGAGGAAGAGATATTTGATGATTCCAGTGAAGAGCCGGAGATATCAGAAAGTGGTGATACGGCTGAAGTAATTGAGTTTCCGAAGGACTCTGAAACGGAAGAAGAAAATGACGGAACAGAAATAACAGAAGAGGATAGTGAGAGTGCGGAGGAGCTGCCGGTGGAAGATATTTATGAGGGATCAGAGGAGTTAGGTCTGGCAGGATAAAAATGTACTGTGATCGAACAGATCTCGCTGTTTGTGGCAGTACGCATATTCGGGCCCCATATGCCGGCACCGGAGGTAACGATGTTGTGCATAGTCCCCTTTTTCAGGTAGCCGCAGGAATTTTCCCAGACCAGGCCGGTGATGATGTTCAGAGGGAACAGCTGGCCGTCATGAGTATGGCCGCAGAGATCAAGGTCTGCGCCTGCGGCTGCCACTTCATCCAGCTGACCGGGCTGATGATCCATAAAAATAATCGGGAGTGTTTTGTCAAGGTAGGCTGTAAGCTGGTCAGGATCCTTACGGGTGTCGGACATTTTTCGGCAGCGTGAAGGATCCTTACGGCCTGTCAGATAAAACCGTTTATCTATGAGGACGGTTTCGTCATCGAGAAGCCGGATGTTGGCAGATTCCAGAAAATTCCGCATTCTGGGATCATCATAATCTTTTTTTGCATTGCGGAAGGTAAAACCGGCCAGAATCGGTTCGCTGAGATCATGGTTGCCCCAACAGGCATAAACGCCGTATCTGGATTTCAGCGAACGGAGAATGGCCGCTGTTTTTTTCGGGTTTTTGATCCCTTCATATTCGTTATCAAAAATATCGCCGGCAATACAGATCAGATCCGGATCTTCGGCGTTGATCTTTTTTACAAGAAGCCCGGCATGTTTTTCTCCGATACTGTAACCGAAATGAATGTCTGCGAGCAGGACGATCTTCAGGGAGTCCATTCCCTTCACCTGCTTGTCTATTTTCACATCATAAGTTTTTGTCTTAATATTCCACTGATTAAAAATCCCATAGAGACTGACACCAATGATCAGAAGGGTGCAGACAGCGCCTGTGACTACGAAGGCTTTCCGGGAATACATCCAGGCCGGATGAAGCGTATGCTTCAGGATCAGTCTGCAGAGATCTGTAGTTACGATTACGATCAGGATGTAAAGAAATGTTCCCTGAAAATAATTTGCCGTATTTTTCAGGAAGCGATGGAGCGCAGGGGGCTTCCGGATGAGAAAACAGGTCAGAAGAGAAGTGGACAGAAAAATATAAACACCTGCAAAGCATGCCCGGAACGCAAAGGTCTGGAAAAAATGAGTGCAGGCACCCATCCACAAAATCATCCAACGGACGATATAAATATTAATGAGAATATATAATGGTGCGAGAAAGATGGCAAGCATGGTGTGTGATACCTCCATTCGTGGCAAGCAATAAGCGGTGAGCAGGACTGATCGCTGCAGATACTTTTTGGATTGATACATAGCATTTCCATAAATTACTGCAGCATGTTCGGAATAACTTTTTTTGATGCATTGATTCATAGAACTGCTATAGTATACAGCAAATAATAATTTTTGGCAAAAGAACATATATTAGGAAAAAGAACGCTTATGGTGCTTTTTATGAAAAAATATGCGCTTCTTCGATATTGTCTGGTGTTTTTAGCAATTGTTCTTCCTTATTTTTCGGCGGCAACCATTAATGGACCGGAGAGGGTTCTGGCAGAGAGGGTGCCGGATATGGAAGAATATCTCCCGGTCATTGTTTTTTCGCAGATTTCCCCGGATATGAAAAAAGAAACCATAAAAGCGCAGACTGTGATCGCACGGTCGAATATTCAAAGGTGGCTGGGCGAGGGGAAAAATCTGGCAGAGATCCTGAGGGAAAACGGAAGTACAGAGGAAGTCTGGAGATATTTTTTTGCAGAAAAAAGGCAGATCTATGAGCAGGCAGTAAAAGAGACGGATGGACAGGTACTTACATATGAAGGAAAAGTGAGGCTGACTCCCTGGCATAAGAGAAGCGCAGGGAAAACCCGCAGCGGGGAAGAAGCTTTTCATGATGAGGCGTATACATATCTGAAATCGGCAGATAGCAGTGCGGACAAAAAATCTCCGGATCGTATAAAAATCGTGGAAATTCCTGCGGGGCAGCTTTCCGGGGAGCTGAAGATCAAAAAACGGGACAGTGCCGGTTATGTGACAGAGCTTACGATTGGGGAAACACTCCTGGAGGGAGAAAGCTTTGCAGCGGGAATGGGACTGGAATCCGCGAATTTCAGTTTGAAGAAAAAGGATGATATTTATTATCTGCGAGTGCGTGGTAGCGGTCATGGTGTGGGATTTTCCCAGTTTGGTGGAAATGAGATGGCAAAAAACGGAAGCAGTGCGGAGGAGATCCTGAAAAAATATTTTCCGGAGATGGAGCTGAAAGCTGAGGATTAAAGAAAGTCAGGCATCCGAAGCAACGTCTGATAAAAAAATATTCAAAAAATGAATAGACAGCCATATTCTGGACACTCTATAGATATAGAAATGGTGACCGAAACGGCAGCTTTACTGCTTTTTCTGTTACTGAAAATGAACATATCAGACAGAGGTGGAAAGAATATGAAAAGTAAAATCGTGAGAGGTATTATCAACGGAGGTGTTCTGGCAGCAGTGGCGGCACTTGGGATTACTGTTTATCAGCTTGGAACAAAGCCCATCGCAGAAAATCCCCAGGAGGAAAATTCTGTACAGGTAGAAGAGACCGGGCTGGAAGAAGAGCTTTCGGACGGGGAAAACGCAGAGGATGCGGCAGCTGCCGGAGATGGCTGGCAGGATGCAGCACAGGATGAGATCTCTGATGGAGAAACCGGAGATGAAGCAGGTCTGTCAGGAGCTTCAGAAGCCGGAGCAGATGGAGTGACAGGAAGCATCCGTGAGACTGCAGGAAGTGGTACAGCCGAAAATGCAGCGGCAGATGCAGATAATGGAAGTGGTACGGAGGATAGGAGCGTGTCTGCGGCAGCAGGTGCAGACAGAAGCCGCACAGATGGCACTGGAAATACAGCAGATAATGCCGGAAATACATCGGCAGAGGGAGCGGTGAATAACGGAGCTGGAGCTTCCACAGATACCGCAGAGACCTCAGCTGTCGGAATTGCGGCACAGGCTTTGGATTTTACGGAGGATTCCATTATGGAATGGCCGGTCAGAGGAACGGTTCTTGTGGATTACAATATGGATGAAACCGTATATTATCCGACTTTGGATCAGTATCGTGTGAGCTCTGCCATTGCTTTGCAGGCAGTGGAGGATGCGCCGGTGTATGCGGCGGCAGATGGCCAGGTGCTTTCTGTTGTACAGGATGCCTGTACGGGAACGACTGTGACTATGGAGCTGGGAAATGGTTATCAGGCAGTATATGGGCAGCTGAAGGACCTTACTGTGGCAGAAGGTGACACAGTAAAGGAGGGCGAAGTGATCGGAAATATCAGCGCACCTACCAAATATTATTCTGTAGAAGGCCCGAATCTTTATTTTGCAATGAAAAAGGATGGCGTGCCGGTAGATCCGTTTGAATATCTGGAATGACAGGGAAAACCGAAAAACAGATATGCCGGGGAGATTTTTAGAAACAGAGTATGGAGGATACGGGATGGGAGATATATGCATCCCGTATTCTCTGCGTTGTGAAGCGTATTAGTGAGAACGGAGTGAGCAGTAATAAAAATTTCCATTTACATAGGAAAAGAATCTTTTTTACCGGAAAGAAACCGTGTATAATCTATATTATAAATATGCATACAAGGACAGATATAACAGGACAAAAGAAGAGGTACATAAGTTATGAACATTAATGAAATAGCCAGGCTTGCCGGAGTTTCCAGAGCTACGGTATCCAGATATCTGAATAATGGATATGTCAGCAGTGAAAAAAAGGAAGTCATCCGCAGGGTGATCCAGGAGACAGGATATCAGCCATCCTCCCAGGCACAGACACTGCGGACCAAAAAAACCAGTCTCATCGGTGTCATCCTTCCAAAGATCAATTCAGATACCATAAGCCGTGAGGTGACAGGGATCAGTGATATTCTTACACGGAGAGGATATCAGCTTATTCTGGCCAATACCAATAATGATGTGGAAGAAGAGCTGAAATACCTTTCTCTGTTTAAAGAACGTCAGGTGGACGGAGTGGTTTTTATTGCTACCATGTTTACCAGAAAGCATAAACAGATGCTGAAGGATTATAAGGTACCGATCGTGATCCTGGGACAGCATCTGGACGGATATCCATGTATTTATCAGGATGATCATAAAGCAGCTTTTCAGGTCACGGAGAAGCTGGCGGAGAAGGGGAAAAAGTTTGCCTATATCGGCGTTACAGATAAGGACGAGGCAGTTGGTGCCTGCAGGAAAAAGGGTTTTATGGATGCTATCCATAAAGCTAAGCTGGAGGTCGTGCCGGAGAGGATGAAGATCGGAAGCTTTACCATGGATTCCGGGTATGAGATGGCGAAGGAGCTTTTTGAGGAGGAGCCTTCCATAGATTCTCTTGTGTGTGCTACGGATACTATGGCGGTGGGAGCCATGACTTATTTGAAGGAGATCGGGCTTCGCATTCCCGAGGATGTTCAGATCGCAGGGATTGGGGATGGAGTTCCGGGTAAGATCGTGGAACCGAAGCTGACAACGGTACATTTTTATTATAAGACCAGCGGAATGGAGGCAGCAGCCATGCTGGCTGATCTTATTGAGAACGATACCGGGATCAGCAAGGAAATAAAAATGGGATGTGAGCTTGTGGAACGGGAATCTCACAGGTAACAGAGAATATCCTCGCAGACAGAGGAAGAAATTATAAGTTATTGTGGAACAGGAGCAGATCTTTTGGGAGAAAAAGACCTGCTTCTTTTTTGTGTGGTGCTGTGTTATGGCTGAGCAAACACAGAAAAATGCCAGATTTTTTCTGCGATACCTTGACTGGTTTGTCTGTTTTGCATCTGTTCTTATGGAATATGTACAATTTTGACCGAAGAAATTTGTGCGATGTTGCGGATTTACAAATAATAATGCAGTAGTTATAATACAAGTAAGATATGAGAACGATTCCACATAAGAACACAAGCAACGACATAAAACAAACCATTGAAAAGTGCTAAAATCATCAAAAAACTTAAAAAAATGGAAAGATTACCGTTCCTTGTATGAATAGATATATGAAATCAATCTCATAAATAAATGAAAAACAATGGATCAGAGATAATAAATCCCGGGAAGTTGAAGAAAGAACAGACAGATCTGATCCGAAGAAAGGGAAAGCAGAAAGAGATGACTGTCCGGGAACAGTAGCAGAAAAGGAGGAAGGACATGGATTACAGAAAGACAGCACAGGAAATCTATGATCATGTAGGAAAGAAAGAAAACATCATTTCCGCGGCGCACTGTGCAACAAGGCTTCGTCTGGTCATTGCGGATAATGACAAGGCGGATAAGGAATATGTAGAGAATATCGATGGTGTGAAGGGCGTGTTTTTCGCACAGGGACAGATGCAGATCATCCTGGGAACAGGAGTTGTAAACAAAGTTTATGATGAATTTATCCAGATCGCCGGAATATCAGAGAGTAGTAAGGATGAGCTTAAGAAGGTGGCAGCATCCAAGGCTAATCCGATACAGAGACTGATCAAGACACTGGGAGATATTTTTGTCCCGATCATCCCAGCTATCGTAGCTAGCGGATTTTTGATGGGAATCATGGAAGCCCTGAACTTCATGGTAAACAACGGCTTCCTGAATATTAACACCAATGGTTCCATTTATGTATTTGCACAGCTTTTCAGTAACACAGCGTATACATTTCTGCCGATCCTTATCGCTTACAGTGGTGCGAAGGTATTCGGTGCCAACCCTTATCTGGGTGCGGTTATCGGTATGATCATGATCCATCCAAATCTGCAGAATGCCTGGACTGTTGCAACAGAGGGTGTGCAGGCAACGCAGAAGGTATGGTTTGGACTTTACTCCATTGACATGGTGGGATATCAGGGACATGTGATCCCGGTTATCATTGCAGTATGGGTACTGGCACAGATCGAGAAAAGACTTCATAAGATCGTACCTGCAATGTTCGATCTTTTTGTAACACCACTTGTCAGTGTTTTTGTAACCGGTTATCTTACACTTTCCATTATCGGACCGATCTTCGTAGCTGTTGAGAACGGACTTCTGGATGGGATCCAGTGGCTGATCGCACTGCCATTTGGAATCGGAAGCTTTATCATGGGTGCCTTTTATGCACCGACTGTTGTTGCCGGTGTTCATCACATGTACACTATCATTGACCTTGGACAGCTGGCCAAATTCGGCGTTACCTACTGGCTGCCACTTGCATCTGCAGCTAACATTGCACAGGGTGGTGCAGCTCTTGCTGTAGGCCTGAAATCCAGAAATCAGAAGATCAAATCCATGGCTGTTCCTTCTGCCTTAAGCGCATGCATGGGAATCACAGAGCCGGCAATCTTCGGTGTAAACCTCCGCTTCGGAAAGCCGTTTATCATGGGCTGCCTGGGTGGTGCATGCGGAGCACTTTTTGCCTCCATTAGCAGTCTTGGTGCCACAGGAACAGGTGTTACCGGTATCTTCGGAATCCTGCTGTGCCTGAATAATCCAGTTGGTTATATCCTGATGTTTGCCATCGCATTTGGTGTGGCTTTTGTGCTTACCTGGATGTTTGGATATAAGGATGAGGTACAGGAAACAACTGAAAAAAATATTGAAGCAGAGAAAAAATCAGATGCTCCGGCAGAAATTGCCCAGGAGAAAACTTCAGAGACAGGTGCACAGACCCTCTACAGCCCGCTTGAGGGAACTGCGATCCCGCTTTCAGAAGTAAAGGATGCAACCTTTGCATCTGAAGTCCTTGGAAGGGGCATGGCAGTGATTCCGTCCAAAGGTGAAGTAAAAGCACCCTGTGACGCTACGGTTTCTACAATTTTTGACACAAAGCATGCCATCGGGCTTGCAACAGAAAGTGGTCTGGAGCTGCTGATCCATATCGGCGTTGACACCGTTGAGCTTGGCGGTAAATTCTACACCGCTCATGTAAAGGACGGTGACGTGGTCAAAAAAGGCCAGACACTGATCACCTTTGATATGGATGCTATTAAGGCAGCCGGCTATGATGTGACCACACCGCTGATCGTAACCAATACTGATGAGTATGAAGAAGTAAAAATGCTTGCAGAAGGAACCGTAAATAACAGTTCTGAAGTACTGGAGGTAAAATAAAATGAGTTCTCTGACCAAGGTCCTTGCAGAGGAAGTGCGAAAAATCGAGGAAACGGCAGCAGTTGCCAGGACGATGCAGACAAACCGTTTGACCCATCATCTGATGCCGCCTGTGGGATGGCTCAATGACCCGAACGGATTATGCTGGTACAAGGGAAGATATCATGTGTTTTTCCAGTATTCTCCGTTTGAGGCCAACGGTGGACTGAAATTCTGGGGACATTACTCCAGTGAAGATATGATCAGCTGGAGATATG
>ERZ824978.3304-NODE-3304-length-12264-cov-8.263576_pt1 | contig 12264 bp, 11 predicted proteins | sample MGYA00519860_ERZ824978 | MGnify/ENA primary metagenome ERZ824978 (study PRJEB31778, sample SAMEA3449184) | human gut metagenome | biome: human gut; feature: human-associated habitat; material: faeces | place: United Kingdom | collected 2010/2012 ... | reverse complement strand
GAAAGCGATTCGATGGCTGTTAAAATTGATGTTGGTGATGATAACCCTGCCGCTGCTCCTTGCGGTGTGGCTGGCGAAGTGGTTTGTGGTATTTCTGCATCACTGTTCTGCATGGTTTTTCTATCTGCTAGGCAGTGTGTTATTAGCAACGGCGGTGCTTTCGTACCTTCTGCAGCAGTCGCAGGGGATGGAAGCATTTCAAATGATGATCGGTGGATTCGTGATTTTTATGATACCACAGGTGGTCGGCAGCGTAGTAGTACTTCTGGAACTGGCGGCTGCAATGCTTTGGCAGGTGTGGTACATATAAGATGACCGCCCTGGATAGCCTGCCTTTGAAACTGCACGAAAAAACAACGCCCGTCTGGGTGAGGGGATTTGTGAATCTTCTCGACCAGGCGGGTGTTTCATTCCGCAGGAATGTGATAGTTATAGAGTGAGCGTTTCTACCTATATATAATGGAATGCCGCCACAGCCACCGACTATACGGTACTATGACGGCATTATTTTTTATCGTCTGGAATGAACTGCACGACATCATTGGGAGTGCAATCGAGCATCTGACAGAGTTTTTCCAATGTGGATAGTGTAATATTCCGATTCTTTTTCAGAGTGTCCAGCGTTTTGTTGTCCAAGCCGTTTTTGAGAAGCTGGTACTGCGTTACCTGCTTGCGGCGCATAGTTTCCCACAGAGGAGTAAAATCAATCAAAGCTGTCACCACTTTTGCTTGTAAAAAAACGTTCTGTACGTTTCATTATACGGGTTGGGTATGCAAATGGATATTGTGGAGATACCCACAATGCGGTATAATAAGTAAGATAGAGAGTCTGCAAATAGTGTTTGCCCATGTTATGACATTAATGATAATGCTATAACATGGGCAACTTTGTAATAGGAAGAAAAAGTGGAAGGAGGGAGAAATGTGGCAAGCGATAGTCATGCTAAAAGGCCAATTGTGGTAGAACGACGTAAGGAAAAGGGAAGAAAAAAGACACCTCGCCTGACAAAGACCTATGATGTGAAAATAATTCCTGCAACAGTGGGTGTCGTGGCGGAAACAGAAGAACCACCTAAAAAGCGTGTCGCTGCATACTGTCGTGTCAGCACAGATCAGGAGGCGCAGGAAACCAGTCTGGAAGAGCAAATGGCACATTTCAACACTGTTATAGCGGAGCATCCAGACTGGGAGCTGGCAGGCATTTATGCGGATGAAGGAATCTCTGGTACACAAGTTAAGCATCGAGTGCAGTTTCAGCAGATGATAGAGGATGCAAAGGCTAAGAAAATTGATCTGATTCTTACGAAGTCTATCAGTCGTTTTGCTCGTAATGTGGTGGACTGCCTGACTAATATTCGATTGCTACGGAACCTCCGGCCACCGGTCAGTGTGTATTTTGACAAGGAACGCTTGGATAGTCTGGATGAAAAGGCAGAAGTATTTCTGACGATGCTGGCTTCTTTCGCACAGGAGGAATCCCGAAGCATCTCCACTAATATCAAGTGGGCAACTCGAAGCCGGATGAAAGCCGGAACGCAAAAAATCAGTACGACGAGTCTGCTGGGCTATGATACGGACGATGATGGCGAAATGGTGATTGTTACCAACGAAGCTGAAATTGTTCGTACCATCTATATGAGCTTTGATAAGGGAATGCACCCAGCAGAAATTGCAGAAAAGCTCAATGCGTTGGAAATCAGAACAATCAAAAATAATCCGTGGACGGGTGAATCGGTCAAGAATATACTGCGGAATGAAAAATACTGCGGCGACGTTCTGATGCAGAAAACCTATACGGTAGATTGTTTGACCCACAAGACCAAGAAAAATGAAGGCGAGGTGGAGCAGTATTTTATACCAGACCATCACCCCGCAATCGTAGAGCGAGAGGTCTGGGATAAGGCACAGGTAAGGCTGGAACAGATTGCAGGCAAGCGGAGGCGCATTCGCCCCAAGCAGCAAAGGCTGATTCCATTACGAAAAGGAGTGCTGTTAGGATTCGTCCCCATCAGACCAACATGGAAGGCTGTTTCCCTCAAGAGATTGGAAACGGCAACAGAAAAGGTGATGGCACTGGTTGATGCAAAGCCAGAGCAGGTACACATAGAATATGAAAGCGAGGAATGTGAAATGGAAATATTGAAAGGATTTGAGGTAATCAATCTAAAGCAACCGAAAGGCGAGTCTGTTATGACGGTGACTTCAAACAGTCTGAAATTCAATAAGGCAACAGCTGTAGAGTTAAACTACGCGCCTTACATCAGGGTGCTGCTCAACGCAAAGACTAGGCAGATTGCGATTCAGCCTTGTTCAGAAAAAGATCCGAATGCGATCAAGTTCAGTAATGAGGAAAGCAAGCAGACTTATGCAATCAGCATTAAGGTGCCGGCTATCCAGGTAGAGTTTCGGAGAATGCTGCCTTTCGAGGATGACAACGGTGGTAAACTTAGCTATACCTTGAATGGAACCTTGTACCCGGATGAGCAAGTTGTCATTTATGATATTGGGGATGTGAAACCGGAAACAGAAAAGAAACGCCGGGGTAGAAGAAAAAAATCTGAAATTGAAGCAGAACAAAAAGAGAACTAAGAATAATATTTGAAGATTTGGTAGTGACTCCCACTTGTGATTCAAAGGAAACTTTGAGTTGCAGGTGGGAGCTTTTTTATTGTGAAAAAGACTATCTTCTTGACAAACCAGATGAATCTTTGCCGGACTTTTAACGAATGTTTATTTTTTAACAAAGAACATGATGGAGAGGGAAAAGTGTATCGCTTGCTCGAAAATTAAAAATCTTAGTCTTTTTTAACAAAAATCTCAGGGCATTTTTGACACCTATCTTTTCGGGCTGTTGATGGCATGTTGGATCGAATTTCTGCTTTTGATTGAAAAACCAGAGATAAGCAGGATTTTTGGAAAAGATTGATATGGAATCCTGTAAAGATATGGCGCAGCACAGAAAAAGATTAAACGAGGATTCTTTTATGATTGAAAAAGGTGAAGAACCTAGATCATCAGCGGTAAAAATGAAGATTAGGGCAAAAAAATAGACCGCCAAAGAGAAAAATGGCGGAATATCAAGGAAAATCAAGGATTTGCGGCGGGGTGTGGAAGCACTTCTTAAATAGAAATTTGTGAAAAATGTTGTCCAAGACTTGACATCGGGCGGAAAGGACTGTTTTCCGAAATATACGAAGCAGTTTCTAAACCATTATTACAGTATGAATGAATTTTTTAGAGGAGAGAGTCAGATGAAGAAAAAAGATGAAATAAAAGTGTGCTTGGTGGGTTCATCTGGCGGTCATTTGACCCACCTTTATATGCTAAAGCCTTTCTGGAAGGATAAAAATCGTTTTTGGGTGACATTCGATAAGGAAGATGCAAGAAGCCTTTTAGAGGGAGAAAAGGTATACCCTTGTTACTTCCCGACAAACCGTAGTATTAAGGCACTCATCAAAAATACAAAAATTGCGTGGGATGTGCTGCATAAGGAAAAGCCTGATTTGATTATTTCCTGCGGTGCAGCAGTTGCAGTCCCGTTTTTTTATATTGGTAAAATGATGGGCGCAAAGCTGGTTTATATTGAGGTCTTTGATCGGATTGATAAGCCGACAATGACGGGTAAGATGGTTTATCCCATTGTAGACAAGTTTGTTGTGCAGTGGGAAGAGCAGAAAAAGGTTTATCCGAAAGCGGTCAATCTCGGCAGCATTTTCTAAGTAGGAGTAAGAGTAGGGGTACGAAGTGATGATTTTTGTGACGGTAGGAACACATGAACAGCCATTTAATCGACTGATTCAAAAAGTAGATGAACTGAAACGCGATGGCGTTATCAAAGATGATGTGATTATCCAGACTGGATTTAGTACATATAAGCCGAAATACTGCCAGTGGAGCAAACTGATTTCATATCAGCAGATGGTTAAAAATGTGGCTGATGCCCGGATTGTAATTACACATGGCGGGGCTAGAGATATAATAGGGTCAACCAAGAAAAACTACGATAACTAAAGGGTTTTCAAGGCTTGAGTTGTCCTTCAAAAGTTTTATTTGTTGAAAAGACTGCAAGATACGGAAATCCAGGGTTATATGTAGGAGGCTTTTTGGAAAGCTCTGTTTTGACCCACAAAAGGGAGCAACAAATAAAGATTGAAGGAGAGTTCAAGCCTACGGTGGATTGTCTTTGTGCGACCCGCCGTAGGTTTGTTTTGTCCATAAGGGAATGGGTGCAACATTAGCGATAAAAATGTGAGGATGGAATAGAGTAATGGATTCAAAGAAAGAAATACAGCATTCTCTGAAGATCTTTTTACAATCTATAAAACAATCTTGAAGAGTAAGAGCGTAACTTATGTAGAATTTGATGGCTATTTCTACTATTACCGGGATGAAGGAAGTATAGTTGTCTCAGGTTATAAGGAAAAGCATTTAGAAGCTTTAGATGCTGTTGATGATATCGCCGGAGCGGTAAAAGGAAAAACGCAGTTTGATAATGCATTATCGACTCAATATATAAATGTCATATATGATATTGCAGCAAGAAATCCACAGCCTTTAGAATTCCGGAATAAGCGTATTCAGAGCATCTTGAAAGCACATCGAATAAATGTGCTAAAAGATGGTAATGCCCCAAAGAGATTACGGGCTTTTGCTGCGATATCATTATTTGGAAATAGAATAGCACTTAAGGTTGTCGTTGCGAGAAACAGGAAGTGGAAGGTGTAAAGAGGGGAGGCAAAAAGAGATGACACCATATATTGTTGTATTTATGATTTCGATAGGTCTTTTTGCGCTTTCTGATCGGGTGAAATATACACAAAGGAAACCGATTGTATTCATATCAGTTATGGCATTGTGTTTGTTAGCAGGAATGAGAGCGGTGGGTGTTGGAACAGATACACGAGTTTATTTAATGCCTGTTTATGAGGCAGCGAAAAGAAGCCATAGCATTGGTGAGTATTTGAACTCATCTTTCCATGCTTTCACATGGACAACAGATTATGTGAAGGATATGGAACCATTGTTTCCGTTATTAGTTTTGATTGTAACAAAAATTACAGGTTCATTATATTGCGTTCAAACTATACTGGAATTATGTGTGATTCTGCCACTATATGTTGCCGTTAGAAAAGATAAGAACACAAGCCTTGGGATGGCGATGTTTGTCTTTTGCATGGCATTTTATAATCCCTCGATGAATATGATGCGTCAGTCAATCGCTATGTCTTTAGGAGTCCTGGGATTTGAATATTGGAAAAATGCAGAAAAGAAAAATGCGTTTATCTGTGTGATTATTGCTTTCTTATTCCACACAAGCTCATTGCTGATATTACTGATTTATCTTCTGTATGATTATATTGTCAAAGGAACAACTTTGAGCATAACAGGAAACAATGTTAGTAAGAGAAATGAAACTCCTAGAATGCTGATATCTATGGGGATTGGTTTCGTAGTGATGATTATGATGTCAGCGATTGTGTCTGCTTTGTCGGCTGTTGGATTTGGGGAATATGTCAGCTACGTTACAGGAAAATTGGTTTTTATGCCAAACCAGCTTTTAATCCGTATTCCTCAAATAATATTGATCATCTGGAGTTATAGATATTTGAGAAAAGATGGAGAAGACATTTCATTTTTCTTGGTTATGGAGGTATATGCAGTCTTGTTTTCACAGTTTACCAGTGTGAGCGGGTATGGTGGAAGAATTGCTTTATACTTTGCGATTTTTGAGGTGCTTGTCATATCACAGGCAATGAGTGCATTAAAACCAAGAAAAAGCGGAATAATTATTCGACCGTTAATCATAGGATATTATATGTTTTATTGGTGGTACTATTTTGTATTTGTTGGTGCGCATCAAACAGTACCGTATATATTTATGAGATAGAGGAGAAACGAGTAGATGGATAAAAAAATCGGTATTATGTCTATGCAAAGGATTATTAATTATGGATCTTTTTTGCAAGCGTATGGTTTGAAAAAAATGATTGAGTCGGTTTCAAAATCAGAAGTTGAATTTATAGATTACAGATTTGGTGTTGATATTACAAATAGATTAAAAAAACCGCAGTCTAAAGCTGAAAGCATAGTGGATAAGATTCTGAAAAACAGAACCCCATGGAATTATCTGAAAAAAAAGAACTTTTTCAAAGAAATAGAAAGAAATTTAATCCTGGATTTAAAGAATATTGGGGTTGATAAACTGAATTATGACTGTGAGGTTGACACGTTAGTGATTGGAAGTGATGAAGTATTTAATTGCCTTCAACCATATCCAGTAGGATATTCTAAGCAGTTATTTGGAGATGGATATGCACACTCCAAGATTGTTTCATATGCGGCTTCTTTTGGAAGCACACGTTATGAAGATTTGGTAGATACAGGAATTGCACACGAAATTAAAACAATGCTGTCAAGATTTGCAGCTATTTCTGTGCGTGATGAAAATAGTGCTCATATTGTTAGGCAATTGCTCGGTTACTCTCCGGAAATTCATATGGATCCAGTTCTGATGTATGATTTTACACAAGAAATTGCAGAGTATACGACTTATGAAAGAGATTATATCATTTTATATGCATACACGGGCAGATTAAGCAGAGAAGAAGAAAACTATATAAAAAAATTTGCAAAAAGGCACAATAAGAGGATTATATGTGTTGGACATTATTCAAATATTGCGGATAAAAATATAATTTGCAATCCGTTGTATGTATTTTCCTATTTCAAAAATGCAGATTATGTCATTACGGATACATTTCATGGTACAGTCTTCTCTATTAAAATGAATACAAAATTTTGTACTCTGGTAAGAGATTCAAATCGCAATAAATTAGAAGCATTACTTAATAAACTTGATAAATTGGATAGAAAAGTGGAAAAACTAGAGGATATTGAGCGATTATATAATACCGAAGTTGATTTTTATAAAACTAATCAAATAATTGAACAAGAGCGTAAAAAAACAACGTTGTATTTAAAGGAAAATATTTAAAATGGGTAGTGAGTCAAGAAATAGATACTTATTAAAAAACACATTGATTTTTACACTTGGCAATATTGGCTCTAGGATGATTTCTTTTTTCTTGATTCCATTGTATGGCTGTCGCTTCAGGTGAGTATATCACCTTTGTCGATGGAGATGATTGGGTTGATGCTAACTATGTGACATATTTTGTTGATTTACTAGAGAAATCAAGCTGCGATGTTGTGATGAATAAGAATAATTATTCAGGTTGCAATGATATATCAAAAAATAATTTTTCTGTGATTAGTGCGGAAAAAGCTATTGAGTGGATTTATTTGGGAGATCTTTTTGTAGCAGTTTGGAATAAGATGTATCGAAGGAGTGTGCTCGAAGAGAATTATATAAAATTTAATGAAAAAATTTGGTATGGTGAAGGAATGCTTTTTAATGTTGAGTTTCTACAACATGTAAACAGTGTGGCAGTTGGTGAAAGCGCAGTTTACCATCAAACTTCTAATCCTGATAGTGCGATGAGAAAATTCAATTTAAAGAGTAACTTGTGTGGAATCAAATCTTTGGAATTGCAAAAGGAAGCATGGATAAAAAAGAATATTGATATTGAGAAAGCATGGGAATATCACAGGTATTGTTTCAATAGAAGTATAATTGATGGCCTTGTTCGATCTAATATGATTTTAGAATATAATGAAACGTATAAGGAGTGTGTTTCTAACCTTAGGAAAAACATATTTTTGCCATTAAAAATGGAAAAAAGTATTAAGAAAAAAATTATGTGGTGTTGCTATTTTATTTCACCAAGGCTCATGGCTATTAGAAAAGCTATAGGATTTAAGAAGGCTGCGAAAACTGGGGGGGGTATAAGAAATAATGTTATAATAGAGAAAACAGCGTATATTCTTGTGCCTATCACGGGAGGTGCTTTTGCATGAAAACCGTGTGCGCTAAGGATATGTGTGCTGGTTGTATGGCTTGCATAAATATGTGCAAAAAGAGTGCTATTACTATTGTAGATGATTACAAGACATATAATGCCGTAATTGATGAAGTAAAGTGCGTGAATTGTGGGTTGTGTGAAAAAATTTGTCCTAATGTAAAATGCGTGGAGCAGGTTAACCCTATCTTTTGGAAAGAAGGATGGGCATTGAATCCTGAAATCAGAAGTAATGCATCTTCAGGAGGAATTGCTTCATCAATTATATATTCATTTATTAAAAATGGTGGATATGTTGCTTCGTGTATGCTTAATAAGGGAGAATTTGTTTTTGAATTGACAAATTCGACCCAAAGGGCTGAGCAATTTGTAGGATCTAAATATGTTAAAAGTAATCCAAAAACAATATATATAGATATTGAAAGGAAACTACAAGAAGGGAAAAAAGTCCTTTTTGTTGGATTGCCATGTCAAGTTGCGGCATTGAAAAATTTCTCACGCAATCAAGATAATTTGTATACAGTGGATTTAATATGCCACGGGTCCCCTTCACCTGAATTGTTGAAGATGTATTTAAAAGAAAAATCAGTGGATATCGAAGAATTAGAAGGGTTGAATTTCCGTGAGAAAACATCATTTGGCTTAAGATCAGTAGGGAAAAATAATGGTTTTCCGCGGATTGTTGATATGTATACATATGCTTTCCTGAAAAGTATTGATTATACTGAGAATTGTTATTCCTGTCGTTATGCGTCACAATCTCGTGTTTCAGATATTTCATTAGGTGATTCATGGGGAAGTGAATTGTCTGAAGAGGAAAAGAAAAAGGGAATATCTTTAGTTCTCTGTCAAACGAAAAAGGGAGAAGAATTACTAAAAAAGTCAAATGTGGAACTATTTGATGCGGATATTACAAGAGCGATCCAATTAAATCATCAATTGGAATATCCATCGAGAATTCCATCATCAAGAATGTTTTTCTTTGAAAACTTAGAAAAGGGTTTTGATTTTGCTATGAAGAAAATACTACCGAAAGAATATTTGAAAAATGAAATCAAGATTATTTTGTCTAAAGTTGGAATTAGAAGATAAACTTTCATATTGACAAAGAGTTGGGAGATGACACAATCTTGAGAGCAGAGCAGAGCAGAGCAGAGCAGAGCAGAGCAGAGCGTTTATCATGGCTTGACGTGTTAAAAGGGATAGGCATAATCCTTGTTGTTATAGGGCATATCTATTCCAATCAAACCATCTTTAATTGGTTGTATTCCTTCCATATGCCGCTGTTTTTCTTGGCAGCAGGATGGGTGTATAAAGAAAAAACAGTTTTAGCAGACATAAAGCGAAGAATCCAAACCATTGTTATTCCGTATTTCTCATTCGGTTTTCTGGTTCTTATCTACTGGCAATTGATGGAGAGAAGATTCCGGGATTCAGATATGAGTTTTATGGATTCTTTGTTCGGTTTATTCTCTGGCTGTTATGATAATTTGGAGTTCAACATCCATTTGTGGTTCTTACCATGTTTCTTTGTAACGGTAATCCTTTTTAATATACTGGTTAATCTAGGCGGAAGGAGAATGGCTTATCTTGTTTCTGCTCTAATGAGTTTAGCTTTTATTGTGGTTCCAATGCATGGACTTATTTGGGGCATTGATCGTGTATTCAAGTACATAGGATTCTATGCTGTGGGTGTGTTCATAGCGGGGAAAAGCGTGAAAGCGGTAAAGAAAAAAGTGAAAGCAGGAATAGTAGCGATAGTTCTGCTTGCTTTGAGCTTTTCCTTATCATGCTATCATTTAACTATGGGAATCATGTGGTTTGTAACAGCCATGATTGGTGTTGCTGCTGTAATTCTGATTTCTCAACTTATCAACGAGAATAGAATCCTGCAATACTTTGGTCGGATTTCTCTAATTATTCTTTGTATTCACGGCCCTGTGTATCGAATTGTGGTAAAAATTGTATCAATTCTGTTGAATCTGGGTACAGATGCAGTGAGAGAAAATTTTCTACTGGCCATGGTAGTGGTAGTTATTACGATGGCAATATGCAGTACGGCATATGAGGTTGTTGTAAGACTTGCTCCATGGATGGTGGGAAAGAAAAAAGTAAAGGAAAACTAACAATGTCAAAATACTTTGGAACCGACGGCTTCCGTGGAGAAGCCGGAATTACATTAACAGCGGATCACGCCTATAAGGTTGGTCGCTTCTTAGGCTGGTATTATAATGGTCTCCGTGAGCGCAACGGAGATAACGAACCTGCCCGTATTGTTATCGGCAAGGATACGCGCCGCTCAAGCTATATGTTCGAGTACAGCTTGGTTGCTGGCCTGACCGCTTCCGGTGCAGATGCCTATTTGCTCCATGTTACCACCACCCCGTCTGTAGCTTATATCGCTCGTGTCGATGACTTCGACTGCGGCATTATGATCTCCGCCAGTCACAATCCGTACTACGACAATGGCATCAAGCTAATCGACTGCTACGGAGAGAAAATGCCTGAGGAAACTCTGCTGCTGGTGGAGGACTACATTGATGGCAAACTCCATGTCTTTGATAAGGACTGGCCAGAGTTGCCCTTTGCTCATCGTGAGCACATCGGCTGCACTGTGGACTATGTGGCAGGTCGCAACCGCTACATGGGCTACCTGATCTCGCTGGGCATCTACTCTTTTAAGGGTGTCAAGGTCGGTTTGGATTGCGCCAATGGTAGCTCCTGGAATATCGCAAAGTCCGTGTTCGATGCGCTTGGCGCAGATACCTATGTCATCAATAATAATCCGAATGGTCTGAACATCAATAACAATGCAGGTTCAACCCATATCGAGGGCCTTCAGAAGTTTGTTGTGGAGAAGGGCTTGGATGTTGGTTTTGCTTACGATGGTGATGCCGACCGCTGCCTGTGCGTGGACGAAAAGGGCAATGTTATCACTGGCGACCATATCCTTTACATTTACGGTTGCTACATGAAGGAACGTGGTAAGCTGTTAAATAATACTGTTGTCACCACAGTTATGTCCAACTTTGGTTTGTATAAGGCCTTTGACGAAAAGGGCATTGGTTATGCTAAGACCGCTGTGGGCGACAAGTACGTCTATGAGTATATGGCAAAGAACGGCTGTCGTATCGGCGGTGAGCAGAGCGGACATATCATCTTCTCCAAGTATGCCAGCACAGGTGATGGTATCCTGACGAGTTTGAAAATGATGGAAGTTATGCTGGCTAAAAAGAAGCCGATGAGCGAATTGGCAGCACCGCTGAAAATTTATCCGCAGGTGCTGGAGAATGTTCGTGTAACGGATAAGAAGGCAGCACAGAACGACGAGGCTGTGCAGACAGCGGTAAAGAATGTGGCTGAAGCACTGGGGGATACTGGCCGTATTCTGGTTCGTGAATCCGGCACGGAGCCTGTGGTGCGTGTGATGGTGGAAGCCTCTGATCATGATACTTGTCAGAAATATGTTTCCGAAGTTGTCGATGTGATTCGTGATAGAGGATATAGTCTGTAAATTGAAAATAGCCTACCAGAAAATAAGCATTTATTAAGCGTAATATTGAAACAGCCTTATCAGAGTGCTATACTAAAATTACTATAATTTTCTGGAGGTTATTTATTATGCCCAGAACAAAAGGTAGCAAGAACAAGCCCAAAACTGTGACTGCTGATTTTGCAACGCAGATTGCGGAAAAGCAGTCCGCGAAGGAAGCACTCACAGCGGAAATCGCATCCATCACCGCCAACATTGACACTTTAAAGGCTGACTTGAAAGAGAAGAAGACTGCTCTGAAGAAGACCCAAAAAGAAGTGGCAACTCTGGAAGCAAAAAAAGCGAAGGCAGATGCCAAAGCTGCAGAAGAAGCGAAAAAGACAGAAGCAGAGTCCGTTCTGAAAAAGCTGCTTGCCGAAGGCATGAGTGCCGATGAAATCCTCGCAAAACTGAAATAACACGAAAAACCCGTGATGGACAGGCATAACGCACCGTTCATTACGGGTTTTAGGGTTATAAGAACATAAGTTCATCCGGCGGCCACATCAAACTGAAAATGTGCCGGAAGGTTGAACTGGTTGATAAACGCATGGTGCTGGGCGTGATAGTGCCGTAGATCGTATCCCAGATGATGCAGCTCAAGAAGTTTTACCAGCACCAGATTGAGGTGAATCCGCTTGGCCGCAGAAATCTGCGCCGCGTCCAACCCGCGCTTTGTCATTTGATAGACTTCATCACTATCCAGCATCAGGTGGGATGTGAAAGCATTATGCTCGTAAAGAAGGATGTGCTTATCTTTAATGGTCAGAAACTTGTTCAGGGTATGCAAGTCCATAAGCAGCTGATGCTCCA
>ERZ824978.3303-NODE-3303-length-12267-cov-2.780871_pt1 | contig 12267 bp, 11 predicted proteins | sample MGYA00519860_ERZ824978 | MGnify/ENA primary metagenome ERZ824978 (study PRJEB31778, sample SAMEA3449184) | human gut metagenome | biome: human gut; feature: human-associated habitat; material: faeces | place: United Kingdom | collected 2010/2012 ... | reverse complement strand
GTGTGGGTTCAAGTCCCATTTCCTGCATTCTTTTTTATTTTATCCAAAATCAAAAAAACAGAAGCGCCCAACACCGGCACTTCTGTTTTTTTATTTATTTTTCTTTTTCAGAAAAGATCTCTCTCCCGCCCCAGAGAAGCGCACCTGTAAATATGAAAAGATCCGAAATATTAAATACGACCTTCTTAAGCTTCGGATTTTCCACATTCAGGCTCACATAATCCGTGACGTATCCCTTTCTGCGACGTTCCGTATAATTATTCAGACCGCCGCCCAGGATCATGGAAAGCCCAAGCTTGGATATGCGTGTGCCTTTTTCTCCGGAAGTACGTATATACTCCCAGATTGCACCGCCCAGCACCATAGATGCAAGATCTCTCAGGAATTCTTTATCTTTGTTTTTTAATATTCCAAGCATCATCCCATGATTATGGCAATTTCTTACGATCAGTCTGCCTCCCAGGCACTTTTCCTTCAGATCTTTCTTTTCCGATGTGTTGATTTTCTTCTTTATATAATAGTCTGTACCAAAGATTCCCGCCGTCAGTAAATTCCACAACATTATTCCCTCTCCTTATTTCTGTGGTCTACATAATACTCAGGCAGGCTCCCACTGGGGAAAGCCTGCCTTATATGCTTATGGTTATTCTGTTTTTTCTTCTATTGTTTCTGTATTTTCCGGATCAGCCGCAGGCTCCTCTGTTTCTGCAGATCCCACTTCCGTTCTTTCCTCTTCCAATTCCGGATCTAATCCTGATGTTTCTGTTTCTGACGCTTCTGCGGTTTCTGCTGTTTCTACTACTTCTGACGCTTCTACTGTCTCTTCCGGATCTGCTGCCACTTCTGTAACTTCTGCGTTTTCTTCCGCTTCTGTCTCCGGTACTTCTGTCACCTCTGCCTCAGCAGCCTCTTCCAGCTCCTCATCTGCCTGCTCGATCACATCGGCAGCTTTCTCTTCCAGCTCCGCTGTAGGACACGCCGCTCCGCAATACGGACAGAAGCTGGCCTCCCGCATCACCGCCTTATGGCAGGCCGGGCAGAACTTCTCCCCTTTACTGGCAGCGATCGCATCTCTGTAGTGATCCGCCTCCAGCATGTGCTGGCTGATCTCCTCGCAGATAGCTCCCGTCTCACCGTCAACGGCTTCTCCCTGCTCATAACGTGTATAGATCATCTTTCCGATATCCATCATCAGCTTTTCGGTCATACGCTCCTGTGCAGAGAGCTTGTTACGGATCTTCTGGATCTCATAGAGATTCTCTGCTCTGGAACTTAAGCCCTTTGCCTTTCTTGTCAGTGTGTTTCCCAGATCATCCCAAAAACTGCTTTTTGCCATATCTGTCACGCTCCTTTATATTAAAGAATCTTCTTGTTTCTTATCCTTCCAGTGCCGGGATCTCCTGTCCACGCATAAGGATCTTCGGACCTCCGTTGCCCTGAATGTATCCCTCTGTGATCACGACCTCACCGATATTGTCGTCCTTCGGGATCTCATACATGATATCCAGCATATATTCCTCCAGGATAGCCCGGAGAGCTCTGGCTCCTGTATGGCGTTCCAATGCCTTACGGGCAATGGCATGTAAGGCACCGTCCTCAAACTCCAGTTTCACTTCATCCAGTGCCAAAAGCTTCTTGTACTGTTTCAGAATGGCGTTCTTCGGCTCCTTGAGGATTTTCACAAGCATATCTTCCGTCAGCCCGTTCAGGGTAAAGATGATCGGAAGACGACCGATAAATTCCGGAATCATTCCAAATGCACGGAGATCATCTACCGTTACTTTCTCCAGCACATGCGGATCATCATCATATTTGTCCTTCAGATCTGCATAAAATCCGATAGACGCCTGTTTATTCAGTCTTTCTTTGATGATATTCTCAAGATCCGGGAAGGCACCGCCACAGATAAACAGAATGTTCCTTGTATTTACAGTCACCATAGGTACCATGGCATTCTTGCTGGTAGCACCTACCGGAACTTCCACTTCACTTCCCTCCAGAAGTTTCAGAAGTCCCTGCTGGACAGCCTCTCCGCTGACATCTCTCTGGTTGGTATTCTTCTTCTTTGCGATCTTATCGATCTCATCGATGAAAATGATCCCGTGCTCTGCCTTCTCCACATCATTATCTGCAGCTGCAAGCAGCTTGGATACTACGCTCTCGATATCATCACCGATATAACCGGCCTCTGTAAGAGATGTGGCATCTGCAATGGCAAGCGGTACCTGAAGAAGTCTGGCAAGCATCTTCACCAGATAAGTCTTACCGCAGCCTGTAGGTCCGATCATCAGCATATTGGATTTCTCGATTTCAATATCATCCATGGTATCTGTGGCAACTCTCTTATAATGGTTGTATACACCTACAGACATTACCTTCTTGGCATATTCCTGTCCGATCACATATTCATCCAGAGTTGCTTTGATCTTATGTGGTGCAGGAATATCTTTGAGATCGATCACCGGCTTCGGAGTCTCTGATTTTTTCTTGATCTTCTTCGCCTGGTTTCCGGGATTCTGGAAACTGCTGAGATCGATCATGCTCACATTCGGCATGTTAAAAAGATCGGAATAATTTCCATTGTTCATCTGGGTGTTCATAGTATCAAAGCTTTTCTGCATGCAATCCGCACAGATATGTATATGATTAGGAAGGTCGATCATCTTCCCTGCCTGACTCTCCGGTCTGCGGCATAAAAAACAGAATTTCTCGTATTTCTGCTCCTGGTCATTGTCTTTATTATTATCAAACTGATCTGCCATAACATTTCCTTTCTGGTTTTTATTATGCATATTATAGCACATAATCCCGCTGTATCAAATTAAGTTTTTATAAACCGGGGAGCTGCATGTTCTTATGCAGCTCCCCGGTTTATAAATGGTTATCCTGTATTTTCTTTTATTTGTCAGAAGAGGGTTTGCTTCCGAGGGTCACTTCAACCGTCTGTTCCTTGTACTCTCCGCTGTTCGCTCTGGAGATCACCACTTCGATGGTTTCTCCTGCCTCATAATACTGCAGCTTATCAACAAGGTCATCCTTGCCGCTTACCTTCTGTCCATCCAGCTTCACAATGATATCGCCTTTTTTGATCCCTGCATTATCTGCTGCGCCACCTTCCGTTACCTCAGTAATAAAAGCACCTGCCGGCATATTATACATCTGGATGGCACCTGCAGTAAGATCTGTCCCCTCCACACCCATATATCCTACCTTGGAAGAATCTTCCACCTTATCCCTGGTTTCGCGGTTCATCAGTTCTTCCAGGATCGGCTCTGCCTTGGAGATCGGAATGGCATATCCCATGCCTTCCACCTGACTGTCTGCATACTTGGCCGCATTGATACCGATCACTTCACCGTTCATGTTCAGAAGTGCACCGCCACTGTTTCCGGGATTGATCGCTGCATCAGTCTGGATCAGTCCGCTGGCTTCTCCGTCCTCTGTACTGATGCTTCTGTTAAGGGCACTTATCCATCCGGAGGTAACTGACTGTCCATAGCCCAGTGCATTGCCAATGGCAACCACCTGCTCACCGACTACAAGATCGTCCGAGCTTCCCATCTGTGCAATCTTGATCTCATCCATGGTCTCATCCGGAATATCGGATTTCTCCACTGCCACCACTGCCAGATCATTCTCTTCATCGGTGCCTTTGATCTTGGCAGAAACTGCGTTATCCACATCCGCATCTCCATCGGAGCTGCTTGCCATAGCCTGGGTTTCTTCTTCCGCTCCTACCACATCACTGCCTGCAAAGCACACAGTAAGTGTAGTCGCTCCAGATACCACATGGTTGTTAGTCGCAATGAGAAGCTCGCTGTCATTTTCTCCTACAATAATACCGGAACCACTTCCTGCACTCTGATACTGCCTCGTTCCATATCCGAAAAAGCTTGGGATCTCCTGCACACTGACAGATGTAATGGCAACGATAGAAGACATGGTTGCCTGGGCTACACCGGCCACTGTACCACTCTCTGCCACAATATCCTTCACAGTAGAATCCGCAGAGCTACTGTCAGTACTGTCCTCTGTCCCGGTAACTGTTTCTGTCTTTCCGATCGTTGTACTGCTGCCATTTCCTCTGTATTTATCTGCTGCAATATTCACGCCCTGAAAAACCACTCCGGCTACCAGCCCAAAGATCACAGCCAGGGCCACCGCAGTGGCTGCTTTCTTTCCAAAGCTGTTGTTGCCTGAAAAATCTCTCTTTTTCCGCGGCTTTTTGGGCGGTATATTTCCACCGGCATAATTACCGGCCTGAGGCTGGTGCACCTCATAATGTCCGTATTTTGGTTTCTCCTGCGAAGTGCCTTCACTCTGTCCGGCACCTGCATAACTGTCCTGTCTGCTCTCCTGCATCCTGCGTCCCTCAGAATAAGGATGCGTCAGCGGTTTCTGTTCTGCCGAAGCATTCTTATCCTCATCCGGCAAGTCTGTCACCCATTTATTCTCTTCACTCATGCCTCTGGTGCTCCCTTCTATGTTATCTGATGCATGTATCTGTTACTGCTCACTCCGTTCTCAGTAACATTTATTTCTCTTATAAAAGACAGTTTAACAGGGAATTGTGTTTAAACTGTGATATCTCTTTTAAAAAACCGTGACCTGCTCTTATTTGTTCTTTTTCCAGTATTCCGGATTCATGGTGCAGGAGCGGATCATTTTTTCAGGGAGCTTTTTGTATCGTTTTCCGAGAAAATAGCCGGCATATTTGGAGACACTTTGCAAAAACAGTCCGGGGATCAGCCATATGTGGCCTGTTTTCAGAAGATATGCCATGCTTTTTTTTACCAGCCGGATGCCCTCACCTTCGGAAGGCACTCCTTCAAAAACCTCCGGATGCTCCGCCTGGGAAACTCCCAGATCAAAATTCCTGTGGAACTGCTGCATACAGGTGTAATTGTGAGAATGATATACACGCGCTTCTGATACATAGGCAACTCCATAGCCTTTTTTTACCATCCAGCCTGCATAGATCATATCTTCATTAAAAATAGCATGCTCCGGAAATCCACCAATCTCATCATAGATCCTGTGATCATAAGCAGCACAGACGTTGGAGCAGAAATATGTTTTGATCCCGTAGGTCTGTACATCTTTTTCCGTTTTCAGACAGGACTGTTCCGGATAATTAAAGGAACGGGTATATTTTTCCAGAAATCTGCAGTCCTTTTTTGGAAGCTGACGCGCATAAGCGGCTCCTGCCTGTGGATTCTCTGCAAGAGCTCCTACCAGTGCTCCGATCAGTTCCCTGTCTGCCGGCATTGCATCCTGTGTCATAAATACAAGGATCTCCGCATCCGAAAGCTCTGACGCCTGCCTTCTGGTACCGCCATGGTCAAATTCTTCTTTTGTAAGATGCCGGACTTCCACAAGCGGATATTCCTGTTCCCAGGTCTCTTTCCAGAATTTCTTTTCTGTATTCATGACAAGGATCTTATTGATAGGATATTTCTGTGCGCTGAGTCTTTCCAGCAGTTTTTCAAATTCTTCTCCCGGACGGTATGCCGGGATGATCACGTCTGTTTTTAATGTTTTCATATTTGTCTCCTGTCCAGAAAGGACCACCCGTTACTGGATGGTCCCTTCTGCTGGTTGCTCATTTTGATGTTTTATTCATTCTCCGAATAATCTTCTCCGTCGGTATAATCGTTATAATCCGTATCGGAATCGCCTCCGGAATAGTCCGTATCTGTGCTGTAATCGTCTCCGGAATAATCCGTATCTGTGCTGTAATCGTCTCCGGAGTAATCCGAATCATAATCTGTGTCTGTGCTGTAATCAGCATCATCACTTGTGTCCGTACTGCTGTAATCTGTGGATGTATCTCCCTGCCACGTGTACGAATCATCCGTCGCGTCATTCGGTGTATCTGTCACCGCAGGTGCTGTGTCCTGCACGTCGCCTCCGCCTGCGATATTTGTGATCTGGGCACTTCTGTTGAGTACATCCTGCGTCGGAGTGTAACTGGTGTCTCCATACAGAAACTGATGCATCTTCAGAACATTGGATTCCAGTGTGGTAGGTACGATAACGCTGCCCTTTACCTGGGCAAATTTATAATCGTTGGGGAAGCCTGTAGTTTCATCAATACTGTAGCCGATCATAGCCGGGATCATCTTCAGGATCTCTGTTTTGGAAACAGAAGTTTTGACCATCGGGAATACCTGATCCATAATATCAAAGATAGTGGAAAGTCCTGCCTTTTTCGCCTTATCTACGATCATCTGGATCACTCGTCTCTGTCTCTCGGTACGTCCCATATCAAGACTTGCAGTATAACGGATACGGCAGTAGGAGGTAGCCTGTACACCATAAGATGATAGGTATCTACGATTGCTTCCTCATCCTCCGGCTTCGGATCCGGCAGTTCGATCGGTGTGTAGCTCTTTCCGGTTTCCTCTGATGTCTCCACACAGTAATTGTTCATATGAACGATCTCCGCATAGGAAAGAGGGATGTCCAATCCTCCGAGGCAGTCTACCACAGTTACCAGCGCATTAAAATCAATGGCAACATAATCTGTGATATTCAGATCCAGATTCGTATTCAGCATGGAAACCGCGTTGGTCGGTCCGCCAAATGCATATGCCGAATTGGCTTTGGAATAGGTATCATCTTTCACATTGAGAAGGGTATCTCTATAGACAGACACAAGTTTGACTGCCTTCGTATCATTGTTGATACTCGCAATGATGATGGTATCACTGTTCTCTGTATTCAGCTTCTCATTCTTGCTTCTGTGGTCCAGTCCGAACAGTGCATAGGTGGTATATCCCGTCATCTGCGGTGCCTGATCATTAGTTACAATATCCTGGTCTGCAAGATCTGTTTCCTGGATGTCGATCTTATCCAGTTTGGCTGAGATCTGACCATAAACGAACAGACCTCCGATAAACAGGAGCAGTACGACGATCTCCAGGATAAATAAAATCTTCTTGCTTTTTTTCCGAGGTTTTGACATCTTTTCCTTTTCCCCTTTTTAGTATGCGTTCTTATTAATAAATCCTTTGAATATGGTAAGAAACATGATCTTTATATCAAATCCCACAGACCAGTTTTCGATATAATACAGATCACACTCTATCCTTTTTCTGATAGAAGTATCTCCACGATAGCCATTTACCTGTGCCCACCCGGTAAGACCCGGCCGCACCTGATGCTTGACCATATAACGTGGTATCTCCTCCCTAAACTTTTCTACAAAAAACGGCCGCTCCGGTCTTGGTCCCACAAGACTCATCTCACCCTTCAGAATATTAAAAAGCTGTGGAAGCTCATCCAGACTGGTATGACGCATAAATTTACCGATTCCGGTAACTCTTGGATCGTTCTTTACTGTCCACGCCTTTTTTTCTTCTGATTCTTTCTGGATCTCCATGGAACGGAATTTATACATCCGGAAAGTCTGATTATGAAGGCCAACACGTTCCTGTTTATAGATCAGCGGACCAGGAGAGGTCAGCTTGATCAGGATACACAGGATCAGCATCACCGGTGAGGACACAATGATTGCAACGATCGCGCCTGCAATATCCATAGATCTCTTGATCAGTGCATTAAACGTGTTGCTCAGGGGCACATACCGGATATTGATCACCGGAAGCCCGAGAATATCTTCTGTATATGGTTTGGTCGGAATAATATTATTATAATCCGGAATAAATTTTGTGTGCACGCCGGATTTTTCACAGAGTGCAACGATCTCTTCCAGACGATAATACTCACTTAAGCCCAGGGTAATGGCTATCTCATCCAGACGACTGGATGGAAGGATGATCATCAGATTGGCGATTCGACCGATCACCTTAACGCCCTTATAAGTAGTGCCTGCCGGCACATTGTCATCCAGTATGCCCCTGATCACGTATCCCCATTGCGGATTCTGCAGGATCCTGTCTACATATTCCTCGGCAGCACGGCTGTATCCTACCAGCAGCACCTGTTTCTGGTTCATTCCTTTTTTGCGCATATCCCGGAGAATGTAAAATATGACCATACGCACAAACCATTCCAGGACGATATTGATCACACAGAAAGAAACCAGAGTAAGACGGGAATAGTCCAGCTCTTTAAAATTGTAAAGTGCAAACATGATGATAAGGAGCCCTAACGCATTTGCCTTCACAATTCCGGCAAGTACGAGACGACGCCCCTGCATTCGCATCGGTGTATAAAGATCAAAGGCCTGATAAAGAAGTAAATATCCCGGAATAATGAATATCAGCATAAACATATATTCCTGGACGGTCTTGGACTGGACCGCCGAATGTTCAAAAATTCCCTGAAAACGGATCAACCAGGCCAGGGCATAGGAGGCCGCGATCACAAATACATCGATCAGCATATGGAGACGACTGAAATTTTTCTGGTTGTCTTTAATCAATTTCCGCCACCTCATTTAAGTTCATTGCTTTTATCTTATAATAGATGAAACTCAAAAGCAATAAAATCTTCCCTCCGAAATATAAAAATTCTGTGAAAATATGATGTCTTAACCGGCAAAACGCCTAAAAATGTTGATCCAGAGTTCAAACTGAAGCTGTATATAACGCGGAAGATTCCTCATGGAAAATCTGACTTTTTTGTTTTTGCGGCTGATCTGAAAGCCGTTTTTGATGCCTGCAAGGTACTCACGTCCGAATCCCTTGGACGCAAAAAACAGGATCTTCGCACCGAATCCCACCAGAAAAAACGGAAGGTTCAGCACGATCTGGAGAAACGGCATATTCTTATAGATAAGATAAATATTGTTTCTGGAAGAATACCGGATCTTAAACTGATTATATCTGGAGCCGCTGGTGCCGCTTCCTACATGATAAACCTTCGCTTTTGGAGCATACCAGTTTTGATAACCGCAGATCCTGGCACGATAGCCGATATCCAGATCCTCCAGATAAGCAAAATGCTCCTCATCAAAATCTCCGATCCTGTCAATAAATTTCTTCCGGTAGATCGCAGCTCCCGCACAGGTGGAAAAAATCTTCTGCTCTCGGTCATAATGGCTGATATCCTTGCCTTTTCCCCTGGCAAAAGCCCAGCCAAGGGCACAGTAATAATTTCCGGCATCATCCATCTTGTCCCTGTCATGAAGCTGGATCATCTTTGCCTGACAGGAAAATGCCTTCTTATGTCTGCGCAGGGCAGCAACCATCTCCTCCAGGAAATCCGGTTCCGCTTCCGTATCATTGTTCAGAAGCAGCACATATGGGGAACGTGCCGCATGGATCCCTTCATTGACGGCTCTGCTGAAGCCGTAATTCTCCGGAAGCTGTATCATGTGTACCCATGGATATTCCGCTGAAACAAATGCACAGCTGCCATCAGTGGAACCATTATCCACTAGTATAACCTCAAAATTACGGATAGTCTGTCTTTCAAGACTGGAAAGAACACCATCCAGATATGCCATTCCGTTAAAGTTTGGTATGACTACTGATACTTCCTGCATTGCTTTATCCCTTCTTCTTTCCCATTCCCGGAAGGGGCTTCAGGGAATAATTCCATTTGGTTAAAGAAAGATTTTTGTTATAGTATGGATCTCCTTTTTTCAGGATATCCAGCCAGTGACAGCGCATGTATTCGATCTCCGTCTGAAAACGGCGGACCTTTTCCTCGCTGTCCTCAGTGCCTCTTGACTTGGATTCGTAATGATAGAGCTTCACATACGGATCATAGACGATCAGATGGCCGTGGCTTCGCACCTTCAGACAGAGATCCACATCATTAAACGCAACTGCAAGCTCTTCCGTAAAGCCTCCTGCCTCCAGAAAAACTTCCTTCTTCATCATCATACATGCTGCAGTCACACAGCTCATATCCTGCAGAAGAGAAGCCTTATGGAGATATCCGGTACGCTCTGCCGGCATATTCACAAACATGTTCCCGGCAATTCCGCCCATTCCCACCACGCAGCCTGCATGCTGAATGGTGTTGTCCGGATAGATCAGCTTGACGCCAACTGCACCTGTTTCCTTACGCTGGCACACGCTCAGCATCTCTGACATCCAGTCCGGATCGATGACCTTTACGTCATTATTCAGAAAAAGCAGGTAATCTCCTTTGGCATGGCGCACCCCGAAATTGTTGATGGCAGAATAGTTGAAGCCTTTTTTCCAGCGGATCAGATGGACCCTGGGATCCTCCGAAAGCTTTCTGTAATACCGGAAGATCTCTTCGGAGCTGCTGTTATTCTCCACAATGATGATCTCGTAATTTTTGTAGGCAGTTTTTTCAAAAATGGATTCCACGCAGGCCTGAAGCGTTTCTTTCTCCTCACGGTTCGGAATGATAACAGAAACCAGAGGTTCTCCCTGCACCGGATACTTCACACGGTAAAATCCAAAATCCGGAGTATGCTCCACGGTTCCCGGAGTTCCGGTCCGTTTGAGATTCCCCTCAATGGCACGTCTGCCGGCTTCAAAAGCATACATCTTGCTTGCCGGATTATCTGCTGTGGAGGATTTGTGGGTCCTCCAGTGATAAAGGATCTCCGGTACATGGATCACTTCCCTAGCCTGCTCCACACAACGGAAAATGAAATCATAATCCTGGGCGCCGTCAAATTCCCGGCGGAATCCGCCCACTGTCTGCACTACGGAACGTCTTACCACCAGAAAATGGCAGATATAATTATTGGATCTTAAAAGATCCAGGTTAAAGTCCGGTTTCAGATGGGGCTGAAAATGTTCAGAAAGATCTGTCGTGACCTTATCCTCATCTGTATAGATCACATCCGCCTCCGGATGCTCCTCCAGTGCCGCCGCGATCTCATACAATGCATTAGGTGCCAGCAGATCATCATGATCCAGAAGTGCGATAAAATCACCCTCTGCCATGGCAAAAGCTGCGTTTGTATTTTCTGCAATGCCAAGATTCTCTTTCAGATCCTGATAGCGGATCCTCCTGTCCATCTCTGCATAGGATCTCAGCACAGTCTGCATGTCCGGATCCTCCGGGCTTCCGTTTGCCAGACACAGCTCCCAGTTCGTGTAGGTCTGCGCCTGTACGCTCTCGATCATCTCTTTCAGATAACGCTCCGGTGTCTGATACAGCGGTACAACAAAGCAGAGAGTCCAGCATCTGTCTTAAAAAACGCTCCGGTGTCAGATATGCAGGTACCACAATGCTGATCAGCGGCCCATCCGGAAATTTGCGTTTCCGCTGCTTCTCCAGTGTTTCCTCGTCAGGTCTGTATGCCTCATACCATGGTCCGTAAGGAACCTCTTCCGGTTCAAAACGTTCATGAAGCCGGATCCAGAACTCTTTCAGGCCATAATGCTTCAGGTATCTTAAGCCCTTCTGTACTGTATAGGGGGAAAGCTTCTTTATAAGTCTGTCCCATTGGATCTTTCCTGTAGAATCATCTTTACTCATATATTTTCTCCGTATTACTCAATTTGATAAACGTATTTTAACATTACCGCATTTTTTTTGCAAGGAAGAGAGAAAGTGTGTTATACTGTGCTTACGTGTTGCTGGTCACGGAGTGAACAGTAACATTTACGTATGTATTGCTTACATAAGAATTATTTTTTATACAGGAGTACCATTTATCATGAAAAAATCAAGAATAACCACAGCGCTTCTGGCTATTGGGATCTCCGCTTCCATGGTGTTCCAGACTCCAGTTTTCGCCACAGAAGAAACCGCTGTTGCTGTATCCTCCGGTGTTACCACCAATGGGATCAGCGGATGGCCTCAGGGGCCTGAGATCACTTCCGCATCTGCCGTGATCATGGAAGATACTTCCGATACGATCCTCTATGCCAAGGATATGGACACCACGCTTTCTCCGGCCGGCGCAGTTAAGATCATGACCTGTCTTCTGGCACTGGAGAACAGCCAGCTTGACGATCAGGTTACCATGACAGAAACCGGTGTATCCGGTGTTACAGACGGAGGCGCTCATATTTCCTCACAGCTCGGAGAGGTATTTACCATGGAGCAGTGCCTTTACGCTCTGATGCTGGCCTCTGCCAATGACATTGCTCTCCAGGTCGCAGAACAGATTGGCGGATCTGTGGATGCCTTTGTCCAGAAAATGAACGACCGTGCCCGAGAACTTGGATGCACCAATACGGTATTTACCAATCCTACCGGTCTCCCGGATGACAACCAGCATACCACAGCACATGATCTGGCTCTGATCATGCAGGCGGCTATCCGTAATGACAGCTTCCGCACCATCTCCGGAGCCACCTCCTATACGATCCCGGCTACCAATATTTCCGGCGGTACCCGTAACCTGACAAGCTCTTTTAC
>ERZ824978.3301-NODE-3301-length-12286-cov-13.594882_pt1 | contig 12286 bp, 5 predicted proteins | sample MGYA00519860_ERZ824978 | MGnify/ENA primary metagenome ERZ824978 (study PRJEB31778, sample SAMEA3449184) | human gut metagenome | biome: human gut; feature: human-associated habitat; material: faeces | place: United Kingdom | collected 2010/2012 ... | reverse complement strand
TCACGAAAAAGCCCCGCATCCGGGACGGCGGCTTCAAGGCGTATCTCTATAAGGCCGCGCGGCACATGGCGCTGCGCCATAAGAGCAAGCGAAAGCCCCTGTTCAGCCTTGATGCGCTTGCAGGCGAGCCGGAGGGACGGCTGCTGGCGGAGGAGGTTATACAGACCGAGGAGCGAAACCGCGTCCTGCATTTCTGCATGAGCGAAATGAACCCGGACTATCGGGAGGTGCTGTATCTCACCTATTTTGAAGGCATGAGCTACGCGCAGGCGGCGGAGGTCACGGGAAAAACGGTGAAGCAGATCACCAACATGGTGTATCGTGGAAAAGAGAGCCTGCGAAGGCTCTTAGAACGGGAGGGGATCACAAATGCGGAGTCATGAGGAGCGCGTTGCGGAGACCAAGCGGCGCATCGCCAAAATTGAGCGGGAGAAACGGCTGCGGCGCGATAAGATCACGATGATCTCCGCTGCTGCGGCGTGCCTTGCGCTGCTCATCGGCGCGTCCCTCGCCATGCCCGGCATTGCCACGCGGATACAGACCGGCGATTATTCCGGCTTTGAAACGGCGGCCAGCATCTTTCACAGCGGCGCGGCTTTGGGATACATCGTCATCGGGCTGCTGGCGTTTTTACTTGGCGTGTGCGTGACCGTTTTGTGCTTCCGGCTGCGGCAGATGAACCGGGAGAACGGGCAGAACAGGGAAAGCGAGGGGATCCATGGAGCTGATTGAGAACGCGCTTCAGTTATTGGTCACATTTCTCGGCTTCTGTCTCGCATGGCTCTGCTACCGGAAACATCAAAAGCAGGCGTATTTTTTGCTGCTGTGCTTCTATGGCTGCTTTGCCCTCGGCGTGCTCTACTGGACGCTGTATCTGCTGCTGTTTGATACCACGCCGCAGGTCTTTTATGTGTCGGAGTTCGGCTGGGTGGCGAGCGTAATTTTTATGCGCATTTTGCAAGCCACGCTCTCCACCCCGGAGGAACGCGCCTTCCGCTGCCGCAGGGCGTGGCTTGCGCCTGCGTTCGGCGTGCCGCTGCTGGCGTTCTACTGCATCTTCGGGGATATTCTCTCCAACCTGATCTGGTGCGGCATGATGATTTGGCTCTCCTTCTGTGCCATTCGTGGACTGGTCTACGCCAATGGGCAGACAGGCGCGGCGCGGAATATGCGGTATTTCCACATCGGCGTACTGTGCTTTGTCTTCTCGGAATACCTGCTTTGGACGGTAGGCTGCTTCTGGCCGGATACCTCACCGGTAAGCCCCACCTTCTGGTGCGATATGCTGCTGACCCTTGCGATTCTGGGTCTGCTGCCCGCCACGAGAAAGGCGGTGGACGCATGACCTACATCGAAAACATCTTCATCTGCATGGTGTCCCCGCTGCTGGTAGCCGCCCTGTGCATGGGCAGGCGGCAGCTTCGCTTCTTCCTGTTCTGCATTGCCGGGATGGGGGTGTGCCTGCTTTCGGCCTATATCAACACCTTCCTCGCGGCGGTATGCCAGGCGGACGCCCTTGCCGCCACGGCGGAGATCGCGCCGGTGGTGGAGGAAATGATGAAGCTGCTGCCGCTGGTGTTCTATCTTCTGGTGTTCGAGCCGGAGGGGGATAAGATCAAGGCCGCCGCCATCACGATTGCCCTGAGCTTTGCCACCTTCGAAAATGTGTGCTACCTCATCCAAAACGGCGCGGACCGCTTCTCCTTCATCTTCTTCCGCGGCTTCGGCACGGGAGCCATGCACGTTCTCTGCGGTTTAATCGTGGGCGGTGGGCTTGCATACACGTGGCAGCGGACGTGGCTGAAAATCGCGGGCACCTGCGGGCTGCTGGGCGCGGCCATCACCCTCCACGCCATCTACAATCTGCTCATCGCCTACGGCGGCGCGGCGCAGTACATCGCCTACGCCCTGCCGGTGCTGCTGGTGGCGGCGGGAAAGCTGTCCGCTTTCCGCCTCGGGCAGAGGAAATAACCGAATAACCACTCCCTGAGAGCTGCCTTTTGGCGGCTCTCAAATTTTTTTGAAAAATTTTGCGTTTTGGGTGAGAGTTTTTTCGATTTTTTGTACCTATATAAGTGAAGGGGTTTTTAAGCCGCATTTCAAAAAATCCAGAGAGGAGGTTCAAACGATATGTACGATACCGCAAGACGGGTCGCACTCGTCAAGCAGCGGGTGCGGGAAAACACCCGCCGGAGGCAGCGGCGCGAGGCAATAAGCCTCTCCGCAGCGTGTATGCTGCTGTTCGCGGTGCTGATGCAGGCGGCGGGCACGGTCGTCGGGCCGGGGCAACCTGAGGCATGGGGCGTGTTCGGCGCGATGCTGCTGCGGGAGGACGCGGGCGGCTATGTGCTGGTGGCCGTTGTCTCCTTTGCCGCGGCGGCAGCGTTCACCGCGCTGTGCTTCCGGCTCAGAAACAGAGAAAACCAGAAAAAAGGCGGGGCGGACAAACCGAACCGACACGAACAGGAGGAGAAAAGCCAATGAAAAAACGAGTACTTAGCATACTGCTCGTCTGCTGCATGGTGCTGACCATGCTGCCGACAGCGGCGTTTGCAGCGGTGAGCGATTCGCTGGGCAACACGCCCGAGGAAAATCAGGCGATTTTAGAGCAGCTCTCCGCCCTGACTGGCGGCAGCAGCGACCAAGTGCTTTCCATGCTGAACGCCTTGGGGCTGCTGGATGAAGACGGCAATTTCAAGGTGGATCAAACCATCACGCTGGACGGCCGGGTGTTGACACTGGCGGCTGTCATGGAGCTGCTGGAAAATCCCGCCACGGATCTCACCCGCATAGCCGACGTGGATGGGACCCCGGTGGCGCTGGGCGATTTGAAGACCATGATCCAAATTGAACAGGAGCTGCAGAGGATCAAGGACACCTATTTCTCCGGCAGGGAGTTTACCGGGGAAGCTCTGAAGAATCTCAATAGCCTGATGGAGCAGCTGGAGCTGCAGGGCATCAGCTTGCGGTATCCCGCCTCTACCACCACAGCGCCTGTGGGCGTTGAGACGGTGGATATGCGCGGCATGATGAGTCAAACGCTGGGGAAAGAAGCAAACAACAGCTGGGAATCCGGGACTTTTACTGTATACAGAGGAAAACCGGTCGGCTTTTCCTACCGCATTCAAAAAGGCCAGCTCAGCGAGTATATCTCCGATGTGAATGTCTCGATAGGCGGGAAGAGTGGGGAGCTCCAAGACGACGGGTCCTACAAGCTGACCTATGAGGTAGATGTCCACAGTTTAGGTGGTTGTCAAATCACTGTCAAGGTTACAACCAAAGGAGCCTTGTACAATGATACTTATTCCTATGGCGACCTGCTGGGGATGATCGAATTTTACGATGCGGAAAATCTGGTGTTCTATGACGGCACCAGCTATGCCGACCACCATCAGCTCAAGCTAATAAAGACGGTTGACGCCCCCGCAATAAAAACATCAATGGAAGCGCCGGACTATGAGGAAACATACAAAAGTGAAGGCACAATACAGGGGGATATGTATATTCCTTTGCTGGCGAATGGATACAATGTCGGCGACGGCGCCAACAATGAGAACTTCGTTGCGCTCAGCAATACCATCGGAATTCTGGAGGGCGCCCGCAACTCGGTGCTTCCCGACGGCTCCTCCAAATTTTATCAGCCATACCAAATCGACGCCAGCATCAAGTTTGACTGGGATACCAGCGCAACTTCCTATACTGGCAATCCGCCGTATGGCTATAATAGTACCACACAACCCCATGCCCCGTTCTATCTGACGGAGTACAAGCTCAATGGAGCATCTCTGGAGCTCAGCCGCGACAAAACGAAAGCGCTGAACTGTACGATTCAAAAGAGCGAAACGGTCAACATCTCCCTGCAGTCTACCACGCAAAACAGAGGGGATCAGAAGTACTATCTGCCCTTCCGACTGTATATGAAGAGTGTAATTGACGACCAACAATATGCCACCGCCACCGTCAATACCAGCAACGTCACCGCCGAGCTGTTGGACACGGACGCGCCCACCATTCAAAGCGTCACGGCCCAGGCGGGAACCTATGCCAGCGGACAGCACGTGCCCATCACAGTTACCTTTAGCGAGTTCGTGGAGCTTAGCAACGCCCGCGTGACCATCAATAATAAAGAGTATAGCGCCGCTGAGCTTTCCATGAACAACTACGGCGTCACGGCAATGCTCTGGTACCCGGTGCAGGATACGGATGCCACCACGGTCATCGTCAATGATATGACCGGCGTGGAAGATGTTTTCGGCAATGCGCTGGATACCTCACACTATCCAAGCAACTCGATTGCCGACGTTGCGCTGAAGAGCGTCTTGATGCGCAACGCTCCCACCGCACTGACCGCCGACTACGCCAACGGCAAGGCATCGTTCACGATGCAGGCCAACATGGAGCGGGCCTACAAGAACGTATACAACAATTATCACACCCCGGCAGGAACAGAGCAGAAGGAAGCCCCCTTCCGCCTCGAACTGAGGTACGACTCCGCGGTTGAACCGACCCATCGGCAGGTCTATCTGGACCCAGATAGCGGAGGCTTCACCATTAGCGACTACGAAATCGCACCACCCTCTGATTTCAACCGCACCTATACGGTGACGCTGCAGGCCAACGAGGGCACGAAAGACGCTCCTAAGTGGGTGAATGTTCATCCCCTGACCCGGCAGTTCACGGTGGCAAAGAAAGTTCCCGTGAGCAAGGTGAATGTCGTCCCGGAAGCGAATGAGGCCGGCTATACGATTTCCCTCGCCACAACCGTCCGCCCCACGCTTCAGGCCAAGGTTTTGGGGAAAAACGGTGAGACGGCCAGCTACACCACCGGTAAATGGAGCAGCAGTGACCCGCTCATTGCCACCATCAACGAGAATACCGGCCTTGTTGCCACCACAGGAGCCAAGGTGGGATCCGTCACCTTTACCTTTACGGCGGACAACGGGACTGAGGACACTGCCGATGATGTGAAGGGCGAGTCAAAGCCCTATACCGTGACGGCAGGCGATTCCCTGGCACTGGTGATCCCCGGCAGCGCGTCCATCGTGACGCGGAAAAATCAGCCCGCCACCGTGCTGTGGAGCTCCAACGCCGCGCTGATGGCACAGGGCAAAGAGTTCAATTACAGGATCGAACTGTATGAGGGCAACCACAAGAATGAGGCGGCGCTGAGCGGCCACAATCCCGTTGAGACTTATACCGCCGGCAAAGATAAAAACAGCGCGCGGATCGGGGAGAATGTGCTCTCCAAGCTCTCCCATGAAAATACCCCGGCCTACACGGTGCGGGTCTCCATGCCGCACCCCAACGCCGAGGGTGAGGACGTCCGCCTGTCGGCACTTGCCTGGATCATCGTGCAGGCACCGCCTGCCACAGCCAAGCTGACACCGCCCCAGAGCATTTACCTCAAGGATACCGACGGCGCCGTCAATATCAACTGGTCGGTGGAAAACGCCACTGACGGCGTCTCTCAACCGCCCATGCTGACCATTACCCGGGTCACAGAGGACAACAAAACCAAAGAGGTGGCCCGTGAGCGCCTATCCGGTACCTCCGGAAGTTTCTCCCTGCCATTAAAGAGGGTGAAAGCCGGCAATCTAAAGGACACCTATCAAGTGGTTTTGAGCGTGGAGAATCCTGGTGAGGAATCTCCCAGCACCGACTCCTTCCCCCTGTATGTCTACGATGCCGACGCACTGAAGGTGCAGGACGACAAAGGAATCACGATTTCTGCGCTGACCATGGACAATACCTCCAAGGTCAGCGGCAGCCTGCCCATCGATACAGCTGAAATTTTGCAGCTGCGCCAGGAGTTGGGGCTGATCGAGTACATCGGCATCAACTATGACAAGTACGGATGGAACTCCTTTAAAGACGGCATCCGGTGGCTCTCCAGCAACAACAATGCCATTTCCGTCAACTACAAGCAGGGCGGACTGTATGAGGACATCAGAAACTTCTCCTTTGCTTCCTACCTTCCCGAAACCAAAATGGCGCTGTCCGGCTTGGCCAACGGCAGCGCAACCGTCACGGCTACCCATGCCGCCACGGGCATGAGCGCCGACGTACAGGTGACAGCGAAAACGCTGCAAAATAAATTCTATCTCTTCCAGCTGACGCCTGCAGCGGAAACTACGCTGCAATACACCGACGGCAAAGGTGCGCCCAAAACGGTCACGACCAACAGTGATGGCGTGCTGGCGCTTTACGAACCCAACGGAATCGCCAGTGAGGTGTCTCTGCGGTCCGGCTCCGGCGCGGATATTTATCTGGGCACCATCTATAAAGAAAATCTGCGTTCCGGCGAGCGGGATGCCACAAAACTGCAGCTTTATCCCTTGAATACCTTCAGCCTTCGGCGAGTCGCCCGGGCATCTGTGACGCTCATCACGCCGGGCGGCGATCCGCTGGCGAACAAGACGGTGACCGTTCGCGGCGGCGTTTATAAAAACGGAGGCTACTGCCAGACAGCTCTGCTGGGCTCCAGGGCAGGAGCACTTGTCAGCGGCATCACCGGCGACACCTATACCACGGATGCGGCGGGAAATATAACCGTCTATCTGGATTCCACCCAGTTCTGGTCGGCCGAAAAGGGCGAGAGCAACACCACGGCGCTTTCCGCTCTGGATCAGCTGGAGTACATTCTGGAGATCAGCGCAATTGACGGCGACAAGTACTATCCGCTGCTGCTGACCGTCAACGGCAAGCTGGGCGTGGACGATGTAATGCGCACCGCAGAGGGCGTTGTCTCTCTGGAGCGCGTGCCGGCGGGGGAGGAAAACAAGCCCTTCATTGTGGCGCAAAGCGTTGATTACGGTCTTGCCAACGGTCAGAAGGTGGATGTCCGCAGCTCGACCGGGAAGATCGGCCCTAACAGCAGCTTTAAAACAGCAACCCTGCACACCACCATGTTCCTCTGGGGCGAGAAGATTGCCAAGGCGCAGAATTACAGTCTCAAGCTGGCGGACGAATACGGCGTTCTTCCTGCCGCCCAGAGCAGCAGTACCAAGCAGTATCCCTTCTCATCCATCCCTGTAGCGGAAAACGATCTGACCCTCACCGAGGCCACCATGACCACCTCCGGATGGATCGCCGACGGCAAGGATGTGGGTATGAAAACGCAGCTGAGCCTGAACGGCAGCCTGCTGCAGGAGAAAATAATGCCCTTCCGGGTCGTTGATCTGACCCGAGTGCCCAAGGTGACAGAGGATGAGCGCGTCACCGGTATTCTGGCGACGATGGCTTCCTCCAGTGAAGTGAGTCAATACAACTTTGGCGAAGTGGGCGATAGTAACATTCTCAAGGCGCTGACCGGACGGCTGGGCGAGCTGAACGGTCCGGTGGACAGTTCCGTGTTCAAAATGATCATCACCCCCAGCGAAGATCCCTCCGTGTTCCGTGCCATGATTTGGGCCGGGTACAATACGCTGGAGATGGAGGACATGGACTATTCCGAGGACGGCGTGGCGTTGAGTGCGAATGTGCTGACGCAGAACCTGGAGGTGGGCGTGCCCGGTACCGGGGATCTGAGCCAGATGGCCAAGGGCACCTATGATCCCAAGGGGGAATACAAAGCCAACTCCATAGCCGGCAAGGTCACCAACACGGATCTCAACTTGCAGTTGGAGGGCTTTTACGAAGCGGAGATCCGCTATAACGCCGAAAAAAAGGAGTGGGAGGTTTTCACCGTAGGCGGCGGCTTTACCGCCGGCGTTGGCGTGGGCTTCTCCTTCAGCGTGAACGCCATGGCTGGCCCCGTGCCGTTGACAGCAACCTTTGAGCTGGGTGGTGCCATTCAGCTGGATTTCCGTACCGCAGTGCGCTACGGCCAGCAGGGACAGGGTACAGAGCTTGCCTGGAGCGATCCCACGGCCACGGCAGTGAATGACTTTTTGACCACGCTGCGTATCAACGCCTATGTCCACGCGTTTGGCGGCATTGGCTTTGACTATTCGGTCGTGGCGCTGAAGATCGGCCTATTCGGCAATTTGGATGTGGACAGTCAGAATAAGTTCCTTTCCCGCACCTATCTTGCCGACGAGACAAAGCGCCAGATCAACGGTCAGGCCCTGGGGATCACAAGCGAAGTGGGAATCAAATTTGTGGCAACCTTCCTGTTTATCTCCTACGAGGCGGTGATCGCCTCCGGAACCCTTGGAGGCACCAAGACTTTTAATGACTGGGCAACAATCGACAACTACTGGAAGAACGCCACCAGTGGGCTGAGCCTTGCCTCGCTGCGGATGGCGGCGGCCCAGAGCGGAATGCAGGTGGCTTCTGCCAGTGCAACGCTCCAAAGCCGGGACTATCTGGAGCAATATGCCCGTACCTGGGGCCAGCCCCAGCGGCGGATGGTACTGCGCTCTCTGAACTCCACCAATGGGCTGCAAAACATCCAGACCAATGCCAACCCCACATCCTATCCACAGCTCAGCGATGACGGGAAGGTATTGGCCTACATCAACGACGGCGACAGCAGCAGTATTTACGACAGCCGGGCACATTTCTCCACCCTCACTGGCGGCGTCTATTCTACCTCCCAGAAAATTGACGATCCCGCAGGGTTCACCGGCTACGGCGACACGAGCGTTTCTTTGTCCGGCACCGGCAGCTTCGCGGCGGCGGCTTGGGTTCGCATGGGCACCGAGATACCGAATAAAGATGCCGCTGATGATGTGACATTGGAAGAGCAAAACCTGCTGATGAACAGCACGGAGATCGTAGCGTCCGTCTATAACGGCGCAGCCTGGACTTCCACCCGCCTAACCGATGACGGCACGCCGGATCTGGCCCCAGCCACGGCAGTAGGCAGCGACGGCAAGGCCATCGTGTTCTGGCGCAGCGTCTACACCCCCGATCCCGTGAGCACTTCGGGCAGCAACAACCTGCTGAACTTCACGACCAGAGATTGTATCATGTACCGTTGCTATGACAGCACTGACGGCACCTGGAACGAGGCCAAAATGCTTTATAACGGTGCTACTGGCCGCGTGAAGGCGTTGCAGGCGGCCATGCTGCCCGACGGAACCGCTATGGCGGTTTACTCGCTGGACCGCAGCGAAACCGGAGATACCTCCGGCTACGAGATCGCCTATTGTACCGTGGCTGCTGACGGAACGCCCGGTACAGCCATGCTGGCGACCCGTGACAGCAATCTTGACGAAAACCCCCAGGTCGTTGCAGCCAACTTCGGCGGCGGGGATGACCGATTTGTCATCGGTTGGCATAGTGTCCGAGACGGCAGCAGTGATATTCAGCTGTTAGCTGTGGACGGCAGCGGCACCATGTCCAACAGCTTTCCCGGCTCTCTGTCTGCCCTGACCAGCAGCGGCAACGCTGTCGTGGGCGGAGACTTCCGCTTCGCTTCCCTCAGCGGGGATCATCGCAGCCTCAATGATCTTACCATCGTCTGGAATGAGACTGTCAATGACGCCAACGGCGCGGCAGATCACGGCATTTTGAAGGCGGCCAAGCTGCGCCATGACAAAAATACCTACACGCTCTCCGCACCATTGAAACTGGCAGAGCTGCCGAAGCGCACGCTGGCTGACCACTTTGATGCCTATGTCAGCGACCACAATCAGGTGCAGGCCGCCATTCAGGCCACCCTGTATGACGATGAAAACCCGAAGGTAATCGGCGGCGTGACCGTTCCGGGTGAGGAAACGATCCTCTATACCGCTACCTCTGATTTTGTCACCGATGCGGTGGCAGTGGAACAGATCGGTGTGGATTATGCAACGCTGGCGTTGAACAGCCTGACACCCATTCGCTTTACCATCCGCAACACCGGGCTGAACGATGTGACAAACCTAACGGTCAAGCTTGGCAGCGGGGAAACCGCCACCCTTACGGAAAAACTGCTGCCCAATGAAAGCACCACCCTTACCGTCTGGCACCGTGTGGGAACCAGCGTGACCGACCCGAGCTATACCATCACCGCCGACGCCGGCATCAGCGAGACCGGCACAGTGTATCTGGATTATCCCGACATTGGCATCTCGCAAATGGAAGTGATTGCGGAGAGTGCCGGCAAGCGCACGGTGCGCATGACCCTCTATAATTCTTCTGCCGCCACGCTGGCCGGCGGAAAGGGCCGCGAGGTGAAGCTTGCGTTCTATGCGGATGATCTGCATACCAAATCTGCAGTGGTAGACTGCACCACAAACGGCGTATCGGTTCGCGGTAAAGAAATCACCGTTTCCGGAGAGAGCGCCCTCGCCCGCATCGATCAGGGAACCTTTACACTGGACCTGATCTATGATCTGGGCAAGTATATGAACTCCATTGGCAAAAACGAGATCCCCAATGTGGGTACCTATCTGTACGCCGAGGCGTGGGCGGAAGGTCAGATCGGTGGAACGGGAAGCAATCAGCGCCTGCCGGAGTATGACGGCAGTGACAGCGAGGCCAGCGTCCATATGACCGGCGCACTGGCCCGCACCGGAGAGCGGCTGACGATGGATGTGACACAGGGGAACGACGGCAACGGTCACAGCACCGCCGCCATTACCCTGCGCAACAACTGCCTGCAGTCTCAGACCAGCGCAGAGCTGGTGGCCACGCTGCTGGATGCTGCCGGGACCGTTCTGGAAACGAAAAAGACCAGTATTGGCGGTGCCATCTCCGGGGAAACCTTCCAGACGGAAACCGTCACCTTCTCCCGGCTTGGCACCCGCGTAGTGGTGCGAGCCGCAGTGCCCGGTAATGACCTTCTGACCTTTGAAGGTCTGGCAGTGGGGCTCGGCGATTTTACCGCCAACGGAACGAACTATACCTATACGCTGCAAAATGATAGCGGAGCAACATCTACGCTAGTCACAGCGGTGTCTGGAAGCGACGAGCCCGTGAGCATCAACGGGCAGGCTCTGTCCACCGGCGGCAGCGCAACCGTTGCCATCCCCAACAGCGGCACAACCGACATTGTCGTGGGAATCGGTGCTAAAACCTACACGCTGACGATCCTGCGCAATAGCGGCACAGGCGGCAATGAAGGCGGTGGCGGCGGCAGCAGCTCGCCGAGCTACTCCATCACCGTGGATAAGACCAAGAACGGTACGATCACCGTTTCGCCCAGAAACGCGAGCCACGGCGACACCGTGACCATCACCGCGACGCCCGACAAGGGCTACGAGCTCGAAATGCTCAAGGTGCTCGACCGCAGCGGCGACGCGCTGAAGCTCACCGAGAAGAACGGCAAGTACACCTTCAAGATGCCCAGCGGCAAGGTCACCATCAAGGCCAGCTTCGTTGAGGAGGTTCCGGAGCAGATTTTCAAGGATGTTCCCGCGAACGCTTACTACTACGAGGCGGTCAAGTGGGCGCAGGAGAAGGGGATCACCGGCGGCATCGGCAATGGACTGTTCGGCCCCAACGATCCCTGCACCCGCGCGCAGATCGTCACCTTCCTGTGGCGTGCCGCTGGCAGTCCTGAACCCGAAACCCGCGCCATGCCGTTTACCGACATCCCCGTGGGCAGCTATTATTACGACGCTGTGCTGTGGGCGGTGGAGAATGACATCACCAAGGGCACCAGCGACACCACGTTCAGCCCCAACATGACCTGCACTCGCGCCCAGATCGTCGCGTTCCTGTGGCGTTCCGAGAAGTCCCCGGCAGCGGGTACGGCCAATCCCTTTGCCGATGTGAAGTCCACCGCCTACTATGCTGATGCGGTTCTGTGGGCGGCCAAGGAGGACATCACCAAGGGAACCACCAACACCACATTCAGCCCCGGCGCGGATTGCACCAGAGCGCAGATCGTGACCTTCCTCTGGCGCTGCAAGAAGTGACCGGCTGACATACGGCTAAACATCAAAGCCGCTGGCATGACCACATAAGCGAACATCGGACAGCGCAGCGGACGGGCTTTTCGCCTTGACGCTGCGCTGTTCTCTTTTCGCTGCAAGAGACAAAGAGCTACCGCAATATTTTTTCTGCACTTTTTAGCCGTTTTTAGCGGTTTTCTCTCAATTCTAATTACTTTCCTGACACCTTGTGACTCGCAACCCCCATGTGTCCCAAATCTGTCTGTGGCATTTTATGTGGTCAAAAGCAAAGTCTTGCCGGATTGATCCGGCGAGGCTTTGCGGTATTCTCGCATCCCGCTTTTCTGCTCGATGAACAACACGAAAACCGCGCCGAGCCCCCCGCGCCGTGGGATGCAATCAAAGAGTATGGGCTGTGCGGAACTCTTCTGTTGACATTTCAACAACCATGTGGTATAGTCTGACCGTTGAGATTTCAACAAAAGCATTCGTGAGAGAGGAGCGCAGCCATGCAGGAGCGA
>ERZ824978.3300-NODE-3300-length-12287-cov-26.547989_pt1 | contig 12287 bp, 10 predicted proteins | sample MGYA00519860_ERZ824978 | MGnify/ENA primary metagenome ERZ824978 (study PRJEB31778, sample SAMEA3449184) | human gut metagenome | biome: human gut; feature: human-associated habitat; material: faeces | place: United Kingdom | collected 2010/2012 ... | reverse complement strand
TGGGCCATGTGTCGGCGGCCACCACACTGGACATCTATACCCACATCACCGACGACATGCGGCTCACGGCCGCCGCCAACATCGACCGCGGCATCGGCAAAGCAGCGCCGCAGGAGGACACTTCAGAGCCGGGGCAGGAAACTGCCCCGGCCCAAGCGGAAAAGCCGAGTATGACCGATTTCAAGCCCTATGTGGGCCGCAAGCGCAGATCCGGTACCGGCTGTGTCAGCGAGATCAACGACCATCTCTTCGAGGGGCGCTATTCTCCCAAGTGGCCAGACGGCAAGAAACACGCCCGCAATATCTACGCCCATACCCGCGAGGAGTGTGAGGAGAAACTGAAGGTGCTCATCATGGAGATGAAGGCCGAGCTGGCGGAGCTGAAACGGCGGAAAGCGGAGGGATCTCTGCCGCCGCAGGGGCCGGAGAAAGGCAAGAAGAAAGGCGGGAAGAAAGCGAAGAAGGCGAAAGACCGCAAGTAAAAAGAATAACCTCCATGTGTGCAGAATAATTACACACACGGAGGAAAATTCAGATGTCATAGAAGCTATCGCCTTACCCCTATTGCCTCGAGAGATTTAGGTTTAAATCGGTGTAAGTGGCGCATAGTATAGAAAGGAATATAGTACCATCAGCGTGGCAAGATGACATGCTTAAATGTGGATTAAGTTAGGTCGTTATCTTAGTCCGACAAAACGACCAACCGGGGCAGGACCGGTATGGTATCTATATTCCTCTTTCTTTTTGAGATTTTTGTCGATCCATCAGGATTTTTGCCTGTGTACGAGGCGAGAAGTATTTACTTGATATTCTCCGTCTCTCTCGGTCTATGATTTTGTCTGAATGAACCAACATATGCCTAAGAATAGCCAAGGTCATATTTTTTGCCATGCCATCGCCTTGAAGGCTGCAAAGCTCTTCTGCCTCTTTAATTACTGCTTGATAATCATCGACCTTCTCCCAAAACATTAGCCGCTCTATCCTGTAGTTGAGAGAGGGAGAAATGTAGTTTTGTTGAGCCAGATAATCAACTGTATTATCGTTTGCACCGTGAGAAGACGCTACGTAATACAGGTTTAGCAGCATGTTTAAAGATACTTCCTGGAAGAATCGCAGAATATCCTCGCGTGAGAGTTTTTTCCCTTCAAAGTCAGGTTCTTCTTGCCAAGCAATGACTTCTTCAACTAAATAATCAAGACTATTGTCTATAGACTCGGCCCATTGACTAAAAATTTTGTTAGGAAGTTGGTACATAGCCGAAACATAGTCTTTTTTTACAGGGCCAGGAAGAATACTTATAAATGCAGAGAAATTCCTCGCAATAATCTTTAACTGTAAAAATGCTCTTATTAATTGGTTATTCAACTCATCGATTTTGGTTTCGTCATAGTCATATATATCTAATGTTTCGATGATTGTATCTCGTTCTTCTTCCTCAATTGCCTGATTGTGGATCTCCTCTTCTTTTTCATCTTCTTTGGGAGAAACAAGACTCTTAGCGGGCATAGATTGCAAATATTTAATACCGATGTCTGATAGGTCAAACTCCGTCCATCCAGAAACATAAGAAACTGCTTGTTCAAGAAGAAGGCGTGGAATATTAACATTATCCGAAATGTAGGTCATGAATAAGAGAATGTCACCGTTGATGCTAAAGCAAGATTGCCTAACAATAGATTCCAAATCTGTTGTGTCTCCAGTATCATGAAACCTTCTGTTAAGTGCTTTCGCAACAAAATATGCAAGATGATTTTTGCTTGCAAAACGATACTCATATCCATTTGATGTTCTTGACAAAAGCCCGCTATTTACTCCAATTTCGATGAATCTTTCTGCTGTCAGATATCGATTATCGTAGTATTCGCAATATGCTGCAATGACTTCATGAATATGCTCTGCGTTAATGGGATATTCTTTGTTAAAATGTATATAGTGAGCAATTTCGCTTAAGGCAACAATAATATCATTAGAGTTTTCCTTCCTCCCCACAAGATGGGGCGCAATCGATCGTTCTATGGATGCCTCGAAGACTTTGCTAAAAACTGTTGCGTCTGATTTATCCAATTCACCAAGGTGCGCGCAGTAATAATCCACAAATTGGACAACAAAGTCGATATCTGTGCGGAATGCTAATTTATATGAATTTAAACACTGTTCAAGCGTTCTGGCAATACCAGCGGCTTTTAATTCGTCGTTATCCGTCTTAATTAAAACGATTTTTTGAATCAAAGCCAATCGTTTTTCTGCATACAAGCGAGAAATGGACGCTTTCTTGAATTCTTTACTTGCTTTAATATTATCTTTTACCATCTGTACGATATCAAATTGAGACGTTTCTTCAGATGCTACGACTATTGTCCCAAAGATATCTTCTATTCCTCGCAAAAATTTATTGAGGTGTTTGGGAGAAATTCTGTGTAAATCATCTATAATTATTACTTTCTTATCTGACGGGATGGCTTGGAACAATGAGTAAGAATCCGCCCCATAAGTATCAGTAACGAGCTCTTTTAGGATATTCTCTTGACTTCTACCGGTGATATCGTCTGTTCCACAATACAAGACGACATACTGTGTTTGCAACTCCTTAAAAGTCATTTTTAAGAGCGTTGTTTTTCCTGAATTGCTGCCTCCCATGACAGCAACATATCTATTCTCTTTAATAAAAGCAATAAAATCTTCCATCTTATCTATTGCTTTTCCTCTGGAGTATTCTTTTGACGCATTAAAGCGCAGCGTTGGAAAAACAAAGTAATCGCTAACACTTTGCGCAATCGTGTTTTTTGAGTCGGCCATCACTGTTGCAATATATTTTTCTTGATAAGTCAATCCTGTCCCGCACAAAGATTTCTGCATCAAAATATGCTCTTGCTTCATTGTAGCAACAAAAGCGGACCGATCTGCATTCCAACTAAATTTACTCAAAAAGTATTTTCTGCTTTCAGTATCAAACAGCGCAGCATAATAATCAGAAAGAGTAGGAACTGAACTTTGCCACCATGCTCCGCCAGCTTGTTTTACAATTCGATTTCCATTATCGTAGAGAACATTTTGCGTGCCAGGAAAATGCTCATGGCCATAAAAAGCAAGAGAACATCTTTTGGAAAGAGTATTCTCCAACTCTTTTTTCTGAGAAAACTCAAACCAATCTGGAGAATGATGCATTACAACAAGGGAAAAATCCGCATTTGATTCTGTAGTTAACGAATGAATTGCGTCTTCTGGCAGATAATGAAGGCCATCATCAGAATCGCAAGAAAATGGTGCAGTATTGAGTAAATTCGCTTCAATACGGTAGCCATTATCAAAATGGAGTATTTTTCTGGTAACTAACTGTCCAAACGGAATATGCATCCAGTAAGGAAAGAAACAACCATTTCTATCCGAAAAAGAGAAATAGTTTTTCATGCTCTTTAACTCTTGCTGCAGGTGTAAAGCTCTTTCTTTCTCATCAAAAGAGCGAATTTTCGAAGAATCCAGCCGAGTACTTCTTCCCCAATCAATATCATGATTGCCGGGAACGATCAGTATCTTAGTATTCTTCTCACTGATGGAATATTTCCTTCTTATTTCAGGAATTAACCTTTTTAAGAATGTGGCGGCAATTTTATATTGGTTCGCCTGGCCCGTAGCGGCAATGTCACCAGAAAGGACAATGACAATTCCTTCAATCGGAGTATAAACACCAAGGGAGTCCACAATAGCCTGAATTTTAGCTGGATGAACTCCCTTGCTGTCGTTCAAGTGGAAATCACTTAAATGTAAAAAAGAGATCCTCATGTCTTTCCCTCACATTAAAAAGCAAAATTAAAACCGCATAAGAATTCTCTTACACGGCTGCCTTGGTGGCACAAAGGTCTACCGTTAATTAATTATAATACAATTTGGTGAAAATTACAATAAGACGTCGAATTTATAACTGCCCGCAAATTCTGCGCCGCAATAGACAAAGAATAAGAAAATCCCTCTGAAATCAATGATTTCAGAGGGATTTTGGTCCGAGTGAGGTGACTTGAACACCCAACCTCGACATCCCAAATGTCGCGCCCTACCAGTTGAGCTACACCCGGATATTCACTTTTCTGCCATGATACCACGGAGAGCGGTAAAAATAAAGATTTTTCTGTCTGTGGTCATTCATGTGGTCAAAGCCACTTTTATGCCGTTTTCCGCAATCGGAAGAAATCCCGCAAACGCAGGTGCCGCAAGGCTTTGCGGCGTTTCGCCTTGCCCTGTTCCGGATACCGCCACGGCACTCCCAAAGCAGGCGCGCTACCAACTGCGCTACACCCGGTTATTGAGTTTTTATCCGGCTGGTCGTATTCTCCCAAATCAAGCGCGCTACCAACTTCGCTATACCCGGATACCTCCTTAGTATAGCACAGCTGTGGGTGGAAGGGAAGAGAAAGTTTTTGGTTTACATAAATAAGGTCGTCATCGGCGGGCGCTTGCCTGCCGATGACGACCTTATTCAGATCTGTATAAAACGCTTAGCTTGCTGCGCTCTCCGACAGCGGGAAGGTGATATCCGCGCGGAAAAGGTCGGCGTCGATGGCCAGGTCGAAGCGGCCGCCCTGCAGCTGTACCAGGCTGCGGGCGATGGACAGCCCCAGTCCGCTGCCCTCCGTGTGCCGCGAGGCATCGCCGCGCACAAAACGCTCCATCAGCTCGTCGGGGGAGATATTCAGCTCGTCCCGCGAGACGTTCTTGAAGCTGATGGTAACGGCCTCCCGGGACAGCGTGGAAACCACATAGACCCGTGTGCTGGGCAGGGCGTACTTGCAGATGTTGGACACCAGATTGTCCATGACGCGGCTCAGCAAACGACTGTCGGCGCGGATGACGGTACCCGGTGCGGGAGGCTGCGTTACCAGCGTCAACTGGCAGGCGGCCAACCGTTCCTGATACTCGCCCTCGATCTGTGAAAACAGCACGTTCACGTCCGTGGGCTGTAGGTCCACATTCAGCACGCCGGAGGAGGCTTTGGACGCCTCCACCAGATCCTCTGTCAGCTTTTTCAGCCGATGGCTCTGCCGGTCCAGCACGGCGATGTACTCCCGGGCCTCTGGGGAGGGGATGTCCTCCTTTTTCAGCAGGTCCACATAGTTGACGATAGAGGTCAGCGGCGTCTTGATGTCGTGGGACACGTTGGTGATGAGCTCTGTCTTCAGGTGCTCGGCCTTCATCTGCTCCTGCACCGCCTGCTCCAGGCCGGACTGCACGTCGTTGAGCTCCTGGCCGTAGCGCTTGAAGTCGCCGATGAGGTACTTCGTGTCGATGGGGGAGGAGAAGTCGCCGCGCGCCAGCTTTTCGCCGCCCTTCTGCAGCGTCCGCAGGTTCAGGGCGATATACAGGGCCGCCAGCAGCTCCACTGCCTTCATTATGACAAAGATTCCGTCCACCGAGCCGTAGCCAGCCAGCACAAAGAGCATCTCCAGAAAGAATACCCCTGCCATAACCAGCGCCGTTTTCCACAGCAGCGGGAGATTTCTGGCGATGCGCCGCAGCCCCAGAAACAGCGAACGGACAATGCGCCAGAGGAACCGGACTATTCGCGCGATCAGCGCGCTCCGCAGGACGGTGCCCGCCTTGCACTGGGCGGCAAAGGCGCACAGGAACAGCAGCACCAGCGGCACCAGCGCCGCGCAGAAGAAAACGCGTCCCCACCCGTAATAAAATGCTTCCCAGCCAATGAAAAACGTACACAGCAGCACGATCAGCCACACGTCGGCGGGAATCTTGCCCAGCCACGTCAGATGGATGCCCTCATGCCCCGCCCAATGGCCGGCAGAGGCCATGAGGAAGCAGAAGAAGAACAGTGCCAGCGCCGCGAACAGCACCGTCAGGAACACCGTCAGCGTGGTGTGCTCCACCAGCCACATGTCCAGCAGATAGGAATAAGAGGGCGCCTCCTCGGTGCGCAGCAGATCGGCGGCAATGGTGACCATGGCCGTATTGCCGGTGTTCAGCGCGTAGGTGAACGTCTCCTGCGTGGCGTACAGCGGCTTGTCGCCGTCTGTCAGCTCAAAATTTTCAAAGGTACCGACGACCTCCCCATTTCCTCTGACGGTGACGGTCAGGTGACAGTCGGCGGCATCGCGGGAGAACTCCTCCGCAAAAACGCGGGGCAGGTCGCTGATCACCTGAGCCCGCTCCTCCTCGGTGACATCTCCATTTTCAACGGTACTGTAGTCATAGGTGCCGTCACTGACCAGCACGCCCGCATTGGCCAGCGTGCCGCGCAGGAAGCTGTCGGCGGTGTCGATGGATCTGACGCAGCTTCCCTCGTACATCGTCTGGCGCATGAAGTCGCCGCCGTCCAGAAACACGTCGTAGCTGATAAGGATACCCACACCCACGCCGCCCAGAACGGTCAGAACGCCGAACACCAGCGTCAGCACGAAGGCGGCAGCCTTCGCCCACGTCTTGTCTAAAAATCCCTTCATGAGATGCCGCCCTCCATCTTATAGCCCTTGCCCCAGACCACCTTGATGTAACGGGGCTCTGAGGGGTTGATCTCCAGCTTTTCCCGCAGGTGCCGGATGTGTACCGCGATGGCGCCCGCGGCGTTCAGCGGCACGTCCTCCCACACCCGGCGGTAGATCTCATTGGGGGAGAACACCGTCCCCGCGTTCCGCATGAGGAACCGCAGGATGTCGTACTCCTTGGGTGTCAGCGCCACCGGGTCGCCGTCCACGGTGACGGTCTTGGCGTTGTCATCCAGGCAGATGCCGCCGATGATGAGCGTGCTGGGCTGCACCTGCCCGCCGCCCAGCTGCAAATACCGCCGCAGCTGTGAGCGTACCCGGGCCAGCAGCTCCACCGGGTTGAAGGGCTTGGTGATATAGTCGTCCGCGCCCACGTTTAGCCCCAGTACCTTGTCGGTGTCCTCGCCCTTGGCGGTCAGCAGGATCACGGGTACGTTGCTGGTCTGCCGCAGCTGGGCCATGGCGGACAGTCCGTCCATCACGGGCATCATGATATCCATCAGAATGAGGTGCACGTCCTCCCGCGCCGCCGCGGCCAGGGCCTCTTTCCCGTTGCAGGCGGACAGCACCCGGTAGCCCTCGGCCTTGAGATAGATCTCCAGCGCGGAGACGATATCCTTTTCATCATCAACGACCAAAATCGTGTACATAGAGGGACCTCCTGTGGGTGTGGTATATCTCTATCATACCCCTATTCCCGCCTTTGCACAAGGTCAATTCTTCACAGCGGGGGAGGGGAGCGACGCCAGGTTTACACTGTGGTGGATGGGCTTCCACTCCACCTTCATAAACAGCGCCGCCAGCGAGATGGGCAGATACGTCAGCATAAACAGCGGGAACGTCAGAGTGAAAGCGATCTTTTTCCACGCCGGCGCGTGGATACGCCGCCACTCGCTGGCCACGGTGATGCCGCCCAGCACCAGCAGCGTGGCCAGGATACTGCCCATGCACTCCAGCAGGGAGCGAAGGGCGAACCATACGCCGTCGCCCTGCATAAGGCCCAGCGCCGTCAGCGTCAGGTTGGCCAGCAGACCCAGGGCCGTCAGGATAAACGCCGGCAGGATGGACATGGACATATCGAAGCAGCTCCAGCTGCCCCGGGCCGTGCCCTTCAGCAGGTCCGCGCCGTAGCGGCGGAATACCTGTATGTAGCCCTTGGCCCAGCGCAGCCGCTGGCGCACGGACTGGCGAAAGTCGGTGGGCTGCTCGTCGTACAGCACCGCGTCCTCGCAGATGGCGATCCTCTCGCCCCGCAGAATGTGGTACACGGAAAACTCGATATCCTCCGTCAGCAGATAGAACCGCCAGCCATGGCTCTCGTCCAGTATCCGCTGCGAGAACAGAAAGCCTGTCCCGCCCACGGCGGCGCTGCTGCCCAGCCGGTTCCGCGCGCCGTTCAGATAGCGGCTCTCCCGTAGGAACCACAGGGCGTACCCGGCGCTGATCCAGTTGTCGCCGAAGTTTTTGCTGTTGCGGTAGCTGGTCACGATCTCGTTTCCGGCGGAGAAGCTCTCGTTCATGCGCTCGAGGTAGTCCGGCGAGAGGATGTTGTCCGCGTCGAACACGAAGTAGCCGTCAAAGCCCTCCGGATAGTCTGCGCCGATGTGCTGCAGCAGAAAATCCAGGGCGTAGCCCTTGCCCACGTTCACATGATTGAAGCGCTCGTACACCACCGCCCCGTGTGCCCGCGCGATGGCGGCGGTGCTGTCGGTGCAGTTGTCCGCCGCCACGAACACCGTCACCAGGGACATATCGTAGGTCTGCGCGGCCAGTGAGTCCAGCAGCCCGGCAATGACGTTTTCCTCGTTCCGCGCAGCGATGAGCACCGCGTACCGATGGGACGCGGCAGGGCAGGGAAGGGGCCGGCGCTTTTTCAGCAGCACCAGTGGGATATAGAGAAATTGATAGGTGTAGCAGATAAAAAACAGCGCCGAGATCACGGCATTGATGGTCCGCAGCGTGGGTTCCATAGGGGCACTTCCTTTCTTTCCTTTCTGGCTCCATGGTACCGAAATGCCTCTTAAGAAACAAGCAGGGGGAGGATTAAGACTTTATTAAGACGAAAAAGTAAACCTGTAAGCTGCCGCGGGCAGTTTGCAGGTTTACCATAATTAAAATTATTGTCAACTTATTACAGCAGCAGCCCGGCCAGATGCCCGGACGACCAGGCCCATTGCAGGTTGAAGCCGCCGCAGTCGCCGTCCACGTCCAGCACCTCGCCGCAGGCGTACAGCCCCGGAACGACGCGGCTTTCCAGCGTTTCCGGGTCAAATTCCTCCGTCCGCAGGCCGCCCGCCGTGACCTGTGCCTGGTCAAAGCCGCAGGTGCCGGTGATGGGGAGCGCAAAGCGCTTCGTCTGCCGGGCGATACGCTCCAGATCGCTGTCGGTGAGGCCGGCGGCGCACTGAGTGGTGAACCCGGCGGCCTTGCAGAGCATCTGCCCCAGCCGGGTGTGGCAGGAGCCTACCAGCAGGGTGGAGGCCTCGTGGGCGCCCATGGCCTCCCGCCGCAGGCGCAGCCAGTCCAGCACCTCCCGGAGCTCCCAGTCGGGGAAGAAGTCCAGCGCGCAGACCAGCCCCTCGCCGCCGGTGGACACCGCGCGGGAGATGTCGAAGATCGCCGGACCGCTGACACCGTATTCGGTGAACAGCACCTCGCCGTGGTTCGCCGCCACACGCTCGCCGCCCCGGAGGATGGCGATGCTGCACTCGGCTTTGACGCCCTTCAGCGCCCGGGGATAGGTGGGATCGGTCCTCAGCTGCACCAGGGAGGGATACAGTACGGTGCGGTGGTGTCCCAGCATTTTGGCAAGGCGATAGCCGTCCATGACGCCGCCTACTTTGCTGCCGGCGGCCCCGCCGGCGGCCAGTATGACCTTCCGCGCGGCAAAGACCTCCGTCTCGGTCCTGACGGTGAAGCCCTCCGCTATTCGCTTTACGGCGGTGACCGCCTGTCCGGTGCAGACCCGGATGCCGGGGCGCTCCAGCGCGTAGCGCAGCACGTCCAGCACACTGCCGGCCATGTTGCTCATGGGGTACACCCGGCCGCTGTCCTCACTGACCGTCAGCAGTCCCAGTGAGGCAAAATACTGCAGCGTTGTGCCTGTGTCAAAGGCGCACAGCGCGTGAGCGCAGAAACTGCTGTCCTCCCCATGGTAATGATCGGGAGATACATGGTAGTTGGTCAGATTGCACCGGCCGTTGCCGGTGGCCAGCAGCTTGCGCCCCACCCGGCTCTGCCGTTCCAGCAGGACGACGCTGCGGCCGTTTTCCGCGGCGGTCAGCGCCGCCATCATGCCGCTGGCGCCGCCGCCGATAACGATAACGTCCGTCATTTCGCGCCCTCCAGCCGCCGGCGGGTCAGATAGCCCTCCAGCATCAGCGCAGCGGCTACCGCGTCCACGGTCTTCTTCCGCTTCTTGGCGTTCTGCCCGTTCTGAAACAGGATGTTGTGGGCGTCGATGGTGGTGCGGCGCTCGTCCCAGAGGATGACCTCCAGCCCGGTCGCCTGCCGCAGCAGCGCGCCGAAGGCGGCGCATTTCTCGGCCCGGGGCCCCTCGGTGCCGTCCATGTTCCGGGGGTAGCCCAGCACCAGCAGCTGTACGCCGTGCTCGGCGATGAGCCGCTGTATGCCGGAGAGCACCTCCTCCTGCCGGCGGGAGTGGATGGTGTCGGAGTAGCCCGCCAGCGTTTCGGTGTAGTCGGAAATGGCGATGCCGGTGTGGGCGTCGCCGTAGTCGATGGCCATGATCTTCATGGGGATGTACCTCACTTTTCGCGGCGTGCGCCGCCGCGTTTTTTTCATATCGGCTCTATCATACACAAAATGGCGGCGGGAAGCAACAGAAAATGGGACGAAACCGCGAAAAATACGGGATTTTTCTGCAAAAAGCGGTTGACCGGCGGGGGAAAGTGTGGTATAGTGGGCATTACCTGTGAGTGGGTGCTTTCTTTTTGCGCGCTTTTTCGCTTCGGGGGCGCAGGTGGAGATCATCCGGCAGGGAGGCAAAAGGGCGTTCCAAAGCGGAAGCCTAATCTAATAAGGAGGTGCCGTTAATGCGCGTGAAGATCACTTTGAGATGCAACGAGTGCAAGCAGAGAAACTACAACACGATGAAGAACAAGAAGAATACCCCTGACAAGCTTGAGCTGAACAAGTATTGCCCCTTCTGCAGAAAGCACACCGTCCATACCGAGACGAAGTAACCGGAAGGAGATATTGACATGGCTGAAGAGAAGAAGGTCAGTAAAGATCGCGGCAAGTGGTTCCGCGAAATGAGAAGCGAACTGAAAAAGGTCGTTTGGCCTGATGGCAAGACTACCGCCAAGAACACCGGCACCGTCCTGCTGTGCTCCTTGATCGTGGGCGCGGCGATCTGGATCTTTGATGCCGTGGCCGTGCTGGCGGTGGATACCCTCATCGGTCTGTTCTAAGGTACAGGACATGGCTGATAACGCAAAGTGGTATGTAGCACATACCTATTCCGGCTATGAAAACGCGGTAAAGGCCGCCATCGAAAAATCCGTGGTGAACCGCGGGATGGAGGACATGGTCCTCAAGACCGAGATCCCGATGGAGACGGTCACCGAGGTTACCGAGACCGGCGTGATGAAGGAAGTGCAGCGGAAGGTATTTCCCGGCTATGTCCTCATCAAGATGGTCATGACGGACGATACCTGGCACCTGATCCGCAACATCCGCGGCGTCACCGGCTTCGTGGGCGAGGCTAACAAGGCCATTCCCCTGACCGAGGACGAGGTGGCGGCGCTGGGCATGGAGAAGCGCGAGATCGTCGTGCTCTACCATGTGGGCGACACGGTGCGTATCACCGAAGGCCCGCTGTCCAGCTTCACCGGTACCGTGGAGGAGATCGAGCCGGAGAAGAACCGGGTGCGCGTGGTCGTATCCATGTTCGGACGCGAGACCCCCGTTGATCTCGAACTGGACCAGGTCGAGGTCAGCAGCAACTGAGCGCAGAGCGTCTGCGCGGAAGTCCGGCGCAGGTGTGCCGGCAAAGTGGGAGAGACGCTGCGCGTCTCGCCAAAAGCGGCAAGTATCCCCGCCGCTACCACATTTTATTGAAGGAGGTGCCTACAAATGGCACAGAAAGTAGTTGGATACGTCAAACTGCAGATCCCCGCGGGCAAAGCAACTCCCGCACCCCCCGTTGGCCCGGCCCTGGGTCAGCACGGCATCAACATCGCTGCCTTTACCAAGGAATTCAACGAGCGCACCAAGAATGACATGGGCCTGATCATCCCCGTGGTCATCACCGTGTATGCCGACCGTTCCTTTAGCTTTATCACCAAGACCCCTCCCGCGGCTGTCCTCATCAAGAAGGAGTGCAACATTGAGTCCGGTTCCGGCGTTCCCAACAAGGAGAAGGTCGCCACCATTTCCAAGGCCTCCATTCAGAAGATCGCCGAGCTGAAGATGCGCGACCTGAACGCCGCGTCTCTGGAAGCTGCCATGAGCATGATCGCCGGTACCGCCCGTTCCATGGGCGTCGTGGTCGGCGAGTAAGGAGGGTGTAAGAAATGTTTAGAGGTAAGAAATATCAAGAGAGCGCCAAGCAGATCGACAAGGCTACGCTGTACGACCCCAAGGAGGGTCTGGAGCTGATCTGCAAGACCGCTTCCGCCAAGTTCGACGAGACCGTGGAGCTGCACGTCAAGCTGGGCGTGGACTCCCGTCACGCTGACCAGCAGGTCCGCGGCGCCATCGTGCTGCCCAACGGTACCGGCAAGTCCGTCCGCGTCCTGGTGTTCGCCAAGGGCGACAAGGCCGAGGCTGCCAAGG
>ERZ824978.3295-NODE-3295-length-12290-cov-4.226400_pt1 | contig 12290 bp, 10 predicted proteins | sample MGYA00519860_ERZ824978 | MGnify/ENA primary metagenome ERZ824978 (study PRJEB31778, sample SAMEA3449184) | human gut metagenome | biome: human gut; feature: human-associated habitat; material: faeces | place: United Kingdom | collected 2010/2012 ... | reverse complement strand
TGCCGCCTATTAGCTGCACGTCGTAGTGCACCATTTCCCACTTTATTTCGTGGCCGCAGACGGTAATCGTCTTGCCGCAGAGCCTGCGGGCGGCGTTCTTCACGGCGGCAAACGCCTCCGGCAGAAGCGAATCCAGCGATTCACCCTTTGCGTATCTGGCTTTAAACTCGTCGGTTTTAGCCCTTAGCTGCTCGTCGGTCAGCGACTGGTATTGTTCCTCAATCTTATTTATTTTTGCTACTATCGGGCGCGTCTTCTTGTAAAAGCGTTTGTAATGGCTGCCCGCGAAAAGTTTTAGAATTTTTGCTATCATGAATATTTTATCCGTTTTTGTACGGTCTTTGCTTATTATAAATTTCCGCAAATGAACGCGCAGCGCGCCGTGCGGATTATAGGCGCGCTACGCCGGAGAAAGCGGCTCCGAAGCCTTACGAGGCTGTCGGCCCCCTTATGGGGTTTGAACGCCCGCAAACTTCCGGGCGAATTTTTACGCATACGGCGCCGACTATTTTTGAGCCGGCGTTAAAATCGTTACCGTGCCCGCGCAAAAAACTAAAATCCGTCCAAAAATCGACATCGGGGGCGCAATACAAAATAAATTCTTTTGACGGATAGTCGCTTTCGCGCTCAAGCCGCTTTTTCGCGCCAGTCTTTCGGGTCGTCTCAACCCTCGCGGAAATATCGGCGCTTCGGCTGACTCCCGGCAAGAAGGCGTCTTCGCTTGCGGCATAAGCCTTGGCTTCGGCTTTGCCCGCTCCGCACAGTGCATGCAGACACGCCACGGCGAACCCGAGCGCTATCGATACCCTGTGTGCGATTTTTCCCATATCCCGTAAAAAAATATATTCCCAAGCTCTCTTGCCAAGTTTTTTATTCGTCTAAATTCTTTCCAAACTCACTTTGTCGCCCCCCATCGGGAAGTGAATGGATAAAATATTATAAGCGACTTCCCGACTAGCGCGCGCGCGGGAACTTGCCCCCAATAGCGGCTGTCGAGCGAATTGTACGAATTGTCGCCCATTGCGTAATAATGGCCGTCCTCGACTTTTACCGTTCTGCCTCCCGACAGCGCGCCATCGGCGAGATACCCCCCGTACAATCCCTCCTTTTTCGCGTTTTTTGCGAACGCTGGCGAACCCGTTATGGGCTTCCCGTTTCTCATCAAGGTATCCCCTTCGACTTTCAATTCGTCGCCGCCTACTCCAACAAGCCTCTTTATATAATACTTGTCGTCCGGAACCCCGTTGTTCATCGCTGTCATTCCGTCGCAGTACTTTGTCAAAAACACTATCGAATCCCCTACTTTCGGCTTTTTGAAATTATAAGTAAACCTGTCAACAAACAGCATGTCTCCGCTTAGAATATCAAAGTTTATCACTCTGTCGCCCCTCTTTACAGGCCCGTAATTTATATAAATCTTCCCGTCCTTTGACGTTATCATTTTCTTGTCGTGCGCCGCATTCAAATACTCTATTATATTTTTTGCGTCCCCAATCGGCAGCGCCTTCGCTATTACCGTGTCGAGGGAAAAATCCGCGGGCAAGTTCAATTCCAGTTTCTTTCCCCCAACCTCAAAAATATACTGCCTCTCCCTCGTAGGCCATATCCCAAAATATTTGCGGACATTCTTTTCCTCAAAATTAATGAACCCCCCGCGGAACCTAGCTGCCTGCGGCGCGTTTATTTCCAACAGCAAGTCTCCGTCTGCGGGAGCTTCCAAAGAGTAGTTGCTCGCGCCCTTCAGTGCGAATCTCGCTATCTTCTCGCCTATCCCCGGCGCGTCTTCGCCTGGCGCGTACGCCTCCGCCGTCATTCCATAAAACGACGGATACATCGAATTTGTCGGAATCTTAAAAGGCTGCAAAAAGAAACTTCTTATCCCGAGGGCAACTATCCCCACCACTATTATCGTATCAACATTGTCGCTCCATGACGATGTCGGGTATATGCGCCCGCCACATTTTTTCATCAAAGCTTCAAGCTTCTGCGCGAGCCCCTCGTATTCCTGTGTGCCAACTTTGCCGTCAAGTATCAATTCGTCAAGCTGCTTTATCATTTCCTCCAAGTTTTTCGCGTCTTGCTCCGCTATGACGTCCTTGCGGTAATTATACACCTTGCATGCCATCTCGAACAGCTGGCGCGCATTCTTCGTTTTCCTATCCCTAAAAATCCCGAACATTTTATTTTGTGGTTAGTTGTTCCGTTACTATGGCGCGATTGCTTCGCAATGCGCTTTGCCTCAATCCGAATTCCGTTCCTATGGCGCGATTGCTTCGCAACGCGCATATTCTTTTAGAAATGCGAATTCCCATAAAAAAACTTTTTGCGAATCCGTTTGGCATCTTTTCGTTAAAATCGGTAAAAATCCTATATCCCTTATGCGTTTGATTTCAATACTTTTACAAAGGCTTCTTGCGGAATGGACACTTTGCCGATTTGCTTCATTCGCTTTTTGCCTTCCTTTTGCTTTTCAAGCAGCTTCTTCTTTCGGGTTATATCGCCTCCATAACATTTTGCGGTGACGTCTTTTCTGTAAGAGCCGATTGTTTCGCGCGCTATTATCTTGCCGCCTATTGCCGCCTGTATTGCAACTTTAAACATTTGGCGGGGCAGTATGTCCTTCAATTTGGCGCACAACATTCTACCTTTGCTTTCGGCTTTGTCGGCGTGGACTATCGATGCGAAGGCGTCTATCTGTTCGCCGTTTATTAAAATATCGAGCTTTACAAGCTTAGATTGCTGGTATCCGGCCATCTCGTAGTCGAGGCTTCCGTATCCGCGCGTTATGCTCTTTAGCCTGTCGTTAAAATCTATCAAAATTTCATTGAGGGGCAGGGTGCAGAAAAGCATTACGCGCGTGTCGTCTATCGTGTCAGTGCGCTCGCAGAAACCGCGCTTTTCCGACACAAGCGCAAGCATATCGCCTATCGATTCTGTCGGTATTAAAATATTCGCCTTTATTATCGGCTCGTATATTGCCGCGATGTCGCTTGGATCGGGCAGCCGCGAAGGATTGTCTATCTCTATTTGCGTGCCGTCGGTCAAGTCGAGCCTGTACACAACGCTCGGGTAGGTTGAGATTATGTCAAGATCGTATTCGCGACGCAGGCGCTCCTGCACTATTTCCATGTGCAAAAGCCCGAGAAACCCGCAGCGAAAGCCGAATCCAAGCGCGACAGACGTCTCTGGCATATAGACGAGGGCGGCGTCATTTAGCTGCAGCTTGCCTATCGAGACTTTTAACTTCTCGTATTCAGATGTGTCTATCGGGTATATCCCTGAAAACACCATCGGCTTTACCTCTTTATAGCCCTCGAGCATTTCGGCGGCGGGATTCGCCGCGTGGGTTATTGTGTCTCCGATTCTTACGTTCGCAACTTCCTTGATGTTGGTGACAATGTATCCAGTGCAGCCGCCGTCGAGGGATTCTTCGGGGGTCATTGACGGCGTAAACCGGCCAACTTCCTTTACGGTAGTTTTTCGCCCGCCGCCCATTAGCAGAATTTCGTCGCCGGCCTTTATCGATCCCGAAAATACCCTGACGTAGCAGATAACGCCTTTGTAGGCGTCGAACATGCAGTCAAAAATCAGCGCGCGGGTTGCGGGGTAGTCGGCGTTGCGGGGCGGGGGGACGCGCTTTACAACGGCGTCGAGTATTTCATTTATGCCTATGCCGCTTTTGCCGCTTGCGAGAATTGCGTCGTCGGCGGGGATTGCGAGCACGTCTTCAACCTGTTTTTTGCACTGCTCTGGCTGGGCGCTCGGAAGGTCGATTTTATTTATTACCGGTATGACCTCCAAGCCTTGCGCTATTGCCAAATGCGCATTTGCAACGGTCTGGGCTTCAACTCCCTGCGCGGCGTCGATTAAAAGCAGCGCCCCCTCGCAGGCGGCGAGCGACCTCGACACTTCGTAAGAAAAATCGACGTGCCCGGGAGTGTCTATCAAATTCAAAAGGTATTTTTTCCCGTCGTGGACATACTCCATCGTCACGGGGTGGCATTTTATTGTTATGCCTCTTTCGCGCTCCAAATCCATCGAGTCGAGCAGTTGGTCCTGCATTTCGCGCTTTTGGATTGTGCCGGTTGCCTCCAACAGGCGGTCGGACAGGGTCGTTTTGCCGTGGTCAACGTGCGCTATTATGCAGAAATTCCTTATGTTTTCGATATTTTCCATTTCGCTCTCTGTATCTGAAATAAATATAAACGCTTATTTTTTCCAAAAACGCCTCTTTACGCAAGCACTTTTATATATATTAGCGCTTGATGAGGTTTTTATCGTTTTATTTTTATAAATTTGAAACTTTTTTGAGTTTATTTTGTCTTAATTTTTGTGAACAGAAGGGAAATGTTTCTTATCTTGGCGGGCGTTGCCGCTTTCCCCGCGTTGCGGGCGGCTGAGGCTTCGCCGAATCAGAAAAAGGCAAAAACTATGCAATATGCGCTTACTCCTCTCGAATACGGGCACAACGCCCTTGAACCGTGGATAGACGCCGAGACTGTCGGTTTCCACCACGACAAACACCAGGCCGCGTATGTGGCCAACCTAAACGCAGCTCTCGCTTCCGAGCCGTCTTTTAAATACGAGGGCGATGTTTGCGGGCTTATAATGAATCTTGAAAGCGTTCCGGAAAAAATACGCACTGCGGTAAGAAACAACGGCGGCGGCGTCTGGAACCACGAGTTTTATTGGAAAGGCCTTTCCCCAAATAAAACCGAGCCTTCGGCGGAGCTTGCTGAGGCGGTAAAAAAGTCCTTCGGAACTTTCGACGAACTTAAAAAACAGATGTCAGATGCTTCCGTAAAGCAGTTTGGCAGCGGCTGGGGGTGGCTCTTGGTGAATCCGGACGGCTCTTTAAAGATTGCCTCCACTCCCAATCAGGATAATCCGATTATGGGAAAAGCGATTGGGGCTTGCGGCTGCATACCGATTCTTACAATCGATGTTTGGGAGCACGCATACTATTTAAAATATAAAAATATGCGCGCGGAATATGCAAAAAATATCTGGAATTTGGTCGATTGGAAGCGCGTTAGCGAGCGCTACGAAAGCGCGGTCAAGGATAAAAAGCCGCTAATTTAACGTTCTGTACCAGATTTGTAAGGGGCATGGCTTTATCTTTTACCCCGTGCGACGCGAGGGTTCAAGTGTGGGCCTTGGCTTTACCTTGCAGCTTGCACCGCGCCTGACTCGTGAGAAGTGGCTTAATTTCTTCTTGCAGCTTGCGCGCCGAGCCCGATTCGAGGAAGCTTGATAATTTATCTTGCAGCCTAAACGTTGCGCCGATTCTATGGGGAGGTTATTTGCCTTGCAGCCTAAGCGCCGCGCGGATTTAACTCTTAAATTTAAGACGGAAAGTTTTTTCCGTTTTGTCATAGTGCGATAATATGGGGAGCCGGAGGCCGTTGGTTAGATAAAAATCCTCCGGCTCCTTCTCTTTTTTAGATTTCAAAATTTAGGCATGCCCGCCTAAAATTAAAAAAAATTACCAATATTTTTCACTCTAAAAAAATTTTTAAGAACTTTTTTATTTGAGACTAATAAAATTTGCGGCGGTTTGAAAAATTTTATCGACGCTTTAGAGGGATTAAAAAAATTTTTAAATTCCCCTCTTGTTTATTTGAGGCATTTTGAGAGCTTAGCGCCAAAAAAATCGCAAAAGTTAATCCAGTCGTATTCCACAATGTCGTGCTTCCCGTTGCGCATATGGTACGCGACGTCTCCAAAAAATGGCTTTTTAAAGCTTTCCATCGACGGAATATTTTTAGCGCCGAAAAGACTGTAAACCTTTCCGGCTTCCACGAGCGCCAAAAGTTCTCCGCGCGGGTCGGCCCATAAATCTTCGCTCGCGCTTGTGACATAGAGAGGGCGGGGGGCTATTAGGGCGAGAAGCTGGTGCTGGTCTATCGGAAGTTCAGATTCTTTGTTTGCATATTCGCGCAGTTGCGGTTTGAACCAGTAGGGAAAGACTCTCGTTATTGCCTCTATTGTTTCCCCAAATTGCCTGCGGGAAATTGCCGCTCCCATGCAGCCGGAGTTGTTGGAGACGCAACCGGCAAAGCGGGTGTCGAGCGCCGCCGCAAGAAGCGCCGTTTTGCCGAGGCGCGAGTGGCCTATGGCTATTACATTTTTTGCGTCTGCCTCGGGTATTGTTTCGAGCGCGTCGAGGGCGCGCGAAAGCCCCCAGCTCCAGGCGGAAATTGCGCCGTTTAGGGGTTTTTCAAAAATGGAATAGATGCTTTGCGGGGCGCCGTCGTATTTTTCGAGGTCGGGGTATATGTCGCAATAGTATATGGTGGCGATTCCGAATCCGCGTTCTACAATTTTTTCAAAGGGCCAGCGCCGGCTTTGCATGCCCCTTGATTCTTCGGTCGGCTTGTTGTCGGTGATTTTTACTTTTCCTGTGGAAGTATTGCGCACCCAATTCGGCATTATTACGTTCGGGTATTTAGTGGTCGCGTGGTTGCCCATAAAATTTAGCCCGAGAAATACCGGGCTTGGAACTTTCGACTTCGGAAGATATAGAAGCATTATAAAGGATTTTTCGCCTTTCGCGTCGGCTACTGTTATTTTTATTTGCCGGCGAATTGCTTTACCGCCGAGGGCGTCGTCGGAGGCTTCGACGACTTCAAAAAATTCTTTCGAGGGGCGCGGGGGAATTTTTCCGTAAATTTTATTCTCGAAAATATCGGCGAGGACAGGGCGGACTTTTTGATTCCAATCGAGGGCGCTTTCCGCGGTAAATGCGCCGCCGGGTATCGACAGTATGTTTGGAAGTTTTATTTGGGGAACTTTACTTTCGTCGTAATTTGCTTTGGGGACTCCAAAAGTTGCGTTCGTCAAGATTATAAGCGCAAGAATATTCAGTAAAAATCTCATAGTTTATAGTAATATTTTTTTGCGTTAAGCAGTCAATGTAATTCTCAAACGTGTGAGCCTCTGGTTGTTCTTGCGCAATATGGAACTTTTGCCGTTATTTGAATTCTAAATATTACGATATTACCTATAATAAAAACAAACTATGAAAAATCTAAAAATTTGGGGAATTATATTGTCAATATTAGGCATAGTATGTCTTGTCTATCCTATCGCGGCGTCGGTTTGGATAGAGGTGGTTGTTGGGTGCTGCTTTATAGTTTCGGCGTTTTTTGTCTTGGCGGGTTTCTTTTCGCGGGAAGGCGGTTGGAACAAATTTTACGCAGCTGTCACGGCGATATTGTATTTCATCGCGGGAGTGCTTATGCTATCAAACCCGCTTGGTGGAATTTTTGCACTGACTGTCATTATGGGAGTCGTGTTCGTATTTGAAGGTGCGGCAGCAATAGCGTTTTGGGGCGCAAACAAAGGTATGCAGAACAGTTGGTTAATGTTAATTAATGGTGCAGCGAGCATTTTGCTTGGCGCAATTGCCCTATTTTGCCCGTCTTGCGGCATTTGGTTTATCGGTACGCTTGCGGGTGTCGACTTCCTGTTTACGGGTGTTGCGCTGTTCGGTTTGGAAAAGAATTTTGAATAAATATTTTATATTCTTCAAAGGCAGTCTATAATATATTGCAGGCGCGGTACGGAGCGCAGTTGCGCCCGCCGCGACGGCTTTTTGCTAAAATTATTGCGCAAGCGCAAGCGCCGTGCATAAAATCATAATATGCCGCATTCCGAAAACATCTGCGCGTAAGCGGCGGCTTTGTTTTCAATCTTCATCGGATATGCGCGCGACGAAGACGGCATTCTGTAAAATTTTAAATTCCGTCCGGCGTATTCCACTTCTATGCCCTCGCCTTGTTTGGGCGGGCGCGTGCTCATTATGTCTGCCGCAGTCTGCGCCGCCTTGGCACCGGTGCATGCCAAACAGCGGCATTGCGGAATGGCTTTTAAAAGAGATTTTAGGTCGGTGCGTTCAACGATTTCAAGAAAGTTGTCCGAGGCGTTGTTTCTAAGCCTATTTACAGACAATGCCGTGTCGTAAAGGGCGATACCCTTGTCTTCGAGAAAATCCGTTATCTGATTTTTCCGAAAAGTTTTTGATTTTTCGTCCCAAAAGAAATCGCGGTCTTTAAAGAAAACAATTCCGAAAATCCTCCACATGTCGTTTATGGGATTGGGATAAAAGAAGTCCATGCACCATTTCTCGCGCTGTGGCGGGAAGGTTCCGAGCATCAAAAGGCGGGCGGATTTAGGCAAAAAAGGTTTTAGCGGGTGGGTTTCCATTTTGTTTGGATATAGAATTTTTACCGCGCGGAAACTTCAAGCAAATTGCGCCAAAATTTTAATATTTTCCGCTTAAATTTTAAGATATAAATTCCCTGAAATTTTTTGTAAAGCGACGAATGGCTTGACTATTTTTATTTGCGCGGCAAATATTAACGTTTTTTAGCCAATAATACAAGCCATGCAGCCAGACAAACATTCGATGGAGCGCTTGGACGCCGCCGCCAAATATATTTTTAACCACCGCTACAACCAGCTCGGTTATCCCTTCGACCAAGAATCGGGAATGAACGACTTTTACGGTTGGGTGGAGCGCAACGGACTCGGCGGGATAACCCTCATAAACGTGGGCGACCCCTATAAGACCGATTGGGATATGCTAAACACCGACGAATTTGAGCGCGAAAGCATAGATTTTCTTGCGCGCGCTTACGGTTTTGGCGCGGACCATTGGGGCGTGATTTCAAATGGCGGAACAGACGGCAACATGTACGGGGTTTACTTTGGAAGGAAAGCGCTTGCGGAAGTTTCAGATTTGCCGCCCATACTATATGTTTCGGAGGAGGCACACTACTCTTTGAAAAAAATAGGCGATATCCAGAATATCGAGACCCGCACAATCCGCGCGAAAAAGATGGGGGAAATGGACGTGGAAGACTTTGCCCGAAAGCTCGATGCTACCCGTCCGGCGCTTGTCGCAATGGCCATTGGCGGGACTTTCAAAGGCGCGATAGACGACCAAAGGGCGATAGGCGAGATTTTGGACAACGCAAAGCCCGTTGCCGTTTACAGGCATTTGGACGCCGCGCTATTCGGAGGCTATCTGCCGTTCTTGGAGGACTGCGAAGCCAGGGAAATAGTCGACGCATCCAAAATGAATTTTGATTCCATTGCCGTTTCGGGACACAAATTTTTCTCATTGAACGAGCCGGCCGGCGTCTTTATATGCCGCAAGAGGGTGCTGGATTGCGTCCACGGCAATCCCGTCCCGTATTTAAAGGGGGTAATCCCGACTCTAAGCTGTTCGCGCAGCGGATTGGACGCGCTCAAGCTCTTTTGGAGGATAAAATCCCTTGGCGCAGCAGGCTTGGGAAAGCAGGTAAATCACTGCCTAAAAATGGCAGATTTGCTTCTCAAAGGCTTGCTCGATAAAGGTGTGAAAGCTTATAAAAACCCATTTTCAAACACCGTATTTTTCGATAGGCCCTCGGAGAGGATTGTCAAAAAATACGCGCTCGCATGCAGCGAGTACGAAGATTTTGGGAAGCTGTCTCACATAGTGACTATGCAATATTTCACTCCCGAACTAATAAATAGCGTAATTTCAGATATTGTAAAATAAATCGCGTAATGAATACAATTCCGCGCAGAAAAGATAGAACCCTCGACCCGCAAGAGGCCGAGAAGATTTTTGACGCTGTCGAATACGGTTATCTGACACTGGTTTCGGACGACGAATACCCTTATTCGATACCTGTAAATTTTGCGAAGATCGGGAAATCGGCCTATATACATTGCGCGCCGGAGGGAAGAAAGCTCGACATGATATCGCGCAATCCGCATGCGTGCCTTTCGGCAGTTTCGCGTGCGGACGTTGTGCCGGAAAAATTTACGCTTTCGTACGCGAGCGCCATGGCATTCGGCAAAATATACATTTGCAGGGACGATTCCGAGCGTCTTTTTGGATTGCGCGCAATCGCAAAAAAGTTTTGCCCGCATTTGGAGGATAAGGCTGAGTCATACATACAAAAATCTTTTGGCAGGACATTCGTTCTGCGCTTTGATTTCGAGGGCATTTCCGGGAAATGCAAAAACGTCCAACCAACCATTGAAAAGAAGGAAGAGGATTAATGAGCATAAGACACACTCTATCGGTATTCGTTTTAGCAGTCTCTTGCGCGGCACACGCGGCGGGGGAAAGCGAGGTTAAACCCGCAGTTTCAGAAGGTGTGAAAACGGAGGAAACGGCAAAAATTCCGGCAACTGAAAATGCGGCTGCCAATGAATCGGAAGTAAAGACGCTCGACGCTTACGAAGTGACTGCCATGCGCTTTTCCGACTCGCTCTTCGATCTCCCCGCAAGCACCCAAAATATATCCTCCCAGACAATAGAAAAGAGCGTCCTCGTGTCCGTCCCCGACGTATTGAGAAGATACGCCGACGTAAATATCCGCAATACGGGTTCGAGCCCTTTCACATCGGAATTGTCTATGCGCGGATTCGGTGAAAATAGTGGGCAGAGAGTGATGGTTATAGTGGACGGACAGAGGCTAAATACGCTCGACCTATCGTTTATAAACTGGGCGCAGCTCCCGCTTGAAAACATAGAAAATATCGAGGTAATGCGCGGGCCGCAAACGGCGGCTTACGGAAATTACGCGGAAAGCGGAGTGATAAAGATTACAACAAAACGCTGGAACCAGCCAGATTCCGCCAAAATAGGTGGGTTTTTTGGGACTTACGGCGAATATCAGGGATACGCGCGGGCGTCGCACTCCGACGAAAATTATTTTGCAACGGCTTCCGCCAACTATTACCACAATAGCGGCTATATAGACAACACCCTAAATTGGAACAAAAACGCGTCTGTCGCTGCCGGAGCCAAGCTCGACGAACAAAACGACATAGTGTTTACCGCGAGCGGCGGAGACGAATTCCTAAGGTGGGCGAATCCCCTCTATTCGTATTCGCAAATGATGGAAAACCCGACCGCAAATTCCGGGGTCTCGAGCGAAAACAACCTGAATTTTGCGACAGTCTCAGCCGCCCTTGAAAACAATTCGTCGTTCGGGGAAGGGGCGATACAGATGGGCGCGAATATGAGGGAAGTCGATACGCTTTTCCCGTCCACCTGGGGAGACACATCAAACAGCGTGATGCTCTGGACGGCATCGTTCACCCCGCGCTATCGCGTATATATGGGTGAAGAGGACGAGAGCTACGTTGAGGGCGGGTTTGACTTTTATTACGACAATATGGCCTCCAAACGCTACTACGACGGAGGGTATTCAAATAAAATTGCATCTACGGACATAGAGCGCATAACAATTGCCCCGTGGCTTGGCGGCAGGCTTGCTCTTGACGACGTATTTTCAATCACAGCAGCCGGGCGCTATGAAAGCGCGATAAATTACGTCGACCACACGTCCGCCGCCCCCTACGACGAGCACAAAAATTTTGGCGGGCTCGCCGGCCAAATTGGCTTAAACGCAAAAATAGACGAATCGTGGAACGTTTATTTCAGGTTTGACCAAGTTTACCGCTATCCCGCGATAGACGAAATGGCTTCATATTGGGGGTATGCCACCGACGCGTTCAATCCGCTTCTCAATCCAGAGCGCGGGCAGAATTACGAAATAGGAGCGAATTTTGTCCGCGGGCCGTGGAGGGCAAATTGCTCGCTGTTCTTTATGCACCTCGACAACGAAATAATGCTCAATCCCGCGACATACACGTCGGAGAACATAGGGTCGACCGACAGGTTCGGCGCGGACGTACGGCTTGGGTACGAGCTTGAAAATTTTGGGGTATCGACAGCGTGGGCTTTTGTTTCCGCGAAATTTGACGGTGGAGAGTACAACGGCAACAATGTGCCGTTAGTGCCTACGATAGTTTCGACGACGCGCGTGTGGGTAAAACCCGTAAAATTTCTCGAATTGGCAGTAGAATATGAGTGGGCGAGCGGGCAGTACATGGGCAGCGATTTTGGGAATACGCAAGAAAAGATGCCCGCCGTATGGACGCTAAACGTAGTGGCGAATATCTTTATAAGCGAGAACGTGCGCGCATTTGCCGCATTCAACAATGTCACGGACGAAATATACGCAAGCTACGCCGTTCATTCCGCCTACGGGGACTCGTGGTATCCGGCGCTTGGGCGCAACGTGAGAGTTGGCGTTGAGTTTAAGTTCTAATAATTCTTAATTCCTAAAAAAATAAAAAATTCCGCCGAATTTTCGGGCGGAATTTTTTTTGCACGTTTTTCCAAATTCTTCCCAATAATTTTTTATATTCTATTTAATAGCGCTCTACGTCAAAGATTGTGGAATGGGAGAAAAAAAAGAGGGCAAAGAGAATAAAAA
>ERZ824978.3288-NODE-3288-length-12312-cov-2.931305_pt1 | contig 12312 bp, 14 predicted proteins | sample MGYA00519860_ERZ824978 | MGnify/ENA primary metagenome ERZ824978 (study PRJEB31778, sample SAMEA3449184) | human gut metagenome | biome: human gut; feature: human-associated habitat; material: faeces | place: United Kingdom | collected 2010/2012 ... | reverse complement strand
GACGGAATCGACCGCACCTTTGCCCGTAACCAGGACTTGCCCACCCTTGATGATGTGGCGAAGGTGCAGGAGCATAACGAACGAGAAAAGGACAGCTACTCCAACCAGGATATTGATACCACCCAGACCTACCGGAATATTCACTTCAAAGCTCCCACCGACAGCTATGCCGCCATGTTCGATCAGTTGATTGCTGATGGGATTATCTCCACCCGTGGCCTGAAAGCCGATGCGGTGAAATACGGGGAACTGATTTTTGATGTGAACTCCGCTTACTTCCACAATCACGGCGGCTACGAATATGCCAAGCAATTCTACACCGACGCATACAAAGCTGCCGTGGGGATTGTAGGCGGTGAGCAGTATATCCTTTCTGCCGTCATGCACGCCGATGAGCGCAACCGGGCTATGTCGGAAGCTCTGGGGCAGGATGTGTACCACTACCACCTTCATGTGGTCTATATCCCGGTGGTGGAAAAACAGATTCTCTGGTCGAAGCGGTGCAAGGATAAGTCCCTTGTGGGTACAGTCAAGGAAACGATCATGCAGGTCAGCCGGAGCAAAAAGTGGGAATCCAAGGTAGTTCTGGATGAGCAGGGCAATCCGCTTCTGACCGCCAAGGGCAAGAAAGTCCTGCGAACATCGTACAGTGTCCTGCAAGACGATTTCTTCAACTATATGAAAGCTGCCGGATATACCGATGTGGAGCGTGGAGAGCGTGGCAGCACTGAAGAACATCTGACTGTGACCCAGTTCAAGGTGGCACAGGAGCAGCAGCGGCTGGAAGATGTGACCGCTCAAATCGCTCAGACAGAGCAGGCGCTGGACACTGTACAGGCTGCCGTTGAGAAAAAGCAGAAGGAGCTGCAATCCCTGCAAAAGCAGACCAAAGAACAGCGTACTGCCGCCCTGACGGTACAGGAAATCCGCTCCATGGGGAAAAAGACGATCACCGGCAATATCACTCTGACCCCATCCGAGTGCAGTACGCTCAAGGATTATGCGGTCAATGGGATTCTTGCCAAGGCGGAAAACAGCCGTTTGGAAGATAGTCTGCAACAAGCGCAAAAGAGTGCCGCTGTCTGGAAACAGCGGTATGAAAAGATTTATGACAAGTACCAAGAACTGAAAAAGGAAGTCCAGCCATATCTGGACGCTGTCAAGCTCGCACCCGAAAAGGTGCGGGCTTTTCTTGACGCCATTTTAACCCGGACCCGGCAAACAAGGCAGCACGATCAACCTTCCCGCCGCAAGTCGCAAGATATGGAACTTTAACAGAAAGGAATTTTTGCTTATGACCAATCTGACAACAAAACTCAATAAGTTGGTGCTCGATGATTCTCCTTCGGAAAAGCTGATTAACGCTTGTGCCGAAATCGATATTGAATCCTGCTTTGACCCGATTTTTGAACCGCCGATTGATTTTCTGGAAGAATGCCGGAAACGCTGGGAAAACCGAATGAACCCTTTTACAGGTACGGTAGAACGAAAAATCGGAAATACCTGGTATCTGCTGGAGACTGTATGTGACGGAAATGAGCCGCTTACTCACAAGGTAAAACGGCTCATTTTCTCGGATAAGGAGGCGCTTTGTTCATGACACAGACTCAAATTCATGCTACAATATCACCATGCACACCGATTCTGTCAGCTGACCCAACCGTAAAGGAGGACGCTATGTTGGATCAGCAGAAAATCACCATCCTGTACTGCCGCCTCAGCAATGAGGATGCACTGGATGGAGAATCAAATTCGATACAGAATCAAAAAGAGTTTTTAACCCGGTACGCAGCCGAGCATGGCTACACCAACCTGAAAATTCTGGTGGATGACGGATATACGGGAACCAATTTTGACCGTCCCGGCGTGCAGGAAGGCTTTGCACTGGTTAAGCAGGGGCTTGTCGGTTGCTGGCTGGTCAAGGATCTTAGTAGGTTTGGCCGAGATTACCTGACCGTTGGACAGTACACGGACATCATTTTCCCCAGCTACGATGTGCGCTTTGTCGCTGTCAATGATGGTGTGGACAGTGAACGAGGCGACAGCGACGGCTTTGCTGCTATTCGTAATTTGTTCAACGAATGGTATCCACGGGACACCAGCAAAAAAGTCCGGGTTGTATTCCGTCAGAAAGGCACCAGCGGAAAGCATCTGGGAAAACCGCCCTATGGTTATCGCACTGACCCTGCCGATAAAGACCATTGGATCATTGACGAGGATGCCGCCCCAGTAGTCAAGCGCATCTTTGACTTGGCCATTGACGGCAAGGGGCCGGAACAGATTGCCCGTATACTGGAGAAGGATAAGGTGTTGACTACCAAGGCGCTGTATGCCAAACAGTCGGAAAATCATCCTGACCCGAAAAAGCGTAAGAAAATGCCGGAGCGCCCTTACCATTGGATTGGTCAATCGGTTGTGGGTATTCTGGAACGGATGGAGTACACCGGCTGTACCTGCAATTTCAAGACCTATTCCAAGTCCTATAAGCTGAAGAAGCGGATTCCCAATGCCATCGAAGATATGTGTATCTTCCCTGATACGCAGGAAGCAATCGTTTCTCAGGCTCAGTGGGACAGGGTGCAGGAGCTGCGAAAAAACAAACGCCGTCCCACAAAGGCGGAACGGCAGGGATTATTCTCCGGGCTTCTGTTCTGTCCCGATTGTGGGAATAAGCTGCACTTTGCTACCTGCAAAAGCTTTGACGGCAAGCAAGACCACTATGTATGCTCCAGCTACAAAAGCGGTCGAGGCACCTGTTCTGCCCACTATATCCGGGAAGATGTACTGCGGGAACTGGTACTGGAACGGATTCAGGCGGTCAATGCGTATATCCGCAGCGATGTGGAGGGCTTTCAGGAGGAATGGCTGCATTACCGCCGCGCCGATCAGGAACGGGACATCCGGGAAGATCAGAAGCGCGTGGAGCAGGCAAGAAAACGCCTTGCCAATCTTGATGTGGTCATGTCCCGGCTCTATGAGGATTACGCCCTCGGCGAGATCAGCAAGGAAAAGTACAAGAAAATGACTTCTGATTATGAAGCGGAGCAGGAACGGTTAAAGCTCGAAATTGAAACGACGGAAGAATGGGTCGAGCAGCGGCAGGCAATGGGTGACGATCTGGACGCTTTCATTGCGCTGACGAAAAAGTATGTGGATGTCACCGAACTGACGCAGACGATTGTCAACGAGTATATCAAGAAGATCATCATCCACGCACCGGATAAGTCTGGCGGCAAGCGCAGACAGAAGGTGGAGATCCCCGTGCTGGCAGAACCCATGATCGCAGAATCTACCCTTGGACGCAAAAAACGGCGTGACCTTCACGGTCACACCGTTCTCTGCCCCAACCGCAAGACTTATAGTTCCTTACGACTGTTAAGCCTTGAGTTTCCAAGGTTTTTTTGGCATTCTGAAGTCTCGATTATCGCTTGCTGAACTGCGGTGCGCGACGGGCTGCCTTGAGACCGTACTTCTTGCGCTCCTTCATGCGCGGATCGCGGGTCAGAAAACCAGCCTTCTTGATGGCGGGCTTCAGATCAGCGTCAGCCTTAACCAGCGCGCGAGCGATACCGTGACGAATCGCACCTGCCTGACCAGTGAAGCCGCCGCCCTTGCAGTTGACGAGCACGTCATACTTACTGAGGGTATCGGTCAGCGTCAGGGGCTGGCGAACGACGGTCTTCAGCGTTTCATAGCCGAAGTAGCTATCGAGATCACGCTTATTGATGAGGATCTTGCCCTCGCCGGGGATCAGACGAACGCGAGCGATCGCCTTTTTTCTTCTGCCAACGGCATGGATATTCGCACTATTCATGTTTTCGTCCTCCTCCCAGATTACAATTTCAGCTCAACGGGCTTCTGAGCCTGCTGATTGTGCTCCGCACCGGCGTATACAAACAGCTTCTTCGCCATTGCATAACCGAGCGGTCCTTTGGGGAGCATTCTGCGAACCGCTTCGCGGAACGCAAATTCGCTCTTGTTCGCCATCAGCTTACGGTAGGAAACTTCCTTCAGGCCGCCGGCATAACCGGTATGATGACGATAGATTTTCTGATCCAGCTTCTTGCCGGTGAAAACCAGCTTGTCCGCATTCACGACGATGATGTAGTCGCCGCAATCGCAATGCGGAGTGAAGGTGGGCTTATGCTTACCGCGGAGCATGGAAGCGACCTGGGAAGCCAGGCGACCGAATACCATACCCTCTGCGTCGATTACGTACCACTGACGCTCGACGTTCTGGGGATTCGCCATATAAGTACTCACGAGTATTTCCCTCCAAATTAGATCGATGCTTTGCGCGAACGGCTTGGTCAGGGCCATCGCAATCATGTCCATGCTCGGGGCTAGTGAGCGTATTGACACAAGCATTATTGTATCCGATTTCAGCCCGTTCGTCAACCTTTTTGCGCGCAATTTTTGCAATTTTTAACACGATTCGCCGTGACCGAACAGACCGCTCAGCGCAGCTGCGAGCGTCATGTACGCGCAAGCCGTCATCATGAGATTTGTCGCCGCATAGCCGGGTTTTCCCAGTCTTGCGGCGAGACACGCGAACGGCTCCATTTGTGACAGGATTCGGACGCCCGCACGCTGAAGCGCCGCGTTTTCCGCATATTCGATTGCGAGCATTCCAGCCGCGGCAAGCGCGGCAAATTTGATCGGCGAACGGATTTTCCGGGCAAAGCGCGCAGCAATCGTGCTGCCGATCAGCGCGTTGACCGACGCGTGGACGCACGCGAAGAGAATCGCCGCGGGAACGGAACCGCTCAGTCCGGACTCCGTTCGATATTCGCGATAGAAATCGACCGGTCGGCTGTCCAGTGCGAGCGCAAGCGCATAAACGATCAGCGCCGACAGAACAATCGCCGCCGCAATCGGATAGGCGCGCATTTTTCCCATGCCCAGACCGAGCGCGATCAGAAACGCCGCCGCCACGCCGATCGAAAACGCGCCGTGAACGGAAATCAATCGTTCGGCGCTTCTCCCGCACAGCAAAAGCATCCAGATTGCCGTCAGAATCAGGTAAACGGCGTGTACCGATCCGAGCCACGCACCGCCGCGCAGTCCCGGATCGCGCAGATACGCGCCGCGCAGACTGTCCGCATCCGCGCGCCGCACGATTTTGCACGCACCCGCCGTTAACAGCATGAACATAAGCGCACTCACCGTGATCGCAATCCACGAAGCCCAGCCCATTTGCGCAAAGAATACGCATTTGAGTCTGCCCGGATAAAACGCCGTGCCCGCCGTTGCCGCAAGGGTTGCAAGCGCGGCTTTGCGCTCCTTTCTCATGCGCATCGCCCCCTTTTCTGACATTTATGCAACATCGCGCTTCAAAAATTCCAACCGCCTGAATTTCGGCGATTTCCTTTTGAAGCGCGATGTATGCACGGGGACGATTTACGGCTTGCTTTTTTCTTCGTTTTCCAGTTCCGCCGCGTTCTGATCGACGGGCGTATGAACGGATTGATCCCAGTTCGCGGAATTGTCCTGCCAATTAGCCGGCTCCTCCTCATCGGGAAGCGGCGGCTGCGTTGGCTCTTCAATCGCAAACATCGGATCGGTTTCGCCGGTGGATTCTCCGGTTCTGAGTACATTCAGCGTCAACGACCCGATTCGCACTGCCAGTGCGCACAGCGCCGCGATCGCCGCAAGACCCAGAATCAGTTTCACCCACCAACGCATAATCTATGCCTCACAGCGCAAATTTGCGAACGAACTCCGGAACGTCCTCTTCCGCGCCGCTGATGGAGAACACGAAATTGCACTGATGCGCCGCGGACAGCTTCTCCAGCTGAGCGAAGAAATCGCGCATTTCTTCCGTATTCAGATCCGTCTTCACGATCTTCTTAAACGCATCGACCGCGACCAGCGAAAGGTCGAAGTCCGCGGACATCATGCCGCACAGGAACGCGAGGAACTCGTGCGCTGCGCACTTGTACGCCGCAGGATACTCGCTCGCATCCACAAAACGGATTTCGTGGCGCAGGTCGTACATATAACGCTTGTCATCATCAATGAAAATGATATTGCCATGCTCCTGCTTGAGCGCTTCATTGGTCAGGTCGATCAAACGCTTGGTCTTGCCGCTGCCCTTGTCGCCGAGAATTACCTGTATCATCGTGTCATCCACTCCTTATCGAAAGTCCCGGAAGCGGGTTACGTTTATTATACACCAGTTTTCTCCAAAGAGCAAGCCTTTGTTTTTACGTCTTCCGGACGCGGTTTTTACGTCTTTCGGACGCGGAATTGACGTTTTCCCGTTCTTGTGATAAAATAGAAAAAAATGCGAAAAGGAAGCGGTTTGAATGAGCCGATTGGGAGATACCATCCGCGCGGCGCGTCTGAAAAAGAAAATGACGGAGAAGGCGCTGGGCAAAAAGTGCGGCATGGCTGAAAACGTGATTAAGGATATCGAAGCCGGCCGCCGAATCGTTTCAGATGATCAGGCGCAGCGGATTCTGAAGGTGCTCGGCACGGACAATCCGATTTCGACGGAGCTGGACGTCGCCGCGGAGCCGGAGGTACAGCTTCGCCCGAAGCCGCGCGCATACGTATTGCCGATTGAGCCGGAACAGCCGCAGAAGGAGGAAGCAGCACGCGAATCGAGCGACGCCTGGCTGGACGCGCTGGGCGGCGTGGTCAAGCGCGTGCCGGTGTGCGATCCGGACGGCGTAGTGATCGACCATGTGCTTACGCCGATTATCGGCGGCAAAATCGAGGGCGGCGCACCGGACAAGGTGCTGTATTATCGCTGTCCGGACAATGCACTGCGCGGATTTCGCGTATACGCGGGCGATTTGCTGCTGACCGTGCCGGCAAACAAGCCGGAGGACGATCGAATGATGCTGGTCGTATACAAAGGTGAGCGCATCGTCCGGAAGCTTCTGAAGCTCGACGGCAGCCGGATTCAGATGCAGTCGTTTGATTCCGAATTTCACGCGGTCGTCGCGCCCGCGGCGGAGGTCAAGGTCGTCGGTCTGTGCGTAAAACTGCAGCGGAAGCTGTGAATTCGGCAGCAACAGCGAGTTGCTTGTCTGCAAATACATTCTGTGCTACAGTTGGTTTCAGGGAGGTGTTCCTGATGGACACAAAGGAAATTATATACGACCTGAGAACGAAAAACGGGCTGTCGCAGGAAGAACTGGCGGAAAAGGTATTCGTAACGAGACAGGCGGTGTCCCGCTGGGAAAACGGAGAGACCACACCGAATGTGGAAACGCTGAAGCTGCTTTCCAAATTCTTCGATGTTTCGATTAACACGCTGCTGGGCGCGCCGCGGCAGCTGCTCTGCCAGTGCTGCGGAATGCCGCTCGACGATTCCACAATCAGCAAAGAAACCGACGGTTCTTTCAATGAGGAATACTGCAAATGGTGCTATAGCGGCGGCGAATTCAAATATGAAAGTCCTCAGCAGCTGATCGACTTCTGCGTAAAGCACATGGCAAGCGAGCAATGGCCCGCCGAGCAGGTGCGCGCGCATATGGAAGCTGTCGTGCCCGGTTTGAACCACTGGAAAAAATAATCGCAGCCCCGCATCGTCGTTTTTCGATGCAGGGCTGCTTTTTATACTTCTCTTCTTCCCTGAAACGCGCGCATGAGCGTGATTTCGTCGGTATATTCCAGTTCGCCACCGACGGGTACGCCGTGCGCGATGCGCGTGACCCGAACGCCGAGCGGCTTGATCAGGCGCGAAATATATGCCGCGGTCGCTTCGCCCTCCACGTCCGGATTGGTCGCGAGCACGACCTCTTTGACCTCGCCGGACGCGAGGCGGCTCATCAGTTCGCGGATGCGGATATCATCGGGACCCACGCCGTTCATCGGCGAAATCACGCCGTGCAGCACATGGTAAAGCCCGTTGTAATCGCGCATACGCTCCATGGCGTTTACGTCGCGCGGGTCGCGGACAACGCAGATAATATCGCGCCGGCGGCTCGGATCAGAGCAGATCGCACAGGGATCGGTATCGGTAAAATTGCCGCAGACCGGGCAAAAATGCACCTGTTTTTTGCCGTTAAAGATCGATACGGCGAGCTCGCGCACCTGATCCTCGGGCAGTGACAGGATATGATACGCCAGACGCTGCGCGGTTTTCCTGCCGATGCCGGGCAATTTTGAAAGCTCGTTGACGAGCTTGGCGATGGCCTCGACTTCCGCCAATCGAATTCCCTCCCGTCCAAATTCGCAGGCATTGAAACATAAAGCCGGCGAATTGCAAAACTCGTGCTTCCGAAAAAATGCGCGCACCCAACAAAGCGGAGCGCGCGCATTGCATTTCGTCCTTCTTAGAACAGACCCGGCATATTCAAACCGCCGGTGAGCTTGCTCATTTCGCGTTCAGAGGTTTCGCTGGCTGTGCGCAGCGCTTCGTTGACCGCGGCGAGCACCATATCCTGAAGCATTTCCACATCGTCCGGATCGACGGCTTCGGGCTTAATTTCGATGGAAAGCACTTCCTTTTTGCCGTTGACCTTGACGGAAACCATTCCGCCGCCCGCACTCGCTTCGTATTCGCGCGCCTCGAGCTCCTCCTGCATCTTGGTCATCTGCTGCTGGAGCTTCATCGCCTGACGCTGGAGCTGCTGCATATTGCCGCCGCCCATCATTCCCGGAAATCCGCCTCTTGCCATGTTTGTCCTTCCTTCCTCAGGCGCGCAAACGCCCGCAAACGTTTATTCATGTTCTCTATTATACATGATTTCAGCCGTTCCGTAAAGCAAAATCTTTTCGAAGGATTGCATAGAGATCCACGTCGACGTATTTTCCCTTATTGAACAGTTTTTCGCGCATCGTCCCCTCATGCACCATGCCGCATTTGCGCATGACTGCGCCGGACGCCGGATTCGTAAGCTCATGAATCGCTTCGATTCGATTCAGCTTCAGCGTTCTGAATCCGTATTCGATCACCGCTTCGAGCGCTTCGGTCATGATTCCCCTGCCCCACTGCGGGCGGGCGAGCGAATAGCCGACCTCGGCGGCGCGATTGTCGTCCTGAATCCACATAAAGCCGATCGTTCCAATGATCGCCCCGGTTTCCTTCAGCTCGATGCCCCAGCTAGCCGGCTCGGTCATTCGATAGCGGCGAATCATATACCGCAAATACGCGCGCGATTCGCCGATCGATCGATGTGCATCCCAGAGCACGTGGCGCGCGACCTCGGGGTCTTTGCTGTAGGCGTAAATATCCTCCGCGTCGTGCATGGTAAGCTTGCGGAGGATCAGTCGATCGGTTTCCAGTTCCGGCATATAGCCGAGCGCGTTATAGCGCAGCATCCGCTTTCCCCTTTCCGGCAGCGAAAATCGCATTCGCCATCAGGATCGACGCGATGGTTTTCGCATCGCGAAGCTGATTGTGCATCACCATATCAACCGCTTCCGCAAACGGAATGCGAACGAGATTCAGGAATTCATCGTCGTCCGGATCCGCGTCGCCATAGGAAAGCCCTTCGGCGAGATAGACGGAAATGCACTCGTCGCAAAAGCCTACGCTCGAAAGCAGATCGGTCAGATGCGTCCATTTTTTAGCGGACGCGCCGGTTTCCTCGCGCAGCTCGCGCTTCGCGGCTTCCAGTCGGTCTTCCCCCTTGAAATCAAGCTTACCGGCGGGAATTTCCATCGTTACGCGGTCGATCGGCGCGCGATACTGGCGCACGAGCAGCACGTTTCCGCGATCGTCAATCGGCAGCACGGCGGACGCACCGATATGGCGCGCGACCTCGCGCGGCGCGGTTTTGCCGTTCGGAAGCCGATTGGTCAGGTGATCAATATGCAGAATCAGCCCGTCGAACACGCGTTCGGACGATAGATTTTCTTCGAGAATCGATTCATCATGATAGGCGTTCATCGCGCAATTCTCCTTTTGAATGAGTGTTTGGAATCTAATTCGCCGAAAAGCGTGAAATTCCTGCCGGTTTCAAAGAAAAAGCGCCCGCGGGTCTGCATCCGCGGACGTGCTTCTTACCGTGCCTTTCCAAGCGCTTTATAATAATGAACAACAACCCATATGCTCGCGATTCCGGACAGCGCGTCCGCAATCGGCATGAAGAACAGCTCGCCGTCCAGTCCCATCCAGATCGGCAAAAGCAACGGAAGTCCCACGCCGAACATGACCTCACGCAGCATCGATACGCCCGTGGACAGCCACGGTTTGCCCATCGCCTGCAGAAAGATGAACGCGCCCTTGTTGATGCACGCGAGCGTCGTCAGCAGCATGATCAGTCGAATCGCTCGAATCGCGAAATTCCTATAATGGACGCTTTCATTCGCCGCGCCGAATATGCCGATCAGCGCATTCGGGAAGCATTCGCAGATCAGCGTTGCGATCAAACCTGTAATCGCTTCGGCAACGGTGAGCTTCAGGAGCAGCTCGCGCACTCTGCCCTTTTCGCCGGCGCCGACGTTATAGCCGATAATCGGAATACAGCCCGCCGCCAGTCCGATCGCAATCGCGACCACAATCTGGAAGAATTTCATGACGATGCCGATTACCGCCGTCGGGATCTGCGAATACTGCGCCTGGCTGAACACCGGATCCATCGCGCCGTATTTCTTCACCATATTCAGAACCGCCGCCATGGAAAGCACGATCGAAATCTGCGACAGGAAGCTGGTAATGCCCAACGGCAGAATCTTTTTCATCAGCCCGAACCGGAAATTGAAGCTGTCGGCATTCAGGCGAATCGCGCGCATCCTGAACAGATAAATCAGCGCCAAAATCGCCGAAGCGACCTGCCCGATCACCGTCGCGACCGCCGCGCCCATCATGCCCCAATGGAAAACATAAATGAAAATCGGATCGAGAATGCAATTCAGAATCGCGCCGGTCAGCAGCGTCGCCATTGCGAATTTCGGACTGCCGTCCGAGCGGATGATCGGATTCAGCGCCTGCCCGAACATATAAAACGGCACGCCCAGCGCGATATAGAAGAAGTATTCGCGGCTCAGGCGGAAGGTTTCATCGTTCACGCGTGCGCCGAACAGATCGAGAATCAGATTCATAAATGCAAGGTAGATCGCCGTTAAAACCAGGCTGACTGCGACCAGCGCGACCACCGAGCTGCCCACGCCGCGCCGCGCGTCATCCGATCGCCTTGCGCCCATGCTGATGCTGACGAACGTGCAGCAGCCGTCGCCGATCATCGTCGCAATCGCCAGCGCGATCACTGTAAGCGGAAATACAACCGTGTTCGCAGCGTTTCCGTAAGAACCGAGATAATCCGCATTCGCGATAAAAATCTGATCGACGATGTTATACAGTGCGCCCACGAGCAGCGAAATCACGCACGGCATGGCGAATTTGCGCATAAGCCTGCCGATGGGCTCCGTTCCGAGAAATGCGTTCTGCTGTTTTTCCATTTTTCTTCCTCCTCACACAAAAAACACCTGCCGCAGCGCGGCACGTGTTCAAACGGAAAAACGGACATTCACGCATTCAGCCGCGGCATACCGTATCGTATCGGCAGCAGCGGCTGCTTGTATCGTGTCATGGAGATTGTAGCACAATCGTTTTCAGAAAATCAAGGATTATCCGGAAATCTTAACGCCAGCTCCCAGAACGCGATTGCGCTTGCGGCGGCGACGTTCAGCGAATCCACGCCGCGGCGCATGGGAATCAAAACCGTGTCGTCGCATTCGGCGATCACGCTTTCAGAAAGCCCCTTCCCCTCGTTGCCGAGCACAATCGCGAGCCTTTCCGCGCGCTTGAGCGCAGGCTCCGAAACCGGAACGGAATCCGCGCTCAGCGCCATTGCCGCAAGCCTGAATGCCCGCGCCTTCAGGAAATTCATCCATTCCGTGCCCATCCGCGCCCACGGAATCTGAAACACCGCGCCCATGCTGACGCGCACTGCCCTTCGATACAGCGGATCAGCACAGCTCGGCGTAAGCAGCACCGCGTCCATGCCGAGCGCCGCAGCAGAGCGGAATATCGCGCCCAGATTCGCCGGATCGGCAATTCCATCGAGCACAGCAACGCGGCGCGCCTTCAAAAGCACGGATTCGGGATTCGCCTTTTCCGGTCGCCAAAACGCACAGAGCACGCCGCGCGTAAGCGCATAGCCGGTAAGCGACCGAATCGTCTCCGATTTGCCGACGTAAACCGGCACGTTCGGGCATCGTTCGATCAGCGCCCGCGCCGTGACCGTCGCGTTGTCTTCGTCCATCAGGAACGAAACCGGCGCATAGCCGGCGTTCAGCGCGCACGCGATCACCTGCGGCGTTTCGGCGATGAACTGGTCGTTCTGCGCGCGAATCTGCGCTTCGGTCAGGCGCGCGTAGACGTTCAGCTCCGGACGGTTCAGATCGGCAATC
>ERZ824978.3286-NODE-3286-length-12320-cov-2.954505_pt1 | contig 12320 bp, 8 predicted proteins | sample MGYA00519860_ERZ824978 | MGnify/ENA primary metagenome ERZ824978 (study PRJEB31778, sample SAMEA3449184) | human gut metagenome | biome: human gut; feature: human-associated habitat; material: faeces | place: United Kingdom | collected 2010/2012 ... | reverse complement strand
TCGGAACCAGGGGACCGGGAGAGAAGAAGCTGGAGATGGACCGACGCCTGATTAAGAGCAGAATTGCCCAGCTGAACCGGGAATTGAAAGACGTGAAGCGTCACCGGGAGGTCACAAGAGAGCAGAGAAGCCGCAGTCATATTCCGGTGGCCGCGATTGTTGGTTATACGAATGCGGGAAAATCAACACTTCTGAATACGCTGACCGGTGCAGGGATTCTTGCAGAGGATAAATTATTCGCAACCCTGGATCCAACAACCAGAGATCTGAAGCTGCCAAGTGGTCAGGAAATCCTGATGACAGATACGGTAGGATTTATCAGAAAACTTCCGCATCATCTGATCGAGGCATTTAGAAGTACACTGGAAGAAGCCAGATATGCAGATATTATCCTGCATGTAGTAGATGCTTCTAATCCGCAGATGGATGAGCAGATGCATACAGTGTATGAAACACTTCAGAATCTGGGTGTGAAAGACAAACCGGTTATCACAGTATTTAATAAGATCGACCGTATGGAGGATATCTGGGTGCCGAGAGATCTTCATGCAGACTATTATGTGAAGATCTCAGCCAGGACAGGGGAAGGAATTACTGAATTCCTTCAAGCTGTAGAAGCAGTATTAAGGGAGCAGAAAGTAGAGATTGAGGCACTTTATCCATATAAAGAGGCAGGAAAGATTCAACTGATCCGAAAGTACGGGGAACTGCAGGAAGAAGAATACCGGGAAGATGGTATCTTTGTAAGGGCTTTTGTTCCGGCAGAACTTTACGGACAGGTACGGCCCGAAGGCGTAACACCGAACAATTGTTTATAAGCTCTGGAGAAGGTAGAGTAATCTTTAAAACCACAATCATAACAAACCTGTGTGCCAGGCGCACCGGTAGATAAAAGTTCTTTCGCAAGCAGGAGCCGTTTCTGGGAGATGTATTGTCCCAGAGTATAACCGGTCTCCTGCTTGAATAATCTCATCATATAATATTTACTGATATAGAATTGATCTGCGATCAGATCGATTGACAGATTTTCACAGAGGTGTTCGCCTACATAATCAAGGATGGCGAGCACCTTTTCATTACAATTATCAGTATCGATATATTCGAGCCGGTTCTTTCTTACGGCCCGGTTCAGATGTATCATAAATTCCAGAAACATAACCTGTCTGTAAAGCTCGGAAGCATAGCCGCCATCCGTAAACGAATGCTCCAACTGAGAGATAGAACGAAACAGAGAGCTTTTTTCGAAAGATGGGATACGCAGAACATTGGAATGTTCTTTTGCAGCCTTTTGAAAACAATAACTCAGATCATAATTATCTGTCTGATAAGCATTCATAAAATTAGGTGAGATATAGACAATGATTCTTTCATATGGGCAGGAATTGTCAACGGTCAGTCTGTGGATATCGCCTTGTTTTACAAGTACAATGTCATAAGGTTTCAGATCGTAAGAACGGCCCTCGATCATGTAATTTACTTTGCCACGGATGAAGATGGTGATCTTATCAAAGTCATGATAGTGGTAGTCTACTTCTTTTGTCTCCTGATCTGTCAGATGAAAGAGACGGAATTCGCTGTTCAGGTATCCTTTTTTCTCATATTGTTCCATTATCTGTACCTCCCCGGATATATATTGGACTGTCTATAGAAAGTTTATATGAAAATAGCATTATTTGCAAGAAATACAGCATTATTTACGTAGAATATGGAAATAATGCCTGTTATGATAAAGATATATAGAACAGAAAATATAAAAGCGATCAATATAAAAAAGCTGGGAACAAAGATCAGGAGGAAAAAAAGATGAAGGTAGTAGTAGAACGTTATCATGGACTTGGCAATGATTATCTGGTATTTGATCCGAATCATAACGAATTAAAACTGGATGAGGCAAATGTAAAAATGCTCTGTGACCGTAATGAGGGACTGGGAGCAGACGGAGTACTTGAAGGCCCGATTCTGAAAGAAGACGGTATGCACGTAAAAGTATGGAATCCGGACGGAAGTGAATCTGAGACCAGTGGAAATGGTGTCCGCATTTTTGCAAAATATCTGAAAGATGCAAGTTATGTACAGAAAAAGAATTTTAAATTATATACAGGAAACGGTCCGGTCGAAGTTACATTTTTAAATGAGGACGGAAGCCGCCTGCGTGTATCGATGGGAAAATTATCTTTCTGGAGTGATGAGATTCCTGTTATTGGAGAAAGACGAGAAGTGATCAATGAGGATATGGTATTTGGAAGAACGTTGTATCCGGTTACCTGCGTATCGATCGGTAATCCTCATTGTGTCATTCCGATGCGGGAGATCTCAAAACCACTGGTATGTAAGATCGGTGATTATTCTGAGATCGCAAGATATTTCCCAAACAGGATCAATACACAGATTATGCAGGTGATCGATAAGGAAAATATCGCAATCGAGATCTTTGAACGAGGTGCAGGTTATACAAGAGCATCCGGAACAGGTGCCTGTGCAGCGGCAGGAGTTGCATACAAACTGGGGCTGACTAACAGTAAAGTGATCGTTCATATGCCTGGAGGAGAACTTCAGGTAGAAGTAGAAGATGACTGGAATGTATATATGACAGGTGATGTCTTCTATATTGCAAAGGTGACATTAAGCAATGAATTTGCAGAAAGACTTCGCGCATTGTAGACTAATATGTATACAACAAACATATATTCGTGTTATACTAGGGCATAAGGAGGAAACCTTATGCCTTTAAAATTTGTATTTGGGCCGTCGGGCTCAGGAAAATCAACGTATTTATATCAGCATGTCATAGAAGAATCTGAAAAAAATCCACAGGAGAATTTCATAGTGCTTGTACCGGAGCAGTTTACAATGCAGACACAGAAAGATCTGGTTCGTATGCATCCGAGACACGGAATCATGAATATTGATGTATTGAGCTTTGCACGTCTTGCATACCGTGTGTTTGAAGAGACCGGAGTAAAGAAAATACCGGTACTGGATGATGAGGGAAAGAATCTGATCCTGCGAAAGATCGCAGGGAATTATGAGGATAAACTGACTGTCCTAAAGGGGAATATTAAGAAACTGGGGTATATCTCTGAGGTCAAATCCGTGATTTCGGAATTTACACAATATGATATCGGGGAAGAAGAACTGGATGATATGATAGATTCGCTGGATGAAGAATCCAGGTTATATTATAAATTAAAAGACATCCGGCTTTTATATGATGGTTTTCAGGATTATTTAAGAGAACGTTATATCACAAAGGAAGAGTTGTTAGATGTGCTGAGCCGAGAAGTTAGAGAATCAGAGCTTTTAAAGAACAGCACAGTGGTACTGGATGGATTTACAGGCTTTACACCGGTGCAGAACAGGCTGATTCTGGAGCTTATGAAATATTGTAAGGGTGTATGGATAACGGTTATCATGGATGAAAGGGAGAATCCATATTCTTACAGACATCCATATCAGCTGTTTGGACTGAGCAAGCAGATGGTGACAACATTAATCAGTCTGGCGAGGGAAGAACACATTGCGGTAGAGGAACCGGTCTGCCTGTATGGATATCCGGTAAAGCGTTTTGAGAAAAATAAAGAGCTGGCATTTCTGGAGCGGAATATTTTCAGATATGGAGCAGGAACATATGAAAAAGAAGTGAAAAATCTTGGAATTCATGTGGCGCGAAATCCGGGAGAAGAAGCAATGGCTGTAGCAGAAGAGATCAGGAAACTGGTAAGAAAAGAAAGATACCGTTATCGTGAGATTGGTGTCATAGTCAGTGATATGAATGTATATGGAGACTATCTGGAACAGGCATTTGAAACATATGGAATTCCTGTATTTATGGATCATAAGAGAAGTATTCTGCTGAATTCATTTGTAGAATACCTGAGAAGTCTTCTGAATATGGCAGAGAAGAATTTCTCTTATGAAAGTGTATTCCGTTTCCTGCGGACGAATCTTGCAGGATTTAGTTATGAAGAGGTCGATGAACTGGAAAATTATGTGATCGGACTCGGAATCCGGGGCTATAAGGGCTGGCAGAACCGATGGATCCGTCGTATGAAAGGGATGGAAGAAGAGGAACTGGAGAGGCTGAATCATTATCGAGTACAAATGGTAGAAAAAGTGGATAATCTGATGTTTGTTTTAAAACAAAAGAGGAAAACCGTAAAAGATATTACCTTGGCGGTATATGAATTTATGGTTCAGGAGAATATTCAGGAAAGACTTAAGAAAACAGAAGAAGAATTTCACGAGGCAGGGGAACTGGCTCTGGCAAAGGAATATTCTCAGATTTACCGGATCATCATAGAGTTGTTTGATAAATTTGTGGCACTTCTTGGAGAGGAACCGGTGGGCTTAAGTGAGTATTGTAAACTTCTGGATGCAGGTCTTGAAGAAGCAAGGGTCGGCGTTATTCCGCCAAGTGTAGATCAGGTGGTAGCCGGAGATATGCAAAGGACCAGACTGAAAGATATAAGAGCACTCTTTTTTGTGGGAGCCAATGACTGTTTCCTGCCGGGGGCGCTTTTAAGAACGGGACTTCTGTCTGAACGCGACAGAGAAAAATTCCGTCAGGCTGATCATGCGTTGTCTGCGGGAGGTAAAGAAAAAGCTTATGTCCAGAAGTTCTATCTGTATATGAATCTGACGAAACCATCGGAAAAGCTTAAGGTATATTACAGCAAGGTGTCCGCGGACGGGAAGGCATTAAGACCTTCCTATCTGATTCAGGAATTATTGCGTCTGTATCCGGATGTGAAGGTACGGGACGAGGATGAGAAGGAACTGGTGCAAAAAGAACTGACGGAAAAAACAGGGGTAAAATATCTGATCCGTGGTCTTCAGGAGAAAAATCTGGATGTCACATGGCAGGAGCTTTATACTTGGTATCAGAAAGATCCAAAGTGGAAAGAAAAAGTAGACGAACTTTTAACGGCATGGTACTACAGACGCCCGGAGGATCCATTGTCGGAAAGCGTTGCAAAGCAGCTTTACGGTGAAAATTTCGAAGGAAGTATTACCCGAATGGAACGGTATGCAAGTTGTGCATGTGCACATTTCCTTGCATATGGATTACGTCTGAAAGAACGGCCGGTATATGAGTTTAAAGCAGTGGATCTTGGAAATGTATGTCACAGTGCCCTGGAATTATTTTCAAAAAAAGCATCTGAAGCAGGCGGCTGGACGATCCTGACAGAAGAACAGAGGAAAGAACTGATCAATGAATGTGTGGAGGCAGCGATCACAGACTATGGTAACTCAGTGTTATACAGTTCGGCGAGAAATGAACAACTGATCGTCAGGATGAAACAGATGCTGGAACGCACAGTATGGGCACTTACGAATCAGCTTAAGGCAGGAGATTTTGTGCCGGAGGCATATGAGCTTCGTTTCTTTGGAGGAAAGATCGACAGAGTAGATGTGTGTGAAAACGAAGAACAGGTATATGTTAAGGTGATGGATTATAAGACTGGAAGCAAGGCGTTTGATATCGTAGCATTGTATCACGGCCTGCAGCTTCAGCTTATGATCTATATGGATGCGGCAATAGAATTTCAGAAGAAACGCCACCCGGAGAAAGAAGTTGTTCCTGCGGGCGTATTTTATTATCGGATCCAGGATCCGATTGTAGATAAGACGAAAGATAAAGAAGAAGCAGAACAGGCAGTCTTAAAGCAGCTGAAACCAGACGGGATCATACCGTTAAAGGCAGAGATCCTTAAGCATCTGGACCGGGATACAACGGGAGAATCTATGGCAGTCCCGGTGAAATATAATAAGAACGGCAGTGTGTCCGGATACTCTAAAGTAGTTGCGGGAGAGGATTTCCAGGCAATGATGGTACATGCCCGGAAAAAGATGAAAGATGCAAGAACAAAGATATTAAATGGAGATGTAGGAGCACTTCCATATAAGAGAGGACAGGAAAGCGGCCGTGATTATTGTCCATACCGGCAGGTGTGCGGCTTCGACGTGAAAATCCCGGGATATGAATATCGTGATATAGGAACAACGGGAAAAGAAGAAGCAATGGAAGCAATGCGGATGGAGCAGAAAGGAGGAGAATAGCCATGGGTGTGAAGTGGACGGAAGAACAGGAGAAAGTAATCCGATTACGGAATCGCAATATTCTGGTATCAGCGGCAGCAGGTTCCGGGAAAACGGCAGTTCTGGTAGAACGAATCATCACAATGTTGACAAAAGATGACCCTCCGATGGATGTGGACCGACTTCTGATTGTTACTTTTACGGAGGCAGCAGCATCGGAAATGAAAGAAAGAATCCGGCTGGCAATCGAAAAGAAACTGATGGAATATCCGGATAATGAACATCTGAAGCAGCAGGCTACTCTGATCCATAATGCGCAGATCACAACGATACACAGTTTCTGCCTTTCCGTGATCCGTGATCATTTTCATGCGATTGATATTGATCCGGGATTCAGAATTGGTGAAGAAGGCGAATTAAAGCTCCTAAGACATGATGTACTGGAAGATATGCTGGAGGAAAAATATCAGGAAGGCAGTAAGCGTTTTCTTGACTTTACCGCAGCGTACAGTACCGGCCGGAATGATAAAAAGATTGAGGATCTGATACTTAAAATTTATGAGTTTTCCAGAAGTTATCCGGACAGTGAAGCATGGCTGGATTCCTGTGTAAAAGCCTATGAAATCCCGGATGTAAAGGCACTGGAAGGAAGCAGCATCATGAAGAAAGTGATGACAGATATCAGAAAGAATCTGGAAGATGCAAAAGAACTGCTTATCTATGCGGAAAATGTGGCATTAAGTCCGGAAGGGCCTGCCGTATATGAAGCAACACTAGAAAAAGATCTGCAGGTCATTGAAGAATTGTGTAACAGGGCGTCTTATAAAAGCCTTGCGGAAGCATTTTCGAATGTAAAATGGGCGAGGATCGCAGCAAACAAGGATAAAACAGTATCAGAAGAAAAGATTGACCTGGTCAAAAAGATCAGGGAAATGGTCAAAGGGATTGTGAAAAATATGAGCGCCCAGTATTTCTATGAAAGTCCGGAAGAACTGGTGGAAGATCTTCGGGTATGTGCTCCGGCAATGGAAGAACTGGCGGATCTGGTGCGGCTTTTTGCAGAGAGATTCGAAGAGCAGAAGCGTGCCCAGAATATGATCGACTTTTCTGATATGGAACAGTACGCACTGAGGATTCTGACGCAGAAGACGGAAAATGGTTTTGTTCCGTCCAAAATAGCGGAAGAATATCAGAAGCAGTTTGAAGAAATCATGATTGATGAGTATCAGGACAGTAACCTGATCCAGGAAGCAATTCTTACCAGTGTATCTGGCTGCAGAAGCGGAAGATACAATATATTTATGGTGGGGGATGTAAAACAGAGTATTTACAGATTCCGTCTGTCCAGACCGGAATTATTTCTGGAAAAATTCCGCACATATAATATAGAAGAAAGTAAGACGCAGAGAATTGATCTGCACAAGAATTTTCGAAGCCGGAAAGAAGTACTTGAAAGTGCCAATGCTATATTCAGACAGATCATGACTGAAAAACTGGGCGGAATCGTCTATGATGATCAGGCAGCTCTTTATCCGGGAGCTGAATATCCAGAAAATGACAATGTTAAGACAGAGATTCTTGTGATGGACAGTGACCTGGAAATATTGTCAAAAGAGGAAGACTTTGAGGAGAAAATTCCTTCCGAGAGGGAACTGGAGGCAAGAATGATCGCAATGCGTATCCGGGAACTTCTGCGTTCACAGAAAGTTACAGATAAAGAGACAGGGGAACTTCGGAATGTGCGTTACTCGGATATTGTAATCCTGACGAGAAGTATCAAAGGATTTGCCGATGTATTTACCGAAGTGTTGAACCGGGAAGGAATACCGACTTATGCAGGAACAAGCGAGGGATATTTTCAGACTCAGGAAATTGGGGTGCTCATGGATTATTTGAGGGTCTTGGATAACAGAAGGCAGGATATTCCACTTACTGCTGTCTTAAGTTCAGCATTTGCCGGACTATCTCAGGAAGAACTGGCAGAAATACGGTGTGCATATCCGGATACGGCATTCTTTGAGAGTGTGACGAAGTACAGAGAACAAGGAGAGAATGCGGATATACAACTGAAACTTCAAAAATGTCTGGATCAGATGGATGACTTTAGAAAGATTGTACCGTATACACCGATGCATGAATTGCTCTGGAAGATATTGGAAACAACCGGATATGGAGATTATGTTGCATCCATGCCGGGAGGTGCACAGAGGAAAGCAAATCTGGATATGTTGATTGAAATAGCCAGAGCGTATGAGTCAACGAGCTACAAAGGATTGTTTCATTTTGTAAGATATATTGAACAGCTTCAGAAATACGATGTAGATTACGGAGAAGCAAGTATAGAAGATGAGCATGCAGACACGGTACGGGTAATGACGATTCATAAAAGCAAAGGTCTGGAATTCCCTGTTGTGATCGTGGCCGGAATGGGAAAACGATTTAATATGCAGGATGCAAGGAGTGCTGTGGCTCTTCATGCCGGAATGGGTGTTGGACTGGATGCAGTTAATCTGGAATACAGGACTAAGATACCAAGCATTATCAAAAAGGTGATCCAGAAAGAAGAAGCTCTGGAAAGTCTTGGAGAAGAACTTCGTGTATTGTACGTTGCACTTACGCGTGCAAAAGAAAAACTGATCATTACAGGAACACTTTCAAATCCCGAGGATAAGATATCTGACGGGCGGGTATTTCAGGGAAATAAGAGAAAAGAATTATCATTCTTGCAGCTGAGCCATGCGGTGACGTACTGGGACTTCATATTACCGGCAGTTCTGCGTACAGAAGGAGAACCATTAAAACTTCAGATCTTACATGTAGAAGATGTGGTAAAAGAAAGTATAGAAGAGGAAGAAAAAAGCGGGATTTCCAGAGCTGTTCTTGAAAACTGGGATGTGAATGAGATTTACGAGCCAAAGCTTCATGATATGATGAAAGAACAGTTTGAATTCATCTATCCGTACGAAAAAAGCAGTATGAGAAAGCTGAAATTTACAGTTACCGAGCTGAAAAAGCGGGCATATGAGATTGGTCTGGATGGCGGCGAAGAAGAACGAGAAGAAGAAGGAGAACTTCTGCAGGAAGAACCGGAAGTTGTGCCGATGATTCCGCAATTTTTGCAGGAAGATGAGGTTCTGGCCGGAGCTGCAAGAGGTACGGCTTATCACAGAGTTATGGAACTTCTGGATATGAAAGGGATGCCTGAATTTACAGAAGATACGGCCGGGGAAAAAGAAAACTGGAAGAAATATTTTATGGACTGGCTGGATGATCAGGTAAGAAGAGGACGGATAGAAGAAGATGCCGCAAGATGTATCTGCTGGGAAGATATCCTGCAGTTTGCAAAGTCAGGTATAGGAAGGCGGCTGCGGGAAGCGGACGGTAAACAAAGACTTTGGAGAGAGCAGCCATTTGTACTGGGAATAGATGCCAGAGAGCTGTATCCGGAGGAAGAAGACGGGGAACTGATACTGGTACAGGGAATTATCGATGCCTATTTTGAAGAACCGGACGGACTTGTCGTGCTGGATTATAAGACCGACAAGGTAAGACGGAAGGAAGAACTGGCAGAAAGGTATCAGGAGCAGCTGCGCTATTATGCAAAAGCGTTGGAACAAATGACCGGAAAGAAAGTAAAAGAAAAGATTATATATTCCTTTACACTAAAAGAGGGGATTTATATTAAATAAATAGAAAAAGGCACATCTGTGTATCGTAAAAAATTATTTCAGTTATTTGAAAGATTTTGCGATGACCGGGTGTGCTTTTTTTATCATCATACGTTTGAGAAAAGCTATCGGTGACAGATTCTGCAGATTTAACCTTACATTTTTGTAATGTAAACAATATGTGTTGACATACTATATTATACGACATATAATATACGTAACGAAATAATATTAGATAATAATGCGAAAGGGAGTGAGAGCATGGTTTTTAATACAGGCGCAGCTCTTCTGGATGCAATTGTGCTGGCGGTAGTATCGCGGGAAGATGAAGGAACTTATGGATATAAGATTACGCAGGATGTAAGAAAAGCGATCGATGTATCAGAATCTACATTATATCCGGTGCTTCGGAGGCTGCAGAAAGGGGATTATCTGGAAGTCTATGACCGGCAGTTTGACGGAAGAAACAGACGTTATTATAAAGTGACGGAAAGTGGAAGAACGCAGCTTGCCATGTATCAGAAAGAATGGAAAGAATATTCCGGAAAGATCAGCGAATTGTTTGAGGGAGGTAGACTAGAATGAACAGAGTAGAATTTATGGAGACGCTGTCCAGACTTCTTCAGGATATCCCGGAAGAGGACAGAATCGATGCGTTGAAATATTATAATGATTATTTTGATGATGCAGGGTCTGAGAATGAGCAGAATGTAATAGAAGAACTGGAAAGTCCGGAAAAAGTAGCGATGAAGATCAAAGCGGACCGGGAAGACACAGAAGACGGCAAAGAAGGTGGAACGGAAAAAACAACCGAAGAAGCAATCGGCAAAGTAACCGGAGAAAATGCAGCATACTCTGGAGCCAGGGAACAGCATGACCGGGAAAACACATACCAGTATTATCAGGAAGATACATACGGAGAAGAAAAGGATAATAAGATATATCAGGATAACGGAACCTATGATTATGAAAGCCAGGAGAAAAAGCCGTGGACAAACAAATGGCTAAAATTGGCCATGATCATAGCAATTGTAGTGATCGGATTTCCGATTGTGATACCGCTTGGAGCAGGGATTCTGGCATTAATTGCAGGAATTGTAATAGCAGTGTTCTGTTTGTTTGCAGCGATTGTAATCGGTTTTGCGGCAGTGGTGATGGTCGGTGTTGTGCTTTTTGCTGCAGGCATAGGAAGCCTGTTCGCCAATCCGGGTGTGGGACTTGCGGTTCTTGGAGCAGGACTGATGGTGATCGCGATCGGTGTAATCGGTACCGTAGTTGGAGTAAGACTCTGTATTATCGTATTTCCGGGAATCGTCAGAGGAATTGTATATATTTTAAGAAAACCATTTCACAGAAAGGCGGTGGCATAAGAGATGAAGAAACGTTGGAAAATATTCTGGATCGTGTGTGGTTCTATGTTTCTGATTGGAATCATATGTTGTTCGGTATCCTGGGGAATGGGAACGACCCTGACAGATATAGCACATCAATTTCCACATGGGATCAGCTGGGTATCCGAAGATAAGACATATGGTGATCCGGATGATGATGATGATGACGATAATGAGACTGATACAGACGATGATCAGGACGAACAGAAACAGGAAGAAACAGCACAAGCACAGGAGAAAGCGAACATGAAAGATGCAACCGGTGTTATAGAAGGAAACGGAAAAGCAACATATCAGAATATCCATGAGATAAAAAGTACGGTGCGCGAAGGAAGAATCCATCTGAAGACACAGTCAGATACAGATGAGATTACAGTAGAAAGCAAAGACACACATGAAAAGCTTGGCTTTTGTGCGTTTGCCAAAAATGGAACCTTATATCTTACATCGAATAAAAAGATTAAAAGAATCAAGAATATAGGAAAAGGAACCATTACTGTGACGCTTCCGAAAGATATGGAACTGGAAAAGGCAGAGCTGGATCTGAAGGCTGGTGAATTAAGGGCAGAGCAGATTCTTGCAAAAGATCTTGAGGTAAATGCCGGAGCAGGTGAGGTTAGCATCCTGGAATTTGCAGCTGAAAAAGCAGAATTTAAATGTGGGGCTGGTTCCATAACTGCAACAGGCGATGCAAAGAAGAAAATCGAAGCAGACTGCGGAGTAGGAGAGATAAACCTGAAGATAAAAGGAAAGCAAAAAGATTATAATTATGACCTGGACTGTGGTATCGGAGAAATTCGATGCGGAGATGACAGCTTTTCAGGATTTGGGAGAGAAAAAAGCATTGATAATGGCGCAGACAAGAAAATGGATATTGACTGTGGTATCGGATCTATCAATGTAGCATTTATGGAACAGCTGTAAATACAGACAGATGTAGATGATCACAAAGATAATAAAGCAGGCAGAGTATATAATAAAAATATGGAGGACAGAACAATGGAAGGAAAAAGATTATACCGATCAAGAAAAAACAGAATGATATGTGGAGTATGTGGTGGAATCGCAAAATATTTCAACATTGATCCGACACTTGTGAGACTGGCATTTGTACTGATCTCAATGGGAGCCGGATCGGGGGTACTGGCTTATATTGTTGCGGCGATTATTATACCGGATGATCCGGAGGAAAATTAAGGGGTATTTCTATTTAGTTCATCAT
>ERZ824978.3277-NODE-3277-length-12353-cov-3.952106_pt1 | contig 12353 bp, 6 predicted proteins | sample MGYA00519860_ERZ824978 | MGnify/ENA primary metagenome ERZ824978 (study PRJEB31778, sample SAMEA3449184) | human gut metagenome | biome: human gut; feature: human-associated habitat; material: faeces | place: United Kingdom | collected 2010/2012 ... | reverse complement strand
AATTTGTCGCTTGGCTGGACAGCGACAGACAATAAAACAATAGTTTGGGCGCTACGTCAACAACAAGACGCTCTATATGAACTTCAAGCGTGTAATGCGATCACTGGGGTTATCAGAGCTTCGGTTCCACGATCTCAGACACACATTCGCCGTGAACAGCCTGAAAGCCGGAGACGATATTAAAACCGTGCAGGAAAATCTGGGTCATGCAACTGCATCATTCACGCTCAGCACCTATGCACACGCCACGCCCGGCATGAAACGCGAAAGTGCAAACCGCATGGGGCAGTATCTTCGCCGCATCCGCGAAAGCACAGAAGCAGCAAAATCCAGTGTGTGACATTCTGTATCAAGTGGTCAGATTGGACTGCCTGAAACCGCCGTATAAAGGGTCAAAATAAGGGTCAGGCAGAATCAGCCGTTCGGATTCAACACTTTCCCATTTGAAATATACAGATTTTTCTGTGAATATACGAAAATCCCGAACACTTTCGTGTTCGGGATTGGTGGGGGAAGGTGGATTCGAACCACCGAAGTCATTGACAGCAGATTTACAGTCTGTCCCCTTTGGCCACTCGGGAATTCCCCCATATTCAGGATGCTGTGTTGCGGTAAAATGGAGCTGGTAGACGGATTCGAACCCCCGACCTGCTGATTACAAATCAGCTGCTCTACCGGCTGAGCTATACCAGCAACTCAAACAGCAAGGCTGATTATAGACGAAGAGCGCCAAAAAGTCAAGAACTTTTTGAAAAAACGCGGAATATTTTTTCGGGCGGGGCGGCGCGCCGTATTTGCACTTCCGGCAGTTTGTGCTATACTGATAAAAAAGGAGGGATCCGCTATGAAGATCACATTTGTCGGCGCGGCGCACGAGGTCACCGGCAGCTGCACGCTGCTGGAACTGGGCGGCGAGAGCTACCTGATCGACCGCGGCATGGAGCAGGGCGTGGACGTCTATGAGAACATTCCCCTGCCCGTGGCTGCGAAGGACGTCGCCGCCGTCTTTCTGACGCACGCGCACATCGACCACGCGGGGCTGCTGCCGCAGCTGTACAAGGATGGCTTCCGGGGCCGGATCTACGCCACGCCCGCGACCTGCGCGCTGGCGGACGTCATGCTGCGCGACTCGGCCAACATCCAGGAATCTGAAGCCGCCTGGAAAACGCGCAAGGCCGAGCGCGCGGGCGAGCCGCCGGTCGTGCCGCTGTACACGGTGGACGATGCGAAGGGCGCGGCCTCGCTCTTCCGCCCCTGCCGGTACGGCCAGATCGTGCCGATCGCGGAGGGGATGCGTGTCCGGTTCTCCGACATCGGGCATCTGCTGGGCTCGGCCTGCATCGAGTTCTGGCTGCAGGAGGGCGGCATAGAGAAGAAGATCGTCTTCTCCGGCGACGTGGGCAACATCGACCAGCCGATCCTGAACGACCCGCAGCCGGTCGCGGAGACGGACTATCTCGTAGTGGAATCCACCTACGGCAACCGCCTGCACGACAAGCCCAAGGACGTGCGCGCCGAGCTGACCGACGTGCTGCAGCGGGCCTTTGACCGCGGCGGCAGCGTCATCATCCCGGCCTTCGCCGTGGGCCGGACGCAGGAGCTTCTGTACCTGCTGCGCGAGATCAAGCAGAAGAAGCTCGTGCACGGCCACGACGGCTTCCCCGTCTACCTTGACAGCCCGCTGGCCGAGGAGGCCACGAGCGTCTTTCTGCAGTGCGATACCGACTGCTTTGACCCGGAGACGCAGGAGGTCCTGAAAAGCGGCCAGAACCCCATCTGGTGCCCGGGGCTGCAGCTTGCGCTCACAGCGGAGGATTCCAAGGCCATCAACAGCGATCCCCGGCCCAAGGTCATCCTGTCCGCCAGCGGCATGTGCGACGCGGGCCGCATCCGGCACCATCTGAAGCACAATCTGTGGATGGCGGAGAACATCATCCTCATCGCGGGCTACCAGTCGAAGGGGACGCTCGGCCGGGCGCTGCTCGACGGGGTGAAGGAGGTCCGGCTGTTCGGCGAGGATATCGCCGTGAACGCCGAGATCGCCGTGCTGCACGGCACGAGCGGCCACGCCGACCAGAAGGGGCTGCTGAACTGGGTCGAGGCGTTCGAGCGCAAGCCCGAGGTCGTCTTCATCAACCACGGCGACACCGAGGCCTGCGAGGCCTTCCAGGCGCTGCTGCAGCAGAAGGGGTATGTTGCCATCGCGCCGTTCTCGGGCGCGCAGTTCGATCTGGCGGCCGGGAAGCTCACCGCCTTCCCTGCCGGCCGGCCCATCGCCAAAAAGGGCGCAGCGCGCAAGAAGAGCGTCTTTGACGCGCTCATCGCCGCGGCACAGCGGCTGCTGCTCGTCGCGCAGGGGTGCAAGGAGCGGCCGAACCGGGATCTTACCCGCTTCACCGCACAGATCCAGGCACTCATCGACCGTTGGGAAAAATAATCGCAAAACGCCCGGTATGCCTTGCATACCGGGCGTTTTCTGCGTTTTTTACAGCTTTTCCAGCGCTGCGGCGGGGACGCGGACGTCCTCCGCGGTCAGATCGCTGCGGAAGGTGAACTGGGCCGCAAGGGAGGCCTGGGTATCCACGGCCGCGACCTGCACGCTGCCGCCGAGCTCCACGCGCAGGGCCGTGACCTTGCCGTCCTGCACGTCGAGGCTGATCGTGCCGGGCTGATACTCCACGTTCAGCTTCTCCGCGTCCGGTGCGATGGCACAGGCGGCCTGGCGCGTCCGGTCGGCGCTGAGGGTGAGGGTGTAGGTATAGCCGTTTTCCGTCTGCGTGCTCGTCACGCCGCCCTCGAGGCAGGCACGGTAGGCAATGTCGAGCAGATCGGCGCACTTGGTGAGCGCCTGTTCGCTGGCCGAGGCCGTCTTGCCGTCCTTCGACAGGACCTTCTCCCCTGTGAACCACAGCTCCACGCTGCCTGCGCGGATGCCGCTGACGCTGCGGCCATTCTCGGTGGTGCGGAAGTAGTCGAGCGAGGTATTGAAGATCACCGGGCCGCAGTTGGCGGTGAGGCCGACGCGGGCGGCCAGCGGGTCGCGCTTGCCGAGCTCCGACACGGCGGAGATCACGCGCAGCAGGTCCTCGGTCAGCTCGAGCTTGCCCTGATAGCCGCCGCCCGCCATGGCGTCTGTGACGGCCTGGGGGACGCTGTGCGGGGTCTGGACGCCGGACTGGATGGTCAGCTCCGCCCAGACGTTCATCGGCTGGGTCACGCCGCCCGCGTCCTGCGCCTCGCAGCTGCCGGAGGCTTCGATTGAGCGGATCTCGCCGTCCTGCACGTGCATGCAGAGGTCGATGCTGTCGACGGCGGAAAGGGAGTCCGCGATCGTCGGCGTCAGCAGCGAGAGCGCCTGCGCGGCGTCCTCGCCGTAGGCAGTCACGGAGTAGACCTCCTCACCGCTTTCGCGGGCGTAGGTCACGTCTGTAGCGTTATAGAGCTCGAGCAGATGCTCGCCGAGCGCGGAATAATCCGGGAACAGGCCGCTCGTGCGGTAGGCGCTGCCGTTTTCCAGATAGATCGAACCGTCGTAATAATACAGCCGCACGCCGTTTTCCTCGATGCAGAGGATCGTCTTGCCGTCCGCCTGGGTGCGGAACAGATGCGCGTCGGTCTGCAGTGTCTCGTCGCCGAGGTCCATCTGCACGGAGGCATCCATATCCAGCTCCTTGCGGGCTGAGAGATTTTTGAGCAGCAGCAGCGCGTCGACGCTGCTCTTGAGGTTTGCCCGGTAGATCAGTACGCCGGCCGTCAGCGCGGCAGCGAGCACCAGCAGCACGATCAGCCAGACGCGGCGCCTGCTTTTCCGCTTCTTTGCCTGTTCGGGCGTGAGCGGCGCAGGCTGCGCGTCGGGGTCGGGTACGCCGATGGCGGCGTCATTCGCGTTCTGCTCGTCCTGCATGGCCTTGCGCAGGGCCTGCATCTGGCGGCGGCGGGTCTTGCCGAGCTTATGGATCAGGTGGATGATGAGCAGCACCAGCAGCGCCGTGAGCCCGGCCAGCACGATCCACACCCACCAGACGGGGAAGGTGGAAAGCGCCGCCATCTGCACGGTCTGGCCGGAGGCCTCGAAGCTCAGATAGCTGCCGATCTTGGTCGTTTTCGCCTTCTGCCAGACGCCGTTGGCGTTCATGAGGTAGATATCCGGTGTGCCCTTCTGCCCGTCGGGGACGCGGAAGCGGATGGTGTGCGTGTCGGCCCCATCCTCCGGCAGCCGCAGCTGCCACTGCTCGATGACGGACTTCGCCACATGCGCCGCGGGCGCGTGGCCGTCCGAGATGTTCTGGAAATACTTCCGGATGGCCTCCGGGACGCTGGCGGAGATCTCACCGAAGGCGGTGGGGGTGATGGCCTGCGGCTGCGCCTGCAGCCGGTCGGTATCGGAGAAGGCGCCCTCGGCCAGGAAGACCGGGCGGCCGTCGTCCCGCTGCGCGTCGCTCGGCAGGGCGTCGACGCAGGTATGGTATTCCGCCGTGACGGTGGTGTCAAAGGTGATGGAGTTGAGCGTGGGGTGATCCCACACGCCGTACTGGCCGTCCACGGCCGGGATGTCGGGGTACGCGCTCTCGTCCAGCGACTCGCCGTAGTTCACTTCTACCGTCTTGAGGACATTTCCGTCCGCGACGAACTGCACGGTGAACGTCCGGAAGGCGTCGGGGAGGGTCTCGTCTTCCATGAGCGTCCGGTAGGCGATGGGCTCTGCCGCACCGGCGACGCTCCTGCCGTTCAGGCCCGCGAGCGCGTCGGAGACGAAGCGGTTCTGCGCGAACGCGCCCGCGTCGCTGCCCGCGATCGCACCGGCGTACTGCTCATACGCGCCGATGCGGACGAGCGCGGTGCAGCCCGAGACGGTGCTGCCGCCGCCCGTGACGCTGTCCGTCACGCCGCTGCCGACAATGCCGCCGAGGTATCGACCGCCCGAAAGCTCGCATTTTGCGTAGCAATTCTCAATGGCTGCGCTGCAGATGCCCGCCACGCCGCCGACATAGTCGCCGCTCTGGCTCTCCACGCTGCCGTAGGCCTCGCAGCCCTCTGCAAGGCCGAGGTCCATCCGGCCGCAGATGGCGGCCGCGCAGTCCTTCTTGGCCGTGATGGCACCGGTCGAGACGCAGCTTTGCAGCAGCGCGCGCAGCTCGTACTGCTTGCGCTCCGAAGAGGACAGGCTCTGGCTCACGTCGCTTTCCGGGTCGACGCTGTATTCCAGGCCCATCGCGCCTGCGATGCCGCCGACGTTGCGGTCGGCCTGCACCGTGCCGGTATTCTCGCACGCGCGCACCGCACCGAGGGTGATGCTGTCCGGGTCGGTCTGCGAGCCGTCGGTGACGAGGTCGCGGTTTTCCAGCTCGTCCATGGCGGCAAAGACGGTGTCGTTGATCTCACCGAGCTTATCGCTGATGGCCTGCACGTCGTTCTGCAGTGTCGTGGAGAGATTCGCCGCCTGCGAGCCGATGGCGCGCATCTGCGCGCCCATACCGCTCAGGGCGGAGGCCAGCTCCGGCATGGAGGCGTCGGCGTTCATCTGCAGCGAGGCGCTGAGCGCGCCGCTGCCGTCCGTGCCGCCGGAGAGAGAAAGATCCGAAGGGTCGACAAAGCCGCCCACGCCCGCGCCGATCCCGGCGGACGTGCTGCTGCCGATCTCCAGCGGGTGTGTGTCGATGGTGAGGTCCGCGTCCTTCCCGGCGCCGATGGCGGCCCCGATACCAGCGGAGGCTTCGCCCACGGTGAGGTCGGCCCCGCCGGTCACGCTGCCGTCTGCCAGTGCACCGGCGTCGATCGTTGCGGTGGCGCGGAGGTTATTGGCCGCGTTGGCCGCGCCGTCGAGATACGTGCCCATCCCGGCCAGCTGTGAGCCGAGCGTGCTCGCCGCGCCGCCTGCGTCGGCGGTGGCCCGGTCGGTCAGGGTCTTGAGGTCCTGCAGCTGGGTCTGCAGCTGGTCCTTCGTGCTTTCGGACACGGTCACGGCCACGTACGGCTCGACCTGGCCGGCGATGCCGCCGACGTCCTTGCGGCCGAGGATGGCGCCCTCGTTCGTATTGCTGCGCAGATACCCGCTCGTCGAACCTGCGATGCCGCCGATGTTGTAGCCGACGTGCTCATAGCCGACCGTGCCGGTATTTTTGCAGCCCGCGATCAGGCCGGTGTTGGTCCCGGCGATGCCGCCGGTCTCGGTCGTGGTGAGGAAGGTCTGCGAGGTGGTGAGGTTGGCAAGATCGAGCGTCGTGTCGATCTGGATGTCGCTGAGGCTCAGCGACGCGTCGACGTTGTTGGTGTTGATGCTGCCGGTATTCGTGCAGTGGCGGATGATGCCCTCGTTGAGACCCGCGATGCCGCCCGTGGCGTTCGTCGCCTGCACCTTGCCGTCAAATGTGCTGCTGATGATCTGCCCGGAGACGCGGTTGACGCCCGCGATGCCGCCGATCTGCGCGCTGCCCTGCACCATGCCGGTGAAGCTGCAGCAGACGATGCGGCCGTAGTTTTCGCCCGCGATGCCGCCGGCGACGATCTTGTCGCCCGCCGCGGCCACGGAACCGGCCACGTTCAGATCCTCCACGCTGCCGCCGGACAGGATGACGGCGAACAGGCCCGCGGGGCTGTAGCTGCCGGTGAGGTTCAGGTCGGAGATGGTATGGCCGCCGCCGTCAAACGTGCCGCCGAAGGCGGCCACGGGCGTGTAGTCCATCCCTGCCAGAGAGATATCCGTCCGCAGGATGACCGTTTTTCCGGCCGACCAGGTGTCGAGCGCGCAGCTTTTCGCAAAGCTCACAAAATCGCTGGCGGAATCGATGTAGATGGTATCCGGGCCGTCCGCCGCCGAGGCCGTCAGGCCGAGCGGCGCGAGCAGCGTCAGCGCCAGAAGCGCCGCGAGCAGCCGCAGCGCGGCTTTCTGCTTATTCTTCATGTGCTTCGACCTCCTTTTCCTGCGGCTGTTCGTCCCGCGGAGCGGTTTCTTCACCGGGTTCCGGCTTTGGCTCCGCCTCGGGTTCCGGCGAAGGCGCCGGGTCGGTGTCCTCACCGGGGTCCGGCTCTGTCTGGCCGGAGAGCAGGCTGATGTTCACGTCGCCGTCGACATAGGCGTGGACGATGCCGTGGATCTGGCCGCGGATCTCGCCGCGGACCATGCCGTCGATGCGCACGCGGCCGGAGGACTGGTGCTGCGAGACCGGCGTGGGCACGTCGAAGGAGGTCTTGTCGATGACCTTCTCACCAAGAAGCAGGATCTGCGGCAGGATGAACATGACGATGATGATCGTGATGATGGTGCCGCGCCCGAGGCTGTCGCCGATACCGGCGATGGCGGCGTTGGAGGTCATCTGGCCGATGAGGATGCCGGCGATGACCATCATGAGGCCCGAGGTGATGATCGTCGGGAAGGCGAGGTTCATGGTCTCGATGATGGCGTCCTTTTTGGGCATTTTGTCCTTGAACTCCATGAAGCGGCTGGTCGTGACGATGGCGTAGTCGATGTTCGCGCCCATCTGGATGGACGAGACGACCAGATAGCTGAGGAAGAACAGGGGGCTGTTCGTGATGGTGGGGATGCCGTAGTTGATCCAGATACTGCCCTGAATGACCAGGATCAGCAGCACCGGGATCCCGGCCGACTTGAACGTGAACAGCAGAACGACCAGCACGATCAGGATGGACAGGACCGACACGACGACATTGTCGCGCGAGAACGAGGCCTTGAAGTCCTGCTCGGACGAGGAATCGCCCACGACGTACACGTCGCCGTCCGGATAATAGCTGCGCGCGACGGCGCGGATCTGGTCGAGGAAGTTATAGGTCTCGTCGCCGCCCACAGGGAGGTTCAGATAGACGAGCATGCGGCTGTAGTCGTCGGACTGCAGCTGCTTTTTCGCGTTCGTGATCTGCGAATAGGCGTCCTCGAGCGTCTGGGTCATATCGGCGTCGAGCGAGACGTAGCCGTCCTGCATCTCGCCGTAGAGGAAGGTGAACATATCGATGAGCGGCACGGAATACTTGGGCAGACCGCCGATGATCTTGCCGTAGTTGCCGCCGTCGGCCGCATAGGCCGCGTATAATAGCTCCGCGACCTCATAGTCGAGGTCCGTCAGCTCGGAAAACTGCCGCGGCGTGAGCGCGTCGGTCAGCATATAGCCGCCCATGGCCTCCACGTTGGAAAGGCCGAGGGTGGAGTCGACCTCGTCATAGGTCCCAAGCTCGTCCAGGAGCTTCTTTTCCGACGTGTAGTCCCCCGCCGGGACCACGACGGCGACCATATTGCTCGAGCCGAACGTGGTATCGATCATATTGTCCGCGATCTGCTGCGCGGACTGCTTGGTGGTCTTCAGATAGCTGAAGCCGTAGACGTACGGGCAGTTGTTGGCGAAGAGCATGGCCACGATGATGACCGCGAGGAAGATGGGCGGGATGATCTTCTTCGTCGCGTAGGCGAAGCGGCCGACGAAGGGGATCTTCGGGACAAAGTTTTTGTGGCGCGTGGCGTCGATCTTCTTGCCGAAGAGCATGAGAAGGCCGGGCATGAGGAAGAACACGGCAAAGAGCGAGAAGAAGATGGATTTAATCAGGCAGATGCCGAGGTCAAAGCCCAGGCGGAACTCCATAAAGAGCATGGCCACCAGACCGCCGATCGTCGTGAGGCTGCTGCCGCAGATCTCCGGCACGGCCTTGCTGAGCGCGACGATGACCGCCTCGCGGATGGGAAGCTTTTCATGCTCCTCCTTATAGCGGTTGCAGAGGATGATGGCGTAGTCGACCGACAGGGCCAGCTGCAGCACGATCGTGACGGAGTTGGACACGAACGAGATCGTCCCGAGCAAAAAGTTCGAGCCCATGTTCAGGACTGCCGCCGCAATGAACGTCAGCAGCAGCACCGGCACCTCGGCATACGTCTGCGACGTCAAAACCAGCACCGACACGACGACGATCGCCACGATGATGACGATGACGCCGATCTCCTGCGCGAGCGTCTTGGACGCGGTATCGCCGAAGGTCGCGGAGACGTACATGTCGTAGCCGCTGAGGGAAGATTCGATGTCGTTCATGACGGTCTCGCAGCGGTCGTCGTCCTCGGAATAGTCGAAGGTGATGTCGTAGAGGGCGGAGGCGTTGGTGTAGTGATCCCTGGTGTCGTCAAAGCTCACGCTTTGCACGCCGCCGATATCCGCGATCTGCTCCGAGACGGCCTGCGCCTCGTCATACGAGACGTTCACCAGCATGAGCTTGGCCGTGCCGAAGGTGGTGAACTCGTCCTCCATCAGGTGCAGGCCCTTGTACGTCTCAGACTCCTTCGGCAGGTAGGCGGACAGCTGGTTTTCTACCTGCACCCAGCTGCGGGAGAAGACCGAGAAGACCAGCCCGATCGCAACGATCAGAAAAATCAGATTCCGTTTGTCGACGATGAAGCTGGCGAACTTGTACATAAAGCCCTCTTCCTTGTTTTTCGGTTCCTGACTCATAATTCACGCTCCTGTGCTATTTTTACCTCTTAAAATTTTACATTCCAGTTTAGCACACAACGCGCCGAAATGACAATATGCAAGCCGCACAAAATGCGTAAAAAATCCCCGCCCGGCAGACAAGCCGCCGGGCAGGGATTCTGATCATTCTTACGCCTCCAGGCGGGCGCGGATGGCGTGCAGGAAGTCTTCGCTGGTGACGGCCTTGGGCGCGGGGCCCTCGACGAGACCGGCAAGGTCCTTCGTCATGACGCCTGCGCGGATGGTGTCGAGGCTCGCGGCCTCGAGCTTATCGGCAAACGCCGCAAGGTCGGCAAGACCGTCGAGCTGGCCGCGCCTGCGCAGCGCGCCGGTCCAGGCGAAGATGGTCGCCATGGGGTTGGTCGAGGTCTTTTCGCCCTGCAGATACCTATAATAATGGCGCGTGACCGTGCCGTGCGCGGCCTCATACTCCGTCGTGCCGTCCGGCGCGACGAGCACGGAGGTCATCATGGCGAGCGAGCCGAAGGCCGTGGAGACCATGTCGCTCATCACGTCGCCGTCATAGTTCTTGCAGGCCCAGATAAAGCCGCCGCGGCTGCGGATGACGCGGGCGACCGCATCGTCGATCAGGGTATAGAAATACGTCAGTCCCAGCGCCTCAAACTGCGCTTTGTAGGTCTGCTCGTATTCCTCCTCAAAAATGCGCTTGAACGCGCCGTCGTAGACCTTGGCGATGGTGTCCTTGGTGGAGAACCAGAGGTCCTGCTTCGTGTCGATGGCATACTGGAAGCAGGCCTTGGCGAACGAGCGGATGCTCGATTCCTTGTTGTGCTCACCCTGGAAGACGGCCGGGCCGTCGACCTTCTGGACGAGGACGGTCTGCTCCTTGCCGGACGCGCCGCGGAAGGTCATGGTGCACTCGCCGGGCTCGTCGGTGGCAAAACTCACGGATTTATACACGTCGCCGTAGGCGTGGCGGGCGATGGTGATGGGCTTTTCCCAGTTGCGCACGACAGGCTTGATGGAATCGAGCAGGATCGGCGCGCGAAAGACCGTGCCGTCGAGAATGGAGCGGATGGTGCCGTTCGGGCTTTTCCACATCTCAGTCAGCTGCGGGTACTCGGCCATCCGCTGGGCATTCGGCGTGATCGTCGCGCATTTGACAGCCACACCGTATTTCCGCGTGGCCAGCGCCGCGTCGACGGTGACCTGATCCTTCGTCTCGTTGCGGTGCAGCAGGCCAAGGTCATAATACTCGGTCTTCAGCTCGACGAACGGGCAGATCAGCTCGTCCTTGATCATCTTCCAGAGGACTCTGGTCATTTCGTCGCCGTCCATCTCGACGAGCGGCGTTTTCATTTGGATCTTTTCCATGCGATTCTCCTTATCCGCGCTTGGCGTAGTAGTTCATCAGACAGCCGTCGAGCAGGATCTCCCGCTCATCATCGGTCAGGCCCCGGACGTGCAGCACGAGGGGCGTTTTGCTCCCGTCGGCGCGCAGGACCATAGCCGGGAAGTCCTCGCTCCCCTGCTCCAACGTCCGGCGCACATCCGGCACGAAGACACAGTCGCCCGGCTGGCAGTCAAACGGCGTATCCGCATCCAGCGTGAACGGCAGCATGCCCCAGTTGATGCAGTTGCTGCGGTAGCGCTTGGTGGCAAATTCGTAGCAGATATTCGCAAAGCCGCCCAGCACCTTCTGGCACGAGGCCGCCTGCTCTCTGGCAGAGCCGTCGCCAGGCTTGTTGGCGAACACGCAGGAGCCGAACTGGGTGGTCTTCATCAGCGCGTCGGCGTCGCCAAAGTGCGCCAGCACGGCGCGCAGCGCCTCGGGAGAAGAATCGGCTCTGCGTTCGGCTTCGAGCGCGGCGATCTTCTTTGCGCGCGGCACATAGTCCGGCACGCGGCGCGAGAGCGTGAACTCCGCCAGCCGCAGGGGGTTCGAGCGGTAGGACGAGGTCTCGCCGGACGGGATGAGCTCATCCGTCGTGGTCACGGGGTCGTGGATGACGGCGGCCAGCTCCAGCAGGAGGTTTTCGCCGAGCTCGTACATCTTCGGCCAGTCGGTGATATTCGGGCCCATGATGAGCTTCGTCTCGGGCTGCGGATGGCCGAAGCCGTTGTAGACGCGGCGGGCGTAGACGGTCTTGTCAAAGACATACGGGTGGCGCTCCGGCTCATAGTCCAGCGTCGGCCGGGGTGATGCGGCCGCCGTTCTTCGCCGTCGCGGCGATGGAGCGCGCGTCCATCAGGCACACGCCCGCGAACTGCCCCTCGCCGGGCTTCGAGCCCTCGCGGTTCGGGAAGTTGCGCGTCGTATGGCGGAGGGACAGGCCGTTGTTGGCGGGCACGTCGCCGGCGCCGAAGCACGGGCCGCAGAAGCTGGGCTTGATGATCGCGCCGGTCTCCAGCAGCTGGGCCGTCACGCCCATGCGCGTCAGTGCAAGGCTCACGGGGACGGACGTGGGATAGACGTTCATGGAGAAATAGCTATCGCCGATCGAGCCGCCGCGCAGGATCTGCGCAGCCTCGTCGATGTTGTCAAACATGCCGCCCGCGCAGCCTGCGATGATGCCCTGGTCGGCCCAGACCGCGCCGTCGTGGATCTTACCCAGCAGGTGCACGTCGGCCTTCGGCCAGCGCTTTTTCGCCTCGGCCTCGACCCCGGCGAGCAGGTCTTCTGCGTTTGCAAGGAACTCCCGGATGGGGTAGGCGTTCGACGGGTGGAACGGCAGGGCGATCATCGACTCGACGGCGGACAGGTCGATCTCGACCATGCAGTCATAATACGCGCCGTCGCCGGGGGCAAGCTCCTGATACGCCTCCGGGCGGCCGTGGATCTCAAAGAATCTCTTCGTCTCCTCATCGGTCTGCCAGATGGAGGACAGGCAGGTCGTCTCGGTCGTCATGACGTCGATGCCGTTGCGG
>ERZ824978.3265-NODE-3265-length-12390-cov-8.995784_pt1 | contig 12390 bp, 9 predicted proteins | sample MGYA00519860_ERZ824978 | MGnify/ENA primary metagenome ERZ824978 (study PRJEB31778, sample SAMEA3449184) | human gut metagenome | biome: human gut; feature: human-associated habitat; material: faeces | place: United Kingdom | collected 2010/2012 ... | reverse complement strand
CCCGCCAGTCTGTCCGTCAGTTCCGGGAAACCGCCCCTAAAGATTTCTGCATCCTGAAAGACTGCTTCGGCAACGCCATCGGCTAAATCACGCTCCATATAAGCCAACGTCTGCGCGTATTCCTGTAAGGCATTCTGCCGTGCAGCATCCAGAACTGCCTGCGGTGCGTACTCACCCTGCCGGAGCAATTCATGGATGCGGTTGCTCACATCCTCCCACGAAAGAAACGCATTGACAATCGTGCCGCCCTTTGCGGTGTTGCCTGCCGCAATGCGCAGCCCTAAATCATCGAACCAGACTGCATACTTTGCGCCGTCAATTTCAAAGCCTTTGCCGCCCGTACCATATTCGTTTTTCACGAACTCCGTGTATTCTTCCGGGGTTTTCTCGACCATGAAATTGTAGATCAGACGAAGCTGACCTTTACTGCGGTTGCTGCCCGTGCGCAGAATTTCATCGACCACTTCGGAATCAAGTGCAATTTCATCCGCATACCGCGCCTGGATCGGTGCTTCGATAGCGCGGATCTGCTGTTCCACGGTGGGCAGATCGGGAAAAGAAAAAGCAGAGGCAATTTCTTCCTCTGCTTCGCTCAAATCCTGTTCCGTTGTCGTTTCGGTTAATTGTACACCAATTCCTTCAAGACGATCTCCTCGGCCATCGCCGTCAGGTTGTTCTGGTGCGCTGCCCATGCCAGCGGGTCTTTCTCCTTGCTCGGTGCCGGGAACTTCTCGTTCAGGCTGTCCAGCAGGGTTTCCACCCGGCTCTCCGCTGCTTCCTCGATCTGCGCCAGATGCTGGTTCAGCCTGCCGCTCATCAGCATACTCTGATACCAGTTCTTGCGGTTCTCTTTCAGATACGTCCTGCGCAGCATCCCGTACTTCCCGATGATCTGCGGCTCGTCCTTCACGGCCAGATTCGGGAACAGGTAATCTCCCTTGCGATGATACGTCAACTCCATTTTCTTGTCCTCCTTTGGTCGTGGCTTCTTTGGTTTCACGCTTTAATGCGTTAAAGTCCGCATTGGTATTATACAAGCTGTCAACGGATTTTTCAAGCTGCTGCGTGATTTCTTTTTTGTAAATTTTCCGCATCTCACGGCCAATGTCAAAAAGAACCGCTTCGCACTGTTCGGAAACCGCATTGCCAAGGAACGACAGCACCGGCAGCTTGTTGAAATCCACGATGCGGATAAAGTCATCATCGTCCAGCACATTCATAGGCTCCTGCCCGCAACGCCGGGAAAGCGTATAGAAGATACTGTTGGTCATCAGTTCCCGGAAGCGGACACGGATGTTATCTTCGTCCAGTTCTTCCAGAAACGTATCCGCCACCTCATAAGCCAGACCGTCCATCGCTTCATCCAGATTGTCGGCGGTCAACTGCTGTGCCAGCTCCAGCAGGGCAGCATTCATGCTGTCTGTCTGGGATAAGCCATAGGTATCTGCCAGATGGTCTAAGATCGTCTGCTCATGCTCGTGGCTGTCCAGATTCCATAAGAGCGGTGTTTTTCCACCGCGTACCAGATGGGTGTCAGCAATATCGAACACATACCGCAGCTTGGTACGAGGTCCGGTATCATCCAGAAGCGCGATGCCTTTTGCACCACGATTGACCCAGCGGTTCATTTTCTGATTCCAGAGTTCCAGTTCTGCACAGGCGGTTGCATCGGGCCGCTGTGCGTGGATCAGGAGCGCATCGGTAAACGAATAGCGGTACAGCCGCGCCGCTACATTCAGATAACTCATCCAGTCCTGTGGCGAGTTACTGACATACCGGGCGTTCTGCTGCGCCAATTCTCGAATATCGTTAATCTGTGGCAAGGGTCAAACCTCCTTTACGTTTTCGTTTTCATTGGTGTTTTGGGAAATTCCAGGCTGTACTGTGCGCGGCCATCTTCAACACGCATCACAAGGTCAGCAGCAAACATCTTGTCTTTTTTCACGGAATAAAAGTCTTTTACATGGGTGCGGCCTTTCTTCAAAAGGTCTGCCGCCATCTTCCTGTCCAGCGTCTTTCTCATGTTGGACAAGTATCTGCTTTCTTTCCAAAGGGCGAATTTACAGCTACGGTCTGCACAACAAAAGCTGAGTTTGCTCTCATGTACAGGGTTGCCACAGACCGGGCAGCTTCCTACGCTTACCTTATTATGATAGGGAGCCGCCTCGACGGTAGGAATCTGCCGCAGATCAGCCAGCATCTTATCGAGCAGCCCGTGGATGCCCTGCATAAAATCATGGGGCTTGATCTCACCGCGCTCCATCCGCAGCAGGTCATTTTCCCACTCAGCTGTCATGCTGGCAGATTTCAGGTAGTCCGGGATATTGTGGATTGCGGCTACACCGTCCTCCGTGGGAATCATCTGCTTGCCCTTGCGCTGCACATAGCCGGAAGATACCAGCTTTTCCAGAATTGCGGCGCGCGTTGCAGGGGTTCCCAGACCTTTCTTCTCGGTGTCCTTTTCAAATTCTTTATTGCCTGCTGTTTCCATAGCCGACAGCAGGGTATCCTCGGTGTAGACTTTCGGCGGTGAAGTAAAGCCCTGCTTTTTCTCTGCCCGTACCATAGGAAGAACCATTCCCTGCTCCATCTTTTTCGGAAGCGGTACATCTTTGTCCTTTTCCGGCTCCACAAGCGGAACAGGTTTTGCAGTATAACCGGGCTGCAGAACATCCTTATATTTTGCCGTGAAGTTCCTGCCCTGGCAGCACACTGTTACCAGCACATCCTCATAGATGAACGACGGCTGCACAGCCTGCACCAGTTTCCAGATGATAAGCGAAAGAATCTTCTGTTTGGTTTCGGACAGCTTTGCCTTATTACACTTTGCGCCCTGCATCGTCGGCAGGATCGCATGATGGTCTGTGACCTTGCTGTTGTTGATAACGCAGCTTACGTCTGCTGCCGCGCCATCTAAGGCCAGCACCAGAGATTCCACCGTCTTGCGCATATCCTCGGTCACAAACTGGCTGTCCGTTCTGGGGTATGTCACCAGCTTTTCTTCGTACAATTCCTGCAATGCCTGCAAGGTCTGGCTGGCAGTCATACCGTAATAACGGTTTGCTTCTCGCTGCAAGGTCGTTAGGTCATACAGCTTCGGGGGCTTCTTTTCTACCCTCTTGCGCTCGATGCTGCCAACCACGGCGCACTGTCCATCGCAAACGGCCTGCACGGTATCTGCATCCTGCTCCTGCGCCATCTGTTCCGATACCGCTACGACACCCGCGCCGGACAGTTCCACTTTGTAATAGGTTTCTTTTACAAAGTTCTGGATTTTTGCCTGTCGTTCGGCCAGCATCGCCAGAGTCGGGGTCTGCACACGGCCAATGGTCTGCTTTCTGCCGTACTTTTTCGTAAAAGCACGAGTGCCGTTCATGCCGATCAGCCAGTCCGCTTTTGCCCTGCACTCGGACGCTGCAAACAGATTATCATACGCCGCACCATCTTTCAGGTTTTCAAAGCCCTGCTGGATGGCGGCATCCTCCATGCTGCTGATCCACAGCCGCTTGATGGGGAGTTTGCTTCCGGCAAGAGCATACACACGGCGGAAAATCGCTTCACCCTCGCGTCCTGCGTCGCAGGCGTTCACCACATAATCGAATTTCTTGTTGCGGAGCAGTTTACGCAGAACATTGAACTGCGGCTTCTTGGTATTGTGTACCAGCAGTTTCCACTCAACAGGGAGAATCGGCAAATCCTCAAAACGCCAGTTTTCATAGCGTTCATCATAGTGTTCCGGGGCTGCATACTCTGCCAGATGCCCCAGACACCAGCTTACCACGCAATCCCCACCCTCCAGATACCCGTCCTCCTGTCGGTATGCACCGATCACTTTTGCAATGGATTTCGATACACTCGGTTTTTCTGCAATCACCAGATATTTCAACGCTTTCTCCTTTTTGAAAAAAGCAGGGATAGCCTTTCGACTACCCCTGCATCCTTATGTTACGGTTTTCTTATGTGCCATTTTCGTTGCCGGACTGATTATCCTCGTTCACAGTCGCAAGGCTCTGGTCGGTTTCCAGATTTTCACTCTGCGGCGTTTCTTCTTTCGGCTTCGGCTTATAAATGTAGAAGTAGAAGAAAGCACCTGCACCGCCCAGTGCCGCCACGAATACCAGCAGCAGAATCTTATTCATGCCACCGCTCGATTCCTCTTTCGGTTCTTCGATTTCTACATCCGGGGTAGGTTCGGGTTTGGTTTCGGGCAGAACTACCGCAGGCGTTTCTTCTTCCTGCTTGCCGTTCCGCTCTTCATCGTCCAGAAACTCCTGCAAATCGTACTCGTCGATCATCGAGAGCATATAGACGTTCTCACTGTTCCGCGCCCGGTCAATCACCAGAAAGAACGTGTTGCCGCCCGTGGTCTTTACTGTGAAGAACTCCTTGCTGGGGTCATCTACGATGTTGTCCTCCACCTCGCCGTTGCCTGCGATGGTGAACGGGATCTTTTCTTCCTCCGTTGGCTCGGCTTCCTCGACCACCTGCATAGGTTCCTCCGCCACCGCAGTGGTATCCACATAAGCAAAGGCCGGTGTCGAAAGGCCCACTGCCATCAGCAGGGTCAGAATTGTGCTGGGAATAACAACACCCAGCCGTTTAAGCATCTTTTTCAATCGCTTCCTCCGTTTCCGCTTCCTCCGAAGCATTGTTCACAGCGGTCAGGAACGTCACGTTGCCCGCCTGAATGTTGTCCAGCAGAGCCAGCAGTTCGCGCCCGCCCATCTTGGTGCTGCGGATGGCACGGATGATCTCGCTGTCCTCTTCCTTTTTCTGTGCTGCCCGGATGGTTCTCAGCCGTTCTTCCAGTTCCGCGATCTGCTGTTCCGTTTTTTCGGCTTCATCCAGATATTTCTGTAATTTTTTGCCCATCGGCCCTCCTTTCAGTTGATGCGGCCAAAGCCTAAAAAGTGGCTTTGCCAGTAGGTCGAATTGATGCTGGTATAGGAAATGGGGTCGCCGCAGTGGATCATCATGCCATTGCCGACGTAGATTCCAACGTGCGACGCGCCAACGGTGTTATAGGTTTTCTCAAAGAAGATCAAGTCACCAGGCTGTGCATCCGCAGGAGAAACATAGCTGCACTTTCCGCGCAGACCGTTGGCTGTTGTACGCCCAACGCTCCACCCATTGCCGCTGTTATTGATGACCCAGCAAACGAAGCCGGAGCAGTCAAAACTGGTGCTTGGGGAACTTCCGCCCCACACATACGGCATACCAAGATACTTTTCGGCTTCCTCAATCATCCTTGCAAACTTTTCATCCGAAAGGGCTTCCGAAGGAATATCATACTTGAAGCCGCCGGAGCCACCAGTACCGCCGCCCGTGCCAATACTGCCCGTTGTGCCGCCGCTGTATGTCGGGGAGCCTGCACCGAACAGTTCCGGGCGGTTGCCGTAGGTCAGGTTGTAGGCATCGTACCGCCCGGTCTGCTTCCGGTTCATGTTCTTCCGCGCGATGGTATCGAAGCCCTTATTTTTCAGCAGGACATTGAGGATTTTGTATTCATACTCCACTTCTTCCTGATAAGTATAGGTTTCCATGCTGATGTTTCCAAAAGCGTCAATCGTTGGCCGAACCCCTACTCTGGTTTCCATGCGAGTGCGAATCTCAATGGTTTCCCACACTTTCAGGAGATACTGCTGCTTGAACAGTTCTTTGATAACAGGCTTGACCTGTCCTCTGGTGAACTGCTCATAAACTGCCGTCAGATGAGAAATCAGCTGATACGGGTCATGACCGATCTCGTCCAGCTGATAGCGGTATTCATCATAGCCCGGATGGGTGGACTCCATCTGCCGAATCTGCTTATCCAGTTCTTTTTCCAGTTCCAGATAATCTTCTTCTGCACCTTTCATGTCGGCATCCTTGCTGGGATATGTCGTTCCCACAAAGGTACTGCCTGTTCCCTGAATTGCTGCACCACAGCTTGAAAAGGCTCCCAGCATGACCATCACCAGCAGGATGCCCACACCAATACTGACCCACAGAGTTTTGTTCTGCACGACGATCTCCTGCACCGCCGCTTTCGCTTTCTCCGTAATGGTGTTGGTTGCCGCTGCCGCCTGCTTGCTGGCAGCAGTTCCGGCTTTCTGGCCGCGCTTTACGGCTGCATAAGCATCCTTATACTGTTTTTTCTGGTAAAACTTCGCGCCGACTGTTTTTGTTTCACCTCCTGCGGCAGTCGGTGGCGGCTGGGGCTGTTTCTTTTTCAGCTGCGGTTCTGCTGCATTTTCTGCCGTGCCGCCCTCGCTCTCGGAGAATTTCAGACAGCTGGACTTCTGATCCTCCCCACCTCTTTTCTCCGCTCTGGCAGATTTATCTTTGGGCTTTTTTCTGCCTTTGACAAAGTGGTGCAGGCGTTCGGCGGCTTCTTCCGACTTGTGAGCAGCTTCCACGCCGGAATTGTCCTTTTCTACCTGATGTACTTTCTGATGGGCGAACCCGGTGGCGGTATCCACTCCTTTCTTTGCCACCTTCTTAACGCCCATCCCCATGCCACGGACAATGCCGCCTTTTTCATCCTCAAAAGAAAGTCGGCCTTTCTTTGTGGGCGGCTCTGCATCCGATTCCGCAGACGCATCTTTCGGCTTACCATCCTCCTGATGGGCTTTATAATAGTCTGCGCTCTGCTTGGCGGTACTGTGATGCCGGGGTGGTTCCTCCTCCCCGTCCCCGGCATCCATGCACCGTTCTTCTTCCACGATAGGTTTTTCATCTGTTTCTTTTTTCGCAGTTTCATTTACCGAATTTTCCTGCTCTGGCTTTTCTTCTGCGGTTGCGGACTTCTGTTCCCCGGTGCGGAGGTTTTCATCCACCAGACCGTCTTTGGTCATTTTCTGAACGATTTTATCTCTGCCCCGAAACTTTTTGTCTGCTATGGAAATCACCTCCTTCCGGCTGGAGCCGTCATGCAAGCATGGCTGCGTGGGTTTCCCACTTATCAAGCACCTGTTCCAGCTTCTGAGCAAAGGCGATCAGACGGGCGTTCACTTCCTCACGGTCAAGATAACCGTGGGCTTCCATGTGAAAGCCGTCAGTCAGTTCATCGGCCAGTGTGCCAACGGCGTAGAAGTCCTCCAGCACCGTATGCACCACCGATTCTTCATCGTGAAAGTTGAGCGGCTCCACCTCACCAAAGGGCGGGCCGGAATCGCTTTCGTGCGGCTCCATGTCAGAGTGATGATGAATCTTGCGGCTCAGTCGGTCAAAAATATTCGATGTGTTCATGCTTCTTTTTTCTCCTTATATTTTCCCATCTCATTGGGCTTCGTGGTCATCAGGCTATACAGTTTCAGCGAAGTATCGAACTTATCCTTGAATGGGATTATCGTGTTGCCGTAGAACAGCAGTCCCTCACCCTCGTTACTGTTCGTCACATACGACAGCTGGAACGGCGAGATATTCAGCTGCTTGGCAAGGATTTGCCGATCGCCGGATGCCTGGTTGAGCATATAAATGAAATCGCTGTTCTCAAAGATGTTTTCGATTTCCCGGCTTGCGAGCAAATCCTTGATGTTCTGGGTGATGCCTGTCGGTACACCGCCCCATTTTCTGAACCGCTTCCAGATTTCGACGCTGTATGCTGCGGTCTGCTCTTCCTTTAAGAGCAAATGGAATTCGTCTATATAGTACCGTGTGTTCTTTTTTCCGCTGCGGTTGATGGTGACACGGTTCCAGACCTGATCCTGTACGATGAGCATCCCCAGTTTTTTCAGCTGTTTGCCCAACTCCTTGATGTCGAAACAGATAATTCTGTTATCCAGTTCCACATTCGTCTGATGGTTGAACACACGCAGCGAACCATTGACGTAGATTTCCAGTGCTGTGGCGATACGCTGTGCCTGCCGTTCCTTCTGCTCCCGCAGGCAGTCGTACAGATCACCGAGCGTCGGCATATTTTCCGGCTTCGGGTCGTTCAGATACTTCTGATAGACCAGCGGCAGGCAGCGGTCAATGACCGACTTTTCTTCCGGCTCCATGCCATCCCGTGCGCCCATGATCAGTTCGCACAGGGAAAGAATAAAGTCCGATTTCATGCCCAGGGGGTTATCATCGTCGGCATAGTTCAGGTTAATATCCATCGGGTTGATGTAGTCCTTACTGGTGGACGAAATATGGATAACCTGACCGCCCAGTGCTTCCACCAGTGGATAATACTCTCCTTCGGGGTCTGCGACGATAATATCGTCCGTTGTGGTAAAGAATACGTTCGTGATCTCACGCTTTGCACTGAACGACTTACCGCTTCCCGGTGTGCCGAGGATCAGACCGTTCGGGTTTTTCAGCTGCTTCCGGTCTGCCATAATCATGTTGTTGGACACTGCGTTCAGACCATAATAGAGGGAATCGCCCTCCATAAAAAGCTCCTGCGTGGTGAAGGGAACGAAGATGGCGGTGGAAGTGGTGGTCAGTGCGCGCTTGATGGGAACGAGGTTATTTGCCAGCGGCAGGCTGCTCATAAGACCCTGCTCCTGCAGATAATCCAGTCGGTTCAGAGTGCAGTTGAACTTCTGAGCGATACCAGCAGTCTGAATCACAGCACTATCCAACTCCTGCTTGATCTTTGCTGTATTAAGGAACAGCACCGTAACAAGGAACATACGCTCATTACGACTCTGCAGATCATCCAGAATCTTCTTGGCCTCGCCGCCATAAGTTGCAAGGTCACTCGGAATAATTTCCATATCATAACCAGACCTCACAGCTTTCTTCTGTTCCTCGATTTTCATACGATCCAGGTCGGTAATTTTGCCTTTGATCAGTTTGATAGCTTTCAGCTGATCTACCGACTGCACATGAATGCTGACCACCAGATTTTTGTCCATGTCCAGAAATTCGGCCAGCACCTTATCCGTCAGTTCCGGGGCAAGGATGTTCAGATAGGATGCAGCACCATAGGTGTCACCCATCATAAAATCCTTGCCGCTCTTGAACAGGAAACTGGTCGGGGCAATGAAGTCTTTGGTCGTCATGCCGCTCTGCAGGATGCGGTCATAGCTGAAATCGAACTTCTGCTGTTCCTCCTGATGAAAGGTTTCGTACATGATCTGAAGCCGTTCCACACCGTTCAGCGGGTAGGCTTTCACGCCCAGCACCTTGAAATTATTGAGAATATCGGTTTCGATACGCTCTAACCGGGGCTTTGCCTCCCGGACACTCTTTGCTTCGATGCTAAACGTGATGTACTTCGTCCGAACCAGACCGTTATTGCCCTTGGCAAGCTGCTGTTTCAGCATCTGCGCATATTCCATACGCACATCATCGAACTGGTCGTGCTGCGGCTCGATCTGGATGACCTTGTTGTACTCGCTCATATCGCTCTTGTGGTTGATGAACGACAACTGAAAGCGGATGCTGGCATCGAAGTAGTTGAGGAAATCGCACCAGCTTTCAAAGATGGTGTTTTTATCCTCGTTCTGCGCCAACTGGTAGTTAATGTCGTAGAATCGGACGGTTTTGGAATACAGATGTTCCTCTACCCGGCAGATACCGTCGCGCCCCATTTCCAGATACGGAATGGAACGCTGCACGGTCAACCGCTGTTCCTTCTGGTTCTTTTCGGGTTTACGAAAGAACTTCTTGAAGAAGCCGCCCGGCTGCGGTTTCTTCTTCGGTTCACTTTTTACCAAGGAAGCCTCCTTTCTTCTGGATCGGTGCTGCGTTTTCCAGTTTCCTGTCATACAGGTTTTCAACCTCATAGCGGCGTACCGCAGGGCGTTTGAATCGGACGCTGATAAAATTCGTCAGGATGGTTTCAAGGTGCATCCCGTTTTTCTCGTACAGAGCAAAGAAAAATTCCGGCAGCATCAGGAGCACCATGCCTGCCGCTGCATTGCTGGTTCCCAGCGTGTCGCGCATAAGAAAATAGAACGGAACGCCGATGCCCGCCGCAAACCCCATACACACTAGCTGGCGTTTCGTCAGGTTCAGAAAGACCTTGTTCTTCACTTTGGAAAGGTCTTTGGGAATCGTTACATAGGCCATGGATTACCAGAACAGCCAGACCGCCGCCGGGAAACGGCGTTGTCTGCTGTCTTTTCCTTTCATTGGATTTTCCCGGATTTAGTGACTGCCGAAGATCTGTTTGGACAGACTTCCCGTTTTGAGCAGCGAGAAACAAAGAATCACCGTGTAGGCCATTGTGCCGAACAATGCCGAGTGAATATCCGAAGATACCCGGATGCTGCCGATAAGGGCTGCATAGATTGCCACGCAGACCATCATCAGGAACGCCTGGAATGCCAGCGCGAACAGCCCTCGGAAGTAGTTTGTACCCACATGACCCCATTCACGGTTACTCATGGTTGCAAACGGAATCGGAGCAAGCGAAGTGTAGAGGTATATTTCTATCATTCTGCCGTACATAATTACCGTGATAACCACCGACAGAATTTTCAGACACCAGCTTACAACAAGGGTTTCCAATGCCAGCGTCACCAGTTCGCCAATCGCCATTGTTGCCATTGCCGCCTGCATCTGCATGGAAAGAGAACTAATATCAATGGCGGTATTGCCACGGATAATGCCGGAGGAAGAATTTACCACCGACTGTCCAATGTCAAATACCGCCATTGCAATATCGAACGTATGGCTGACGAGATAGACCGCGATCCACATCTTCACGAAATACTTGAAGAACATCCAAGTGTCTACATCGTGCAGATTGTTCCGTTCCGTCAGCATCGAGATCAGTTCGTAGCAGAGGATCAGCGTAATGATGATTCCTGCAATGGGGATCACCACCGAATCCGAAATGTTACGGATCATACTGAAAATGCTGCTGTTCCACCCTTGCGGTGTCTGCCCGACCTGAGCAGCGATTTCACTGGTCTGTTGGTTGACCGCTGTGAACATCGTACTCAGGTTGGACTCCACCATGCCGGAAAGAAGTTCCCTCATCCATTTTTCGATTGCTGCGAAAATATTATCGAACAATGGCGGGTTTTCCTCCTATCGCTTGTTGATTAGCCGAACAGACCAGAGAGCAGCGGGATCAGCTGGGTGCCGATGAGAATGACACCGCCGCCGGACATCAGCTGCTTCATGCCCTGCGACTTTGCACCGGGGTTGTCGTTTCCGTACCCTTCCATGAGGTTCACAACGCCCCAAACACCAAGGCCCGCGCCGATGGCAACAACGAGAGTCTGCAGAACGGTAATAGCCTGATTGAAGAATTCCATAGTCGTTTTTCGCCAGATTGCAGCATTGATAAAAAGTACGATTCCAAAAGAAAAACAGGCTGGCACATCTTCGGTGCTGCCTGCTTCCTGCAATTCTGGCTTCTCCTTTCATTTTCATAAAAAATCAGCCTTTTGGAATCGCAAAATGTAGAGATTAGTCGGACAAGTTACCTGCCACGGGGCCTGCCCGGACAGGCGGGCGGGCGAATTTACTTCGGATAATGACCTCCTTCCTATGCTGTGCTTTCTTCGGACACATCCACCTCGTAGCAATCAAATTCTTCATCCATCCGCAGCCTTAGTTCGTGCTTCAGGTAGCGTTCCACATCGAAAGCGTTCTTCTTATCAAAGTCCGACAGTTCTTTGTACCGCTTATGCTTGGTAATGTCGAATTTGTCGCTGAGGAATGGCCGGACACCGCGCAGCTGCAGGATACACTTGCTGCCATCCATGACAGAAAGTTCGTCCCGGCTCATAAGCTCCTTTCCGGTCTTTTGGTAGGTTGTACCAAAGGATGGGCTTTGACCGCGCGTGTCGGAAGTGTTATATAGGTCGATGGTTTCTTTTCCCAAGGTTTCAGAAATCTCTTTGAGTGTCGAGCTTTCCTTACCGCCGAGGAAAAGCATGGTGTCACAGTTACCGATAATGGTTTCTGCGGCATCCTTGTAGATGGTTTTCAACTGGCTCTGAGATTGCAGGATGATGGATGCCGAAATCTCGCGGCTGCGGATGGTGGCGATCAGCTTATCAAACTTCGGGATCAGCCCGATGTTTGCGAACTCATCGAGCAGCAACCGCACATGATACTTTAGCTGACCTCCGCATTGATCATCTGCACGGTCACAAAGCAGATTGAAAAGCTGGGTATACATGATGGACACCACGAAATTGAAGGTATCGTCCGTGTCGGAAATGATAACGAACAAGGCCGTGCGGCGATCCCCCAGAAAATCCAGTTCCATTTCATCATAGGCCATAAGGTCACGCAGCTCCGCAATATCAAATGGGGCTAGTCTGGCACCGCAGGAAATGAGGATGGATTTTGCCGTTTTGCCTGCCGCCAGCTTGTACTTTTTGTACTGCCGCACGGCAAAGTGTTCTGGTTTAGCCTTTTCCAAATCCTCAAATAGTTCATCGACCGGATTCTTGAATTCTTCATCATCCTCGCGGGCTTCGCTGGCATTGATAAATTCCAGCAGCGTGGAGA